>Ga0315291_10003490_pt1 | contig 20307 bp, 17 predicted proteins | sample YL17G12_20_MG_FD_203070 | JGI IMG/M metagenome (GOLD analysis project Ga0315291, IMG submission 203070) | Sediment microbial communities from Yellowstone Lake, YNP, Wyoming, USA - YL17G12_20 | ecosystem: Environmental > Aquatic > Freshwater > Lake > Sediment | place: USA: Wyoming | collected...
CCGGCTCGAGTCGCGTCCAAGACTGGCATTCCAATAGGCCTGTCTCAGAGAAGGAAGTGTCTTGAGCTCTACAGGACGCTGACCGCGGGATCTTGGTCGGTTCGCGCCAGCCGCGGACGGCCGGATGGCACGGGCCGCCTATGCTGGCGCTCCCGTCAGGATCTATGTTTCCGCGCTCTTCGAGAAGCGGGGAGCCCTGCGCTCGAACCGGCCAGCGAGACCAGCCAAACCAGCGACATACAGAGTGGATCCATGTTATTGAGGTCAGGCAGAAGGGTCCGCACGCCGGTCGCGGGACCCTCGTTGCGCGAGGCACGCGCAACGGCTCGACGTCCGAGGAGCGTGCGCCGATCGGAGGGGCGGAAGGCGGCCCGCGGGGCATGGACCAGGCAACAGAACAAAGCGATGGAGGATGTCGCCGGGATCTGCCGAAGGTACCGTTGGGTCCAACGGCGCACCTGCGGCCTCGGCCAAGCGAGGGCAGCGCCGGTGGCCCACCCGCCGAGGTTCGCCAGAACAGAAGTCTAGCATTATGCCTCCCATGCTTGCGGAGCCGAAGGCGACGCGAGACGGGTGGTGGGACCGGCCGGGGTTCGACCCGATGAACGCTGCGTGAGGCGATGCCCAGTGGATAGGCATCTTCCTTCTTGGAGATCGAGGGCGGGGCTCTCGGTCGAACAGGGCGAGGGGGTGGCGCGGAGAAGACAGCGCCACCCTCCCCTCTGCACTGGGGCGAAGGCAGAGGTCCGGGGTGAGATGTGTGCTGCGGCGATCAGGTCTCGTGAGGGCCAGTCGGGGAGTCCGGGGAGGCGCGGCCTTGGCAAGTCGTGCCTCGGCTTGACTCGAGCAACGGATACAGGATGAGCAGGACGCGCAAGGGATCGCAGGCGAGGCTCCTCCTCCTGGTCGGGGACATGTACGGCCTGAACTGCACCTCCAACGAGAGAAGGCTCTCCATCCTGGAGAAGCTGCGGCGGTTCGGGTGGGAGCTGACGCTCGTCGGAATCGACCGCGTCGTTCAACCCTGCCGATTCGGGCAGGAGCGGGGTGCTCCTCCGCTGCGGGTCGACTGCCTCGTCTGCGAGATTGAGGACGTCTCTTCGTACGACGGGATCAGCATCCTTCCGGGCCCGGTGCACGCTGGTCTCATTCATTCCCCCGAGGCGCTGGCCCTCCTCCGCCGGGCCGCGAGCGCGGGACTGGTTCTCTCTAGCTGGTGTCGCGGGACGCGCGTCCTGGCTGCGGCGAACGTGATTCGCGGGAAGAAGGTCGTCGGCCACGCCGCGGATCAGGAGGCGATCGAAAGGGCAGGCGGGATCTACCTGGGGCAGGACCGTCCCCCGGTCATCGATGGCCGGCTCGTGACAGGCGCCCGCAGCTACGCCTACCGGGCGAAGATGGCCGAGGCGATCCGTGTCGCGATCAGAGAGCGCGCTGCAACGCTCCTTCCCTAGAGCGGAAGGAGTGTCCTCCACCGGGGCTCCTCCCCGCCGGTTCCCTGGCTGAGCCACGTCACGCCCTGCGTCGCATCGCGAGGAGGAGACTCCGAACGCTGTCAAGGAGGAGGTGCCTCGCTCCCCCCTCAGGAGAGCCTCCGAGGAGTCTCCGGCCCTTGAGGACGGTCCGGCGTCCCGGCGCTACACTGTGGGAGCCGGGCTCGCCCGGACGTGGGCACGGCGGGGCGCCGATCGAAAGGGAGGCCGGGATGGACACACGGCGGTTCACGATCCTGCACTCAAACGACATGCACGGGGACTTCCTGGCCGAGGTCCGCAGCGGCGGGGGGAAGATGATCGGCGGCCTCGCCCTTCTTTCGGGCTACGTGAACAAGGTGCGGCGGGAGGAGGAGAACGTCCTCTACGTGATCTCTGGGGACATGGTTCAGGGGTCGATCATCGACGCGGAGTATCGCGGGATCTCGACGATGGAGATCATGAACTACCTTGCGCCCGACGTCGTGACGCTCGGGAACCACGAGTTCGACCACGGGCTCCCGCACCTCCTCTTTCTGGAGAAGGTCGCGAACTTCCCCATCGTGAACGCGAACCTCTATCTCAAACCCTACCAGAAGCGCCTGATGAAGCCCTACCACATCGTGCGCAAGGCGGGCTTCGACATCCTGTTCATCGGGATTATCACGGAGAAGATCGTCGCCGATCTCGCCAGGGACGAACTGATCGCGAGTTTCGTCTCGCTCGAGGAGGCGAGCACCGAGGTCGGCCGCATCACCAACGCCTACAAGAACGACGACATCGACCTCACGGTCCTCCTGACGCACATCGGCTTCGAGTCGGACCTCGAGCTGGCTCGTCTCCTGAAGCCAGAGTGGGGCGTGGACCTGATCCTCGGCGGCCACTCGCATACGATCCTCGAGCGGCCCGCGGAGGTGAACGGGATTCTCATCGCGCAAGCTGGCGTAGGGACCGACCAGATCGGCCGGTTCGACATCCTGGTGGATGACGACACGAACAGCATCGTGGAGTGGGACTGGCACCTCGTCCCGATCGAGGAGGGGATCGCAGAGCCGGACCAGCGATTGCACGACTACATCGACTCCTTCAAGCAACTCGTGGACCGCAAGTACGGATCGGTCCTGACGAAGTTCGCTTCCGAGCTCGTCCATCCGACCCGGACCGAGGAGACGCCGCTCGGCAATCTCGTGGCGGATGCGCTGGCCGACGTGACGAGGGCCGACGTGATCCTGGTCGGGAGCGGATCCATCCGCTCCAAGCGGCTGGGGCCGGTCGTGACCCTGGGTGACTTCACGGCCTGCTTCCCGTTCGAAGAGAGCTTGACGAAGTTCACCGTGTCCGGGCGCGACCTCCTCCGGGTCTTCCAGCGCATCTTGAGGCGGGAGAATCGGACCGGAGAGGGGGAGTGCTACCAGGTGAATCGAGGCGTGCGCGCGGTGCACAACGACGCCCGGGACGAGCTCGTCTCGCTTGCCGTCCGCGATGCGCCGGTGGTGGCGGACGACACCTACACCCTCGTCCTTCCCGGCTACCATCTCCGGAACGCGAAGGCCTTCCTGGGGATCTCCGAGCCGGAGCTGGCCGCCCTCGGGACGCCGAAGGTGGTCGCGACCTCCGTCAGCGACGTCCTGCAGGAGTACCTGCGCAACCACCAGAACCTGGCGAGCCGCGTCGAGGGGCGGCTCGTCTACCCGTAGGAGGGGGGATGGGCTTCTTCCGCGAGCGGCGGCGAGAGCGGCTCCGTCGTCAGGGGCTCTCAGAGAAGGATCAGGAGGCCGTGCGGCGGAACGTCGGTCTCTTCCGCAGGCTCTCCCAGGACGACCAGCGGGAGCTCCTCGGACACGCGCGGATCCTGCTCGAGGAGAAGCACTTCGAGGGGGCGGCGGGCCTCGAGGTGACCGAGGAGATGCGGGTCACGATCTGTGCCCTTGCCGCGGTCCTTCTCCTTCATCGGCGCACGGCGTACTTCGCCAAGCTCGTCTCGGTGATCCTCTACCCAGGGATGTACCTCGCCGACGAGCCGATCCAAGACCCGCTCGCGGGGATCGTCTACGAGGGGCCGGAGGAGAGGCTGGGGGAGTCGTGGCGCCAGGGGGCGCTCGTCGTCTCCTGGGAGGACGCCCTGGCTCAGGCGGGGGGCACCATCCCGGGGAGGAACGTCGTCCTGCACGAGTTCGTGCATCAGCTCGACGCCGAGAACGGGGCGATGGACGGCGTCCCGCTTATCCTCCCCTCCGCGGCGCTGCGCGCGTGGACGGCGGAGATGGAGCGGGAGTACGAGGAGTTCCGGGGCGCGGTCTCCCGCGGCTGGGAGGCCGGCCTCGACGGCTACGGGGCGACGAACCCGGCGGAGTTCTTCGCCGTCTCGAGCGAGGCCTTCTTCGAGCTGCCTGTCCGGCTGAGGGAAAGCCGGCCGCGGCTGTACGACGCCCTCGCCGCCTACTACCGGCAGGACCCGGCCACCTGGCCGGAGGCGGAGCCAGCCTATGGCACGTCCACCGTCACGGCGTAGCTGTCGACGGCGGCCTCTTCCCAGGGCCGCTTGTAGTCGAACGAGAGGGGCGTCGTCCCCGCGCCGACCGCGCGGAAGGTGAAGCGGAAGGTCCCGCCCCCGCCGCACACGTTCGGGTCGTCGGGTGTGTACTCCGGATCCCCGACCGGCTCGGGGATGGTCTGGTTCTGGGGTTCGGTTCTTGCCCAGGAGAAGCCGGTCGTGGGGTTCCCCGACAGGCGGACGACGAGGGTGTCGCCCACGTTGATCGTCACGATCGTCCCTTCATCGCCTGCCGCCATGGTCACCGCGCCCGGAGAGAACGGGCAGCCCGAGAGCGCGGCAACGGACACCGCGAGGAGGCCTGCCTCAATCCACTTTGTCCGCATCATGGAGACCGCCTCCCTATGGGATCCCATCGTAGGGGAAGGCGGCGGAATCGACAAGGAGAGGGGTCCGGCGCGGCCGGCACTCGGCGGGATGAGGTCCACCGCTCGTCCGGTTAGAATCGACCGCAACCGTTCCGGGTTCGCGTGAAGGAGACCAAGCGATGTGCGGGATCTTCGGCATTGTGGCGGCGGAGGACGGAGCTCTCGGCGAGATCCTCTTGGCCGCGGGTCGGCGGCTCACGTACCGCGGGTACGACTCGATCGGCTGTGCGGTGATCACCTCTTCGGGGTCGATCGACCTGCGCAAGGACGTTGGCAAGATCGACGATGTCAACGGACGGCTGCACTTCACGAACATGCAGGGTCGCCGTGGCATCGTCCAGCTGCGCTGGGCAACCTTCGGCTCCCCGTCCCATGACAACGCCCAACCGCACCTTGACTCCGACGGCGACCTCGTGGGGGCGCACAACGGGAACATCGTGAACAACGTCGCTCTCCGTGAGGCGTTCATCGCAGAGGGGATGACGGTTCGAGGGACGAACGACGGGGAGTCCTGTGTCCACGCCGTGGAGCGCTACGTCGACCGAGGCTTCGACATGGTCGAGGCGATCCGCCGCGCTGCACGTGACCTTCAAGGGGACTACGCCTTCGTCATCGGCCGGGTGGACGGGAAGGACGGTGCGGCCGGAGCGCCCCTCTACGCGATCAAGCAGGGGTCCGGCCTGGTGGTCGGCTTCGCCGATGGCGCGACCTGCGTGTCGTCCGACCTCCCGTCGATCCTCCCGCTCACGAACCGGATTCTCCGCGTCTACGACGGGGAGATGGTCATCCTCTGGCCCGATCGGGCCGAGATTCGCCGCGTGGACGACGGAGCGGTGGTCGATCGAGAGGCCGAGATTGCCACGGAGAGCATGGATGCCGTGCGTAAGGGAGGGTACGCGCACTTCATGCTGAAGGAGATCCACGAGCAGCCCAAGGTGGCCGCCGACCTCCTGCACTGGCTTGGCGCCTCGCCGTTCGTCGAGCCCTTTCTGGAGGAACTGCGGCGTGCGCGGCATCTCTATCTCGTTGGCTGCGGAACGAGCTACCATGCTTGTTTGATTGGCGCGGCGTACTTCAATCGCCTGGCCGGGATTCCGGCCGTGGCCTGTCTTGCACCGCAGTTCCGCGAGACGCTCGCCCGGACCCTCTCTCCAGGTGACGCAGTCGTGCTCGTGAGCCAGAGTGGGGAGACCAAGGATGTTCTCAATGCGCTCAACGCGGCTCGTGGGACTGGCGCGCGGCTCCTCGGCGTACTCAACGTCATCGGCTCGACGCTGATGCACGCCGCCCACCGATACCTGCCGATCGCCTCGGGGTATGAGATCAGCGTGCCGGCGACGAAGACCTTCCTCAACCAGGTGATCCTCTTCCTGTACCTGGCTGATCGCCTGCACCCGGAAGGGCCGCGGATCGCTTGGAGAGAGGTCCCGGAGCTGATTCAACGGGCTTTGGACGAGACGGACGCCTCGGCCAAGCGGATCGCCGAGATCCTGGAGCCGCTGAATGAGTTGTACTACCTCGGATACGGCTTGACGCTCGGGGTCGCCCTGGAGGGAGCGCTCAAGCTGAAGGAGATCACCTACGCCCACTGCGAGGGCATCCTCTCGGCGGAGTTCAAGCACGGGCCACTCTCTTCCGTCTATGATGGCTATCCCGTCGTCTTCATCACCGCACCGGAGGACGTGGCGATGATGGTCAGCCACGTCAACGAGACGACATGCCGAGGGGGGCGCGCCATCGCCATTGCTGCCGAGGACAAGCTTCTGCGCGAGAACGTGCACGACTACCTTGTTCTCCCCGCGGCGGACCCGGAGGTCACGACTCTCCTCGCGGCGATTCCCCTCCAGCTTGTCAGCTACTACATGAGCCTCGCCCGCGGCATCGACCCTGACTTCCCGCGGAACCTGAGCAAGACGCTCACAGTAGACTGACCGCGTCGTTGTGGTTGCGCGGCCTCAAAGGTCAGCGAAAGCACTGGCGGGCCTGCAGGCGGCTACTCGTGCCTCCCGTCTCCCGTGGCTACCTCTCGAGGTCCCCGCCTCCCTCCGCACTGCGGCGAGGGGCGGTCATGAACTGGACTACATTCGGGGCCGCACCAGCGGCCTCGCCGACGGCTAGAGCATTCCCCTTGCCCTGGAAATGGAGCGTCCCTTCCAGAAGCTTCACGTCGAGGATGCGCATTTCCTTGGCAAGGAATTCCAGATCCGCTCGGGAGTTCATCTTCATGACGACCGCGTTATCGCACTCGCCCAAGAGGCCTGGTGCGACCTTCGTTGGACGTTGCGTCGCGAGGATCAGATAAAGCCCGTACTTCCTGCCCTCTGAAGCGATCTGCCACAACAGGTCCCGGACGCGCTCCGCGAGGGGGCTGGCAGGACGGGCCGCGGCCAGCCGGTGCGCTTCCTCCACAATGACGAACCACGCCGGCCGCTTCTTCTTCTCTGCGACCGGAATCGCGACAGAAGCGCTGGGGGTCCTTGAGGCCAGGTAGGCCTCGCGTTCCTTGACCTGTAGCTTCCAGAGGTACTCAAGAGAGCTGAGGACGACTCGCAACCGAGCCGTCTCCTTCTCCAGCAACTCTGTCTCCAGGATGCTGACGCGCTTCTTGTCTAGCTCCTCGGGTAGACCTGGATCTGCTGCGGTCTTCCTCCACTCGGGGGACTCTGCCAACTCGTTCAGGTCGATCGCGAGTGCGCTCTGCGTCGCGGGGTCGGTGATCTGGTCCAGGGAGAACCTGCGGCTGGTCGCCATCTCCCAAACTCCCTTGGCGAGTGCGCGCAGAGTCTCGGTCTCCCCCGCATGGTCCTTTCTCTCGCTCAAAGCCCACAGAAGACACCACAGATAGCTGGCGAAGTACTTGTGCCCGGGTGAGAGGTAGTCCGTGAGGGCTCGTGGATCCAGAATCAGCTCCCGCCAGTCAAGGTTGAATGGGCTCTCAACGGTGCCAAACACCCTCGCTTGCAGGCACGCCGGGTGTGTCTCCAAGGCAGTTCTGCTTGCCAGTTCAGCCAGGCGAACCTCATCCTCCCGCGTCGGAGCCGCTCTCGTTCTGCTCAAGAGGTCCGCAAGCCACTTGTCTTCAAAGACCCTCAGGTCCACGACCTTCAAGCCCTGCCGGAAATCGGAGTTTGCATCGATGGCGAGGAAACGATCTTCCGTTCGTCCCTTCATGACCATCTCTTCAAGCAGCCGGGCAAGGAAGAAAGACTTCCCACACCCCGACTGACCGACCACGACCAACCCTCGTGTCAACGCCTCGAGGTCTAGGTGAAACTCGTCAAGATGCTTTCCGGTGTAGCCCACAAGCAGGCTGCGCGATCCGCCACGTTCGCCACCTGTCCCTGCCGCACCGTCATCCATCAGTCCATCTCTCCCACGAAGTTGCGGCCCATGCCATCCCTGACTGCTCGGATCTTCTCCGACTCCAGCAGCGTGCCGGCCCGGATGTCAGACTCAACCTGAGCAAGAATCCAGCGGAACTTGGCCGTTGCGGCGGCATTCGTCATGTTGCCCGTCGGAATCGCCCCGGCCTTGACAGCGCGAAGTCCTGGCGCGTAAGCGCTTCCGACAGTTGTGTGGGCGGGGAATTGGCTTGTGATGATCACCGGCTTTGCAAGGTCGTAGACCGAGTGGCGGATGACCTCCTCAAAGGAGAAGGGCGGCTCGCTTGGGACGTTGCCCCAGCCGAAGGACTGCAGCATCACCCCGCGACAGATGTCGGCCTCTATTGCGGGAACGATGATCTCAGGTTCGAGCCCGGGGATCAATGCTACCTGTATGATCCCCTCTGCAAACTGCGGCCGGAAATCGAGAGGCTCCTCCCTCGCAGCCCGGGTCTTGGCCGTCGGATGCAACTCGATCTCCTCCGAGATGTAGCCAACTGGGAAATAGCCAGGCGATTCGAATGCATCGAACCGCCGCTCGTCTTTCTTCTGAACTCGACAGCCTCTGAAGATGTAGTCGCCAAACGAGACGACGACCTCGGCGAGGTTGGTCAGACTGACCTTTGTTGCTCGGACCAGGTTGATGCGTGCATCCCCGTGCGCGACGCTTGGAATGGTCTGCGCCCCGGTGAACACCACGGGGAAGTTGAGGTTGGCGCCGAGCGCAAACGCGACAGCGGATGAGGAGAAGTGCATGGTGTCCGTGCCATGTGCGATGACAAAACCAGCGTAGCCCTGGTTGCGCCGAGCACAAACAGCTTCAGCGATGAGCGCCCAGTCGCGAGGGTGCATGTTCGTGCTGTCCTTGTTCAGGAGGGGCACAAACTCCACTTCCGCGATGCGCTCGAGCTCTGGAGCGATGTGAAGGAAGTCCCTCGGGTCATCAGGAGGCCGAAGTCCATCGGGAGTCTCGACCATTCCGATTGTGCCGCCTGTGTAGACCAGACAAATCCGCGGAAGAGGCACGATCGACCTCCCTACTCCCGAGGTCCGGCGCTCTCGTCTCGCTGCACGATGAAAGCGAAGGTACAGTCTGACTTGGCGTCGGCGCCGCCAGAACCGCTCTGGGCGCAGTCTCGGTCCAGGTCGTGGTCCACAACCACGCGGGCGGGTGCGTAGATCCGGTCCAGCACGCGCGTCATGTAGCCTCTGAGGAAAGCACACAGATTTGGTCTGTTCGGGCTCCGCCCGCGGGCGAGGAAGTTGTTTCGCACGATAACGCGGCCTTCGGACTCGCCCTTACCCCACGGTTGCGCCTCGAAGCGGCCGAACCCTACTGTGGAGTCGAAGCTGCACCACATCTCGACCTCTTCCCACAGGCTCTCCTTGCTCTTGTCCCGCCCGGCGAACAGGATGCTGACAAGGTAGCTGCTGAACTCCGCCGCGGCTTCGCGGCCGGCGTCGAACAGAGCCGCGTCCACAGCGGCTTGTGCCTCTGCGTCGCCCCCGCCTGAGGATGCGGCAGTCTCCGCAATCCGTCTACATAGCGCCTCTAGGAAGGCCACGAAAGTGGACACCTTGAATGCAACGTTTGCGGATCCATCCGATGGGTTGATGATCGTGCCGCCGCTCTCCTCCAAGAAGTACGGTCTCAGCACGAGGGCGCCCCTCGTCATGGGCACCAGCTCGTCTCGTAGGTTCCCCTCCTCCCTTCCAAGTAGGGCTTCAAAGAGATCGATGTAGTCTTTGACAACGGTCGAGGGCAGGGCCTCCTTCATGCCGGGAAGTGGGAGGCGCTGCTCCCACTCTAGGTTTGCGGCCGAGGCGAGGATTCGCGGACCCTCGGCTGAGGTTCTCAATCCTCGGCTGATCCGAGTCCGTACCTGCTCTCGCTTGTAATCCCAGTTGTACTCAGGCTGACTCCGAATGAGGCCCGGGTCATTCCGCTCAATGGAGACGGGCATGCCCGTTCCCTTTATCACTACCTCGGGGATTCTAGATGCCACTACAAAGATGTCGCTAGGTGAGGGGCCTCGGTGCTTCTCTGCCGAGCTGCCCCGCGCGCGCTGGAGACGCAGGAGGATCTCGTTCGTCCCATAGTACGCCTCCTCCTGCAGGCCCGTCAGCAAGACCAGCTTGTCCGCCAGCGCTTGAGTACACACTTCTGACAGTGGGTTGAGGCCACTCCGCGAGTCAACAATGATGTAGTTCACATCCAAGTCCTTGCTGACACGGTCAAGGAAGGCAACAAAGAAGGGGGCGCTCCAACGGTTGTTCTCTAGAACGGCTCTCACTTCCGGGCCTGCCAGCCTTTGCCAGTAGGAGGAGCCTTCTGGGTTTGCTGCAAGGCGCCCCGCGCCGATCCAGAAAACGACACCCTTGCCGTACTCGACCGGGACGGCCTTGCTAGTCACGGGCGGGAGTTGGGTCCACAGATCGGCCGCGTCAAGCTCAACTGTGGGGATCATGCTCCCACAACGGTCGCATGGCTTGAGCCACCCCCGTCTCTGTGCTTCCCGGGAGAAGTCCTCGACGTAGTCGACCAAGCCGAGAGTCCCGGCAGCTTGAGCAGGGTCGACACCACCGAGAAGGGCCGGAATGGCAAGCGCCAGGCCCGGAGCCTCAAGGTCGAAATCGATGAGGCAGACCCGCCTGCCGATAGTGGACAGGGCAGCCCCCAATTGGACCGTCGAGAGGGTCTTTGCGGTGCCACCCTTGTAGCTGTAGAAGACGATGCACGGAGCCTGCCTTCCTTTCGTCATGAGCGAGCCTCCTGCGGATCCAGCCGACCCCGGAAGTCGTTGTCGTCGGGGCGCCAGGGCTGATAGGGGGGCCTGCTGCGGAATTGTACCTCCCCCGGTCCAGGCTTCGAGCCCCACATGTGATCCATCTTGGCAATGACTGGCACAAGCTCTGCGCCGCGGAACGTCGCCGCGACGACAGCCGCAACGCCGTGTCGCTTGTCAGTGTGCCAGGTGTCACGAGGGTCGCACGGGCAGAGGCACTTGAGGTAGCCCAGCCGCAACTTGCCGACAAGTGCGCGGTCAGTCGCCTCTCTGGAGCATACGAGGGCCTCGATCTCCTCGCACAACCCAGGATCGAGGGTCGCAGTCTCCAGCCAGGCTGCGAGATGCTCCTCGTCCATCTTCATGATCGCCTCCCGCAAGCTGCCCCGCTCAGGGAGCTCACCACAGGTGCTTGGCATCGGTCTTCCCTCCTGGCGGTCGACGTGAGGGCCGTCCCTTCCCATATCCAGATAAGGAGTCGCCGGGTTCCCAACTACCCGGTTCGCTCATGAAGGGATACGACAAGCTGTTGGGCTGAGAGCTTCCCTGTCACGCACACAACTGTCAGCGTTAGTATCTGACCTGGTTTCACAAGTCGTCTTGCCGGGGCAGTGAGGTCGCCGAACAGATCGAGTGCCTGTCCCGTCGCGGGCAAAGCGGTTGTTTGGATCTGGCAGGCGAGTCTCGCATCGGTCCACGGCGTCTCACGGTTCGCGGTCGGATGATTAAGGAAGACCCGGAGCTCAACCTGCCCAGCCGGGGCCTCCTGGACCTCCGCGAACCGGACCCCTCGAACCCTCAGGGTGCACCCAGTCAACTCGCCCAGGTTGACGTCGCCTGGAACGCTTGCGGACGCAGAGTGCACCGGGACTGGCTCGACGGTTCCAGGGAACTCAAGTACATGGATGTTGTAGCTCTGCTCACCCGTTTGGTTCAGCTGCATCACGCGCTTCACTTCCTGGGCCGACCATCCCTTCGCGAGCAGATACATCAACTTGGAGACCGCCGCCTCGGGCGTCATGTCGAGTCCGGACACGACCCCTCGATTCAGGAGGGAGGCGCTCGTCTCATACAGCCCAAGCTCGACGGTCCCTTCCGGACACTGGCTCACGTCGACGACGACGCACCCGCCTTCCGTCAGCAGCTGAACTGCCTCCAGGAACGACGGATCCGTTGGCGCAGTGCCCGTTCCGTAGGCCTTGAGAACCAGTCCGTGGATACCCTCGTCGCCGGCCGGGCCTTTCTGCCCGAGGTTGCGCAGCACGCCGGGGTCAAGTCCTGGGAAGAGCTCGACGATCATCACGCGGGTATCCATGGCGACGCTTGGGAGGAACCCTTGATCAGCTGCCGGCACCTTGCGGATGAACTTGTCGTTGACCACAACATGCTCACCCGCCGTCGCGAGCGGAGGGTAGTTCGGAGACCCGAAAGCGGAGTAGCCGGATGCGCTCAGTTTCCTCGACCTATTCCCGCGAATGAGCTGATCTCGGAAGAAGACGCACACCTCGGGGATGGGCATCGTTGCCAAGACTAGCGACGTGATGAGGTTCTGGACTGCATCGCTCCGCGGCTTCACAAGCGGAATCTGCGATCCAGTGAGGATCACGGGCTTCCCGAGGTTCTCCAACATGAAGGATAGAGCACTCGCCGTGTAGCACATCGTGTCCGTGCCGTGCAGCAGCACGAACCCGTCGTAGTTCGCATAGTGCTGGGCGATGACCTCAGCCATCTGCGCCCAGTTCTCGTAGCGCATTTGAGACGAGTCCAGGAGGGGCTTGAACTGATGGTAACCCATGGAGATTCCCAACTGGCTTTCGCTTAGTACGGGGTGGAGTCCCGTGATCTCCTTCCAGTTCTCGGCTGGGCGGAGGGGGCTCAGAGGGTCTCCGTCAATGGACGGAACCATGCCGATTGTCCCGCCCGTGTTGATCAGCATTACTTTCTTCGTCATGCGTCCTCCCTGACGCCCTATGGGAACCGCTACCCCTCGCCGAAGGTGCCCGCCCCTTTGCGCATGGTACTTTATACCTGAAGCGCACAGCGCGTCAACCCACTCGGCAGGTTGGGCGCGACTGGGACATCACATCGCCTGCACCGTGCAGCGGCGGTTGTTGGCGCATCCTACCTCAACTGGACGCCCATCTTGCGACAGGCCTGCCGGAGTTGCTGAGGCCAGACGGAAAACTGGACCTCGCCGATGTGCTTCTTCCTCAGGAGAAGCATACACAGACGTGATTGCCCGATGCCTCCGCCAATGCTCTGGGGGAGCGTCTGAGAGAGGACCTGCCGGTGGTAGTCTGGTAGATTCATGGGCAGCAGCATCCGCCCGCGCAGGCCAGACAGCCTCAGCTGTTCCCTTAGCGCCGAAGGATCGACGCGGATTCCCATCGATGAGAGCTCGAACGCCCTGCGGAGGACGGGGTGCCAGACGATGATGTCCCCGTTCAGCCCGAAGTGGGCTGGGTCGGTCCTGCTGCTCCAGTCATCGTAGTCGGGCGAGCGGGCGCCGTGGGGGACTCCCGCGCGGAGCCGATGTCCGATTCCGATGACGAAACAGGCTCCCTCCTTCTCGGCCTCGCGGTCCTCACGCTCCGGAGGCGCAAGGTTCGGGTAGCGCTCCTCCAAGTCCTCGGTGTGCACGAATGCGACGTCCTTGGGGAGAGACGCCCTGAGTTGGGGCCACTTCTCGGAGATGCGGCGCTCGGTCTGCCTGATGACGTCGTAGATCGTCCTGACCGTCTCCTTCAGGTACTCGACGCTTCGCTGTTCCTCCCTGATGGCCTTCTCCCAATCCCACTGGTCGACCGTCACGCTGTGTATCGCATCGAGCTCTTCGTCCGGGCGAACGGCCAGCATGTCGACCCAGAGGCCTTCGCCTGGCTGCATTCCGAAGTGAGCGAGCGCCGCACGCTTCCACTTCGCCAAAGACTGGACGATCTCGACGCTTCTTTCCGGGTCGGAGGCGAGTCGAAACCTGACCGGTTGCATGACGCCATCCAGCGCGTCGTTGATGCCGGTGTCTGAGTAGACGAGGACGGGCCCACGTACTTGCCGAAGGTTGAGCGCCTGGGAGAACCGGCTCTCGAAGAACCGCCTGAGCTCGCAGATCGCGCTCTCGGTCTCCGCTTCCCCAAGAACCTTCCGGTAGCTTCTGCGAGGAGTGCGACCGGAATCGGTCATCGTGCTCCCTATGGTATCAGTTGCCCGGCGCTCGACAAGCGAAGCTCCGAGGGCTCAACCTCACCCGTCTCTTGGCGGGCGTCTTCGGGCAAGCCCGTCGCGCTGACGCCAACTCCTCCAAGCCGTGCTCAGCGGCTGATGGTCGGACGTCATCGACGCGCTCCGCCCTAGCTGGCGCACCCGTTCCGTGGACGGTCCCGTTCAGCCGGCGCGCTTCTTCAGCCGCTGGGTCTCCTTCTCGACCTGCTTCTCCTCCCACGCGCTCCCGGCGCGGAAGATCCCGAACACGCCCAGGTAGTGGAAGAGGAGCCCGATTCCCCATCCCATGAGCGACCAGAAGAACCAGGGGAACCCATGGGTAGAGATCGCCCACATGAGGACCAGGCCGAGGTTCACGACGAGGTAGATAAGCCCGTGGCCGTAGAACCACTTCTTCGCCTCCACTTGCTCTCTTGCCCTACGGACTACCTCGTCCTCGGGATTCGACGTCGGCATTGCACCACCTCCCGGCAGCTTCACGATCGGCTCGAAGTTACCACACTCCGGGCGCGGAAGCCAAGCGCGAGGTGGCGGTGGGCGACGCTTGGGTCGCGCGAATCCGGTTGGAAGCAGCACAGGTTTTGCATACCATGCCCGCATCCGAACCCCAAGGGGAGGAACCATGGGCAAGCATGACTTCATCGTGAAGGCGCTCGCCTCGCTCAAGGAGGGGGGGCTGTACGACACGATCCGCACGCTGCTCTCCGCCGTCCACGCGAGGAGAGAACCCGACTTCGCCCTGGGGGAGTCCGCCCTGGTTGGGCGGGAGCTGGGGGTGATCGGGAGATGACCGATCGAGCCGAGATTCGGACGGAGAGGGCTCCTCAGGCGATCGGCCCGTACTCCCAGGGGGTCCGCGCGGGGGGGTTCCTGTTCACCTCCGGGCAGATTCCCCTTCGGCCGTCCGGGGATCTCGTCTCAGGGGACATCCGCGCCGAGGCGCGGCAGGCGCTAGAGAACGTGCGCGCCGTCCTCGAAGCCGGCGGGGCGAGGATGGAGGACGTGATCAAGACGACCGTCTTCCTGGTCGACCTCGCCGACTTCTCCATGGTGAACGGGGTGTATACCGAGTTCTTCCCGAGCGCGCCGCCAGCCCGCTCCTGCGTCCAGGTCGCTGCCCTTCCCAAGGGCGCACGGGTCGAGGTCGAGGCGGTGGCCGTCGTCGATCCCAAGAGGTCCACGCGGTGAGGTTCTTCGACGCTCACTGTGACACGGTCACAAAGGTGGAGGATGGGACCTTCGACTTCCTCAGCGGAGAGGGGAAGGGACACGTCTCCTTCCCCGGGCTCGTCGAGGCGGGCTCCTGTGGGCAGGTCTTCGCCTGCTTCGTCCTCTCCGAGCGCCATCCGAGGAGAGAGCGGGAGCGGGCGGAGGAGGTCATCGCCGCGATCCAGCGAATGATCGCGGACACGCGCGGGGGGATGGCTCTCGCCCTCACCGCCTCCGACCTCCGTGCCGGCCTCACCGACGGCCCGCTCCCCGCGCTCGTCGCCCTCGAGGGGGCCGACCCGCTCGAGGGGGACCCGGAAGCGTTCGCGCACTTCCACCGGCTCGGCGTGCGCAATCTGATCCTTGCCTGGAAGGACAATCCCTTCTCCGGGAGCGCGTTTGGGACAGACACGCCCCTCACGCCGGCCGGGGAGCGCCTTGTCGGCCTCGCCGAGGAGCTCGGGACGATGGTCGACGTCTCCCACCTCTCGGACCGGGCGTTCGCCGACGTCTGCCGCCGGGCGACGCGACCCTTCATTGCCAGCCACTCGAACTGCCGCGCCCTCTGCCCGAGCCCGCGCAACCTGACGGACGCGATGATCCGCGCCCTCGCGGATCGGGGCGGCGTGATCGGGATCAACCTCGTCCCCCCGTTCCTCGACCCGGTCTTCCACGCCGAGGCGGAGCGCCACCGGCAGGAGGTTTTCGCCGGAGGGGCGACGCTCGCGGCTTCGGAGGAGTTCTGTCGTCGTCTCGCCGCGCTTTCGCGTCCGAGCCTCGATTGGGTGGGGCGGCACGTCCTGCACGCGATCGAGGTGGGGGGAGAGGACGCGGTCGGCCTCGGCGGGGATCTCGACGGGACCGATCTCCTCCCTCAGGGGATCGAGGGGATCCGGGACTATCCCGTGGTCGCCGACCTTCTCTTCCAGGCCGGCCTCTCCACTTCGCAGGTGGAGAAGGTCGCCTGGAGGAACTTCCTGCGCGTCTTCTCGGAGGTCCTCCCTGACTAGCGGCGCCGTGCGCGCCAGCTTGTGTAGAGAGGTGCGAGGGCATCGTGGTAGCGGCCGTCGAGCACGGCGGCGTCAGTCGACTCTAGCTCGTTCCCCATCGTGGCGAAGGGGATGCGAATTCCATCGAGGTCAAGGGTCCCCGCGCGCGCGCCGCGGGTGAGAGACTCCCAGTCGTCGGTCCGGTACGTTCGCTCCATCTCCTCGCGCGGCACGGAGTGGGTCAGGATCCCGCTTCGGCGGCCGGCATCGTAGCGGGCGAGGTTCCGACGGCAGGACTCCTCGAACGAGACCGAAACGTAGAGGATTGCCGCGCGGGAAAGCGTGTCCGGCGAGAGCTGACGAAGGGCATCGGCGTACCCGCAGCTTCCGCCGCGGGAGAACTCGAGGATCCGCGTCCGCCGGCTGGGGGGCATCGCGCGGACGAGCCGATCCAGTTTGGCGATCAGGAAGGGCCAGACGAAGGGATTGGCGACGGCGTAGTTCCCATCAGCCGGGCGGGAGTGGAGGCGCCCTCGCCCAAGCCCTTCCCACAGGTCGTCCTCCGCACACAGCTGCCAGAGGACCGGGAAGTCGTCGATCACATCGAACCCGGCAAGGTGGTAGCGGTCCATTCGCCGCTCGAGGGGGCAACGAAGCATGAAGTCGATGAACTCGCTCTTCCCGCTCGCCGGTCGTCCGAGAAGAAGCAGGACGTCGAACCCTCCGTCCGGCGAGCCTTCCTCTAGAGTGAGGCCGAGCATCGCCTCCAGCTCAGACACGAAGGTCCCGGCGGCGCGGGCTGCATCGAGGAAGCGAAGGGGGCTTCGTCTCGCGACGTGCCAGGCGTCGAGGTGGGCGAGCATCGCGCGCAGGTCCTTCTCTCCCACCTGGAACTGCGGGGTCCCCCGCGCGGTCTGGCGGCGCACCGAGACCTCGACCGGGCTCTCCATCCGCAGGTAGAGGTCTGGCTCGGGTAGGGCCTTCTCCAGTGCCGGCCACGCCGCGAGGAAGGAGCGGTCGCCGAGCGCCTTGGCGTAGGCGAGGTGGACGCCGAGGTGCGACTCCTCGAGGCAGAGGACGCCATCGGCCCGGGCGCGAGCGATCGCCTCCCGTCGGCGCGGGAGCTCGGTAGAGAGGGCCTCGGTCAAACGCTCCCGGTCGGCGAAGAGGTCGATCCCTTCACGGATCGCGACCTCCTTCACGAGTTCTGGCAGGGCCCGCACTCTCTCCGGGTAGAAGCGGGCGAGGAGCTCCAGGGTCTCGCTCTTCCCCACGGCGGGGAGTCCCTCCAGGATGACGTGCCGCAGCCCCTCGTCCATGGACGCCATTCTATCCGACTCGCTGCCCTCCTCTCCCGGGGGGCACGGCCTCGGGAGATCGGACCAGGTCGCGTCCTGCGCTTGTCGCGCGTGCCGTCTTCGCTATAATGCCCGTTCCAAAGGAGCCCGCTTGAAAGGTCTCATCATCGTGGAGTCGCCGACGAAGGCTCGTACCATCGGCCAGTTCCTGGGGAGAGACTACCAAGTCCTCTCCTCCCAGGGACACGTGCGCGACCTTCCTAGGAACGGCTTGGGCGTGGACATCGACAAGGGCTTCGTCCCCCAGTTCGAGACCAAGCGCTCCAAGCTCGTCACCGCGCTGCACGAGGCGGCCAAGAAGGCTGACCGGGTCTACCTCGCGACCGACCACGATCGGGAGGGGGAGGCGATCGCTTACGACCTCTACACGATCCTGAAGAAGGACGTGAAGGACGACGATGCCTTCCTCCGGCCGGTGTTCGACGAGATCACGAAGCCGGTGATCCTCGAGGCCCTGCGCCACCCGGCACGGATCGACGTCAACAAGGTCGAGGCGCAGAGGACGCGGCGGATCCTCGACCGTCTGGTCGGCTATCTCGTGAGCCCCCTCCTCTCCAAGAGCCTTGCCGGAACGCGCTTCGAGGGGCTCTCGGCCGGGAGAGTCCAGTCGGTCGCCCTCCGCGTCCTGTGCGACCGGGAGGAGGAGATCGCCCGCTTCACGGCTGAGGAGTACTGGGAGATCTCGGCCCTCCTGCGCGACGGAGAGCCGTTCTCGGCCTCCCTCACCAAGAGGGACGGGAAGAAGCTCGTCGTCAGGAGCCAAGAGGAGAGCGAGGCCGTCGCCTCCGACCTCCGGCGGCAGGCGTTCCACGTCGAGTCCCTCACGGAAAAGGAGCGGCTTCGCCAGCCGCCTCCCCCATTCATCACGAGCTCCCTCCAGCAGGCTGCCTCCTCAGCCCTCGGGTTCTCGCCGAAGCGGACGATGCAGGTTGCCCAGGAGTTGTACGAGGGGGTGAGCCTGCCGGAGGGGAACGCCGGCCTGATCACCTACATGCGCACGGACTCCGTGCGCCTCTCGGACGCTGCGGTGAGGGAGGCGCGCGACGTCGTCGGCGAGCGATTCGGGGAGCGCTACGTCGCCGGGTCGGTGCGCCAGTACAAGAATCAGAAGCGCTCCCAGGATGCCCACGAGGCCATTCGGCCGACGGATCCCCGCCGGGCGCCCGAGGAGGTCGCAGACGACCTCACCCCGGATCAGAGGAGGCTGTACGCCCTCATCTACCGGCGCTTCCTGGCGACGCAGATGGCCTCCGCGGTCTACCGGCAGAGGAAGGCGGTCGTCGCCGCGGGGCCCTACACGCTCGAGGTTTCGGGGAGCCTCCTCCTCTTCGACGGGTTCCTGGCCCTGGCCCCGGAGGAGGAGCGGGAGGCAGAGCGAGTTCCCGCCTGGCTCCGCGAGGGCGAGAGGCTCGTCCTCGCCGACGTGAAGCGCGAGCAGAAGTTCACCGAGCCCCCGCGACGCTACAGCGAGGCCGGCCTGGTGAACCTGCTCGAGAAGCTGGGCGTGGGGCGGCCGAGCACCTACGCGACGATCCTGTCCGTCATTCAGGAACGAGGGTACGTCCTGAGGGAGAAGGGGAGCCTCCGGCCGACGCTCCTCGGCCAGATGGTCGTCGGGTTCCTCAAGCGCCACTTCGCGGACACAGTCGAGGCAGAGTTCACGGCGCACCTGGAAGAGGAGCTTGACCGGATCGAGGAAGGGGAGATCTCGCGCCTGGACGCCCTGAGGGGTTTCTACGGCCCCTTCTCCGAGCAGGTGGGGACGGTGGAGCGCCTCGTCTCCGACTCGACGAAGCGTCCGTTCCGCGTCTTGACCGATGTTCCCTGCGACAAGTGCGGCGGTCCGATGGAGCTTCGCTACTGGAAGGGGAGTCACTTCCTGGGTTGTTCGGCGTACCCCGAGTGTCGCAACACCCGGAATCTTGCCCCCGATGTGCCCTACCGCTACGACGGGGAGACCCTCGTCCTGCGCGAGGCCCTGGAGGCGCGCTCGAGCGACACGGCGGAGACGTCCTGTGCCGTCTGCGGCTCGCCGATGGCGCTCAAGGAGGGGCGGTACGGGCGGTACCTCCAGTGCACAAGTCCCGACTGCAAGAAGACGACGTCCATCTCGACCGGTGTTGCCTGCCCGGCGTGCGGCGAGGGGGTGCTCGTCGAGAAGTACTCCCAGAAGCGTCGAAGGACCTTCTACAGCTGCAACCGCTACCCGGACTGCCGCTTCGCGGTGAGCGAGAAGCCCGTCAAGATCTGCCCGACATGCGGAAGCGGCGTCATGACGGAGCGCGAGAGCGGCCTACGCTGCAACGGGAAGTCCTGCGGTTACGAGGAGAAACCCGCGGAAGCGGGGGCCTGAGGCCTACGCTTCCTCAGACAGGAGGCGGAACCACTCCAAGCGCTGCTTCAGGTCCGAGTCCTGAAGCTTGGCGAGGGCCTCCTTCTGGATCTGGCGGACCCTCTCCCGGCTGATCCCGAACTCGACTCCCACCTCGTCCAGCGTGCGGGGCTGGTAGTCGTTCAGGCCGTAGCGCAGCTCGAGGATCCGCTTCTCTCGGTCGGTGAGCCGCTCGTTGAGCGCGGTGTCCAACTCCTGCAAGAGAAGGTGCTCGAAGGTCTCCCTCTCCGGAGAGACGGCCGTCTCGTCCTCGATGAAGTCCCCGAGGACCGAGCCATCGTCGTCGTACCCGATGGGGGTGTCGAGGGAGGCCATGCTTTGCGCCGTCTTCTTCGCCTTGATGATGTTCTCGACCGTCGTGTCCAGCTCGTCGGCCAGGTTCTCCGGGGTCGGAAGCTCCCCGCACTCCTTCACGTAGTTGCGCTCAACCTGGTAGATCTTCCTGATCAACTCGTTGATGTGCGTTGGGACCCGGATCGTCCGCGAGCGGTTGGTGATCGCGCGCAGGATCGCCTGGCGGATCCACCACGTGGCGTAGGTCGAGAACTTGTAGCCCTTCTTGTAGTCGAACTTCTCG
>Ga0315291_10003491_pt1 | contig 20306 bp, 22 predicted proteins | sample YL17G12_20_MG_FD_203070 | JGI IMG/M metagenome (GOLD analysis project Ga0315291, IMG submission 203070) | Sediment microbial communities from Yellowstone Lake, YNP, Wyoming, USA - YL17G12_20 | ecosystem: Environmental > Aquatic > Freshwater > Lake > Sediment | place: USA: Wyoming | collected...
TCCAGTGGGACCGCCGGCGCAGGCGCGTCAACCGGGGCCTCAGCCGGGGTCGCGGCAGCCGCTTCGCGGGTCTCAGCCTTGACCGCCGACACCTTGCGGGTGCTCGGACCGGACAGTCCGCGGCCGCACACCGGCCAGGCGCCCCTGCCTTGTCCGGCAAGCACCTTCTCGGCGATCGCGATCTGCTCGTCGCGGCTCGCCATATGGGCCGCCGACGCGAACTCGCCACCGCCGTAGCCCAGCCAGGTGCCGGGCGAGAACTGAAGCCCGCCCTGGTAGCCGTTGCCGGTGTTGATCGCCCAGTTGCCACTGGACTCGCAACTGGCGACGGTGTCCCACTCGGAGTCGCTGGCGGCCTGCGCCTGAGCGGCCAGGCCGATGCTGCCGCCGCCGATCACCACACCGGTGACCGCGATCTTGGCGACGCTGTAGGAGTTAGTCGTGGGCTTGCGGTGCCGTCCGCTCATAGGTCGGTCCTCTCTCGAATGCGCCTGCGAGGTCAGCTGTCGGGTTCGGGCGGGAGAGAGGTTGCCCGGCCGCGGCGGGTGCCGGCGGCTTCACCCCGAGGAGCCGGGGCTCCTGGTCCGATTTCGGCGGACCGGTTGGGTCCCCCGCCTCCATCCAAAGGTGGTTGTTGTTCTCTCCGCTCGTGGATGGAGTTCGGCGCGAGGAGCGGAGAGGGCCTGCCACGAGGGGCGGGCCGTTGAGAACGGTATCGGCTGGTCGCCGGGTAGTCACTTTTTCGGAGGAGACGCGTTTTCCCTGCTGGCAAAGTTCACGCGACCCCTGAAGGACCCGCGTTCATCCTGGTCAGCGGCCGGGTTGTCCGGCCCGTAGCCATGTTGTGATCACTCCGTGATGTGATCGAAATCACGTTTAACCGCCCGCGAATGGTGGCAGAACGTCCAATGTCTGGTGGGGGCGCAGCACACTGTCTCGGTCGCGAACCGCAACGCCGTCGCACAAGAATGTGCACTTCTGTAACAACAGTGCCATTGCGTCACTCTGACCACACAGTTCACCGATGGCGTCGGCAACGGTCGATCCCGATTCGAGGTTCAGCACGCCGGTGTCGGAGCCCGCGGCCGCGCTCGCCGCAGCAAAGAATCGGACGGCCACCGGCACGCGGGTGGTGACGTCGGTCATAGTCAGCCCCCGATCGCGCTCATCGGGCGGCGTGGCTGAACGAAACCGGGGTCGTTGATGCCATGGCCGGCGGCCTTACCCCACATCGCGGCGCGCCACGCCAGCTCCACCTCGGCGTCGTCGGCACCGCCGCGCAGAAGGGCGCGCAGGTCGGTCTCCTCGGCGGCGAACAAGCAGCTGCGCACCTGCCCGTCGGCGGTCAGCCGGGTGCGGTCGCAGGCCGAGCAGAACGCGTCCGAGACCGAGGCGATGACACCGACCGTCGCGGGGCCTCCGTCGACCAGCCACAGCCGGGCCGGTGCCGATCCCCGCGGGGCGGGATCGGGACGCAGATCGAACCGTTGGCGCAGAGCCGCGACGATGTCCTCGGCTCGCAGCGCCGATTCCCGGCGCCACTGGTGACCGGCGTCGAGCGGCATCTGCTCGATGATGCGCAGCTGATACTCGTGGCGCAGGCAGAACCGCAGCAGTTCGACGGCGTCCTGAGGACCGAAGACAGGATCAAGGACGGCATTGACCTTCACCGGGCCCAATCCGGCGGCGGCTGCGGCGGCCAGACCGTCCAGCACATCGCTGAGCCGGTCGCGGCGGGTGACAGCCGCGAAGTGTTCCTTGTCCACGGTGTCCAGCGAGACGTTCACCCGGTCCAGCCCGGCGGCGGCCAGTTCATCGGCCCGAGCCGCCAGCCCCACGCCGTTGGTGGTGAGCGCGATCTCCGGGCGTGGGTGCAACTCGGCGGTGGCAGCCACCACGTCCGCCAGCCGCCGGTACAGCAGCGGCTCGCCGCCGGTGAACCGGACGCTGGAGACGCCAAGGCGGGTGACCGCCAGCCGCAGTAGGCGGGCGAGCTCGTCGAAGCTGAGCAGGTCGTCGGCCGGGAGCCAATCCAGGCCCTGCGCCGGCATGCAGTAGGTGCATCGCAGATTGCAGCGATCGGTCAGCGAGACGCGCAGATCGGTGGCCGCCCGCCCGAAGGTGTCGACCAAGGGCCCCTTGCGTGGCATGTCCTGCGGCAGCGACTCGCGGTCGCGGCGGACGACGGGCAGACCCAGCGTGGTGAGCGTCATGTCCCACCTCGAACCGGAGCGTGGGCCCAGTCACGCGCGTCATCGACCGGAACGATCTCCTTGCCCAGCGGCATCAGCGAAACCGGGATGAGCTTGAGATTGGCCAGCGCCAGCGGGATCCCGACGATCGTGATGGCCATCGCGACGGCAGTGACTATGTGGCCGATGGCCAGCCACACCCCGCACAGCAGCACCCAGATGATGTTGCCGATCAGCGCACCGGGTTGGGGTCCGGGCTTGTCGACGATGGTGCGGCCGAACGGCCACAGTGCGAACAATGCGATGCGCGCGGCGGCGAATCCGAAGGGAATGGTGACGATGAGAAGGAAGCAGACCAGTGCCGCCAACAGGTAGCCCAGCGCCAGCCACAGACCGCCGAAAAGCAACCAGATGATGTTCAGGATCGCGCGCATGTGCTCCTCCGGCGGGTCAGGCCAGCATATCGAACCAAACTAGGCTGCCTACCGTGGCGGCCGTTGAGTAGGATCGCTCACGCGCGCCCCCCGCGGGCTCCGGTCACGTCAGACAAGCAGGTGAGATTCCGATGCCTACCGGCAAGGTGAAGTGGTACGACACCGAAAAGGGTTTCGGTTTCCTCTCGCAGGAGGACGGCGAGGATGTGTACGTCCGCGCCTCCGCGCTGCCGGAGGGGGTCGAGGGTCTCAAGGCCGGCCAGCGGGTCGAGTTCGGCGTGGCCAGCGGCCGGCGCGGCCCGCAGGTGTTGAGCCTGACGCTGATCGACCCGCCGCCCACCCTCGCCCGGACTCGCCGCGAGGCACCGCCCTCCGCCGAGCACAAGCACACTCCCGATGAACTGCACGGCATGGTCGAGGACATGATCACTCTGCTCGAGGGCGCGGTTCAGCCGGAACTGCGCCGCGGCCGCTATCCCGACAAGAAGGTCGCGCGCCGGGTGTCCGAGGTGGTGCGTGCGGTGGCCGCCGAGCTCGATTCCTGAGCGGTTCAGCCGAACGTCGAGTTGGTTGGCGCGTCCATCCCCGATCACGTCGACGCGCGGCGGGCGATGTCCTCAGTTGCGCACCAGGCGCAATGACCACTCGGCGTGCGGAAGGTCGCGAAGCTCGCCGGTCTGGTCCTGCACCAGGGTCAGCAATTGCACGACGAGTCCGGCGATCCGGCCGCGCTGCGGGTCCACGGGCGGCACGGTCACGGCCAGCTGGGTCCCTGGCCGGTAGACCGTGGTGGTGGTGTTGCGCTCGTCCTCGTAGACCCGCAGCAGCCGCCAGGGCGCCCGGCTGATCGCCGCAGGCACCGAAAGCTGGACGGGGTGACGGTCGTCGACCGAAAGCTCGCCCTGCACACCGCCTTTGACGCAGTCGTTGAGGTTGACGACGTTGCAGTACAGGTACGGGTCCACCCGCACGGTGGTGCCGCGCGAGTAGGCGCTGATCTGAGGTAGCGACGGGCCATGGTTACGGGCCAGCAGCCAGGCGCCGACGCCGGCACCTGTGGAGGTCAGCACTACCGCCATGGCCAGGATCCAGGCCAGATGTCGTTTCACCGCTGCGCCGCCGCCCCGCGTCCCTCGGGCTCGGCCAGCACCGGACGGTTACCGCCGAAGCCGGGGATCAGCGACGCACCGCGGTAACTCACCACGGTCTGAGCCAGGCCCAGAATGAGCAGCGCGGTGATCGCGGTGAAGCCCACCCACAGTTCGGTGTACACCAGAACGCCCAGCGCTCCGCCGAGCACCCAGGCCAGCTGCAGCACCGACTCCGAGCGCCCGAAGGCCGACGCGCGTGACTCTTCGGGCAGGTCGTCCTGCAGCGAGGCATCCAGCGAGGCCTTGGCGACCGCGGTGGCGCCCGAGGTGATGAAGGTCGCCAGCGCTGCCACGACGAGAATTCCGGTCACCGCGGCGGCCAGGGCCATCGCAGTGACCGCCACGGCCGCGCGCACCACCAACTCGGCCGGCCGGCCGAGCTGCAGACGTGCTGCGCTGAAGTTGCCGATGAAGTTACCGATGCCGGCAGCCGCTCCGATCATCCCCAGTATTCCGAGCTGGACCCAGCCGCTGGCGTCGTGTGCCTTGGCGACGAATGCCGGATACAGGAACAGGAATCCGACCATCGCTTTGATGGTGCAGTTCCCCCAGAGCGCGGTGATGATGTTGCGGCCCAGCGGCTGTCGCCGTGGACCGGTCGTCTCGATGACCTCGGTGGGCTGGTCGAGCCAGTCCCACTCTCCACCGTGGCCGTGGTAGGTCAGAGTGGCCGGAACTTCGCCTTCGGTGACCTCGACCCACCGCGGAATCCGCATCGTCAGCGAAGCGCCTGCGAGCGTGACGAAGACGACGACGAACAGCGCTCCGGGCAGGTCGAGCAGCGTCGAGAACACGTACTCCATCCCGGCGGCGATGCCGCCACCCACGACGGTCCCGCCGACAAGCCCGAACATCGTCAGCCGCGAGTTGACCCGCACCAGGTCGATCGACGGCGGCATCACCCGGGGGGTGACGGCGCTGCGCAGCACCGAAAAGGACTTCGACAGCACCATCATTCCCAGTGCGCAGGGATAGAGAACCCACGACGGATAGCCGCCGGTGGCGGAGTCGAAGTTCATGATCATCACGACCGCCAACACGGTGCGAAGCAGGAATGACCCCGCCAGTGCCGCGCGCCGGCCTTGCTGGACGCGGTCGAGGGCCGGGCCGATCAACGGGGCGATCACGGCGAACGGCGCGATCGTGATCAGCAGGTACAACGCAACCCGGCCCTTGCTCTCGCCGGTTGCGGCGGCGAAGAACAGCGTGTTGGCCAGGGCCACGGCCATCGCGGAGTCCACCGCGAAGTTGGCGACCACCGGCCAGGTGAGCGCGGTCAGACCGGACTTGTCGGCACCGTCGGCGGTCGCGGCCCGGTGCACCATCGAGTACATCCGGGAGGCCGCGGCCCGAGTGGCGCCGGCCCGTTCGCCGCCGTCGGCGTCCACGTGGTCATCCCCCCGGGGACCGGAGTCGCGGTAGGCGCTGCGGCGTTCGCCCGGCAGCGGCGGCAGGTAGCGGTTGGCGCTGCCCGTCTGCTCGCTGTCGCCACCGGAACCGCGCGGGGAATCGGCGCGCTCCCTCGGCCGGCCGAGATCTCCGTACCGGCCGGCCGGGTCATCGCTGGGATAGTTCGCCATGCCCGGATGCTCGCCGCGCGGCCCGGCGGGCCGACGGCGGGCGGGCCCGGATGTCGGACCCGCGCCGGGGTGCACACGCCGCCGTCCAGACACGGTGTCGATTGTCCCCCATTTGGGCCGGACCGCGGGCGTACACCCGACCGGTGTGGCCACCCGGCCGCGGGGTGAGGCAAGATTGGCGGCGATGGACAGTTCGATCGACACCGCGGATCCTGCGGCAGCGGCCACACCGGCCCAGCCGCCGGAGCACATCGCTGCCATTCTCACCGGCGCGGAGGAACTGGCCCGCCGGGCGATCATCGAGTTCAGCGGCGAAACGGTCGGGGCTTATCTGGGGGCGGGCCTCGAGGACGACGCTGCCGCGACCCACCGCTTCCTGGCCACTTTGCCCGGCTATCAGGGCTGGCAGTGGGCGGTTGTGGTGGCCGCCGCTCCGGCAGCCGGCCAGGCCACCGTCAGCGAGGTGGTGCTGGTACCCGGTCCGACCGCGCTTCTGGCCCCGCCATGGGTGCCGTGGGACCAGCGGGTCCGGCCCGGCGACCTGGGTCCCGGTGACCTGCTGGCACCGCAAGCCGACGACCCCCGCCTGGTACCCGGCTTCCTCGCCACCGGCGACCCGTTGATCGACGACACGGCGTTGGAGGTCGGGTTCGGCCGTCTCCGGGTACTCGGTGCTTTCGGTCGCGACGACGCCGCCCAGCGGTGGCATGACGGTGATCGCGGTCCCGAGGCGCCGATGGCGCGGGCCACCAAGCGGGTGTGCAAAGACTGCGGGTTCATGGTGCCGCTCGCCGGGGCGCTGGGCGCGATGTTCGGTGTGTGCTGCAACGAAATGTCCGTCGACGGACAGGTTGTCGATTTCCTCTTCGGATGCGGGGCCCATTCCGACACCCCGGCGGCGCCCGGCACCGGGTCACCGGCCTACGAGCCCTACGACGACGGGGTCTTCGAGGTGATCGAAGTGGTTCCCGAGGCGGCTGACGTGGCCGTTGCCGAGACGCCTGAACCGGAGGCGGCGATCGATGAGATCCTCGTCGAACCGGAGACCGAGCAGGCGGCCGCGGAGGTCACCGTTGAGCGGTTGGCCGGGGAAGCCGCAACTCCGGTGGCCCCGGAGGCCGAAACCCCCGAGGCGCCGGAAAGCTAGCTGCTCTCGGCGGCGGCCTTGATCCGCGCCAGCGAGAGGTTCATCCCCTCCAGCAGTTCTTTCTCGAAGACATCCACCCCGCCCAAAGCGGCCTTGGTGGCCGCGGTGGAGATTGCGGTCACTCCGTTCTCGGCGTGGCGGGTCTCCACCAGGCGGGTCCCGGTTGCGGTGGGCTCCAACTCGTAGCTCCACACGGTGGTGTTGAGCGGGATCCGGAAGGCGAACTTGCGCTCCGGGACCACCTCGGTGATGACCGACGTCGTGGGCCAGACCAACATTCCGCGCCGGTTGATGTTGAGCGTGCGGGTGCCCGGGCGAATCGGCCCGAGCGCCTTCATCTTTCGGCACTGCGGACTCCACTGCGGCATCCGGCCGGGATCGGAGACCAGGCTCCAGACCTTGCTGACCGGTGCGTTGATCTCGATCTCCGCCTTCAGAATCGGTGCGGCCATGGTTTCTCCTTCGATCATTCGGGTCGGCTGGTTTCCAGCCCGGTCTGTGCCCCTCGCGCACCCCGCCGGGCCGCGGAGCGTTGCCACAGGAACAGCGACAAGCCGAACAGGCCCACCCCCAGTCCTGCGACGGTCACCGGGCGCCAGCTTTCCAGTCCGGGAATGGCGAAAGCCGCAACTGTGGCCAGCGCCCACATCAGCGCCCCGGCGCCGATCACCGGCCGCGGATCGAGTAAAGCGGCCGGTAGCTCCGGGGGTGTCTGCTCTGGCAGCGCCACGTGCGGGGACATCGTGTTCACCGTAACCGACCAGTGCTGCGCGTACGTTGGCGGCGTGCAGGCCGCCAACGACGTCATCGACATCACCGACCCCGGTGATTCGCGGGTCGACGACTTCCGCGACCTCAACAGCGTCGACCGGCGGCCCGACCTCCCGAGCGGCAAGGGACTGGTGATCGCCGAGGGCGTCCTGGTGGTGGCGCGAATGCTGGTGTCCCGTTTCAGCGCACATGCGCTCCTCGGGACCGACCGGCGGCGCACGGAACTGGCTGACGACCTCGCGGGGGTGTCCGTGCCGTTCTACCGCGCGTCCGCGGCGGTGATGGCCGAGGTGGTCGGATTCCACCTCAATCGTGGTGTGCTGGCCGTTGCCCGCCGGCCGCCGGAACTGAGCCTCGCCGAAGTGCTGGCCGGTGCCCGCACGGTCGCCGTGCTCGAGGGCGTCAACGACCACGAGAACCTCGGCTCGATCTTCCGCAACGCCGCGGGACTGGGCGTGGATGCGGTGGTCTTCGGTGCCGGATGCGCCGACCCGCTGTACCGGCGCGCGGTGCGGGTCTCGATGGGGCATGCGCTGCTGGTGCCCTTCGCCCGGGCAGGGCGTTGGCCGGCCGATTTAGAGATATTGCGCGGCAACGGCTTTCATCTCCTGGCGATGACACCGGGCCCACAGGCCGCTCTCTTGGCCGCGGTGATGGACGGCTTATCCGCGCAGAAGGTCGCGGTGTTGGTCGGCGCGGAGGGCCCCGGACTCACCGAGGCGGCCATGCGGGCCGCCGATACCCGGGTCAGGATTCCGATGGCCCGTGGCACCGACTCGCTCAACGTCGCCACCGCGGCCGGGTTGGCGTTCTACGAACGGGTCCGGTGCGGGGCCGCCGGCGCCGACCGGTCCGACCGATAACCTGACGGGGTGTCCGACGACTCGACGCCATGGGGAACCGGTTTGGCGGTCGCGGCTTTCGTCGCGGCGGTCACCGCCGCAGCGATCGTCGTGCTGAGTCTCGGCATGACGCGGGTGCATCCGTTGGTGTCGATCGGACTGAATGTGGTGGCCGTGGGCGGCCTGGCTCCGACGCTCTGGGACTGGCGGAGACGCCCGGTCCGGCGGTGGTTTGTGCTGGGTGCGGCGGCCGGGGTCGCGGTCGGGTGGATCGCGATGCTGGCCTTGATGATTCGGTAGGTCAGCGTTGGCCGCTGGAGCGCACCCCGAGCAGGACGTCTTCCCAGGCCGGCACCGCCGGCTTACGGCCCGCCCGATTAGCGGTCGCCGGCCGGGGCTGAACCGGGGCTTGGGACCGTGGCTGCGCGGTGGGCTGTTCGATGTGATCCGGCGCCGCGACGGGCACCCGCACGTCCAACGCCAGCTGAGGTGCCGGAGCCATCTCCGACTGGGACACCGGGGCCACTTCCAACTGGGCGACGGGGGTCACCTGGCGCAGGGGCCGTTCGAACTCCGGGTCGATCAGTTCGCTGGCCGACTCGTCGATCGCGGTGGAGGTGCCGCCGTGCGCTCCCGGGGTGAACCGGAAGTGGGCGAAGTTCTCCGAGAGCCCGGCCTGCCAGCCCATCCGTACCGTCCAACGGCCGTCATCGGTTCGCCAGGCGTCCCAGGTGGTGTCCTCGGCACTCAGCCCGCGCTCGGCCAGCGAGGAGGCGATGGTCTCCAGCAGCGTCTCCGCCGCGGGCCCGTCGCCCAATATCGGGTGGGAGGCGGTGGACAACTCGGCGGCACGCTGGCGTTCGAGCAGCACCGGATGGGCGAACCGCTCGATCTTGGAGATCTCCATACCGGAACCCTCCGCGACCTCCTGAACCGACGCACCTGCACGGATACGGGACTGAATGTCTCTGGGACGCAACATGCCTCTGACCTCATTGTCTCGCGGGGCGTGACCCGGGAGCGTCCGATCACCGCGCACTGCGGCGCGCAGCCGGTCGTCGAGCCGGATCAGGAACTTGTCGGCCGGGTCGCCACCCTCACAGATGATGTGCTTACCGTCGACATCGAGCCCGATGAGAGTGAGTTCTCGCATGTCGACCTCCTTCGGACCGGACTGTAACCCAGCCTCCGTTGACATAACGGAAAGGACACGCCGGTGTTACGGGCGAGTTCTCACAGGCGTTCGACGACCCAATCGACACAGCGCGTCAGCGCGGTGACGTCGTCCGGTTCGATCGCCGGGAACATCGCCACCCGCAACTGGTTGCGGCCCAGCTTGCGGTACGGCTCGGTGTCGACGATGCCGTTGGCGCGCAGCACCGCGGCGACGGCCGCGGCGTCGACCTCGTCGGTGAAGTCGATCGTCCCCACCACCTGGGACCGCAGCGCGGGATCGGCCACGAACGGGGTGGCGAACGGCGACGCCTCGGCCCAGGAGTACAGCCGCGACGACGAGTCGGCGGTGCGCTTGACGGCCCAGTCCAGCCCGCCGTTGCCGAGCATCCAGTCAATCTGCTCGGCCATCAGTGCCAGGGTGCCGATCGCCGGGGTGTTGTAGGTCTGGTTCTTGCGGCTGTTGTCCAGCGCAACCGGCAGCGACAGGAACTCGGGCACCCACCGGCCGGATGCGGCGATCGCGTCGATGCGCGCCAGCGCCGCAGGCGACAGGACGGCCAGCCACAGGCCGCCGTCGCTGGCGAAGTTCTTCTGCGGCGCGAAGTAGTAGGCGTCGCACTCGGCCACATCCACCGGGAGCCCGCCGGCGGCCGAGGTGGCGTCGATGAGGACCAGGGCATCGCCGGACCCCGCCGGTCGGTGCACCGGCAGGGCGACGCCGGTCGAGGTCTCATTGTGGGCCCAGGCGATGGCGTCCACCGACGGGTCGGACCGCGGTGCGGGTGCGCTGCCGGCGTCGGCCTTGATGACGATCGGATCGCCGACGAAGGGGTTGGCGGCCACCGCCGAGGCGAACTTCGCGCTGAACTCGCCGAAGGTCAGGTGCAGCGACTTCTTGTCGACGAGTCCGAACGCGGCGGCGTCCCAGAATGCCGTCGCCCCACCGTTTCCGAGGATCACCTCGTAGCCGTCGGGGGCGGAGAACAGCTCACGCAACCCGCCGCGCACTCGGCCGACCAGATTCTTCACCGGCGCCTGGCGGTGCGAGGTGCCGAACAGCGCGGCGGCGGTGGTGGTCAGTGCAGTGAGTTGCTCGGGGCGCACCTTCGACGGACCGCAGCCGAAGCGTCCGTCGGCGGGCTTGAGGTCGGCAGGAATCGTGAGCTGGGCGGGATCGGACATGCGACAAGAGTAGAAGTCGGCGCTGGCGCCGACGAAATCGACGGTTCGGCAAACGGGCCCAGCCATGGACAGGTATGCGATACCTGCGGTACCGTTTAGACAACTGGTACTCGTATGTAAACCGGATGGAGGGCTGTCGATGGCAAGGACCAGACTGGTCAGGCGCTGGCGTCGCAACATGGAGGTGCGGGACGACACCAACTACGTGGACATGCTGATGACGTTGTCCGAAGGCTCGGTGCGGCGGAACTTCAACCCGTACACCGATATCGACTGGGATTCGCCCGAGTTCGCTGTCACCGCCGACGACGAGCGCTGGATCCTGCCCGAGTCCGACCCAATCGGCCGCCACCCCTGGTACCGCGCGCAACCGGTCTCCGCGCAGATCGCCATCGGTCAGTGGCGGCAGGCCAACATCGCGAAGGTGGGGCTGCAGTTCGAGTCGATTCTGATCCGCGGCCTGATGAACTACTCGTTCTGGGTGCCCAACGGTTCGCCGGAGTACCGATACTGCCTCCATGAGGCGATCGAAGAGGGCAATCACACCCTGATGTTTCAGGAGATGGTGAACCGCATCGGCGTCGACGTGCCCGGGATGCCCAGGTTGTTGCGCTGGCTGTCCCCGCTGATTCCGCTGGTTCCCGGCCCGCTGCCGATCCCGTTCTTCTTCGGGGTGCTCGCCGGCGAGGAGCCCATCGACCACACCCAGAAGGCTGTGCTGCGCGAGGGCAAGGACCTGCACCCGATCATGGCGAAGGTGATGGCCATCCACGTGGCCGAGGAAGCCCGTCACATCTCCTTTGCCCACGAGTACCTGCGCAAGCGACTGGCGCACCTGAACCGCCGCCAGCGTCTGTTGCTGTCGCTGAACGTTCCGCTGATCATGCGCATCCTGTGCCAGGCCATCCTGGTTCCGCCACGCAGCTTCTTCCGCGAGTTCGGCATCCCGCGCGAGATCCGCAAAGAGCTGTTCTTCCGGTCCCCGGAGTCACGAAAGATGCTGCGCGACATGTTCGCCGACGTGCGGATGCTCTGTCACGACGGCGGGATCATTAACCCGCTCGCCAAAGTGGTGTGGCGGATGTGCAAGATCGACGGCCCGCCCAGCCGGTTCCGCAGCGAACCGCAACGGCGCCACATCGCCAGCGCCGCCTGACGGCGCCACTGCCTTCTCGGATGCCCCACGTCATCACCCAGTCGTGCTGCAGCGACGGATCCTGCGTCTACTCATGCCCGGTCAACTGCATCCACCCCAGCCCGGACGAGGCGGACTTCGCCCGGGCGGAGATGCTCTACATCGACCCGGTCGCCTGCGTGGACTGCGGCGCCTGCGTGAGCGCCTGCCCGGTGGGTGCGATCCTGCCCGACAGCCGCCTGACCCCGGAGCAGTTGCCGTTCGCGGCGATCAACGCCGATCACTACCCGCCGCGGCCGGACGGGGTGAAGGTGCCGCCCACCTCCAAGCTCGCGCCGGTGCTGCCCGCGCCGAGGTTGCGCGGGCGGGACCTGAGGGTGGCGATCGTCGGCTCCGGTCCGGCCGGGATGTACGCCGCCGACGAGTTGCTCACCCAGAGCGGCGTACGGGTCAACGTGTTCGACAAGCTTCCGACGCCGTACGGGCTGGTGCGGGCCGGCGTGGCACCGGACCACCAGAGCACCAAGTCGATCACCCGGCTGTTCGACCGGATCAGCGCCGCCCGGGGATTCACCTACTACCTCAATGCCGAAGTGGGACATCACCTCTCGCACGATGACCTGTTGGAACACCACCACGCGGTGGTGTACGCCGTCGGCGCGCCCGGCGACCGCCGACTCGATATCGACGGAATGGGACTGCCTGGCAGCGGAAGCGCCACCGAGACCGTCGCGTGGATCAACGGCCATCCCGACTTCGCCGACCAGCCGGCCGACCTCAGCCATGAGCGGGCAGTGATCGTCGGCAACGGCAACGTTGCGCTCGACGTCGCCCGGATCCTGACCAGTGACCCGGAAACTCTTGCAGTGACGGATATTTCGGATGCGGCGCTGCGGGAGCTGCGGAACTCGGCGGTACGCGAAGTGGTGGTTGCGGCGCGGCGGGACCCGGCCGACTCGGCCTTCACCCTGCCGGAGCTTCTGGGGCTGGTCGCCCATGCCGAGGTGGTGCTCGACACCGAAGATCACGCGCTGGTCCGCCGCGATCTGGGCACCGCCGGCGACGCCGGCACGATCGCGAAACTGGAGATCCTGGCCGCACTGCCCGACTCCGCCACCGAGTCCACCCGCCCCCGGATCAGGTTGGCCTACCGGCTCACCCCGCAGCGCATCGTGGGCGGAGCACGGGTCAACGGTGTGGAGTTCACCCGCACCGGATCCGGCGAGACGAGCACCGTCGATGCCGGTCTGGTGCTGAGTTCCATCGGCTACCGGGGCGCACCGATCGCGGGGCTGCCGTTCGACGACGCCGCCGCGGTGGTGCCCAACCGTGCGGGCAGCGTGGTCAATCCGGTGACCGGCCGGCCGGTCACCGGCGCCTACGTTGCGGGCTGGATCAAACGCGGGCCGACCGGGTTCATCGGCACCAACAAGTCCTGTGCCATGCAGACCGTCTCGACCCTGGTCGACGACTTCAACGCCGGTCTCCTCCGCGACCCTGCGGCCCGGCCGGCGGCGCTGGCCCGGCTGGTGCGCAGCCGGGCTCCCGGTGTCGTGGACGCGGCCGGCTGGCGGGCGATCGACGCGGCCGAGGTCCGGCGCGGGGCGGCATCGGGGCGGCCGCGGGTGAAGTTCACCTCGGTGCCCGAGATGCTGGCGGCCGCTGACAGTGCACGACCAGCGCGCCGCTTCTCTGGGCCGAGCAGACGCACAGGGGCGTGACACCCCGGGCGCGGTGAGAAGGCTGCGTCTGGTTCGCGAGGAGTCGTTACCCCGTGTGCGGGATCTCGTCCCAGCCGGCCACCGAGGCAGCCGGCCGCGGAGCCGGGCCGACGTAGAAGGCCGCCGGGCGCACCAGTTTTCCCAGCCGCTTCTGTTCGAGGATGTGGGCGCACCAGCCCGCCGTGCGGCCGCAGGTGAACATCGCCGGCATCATCGCCGGCGGCACCTCGGCGAAGTTCAGGATGACCGCGGCCCAGAACTCCACGTTGGTCTCGATGGCCCGGTCCGGGCGGCGCTCGCGGAGTTCGGCCAGCGCGGCCTGTTCCAGCGCGGCCGCCACCTCGTAGCGCGGGGCGTCCAGGCGCTTGGCGGTGGCGCGCAACACCCGCGCGCGCGGATCCTCGGCCCGGTAGACCCGGTGGCCGAAGCCCATCAGCTTCTCTTTGCGGTCGAGGATGCCGCGGACCACCGCGCGGGCGTCGCCGGTGCGCTCGACCTCCTCGATCATCGGGATCACCCGGGCCGGCGCCCCGCCGTGCAGCGGGCCGCTCATCGCTGCGACCGCACCCGACAGGGCGGCCGCCACGTCAGCCCCGGTGGAGGCGATCACCCGCGCGGTGAACGTCGAGGCGTTCATGCCGTGCTCGGCGGCCGACACCCAGTAGGCGTCGATGGCCTCCACATAACGCGGGTCGGGCTCACCGTGCCAACGCGTCATGAAACGCTCTGTGATGGTGGTGCATTGGTCGATCACACGCTGCGGCACAGCGGGCTGGTTGATGCCGCGGGCGGACTGGGCGACGTAGGACAGCGCCATCACCGAGGCGCGCGCCAGTTGCGAACGTGCGGTGTCGTCGTCGATGTCCAGCAGCGGGGCATAGCCCCAGATCGGGGCGAGCATCGCCAGCCCGGCCTGCACGTCCACGCGGACGTCCCCGGTGTGGATCGGCAGCGGGAACGGTTCGGCGGGTTTCAGGCCGTTGCCGAACCGGCCGTCGACCAACAAGGCCCACACATCACCGAAGGTCACCCGGTGACCCACCAGGTCCTCGATGTCGACACCGCGATAGCGCAGCGCCCCGCCGTCCCTGTCCGGCTCGGCGATCTCGGTGGTGAAGGCGACGACGCCTTCCAGGCCCGGGACGAAGTCGTCCGGTAGGACAGTCATGGTCGGATTCTCCCACCCCTCACCGCCCGGCGTACCGTGAGGCCGTGGTTGACGGAGATGGAACTGAGCCCGATGATCGCGCCCTCCCGACGGCACCCGCACACCGTCTCGCGGCGATGCGGGTGGAGTACGGCTCGGTGGAGAAGGACGGCAGCGGCGACCTCGACGTCGACTGGCTGGCCGACGGGTGGCTTGCCCTGCTGCACAGCTGGATCGAGGATGCCGAACAGGCCGCGATCGCCGAGCCCAACGCAATGGTGCTGGCCACGGTGGAGGACGGGCGGCCCGTCACCCGCACGGTGTTGTGCAAGAGCGTGGATGCCGACGGCGTCACGTTTTATACCAACTACGACTCCGCAAAGGGTGCGGATCTGGCGGCCACGCCGTATGCCTCGGTGACCTTCCCCTGGTACGCGTTGGGGCGGCAGGTGCACGTCCGCGGAGCAGTCAGCAAGGTGACACCGGGGGAGACCGCCGAATACTGGACCCGCCGGCCCCGCGGTTCGCAGTTGGGCGCATGGGCGTCGGCGCAGTCCCGCCCGATCGGATCCCGGGCGGACCTGATGGCGCAGCTGGTCGAGGTCACCGAGCGCTTTGCCGGCCACGGTGAGGTTCCGGTGCCGCCGCACTGGGGCGGCTACCGGATCGCCGCGGAGGTCGTCGAGTTCTGGCAGGGCCGGGAGAACCGGATACACAACAGAATTCTGGTCACCGGCGACCGCATCGAACGACTCCAGCCCTAAACGGCGGGTGCGCGCCGGCTGTTCGCCGACACCGCGCCGCTGCGCCGGCCTTCGTGCGGCACCGGCCGGGGGCCGGCGGTCGAGGGTCGCCGCCGTAACACGTCCTCAACGCCGGGCCGGTCCCTGCTTTGCCCGCGCGCCAAGGCCCGCGCGCCTACGATTGGGGGGTGCCTCAACGCAGGGGGGCGGCGGCTCTCGGGCTGCGGGAACTCAAGAAGCAACGCACGCGGGCCACGCTTGTGGATGTCGCTGCGCGGCTGTGCGCCCGGCAGGGCTACGAGCGAACCACCGTCGACCAGATCGCCGCAGCGGCGGACGTTTCCCCGCGAACCTTCAGCCGCTACTTCCACAACAAGGAAGAGGTCATCGGCGCCCTGATGGAGGAGACCTCCGAGCGGGTCGCCGAGGCGCTGGCCCGCCAGCCGTACGACATCACCGAGCACGAGGCGCTGGCCCGTGCCCACATCGATGTCTTCCGCGCGGCCGGGCGCGGTCAGGCGGGCGCGATGTCCTTCGACCGCATGAACGGCTTCCTGAGCATCGTCAACAGCACGCCCATGCTCGGCCTGGCGTCGTTCACCTTCCGCCCCGAAGGTTCGACCCACGCGGTGCTGGAGGCGCTCGCCCGCCGGATGAGGGTGCCGGTGGGTGATCCGGCCGTCCGCGTCGTCTTCGACACGTGGGCCGTGCTGATGGCGACCGCGCTGGGAATGCCCGGTAGCGACGCGAGTGATCCGGGTGCGTTCTGCGACCGGATCGAGGAGACGTACGTGGTTTTCACCCGGCTCTGGCACCCGTGGCGCCTTGGGGACCAGCCCCCCTCGGGCGGGCCCGAGCAATAGCGACTAGGTTCACCTAGAACGCGCAGTAGCGTGACCTCACGACGGCCCGCCTGGAGCCGTCGAACAGGCAAGAAGGGGTTGATGTGGCCGCATCCGACGACACCGCCACCCTCCGCTGTCCCGGCGGAGAGCTGAACCTGGAGATCGTCCACGCGACAGAGGGTTCCGACGGTATCGCGCTGGGGCCGCTGCTGGCCAAGACCGGCTACACCACCTTCGACCAGGGCTTCGTGAACACCGCATCGACCAGGAGCGCCATCACCTACATCGACGGTGACGCCGGCATCCTGCGGTACCGCGGCTACCCGATCGATCAGCTGGCCGAGAAATCGACGTTCATCGAGGTCAGTTACCTGCTCATCTACGGCGAACTGCCGACCACCGACCAGCTGGCGGAATTCAGCACCAAGATCCAGCGGCACACCCTGTTGCACGAGGATCTCAAGCGGTTCTTCGACGGCTTCCCCCGTAACGCCCACCCCATGCCGGTGCTCTCCAGCGCGGTCAACGCGCTCAGCGCCTACTACCAGGATTCGCTGGATCCGCTCGATCACGATCAGGTCGAGCTGTCCACCATCCGGCTGCTGGCCAAGCTGCCGACAATCGCCGCCTACGCCTACAAGAAGTCCGTGGGCCAGCCGTTCCTCTACCCGGACAACTCGCTGAGCCTGGTGGAGAACTTCCTGCGGATGACGTTCGGTCTGCCGGCCGAGCCGTATGAGCCGGACCCGGAGATCGTCCGGGCCCTGGACATGCTGCTGATCCTGCACGCCGACCACGAGCAGAACTGCTCCACCTCAACGGTCCGGCTGGTGGGCTCGTCGCAGGCGAACCTCTTCACCTCGATCTCCGGCGGCATCAACGCGCTGTGGGGCCCGCTGCACGGCGGCGCCAACCAGTCGGTGCTGGAGATGCTGGAGCGCATCCGCACCCAAGGCGGCGACGTCAACCAGTTCGTCCGCAAGGTCAAAGACCGTGAGGACGGCGTCAAGCTGATGGGCTTCGGCCACCGGGTCTACAAGAACTACGACCCGCGCGCGCGGATCGTCAAGGAGCAGGCCGACAAGATCCTCAGCAAGCTGGGCGGGGATGACGAACTGCTCGACATCGCCAAGTCACTGGAAGAGGTCGCGCTCACCGACGACTACTTCGTCGAGCGCAGGCTGTACCCCAACGTCGATTTCTACACCGGGGTGATCTACCGTGCGATGGGCTTCCCCACCCGGATGTTCACCGTGCTGTTCGCCCTCGGCCGGCTGCCGGGCTGGATCGCGCACTGGCGCGAGATGCACGAGGAGCCCAACAAGATCGGTCGCCCGCGGCAGATCTACACCGGCTACGGCGAGCGTGACTACATCACCGTCGGCGGCCGTTAGCTGCCGCATCGCCCGGCCACCGCTGGGTCGGCACCGCCATCGCGGCGTTGTGGCCGCCCAGGCCCGAGACTGCACCGCCGCGACGGGAACCTGAGCCGCACAACAGGATTCGCTCGTGTGCGGCCAGCTGTGACCACGTCTCGTTGATGTGGAACGTGCCGCCACCAAACCGTTGTGCCCACCGCCGACAATGACGACATCGAGGGAGTGGGCCCCGGATTCATCAGAGGCCGTGCCTCAGCTTAGGTGGCGCGGACCGCCGCGGTTACGGTGTTCCGGTGACGACCAAACCCGACATCGAATTCCCCGGCGGCCCCGCCCCCACCGACCTGGTCATCAAAGACCTCGTCGTCGGCGACGGCCCGGAAGCCAAGCCCGGTGACAACGTCGACGTGCATTACGTGGGCGTCGAGTACGACAGCGGCGAAGAGTTCGACAGCTCATGGAACCGTGGGGAGTCCATCTCCTTTCCGCTGCGCGGCCTGATCCAGGGTTGGCAGGACGGCATCCCCGGAATGCGGGTGGGCGGACGGCGTCAACTGGTCATTCCGCCGGACCTCGCGTACGGCCCGCCGGGCGCCGGGCACCGGCTCTCCGGCCAGACGCTGATTTTCGTCATCGACCTTCTCGGTGTCGCTTGACCCGTCGTCAACTTCGGTTCGGCGGATCAGCCTGTGGGTCTTTTGCGCACTCGTGGTGTTCCGGTGGTTTTTGACGCCGGGGTGTCGTATGTTGCACCCGTTCGGATTAAGTGATGCGCCAGTAACTGGCGGAGGAGGGGACCGATGACGGGTTCCGGACATGCGGGTACCAGCGCCACGGCAACCGAGTGGCGGACTGAGTCGCGCTTCTATCGGCGTTCGCCCGGCTGGGGTTGGCTCCTGGGCCTGCTGCTCATCCCCCTGCTGTTCGGGTGGCTCGGCTGGGGAACGCTCAAGCCCACTGTGGACGTCAGCGCCCCGAGCATCAGTGCGACGGCGCCGAATGTGTCGCTGCCGTCGCTGAATCTGTCGCCGCTGTCGATCCTGCGCAACGGCAAGGACTTCACGCTGACCGGGATCCTGCCGGACCTGTCGGCCAAGAACTCCCTGCTGGCAGCCTTGAAGGCGGCGCTCGGCCCAGGCGTCAACCTGATCGACAAACTCGACATCGCGGCCGGTGCCACAGCGCCCGAATTCGGTGGATTCAATGCGTTGTTCCAGGCCGCGGCCGGCATTCCGGACTTCCGCTTCACGGTCGAGGGCGGCACCTTGACGCTGACCGGCACCGCGCCGTCCGAGGATGCCAAGGCCGCGGTCGAAGCCGCCGCCAAGGCCGGGTGGCCGAACCTTCAGGTCATCAACAACATCACGATCAAGGGTGCGGCCGCTTCCTGCGACAACCTGCAGGCAACCGTCAACGCGGAGCTTGCCGTACCGCTGAAGTTCCAGACCGGCAGCGACAAGCTGAGCCGGGACGGCCAGCAGGAACTGTCGGCCCTCGCCGGCGCGGTCAAGGCCTGCCCGGACGCGAAGCTCACGGTGATCGGCCACACCGACAACACCGGCAATGACGCGATCAACAACCCGCTGAGCGAGAACCGGGCCAGGACGGTCGCGGGCTACCTGGTTTCACAGGGGATTCCGGCTGCGTCGGTCACCAGCAGGGGCGCCGGATCATCCGACCCCATCGCCAGCAATGACAATGAGGCCGGTCGTGCCCAGAACCGCCGCACCGAGATCAAGGTCAACTAGGGAGACATGGCATGGGTTTCGTAGCACAGTGGATTTGGTACCTGCTGGCCTTCCTGGTCGGCTCGGGGGTCGCCTGGGTGATCACCGTCCTGACCGTCCACCGCACCAGCAGGGAAGAGGCCATCGCGGACCTTCCCGGATCGCGTGAGATAGGAGCGCGTTGATGCACGACGTGAACTGGTGGTTGATGACCATGGCCTTTGTCCTGGGCCTGTTGCTGACCTTCGCCATGATGATCCGCCGCGTCACCCGCGAGGTTCCGGTGAACCACTCGGTCTCGGCGGGCGTGCGCGGCGCCGAGGTCGCCAAGCCGCGCCTGGAAAAACCGGATGTGAAGGCCGAGTTGGGCAAGGTGGGCGGTGCGGTGGCCGCGGCCGGGACGGCTGCTGCCGCGGGCGCGGCGGCCAAGTTGCACGGTACCGCCGACAAGGTTGGCGAGAAGGCGGAGCGCGTCGAGAAGGTGGTCGCCGACCGGGTCGACCACGCCGTCGACCACGTCATCGCGAAAGAGCCCTACGGCGCCGGATCGATCCGGGTCTCGAGGCGCACCGTGGCGCCCGCCGGCTACACCATCAAGGGCGACAAGGACACGGGGCGTTACTTCACCATCGACAGCCCGGACTACGCGAGCACTGAGGCCGAGGTGTGGTTCGCCGACGAGGCAAGTGCCGAGAAGGCGGGCTTCCTGCGCTGGGACGCCGAGGGCGACCGGACAGCGGTCGGATTGACCTCGGAGGCCGCCGCGGTGGTCAGGTCCGGCGAGTCCGCGGACGCGAAGATGGTCGTCAAGGGCGGCGGGTCGGTGACGTCGGAGTCAGCGGTCCGGATCGTCGCCGTCGATGAGGTGGCCGCGGGACGCTACGGCAAGGGTTCGGTCAAGGCGGGCGCCGACGGCAGCGGTCCGGCCGGCTGGCTGATCAAGGGCAACGTCGACTCGCTCTACCACGGCCCCGACAGCCCGGCCTACGAGCAGACCATCGCCGAGTTCTGGTTCGTCGACGAAGCCACCGCCAGGGCGGCCGGCTTCGACAAGTGGGGATAAGAACTTCAAGTAGCCAGGTTCAGACCGGCAGGGCAGCCAGGTGGTCTAGGTTCGCGTTGATTACGGACCTC
>Ga0315291_10003492_pt1 | contig 20300 bp, 2 predicted proteins | sample YL17G12_20_MG_FD_203070 | JGI IMG/M metagenome (GOLD analysis project Ga0315291, IMG submission 203070) | Sediment microbial communities from Yellowstone Lake, YNP, Wyoming, USA - YL17G12_20 | ecosystem: Environmental > Aquatic > Freshwater > Lake > Sediment | place: USA: Wyoming | collected...
GCCCTCGGCGTCGCCGATGAGGACCTCCTCGTCGTCACCGTATCGGGCAAGGTCATCCGCATCCAGACGAATCAGGTGCGGGCGACGGGGCGGGCGACACAGGGCGTCCGGCTCATCAATCTCGACAATAAAGACCGGGTCTCATCCGTGGCCAAGGCCCGCGAAGAAAGCGAATAAAGGGAAGCCTCCCCGTATCTTCCTTACTTTAAAAGATTTGTCTTGACATTGCGCTGATTTTTGTGGGAAAATCCGGCCAGAAGGAAGACGGGAATTCCGAAAAAGTATAGAAAGCAGAATATTTTTTCTTTGGGAATGGGGCAATGTCGGGGTTTGGTCCTTTAGGTGGTTTAGGGGGAAATTTATCCATATTTGAAAGGGCGAGCTCTCCATTACCCTGGTCATCGACATAAAAAGGAGGGCTCCATGTCCTTTCGCCGTTTTTTTGGCTGCGTGTTTTTCTCTATATTATTAGCTTTTTTGACGATAAGTCCGTCGGGCTCGACTTCCCAGAATACAAGTCTCCAGGAGACGGCTCTTATTGCCGGCCGTAACGTCAATATGGTTTCGGGGACGACGCTGCCGGGAGGCGACCCCTGGCTCCAACGCCAGAATGAGCCGTCGATCGCGGTTTCGACGCGGAACCCGCTTCATCTCCTCGCCGGGGCCAATGATTACCGCACGGTCGATATGGCTGCCTCGGAAGGAGAATTGCCCGGAAACTTGGCCAATTCGCCCATCGCGGCGGGCGATGCTTGGTTGGGCGTCTTTCAGTCGATGGATCGCGGCGAGTCTTGGACGAGCACCATGCTGCCCGGCTATCCGCAGGGTGGGGGAGGCTCTCCCCTTTATGGATATAATGCCGCCGCTGATCCCGTCGTTCGCGCCGGGACGAACGGGATCTTTTATTATGCAGGGATCGTTTTTAAAAGAGAGGATGGTCAGAACAAGGACAGTGCGCTCTTCTTAGCCCGCTATATCGATAACAACAATACGGATGGAACGCCTCCGATAAAATACATCGATGCTCGCATCATCGACAGCGTCACGAACGCCTCCGGCCAATTCATCGACAAACCCTGGATCGCCGTCGATATTCCCAACGCCAACCAAACGGTGCCGGTCTCGGCGCCCGAAGTTCCTGCCCAATCCATTGCCGCCAACAGCGTCTATATCGCTTACACCGTGTTCTCCTGGAGCGCGGCGGCGAATACGCTCGAGGGAAAGATCCTCTTCCGAAGCTCGGAGGATAACGGGCTCACTTGGAGCTCCGCCGTCGAGGTCAGCTCGGAGAGCGACCTCAATCAAGGCGCGGTGATCGGGGTCGATCCCGGAACACCGAAGAAGCTCTATGTCGCCTGGCGTCGGTTCATAAAAGGAAGTCAGACCAACGCCATCATGGTGGCCGCCTCCAACGACGGCGGAAAGAGGTTCCAGAAAGCCGTTCAGATCGCTTCCATCACGCCGTTCGACCAGGGATCGTCCGGCGCGACATTCCGTTCCAACAGCTATCCGGCGATGGCGATCGATGACAAGGGCTACATCCACGTGGCCTGGACCGCGCGCGGATTCGGCCCGTCCAATGACTCCCGGATCGTGATTTCATCCTCCAACAACGGGAATTCGTGGTCGACGCCCAGGGCCGTCGATAACCATTCCGGCCGGGGACATCAGTTCATGCCCTCGCTCGTCTACACGGGCGGTAAACTCATGATGGCCTGGTATGACGCTCGGAACGACGTCTCTGGAGCGTTTACGGATTACATGGACGAGAGCACGAGCGGGACCTTGCGCCATACGATCGACGTCCGGACGACCACTGCGTCACCCGGGAGCAGTCCGAGTTTTGGGGCCTCCATCCAGGTTTCCCGCTACCTGTTCGCCTTAGTCGACAACACCAGAACCGGCGACACGCAGGAAATTTATCAGGTCCAGTTCAATCCGGTGAACTATCCCTTGTTCAAAGGCGGGACGCAGCCGTTCCACGGGGATTATGTCGATCTCGCGCCGTCTCCGATGTTCGTCCTGAAAAACAAGAAATGGCAGTTCAATACCGACGCCTCGAGCACGCCCATCTATCATGTCGCCTGGACGGACAACCGCGACGTGCGGCCTCCCGCCAACAACATTTGGACCAATTACACCCCGCCGACATCGTTCCAACCCGGGAATTTCCCGAGCCCGGCCTTCGGCGCCTGCGATCCCGTCACCGCGGGAATGCGGAACCAGAATATCTACACGGCGGCCGTCACCGAGGGAATCACCATCGGCACGCCGAGGAACGCCAAGCCGCTGGGCGGCCTCGGGACGTATTCCAAAGGCCAGATCCCGCGGACCTTCATCGTCTTCGTCAAGAACGCCACAAGCGAGGTCAAGAGTTTTCGCTTTGCCATTGTCAGCCCTCCGACGGGAGGAACGGCGTCGTTCCTGGAATTTCAATCCCTGTCCAGCCTGGACGTGTCCGTCGCTCCGAATTCGGAGGTGGCGCGGTCCGTTTTTGTCACCTCGACGTCCCAGACCGCGTCGGTTACGATTCAGGTGACCGAAATCTTTTATCCGGGTGGAAATACCATCACAGGCGGCTTCTCCGGCTCGGTCGTCCTCAATCCGGACGACAGCAATCCATCCATCCCCAGCGGGGACAGCCTGGCCACCGAAGAATATTTCAATCCGAATATCATCAATCCGAACATCATCAATCCGAATATTATCAACCCCAATATCATCAATTGGAATTATGCGAATCCCAATATCATCAACCCGAATATCATCAATCCGAACATTATAAATCCGAACATCATCAATCCGAATATCATCAATCCGAATATCATTAACCCGAATATCATCAATCCGAACATCATCAATCCGAATATCATCAATCCTAATATCATCAACCCGAACATCATCAACCCGAATATCATCAACACCAGCATCAGCGATCCGAGCAGCATGACCGCCGCGGACATCATCTGGGAGGTCGAGAATAAGGGCAATACGTACTCGACTTATACGGTAAGGACGATGACGTCTGCGTCGATTCCCGCTGGTCTCGACACCCACCTCTTTATTTATCGTATCCATTACACCCCCCAGACGGGCGGGGACGACTGCCGGCTGAAACAAGAGCCCCATTTCGAGCTGGTGGCCAGCATCCCCAATCCCAACATCATCAATCCGAACATCATCAATCCGAATATCATCAACCCGAACATCATCAATCCGGACATCCAAAACGCGACGTTCTATATCGGGCCAGGCGAAAGCGCGATCGTCGATCTGCGGATCATCGATCCGAATATCCCGGGGACCAGGATCATGGCCACGGGACAGGCATTCAGCGTGGCCGATTTCGTCAAGACCATCGATTTTGCCGCAACGGCCCACAACGTGGACACTGTCAACGTCGCAGAGGAAAAGACGGTGCCCTCGTTTGCCGCGACGGAATTGATGATCGGCACCTCCGCCCAGCTTCCCGACGCGAAGATCGGCACCCTCTACAGCCTCACCTTAAGCGCCTCAGGGCCCGGGGGAAGCTCGGCAACCTATACCTGGAAGCTGAATTCAGGCGATCTGCCGCCCGGTCTCCTCCTGAGCTCGAACGGGGTCATCAGCGGCACGCCCCAGCCGGCGACCGGCGTGACCTATCCCTTCACCTATCATTTCGTCCTCGAGGTCACGGACGGCAGTCTTGCGGATTCGGAGGAGTTCTTCCTGACGATTTACAGCACTCCTACGCCGCCCGCTCTTTCGATCTCGACGGCATCACCTCTGCCCAACGCCATCGTGGATTCCTTTTACGGGAAGGCGCTCGAAGCCGTCGGCGGCACGTGGCCGCGATCCTGGAACGTGGTCTCCGGTTCGCTTCCTCCGGGATTGACCTTCGACACCGCCGGGGCGATCAGCGGAATTCCGACGACGACGGGAACCTACAGCTTCACGCTTCAGGTCACCGATTCCTCCGCTCCTGTGCAAACGGCGAGCGAAGCCTTTAACCTCACCGTCATCCAGAACCAGGGTTCGGTGACCATTTCCGGGAAATGTTATAGCGTCCTCGGCACCGGTTTGCCCGGCGTCTTGATGCGCGGCCTGCCGGATGAGCCGCGGACCGACGCGAACGGGATTTATTCGGCCGAGGTGCCATACGGCTGGTCGGGAACGGTGACGCCGTTCATCGTCGGCTGCGCCTTTGCGCCCGTCAGTCGGACGTATGCCTCGATCACGACGAATCAAACCAGCCCCTATACGGACTATAATGCCGTCGTCGGCGCGGCAAACAAGCTGGCGTTCGGCGTGCAGCCGAGCGCGACCGCGGTGGGCGCGACAATCACGCCGGCGGTAACAGTCAAGATTCAGGATGCGGCCGGGAATTTGATCACGACCGCGAGGAATGTCGTCACGATATCGATCGGGACGAATCCCGGCAGCGGAACGCTGAGCGGCACGCTGTCCAAGGCCGCGGTGGCTGGAGTGGCGACGTTCAATGACCTGAGCATCAATAAGGCCGGGACGGGCTACACGTTGAGCGCTTCCTCGGCGGGCCTGGTGGGCGCGACCTCGACCCCCTTCAACATCACCGTGAGCTATGCCATCTCAGGCACCGTGACCTTGGGCGGTCTTCCGCTCCAGGGGGTTTTAATGGCCGGCCTGCCCGGAAATCCAAGGACCGATACCAACGGTTTCTATACGGCGGCGGTGCCCGCCGGCTGGTCGGGAACTGTCACCCCGACCTTGCCTGGGTTCTCTTTCAATCCTCCGAACAGAAACTATTCAAGCGTGACTTCCGACCAGACGAATCAAGGCTATACATCCAACTATGTAGGCGGTCAGGATGATGTCTTTGAGCCGAACAACGATTATGACCATGCGGCAACAATTACACCGGGAACCTATTCGGACCTGGTTCTCAAGGATGAAGATTGGTACAGGATCTATGTTTCAGCTGCAGACATAGGAAAAATCTTAAAGGTCCATATCAAGGGCACCTCCTATCCGGATCCAAGCATACGAAAGGACCTGGATTTTTACATCATCGACGGCTCGAAAAGATTGCTGAGTTACAATTACAGCGGCACGGATGACGAGATCATCTATCTGACCGACCTGACCGAAGGCTGGTATTACATCGGCCATATTTATATAGAAAAACCTGGAGCAGTTTATTCCATGACGGTCGAGATCGGGACCAACTTCGGCATTGGCTTTATATCCGGACGGGTGACCGACGATCTAGGAAATGGGATTGAGAATATCAACATAGAACTCTACCGCAATCCCAATGACTGGAACGTCAGCTTTCCCATGATCACCACGGGTCCAGGCGGATATTACAAAATCGGCTACACCCCTGGAAACTACCTGGTCAGGTTTAATCTCTATAATTTCTATCACCGGGACCCCTGGATTCTTGATCCCAATTACATAGGCAAACAGTATCCAGGAATGGTCCAAATCGTTGCCGGTTCGACAGTCACGGGAATCGATGCCCAGCTCATTCCAGGCGGGGTGATCACCGGACAGCTTACAGACCCGGCGGGGAATCCGATAACGAATGCAACGAATGCGAACATTCAAGTCTTTGCCAGCGATAACACAAGAGTTTCACTTGCCTATCCGGATCAAAACGGGAATTACATTGCGGACCGAATACCGCGCACAGGCAATTACAAAATCCGTTTCGCTTCTCCCAGCAACACCGATTACGGAGTCAAATGGTATGGGACCAGCTATTCCTTCGAGGAAGGGCTGCCCGTGCCTGTCCAAACGGGCGCGACGACATCGGGGATCAATGGCCAATTTGAGGCGGGGGGATTCGTCGAGGGGCATGTTACGGACGGCTCCGGAACCCCTATCGAAGGAGTGCAGGTCATCGCCTACGATGTCGCAGGGATTAGCCTATCTTCGAGTGTGACAAATGCCAATGGCGATTACACCATCCCCCGCCTTCCTGGAGGTCCGTTGAAGATCTTCTTCAACGCTGCAACAGCCAGCGGAAATTATGTCTCCGAGTATTACTCGGATAAGCTTACGATCGGGGAGGCGGATCCCGTCCCGGTTCAACCCGGGCAGACGACATCCGGCATCGATGCCCAGCTGGCCGCCGGAGGAGCGATCACCGGACATGTGATAGACTCCCAGGGGAATGCACTCCCGAGCGTATCCGTAACCTGTTTTGACACGAACAGCGAAAGATTCTACGGAGCAACAGGAGATGCGAGTGGAAATTATGCCGTCCGTTTGCTGCCTCCAGGCACCTACAAGCTCCGCTTCAGAGCAACGACGGAAAATTACCCGCCGAAATGGTACAATGCCAGGAATTCTTTCGCACTCGGAGATGTCGTTACGGTCAATGCGGGTGCAACTGTTACGGGAATCAACGGCCAGCTTACTGACAGCGGAGGCTCCATTTCCGGAAGGGTCACGGACGGCACTCTCGGCATCGTGGATGTTTGGGTCACGGTTCGCGACAGCACAAAACAAACCAATGTCGCCGCGATTGCAACACTTGCCGACGGAACCTATACGATCTCGTGCATACCCGCCGGCGAGGTCAAGGTCTATTTCAATACGGATCTCCCCTTTCTTAACTATGTTTCCGAATACTACAACGACCGGAGCACATTCGCCACCGCGCATTCAGTCCCAGTTACCCTGGGACAGACCACGTCGGGGATAGATTCTGTCCTCTCCGCCGGCCCTCCGCTCTCCATTACGACGGCCTCTCTGCCAAACGGAGAAATGGGAGTCCCCTACAGCACATCTCTTCAGGCTTCAGGCGGAAGAGAATTCTACTACTGGAGTGTCATCTCCGGCGGCCTACCCAATGGATTGGCTTTGAGCAGTAAAGGCGTGATCAGTGGAACACCGACGGGCCTGGGCACATTCGCCTTCGAAGTCCGGGTTACCGACTCGACTTCCCCTCAACAGACCACAACGCGGAACTGCTCCCTCACCATCGGGAACTATACGGGTTCTGGCTATCTCATCTCAGGGACCGTGACCTTGGGCAGTCTTCCGCTCCAGGGGGTTTTAATGGCCGGCCTGCCCGGAAATCCAAGGACCGATACCAACGGTTTCTATACGGCGGCGGAGCCCGCCGGCTGGTCGGGGACTGTTACTCCTTTCTTAATCGGTTACAATTTTTCACCCGTGAGCAGAAGCTATTCCTCAATTACCACAAACCAGAGCGGCCAGAACTACAATGCCATTGCCGGCGCAGCCTCGAAGCTGGCCTTCAAGGTCCAGCCGAGCGACACCGCGGCGGGCGTAGTGATCACGCCGGCGGTGACAGTTGAGATCCAGGACGCCACCGGGAATCTGGTGACGACCGCAACGGATACGGTGGCGGTTGCAATCCAAAACAATCCCGGCGGCGGGACCTTGAGCGGGACGTTATCCAAGCCGGCAGTAGGAGGAATAGCGACTTTTAATGACCTGAGTATTAATTATATCGGCATAGGATACACTTTGAGCGCAACCTCAGGCAGCCTGACAGCAGCCACATCGAATCCTTTTAATATTTTTGCCGGTATAGATCCCTCCGCGCCCCGGATCATGCCGGGAGTTTACAATAACCTCGTCATTTCCGATAGAGACGTCTGGTTCAAGGTTAACGTCGAAGAAGGCAAAGACCTTCAGGTTTCCACGAGTAATGCCGTCGCGCAACAAATGAGCAACGATCTCGATATCTACCTCTATGATAGCGCGGGGAATTTGTTAATCACGGCCTTCAGCGACAAGGGCGATGAGACGGTCTTCCTGTCCAATGTCCCGGCCGGTGTGTATTTCATCCGGATCTGGGGTTCGTTCGTCAATTATACGCTGACCGTGGCTACGGGAGATTTTGCTATCGGCGAGATCACCGGCCGGGTCACGAACAGCTTGGGGAACGGGGTTCAAAACGCTCTTGTCTTCCTGTATCCGGAGAATGATAGTTCCTGGACCGCTCTTATTGCCATCGCGCCTATAGATGGAGAAGGAAATTATAAGATTGCCCACGCTCCGGGGAATTACAAACTCCTTTTCTCTTGGGATGAAAGGATCCTGGTTGTTCCTGACATTTATGTTGTTGGCCAATGGTACAGCGGCACAACGGATTTCGCGAGCGCCGAAATCGTCGCCATTCAAGCTGGGGTGACCAACGGCGGGAAAGGCGCCGTTCTGGAAGATGGAGCTGCAATCTCCGGTCAGGTGACGACAACACCGGGAGGAGCTCCTATCAGCCAAGTTCTCGTCAAAGCCTATAATGCCACAGGAGGATATAGCTCCGCCAGGACGGACAGCAGCGGCAATTACACCATCAAGCACATCCGCATTCTCGATGGAATCCGCAAGGTCCAATTCGATGCACAATCAGTTGGCAATTACATTTCGGAATGGTTTAACGACAAGACTTCTCAATCTACGGCCAACCCGGTCAATATCAAGGCCCGCGAGACGACGGCGTACATCGACGCCCAACTCGCCGAGGGCGGCATCATCAGCGGCCGGGTGACCAGGTCGTCGGGATCGGGAATCGCGAGCGTCGTTGTCAACGCGAATGACCTCAACTTCAACTTCATCAGGTCCGGCTCGACAAACGCCGACGGGTATTATTCGATCCCGGGATTGCCTGAGGGCAGCTATAAGGTCTTTTTCAACACGAATTCTGCCGGATATTATGTCCCAGAGTGGTATAACGACAAAATCTCCTTCAATGAGGCCGTCCCGGTTTCCGTCATAGTCGGCCAAACCACTTCGGACATTGATGCCGTGTTGGCGGAGGGCGGAGTCATCAGCGGCCGGGTGACGAATGAGGCCGGTCAAGGCTTGCAGAATATCAATATCTGGCCCAGCGACCTCAATGGGAACTTCTTTGGCGTTGGTTCCCGGACGAACAGCACCGGGAATTATACCCTGCCGATAGCAGCAGGTGATTACAAACTTTATTTCAACACGAATCTGGTTCCGGCCTATACCACGGAATGGTACGACAATAAGCCCTCCAGTTCGTTGGCCGACCAGATCCACGTTGTGATCGGTGCGACGAACACGGCCAATGCCGTTCTCGCCGCTGCGCCGACGTCATTCACGATCTCCGGAACCGTCAAGGTCGGCGGGGTTGGCGTGGTCGGGGTGGTGATGAACGGCCTGCCGGGATCGCCGGTTACCGACGCTTCGGGATTCTACACGGCGACGGTGAATCCCGGATGGTCGGGTGTGGTGACGCCGACATTGATGGGCTATGTATTCACGCCGACCAGTCGGCCCTATTCTTCGATTTCTGCGAACCAGGTCGATCAGGACTATAGCGCGACCGTTGGCGTGGCGGTCAAGCTGGCCTTCGGCGTGCAGCCGAGCCATTCGTCGCCGAACGCGACGATCACACCGGCCGTGACTGTGGAAATCCAAGACCCCAGCGGGAACAAGATCACCTCGGCGACCAACACGGTGACCCTCTCGATCGGTACGAATCCGTCAGGAGGGACGCTGACCGGAACGCTGTCCATGGCCGCGGTGGCCGGCGTTGCGACGTTCAATGACCTGAAAATCGATGCCGCCGGCACGGGCTATACGCTGAGCGCGGTTTCATCGGGTCTGACGCCGGCCGCTTCCAGCGCCTTCAATATTATCGCCGCGGGCTTGCCGGCAAAGCTCGGCTTCAGAGTCCAGCCCACCGATACCCCCGCGGGCGCGGCGATCACGCCGGCGGTGACGATCGAGATCCAGGATGCGGCGGGAAATTTAGTGGCGAGCGCCACGGATACGGTGACCATCGCCATCCAGGCCAATCCTGGAAGCGGGGCGTTGATTGGAACCCTCGCCAGGGCGGCAGTGGGAGGTGTCGCGACCTTCAATGACCTGACGATCTCCAATATCGGAATCGGCTATACATTGTCCGCGATTTCGGGAGCCCTGACCGGGGCCACCTCGAATCCATTCACCGTCTATACCGGCATCGATCTGACCGCGACTGCGATCACTCCTGGGATGCCTTACAATCTGCATATTGGCGACCAGAATCTCTGGTACAAGGTTGTGGTGGCCGGCGGCAAGGATCTCCAGGTTTCGACGAGCAACGTCGTCGGAGCATACCCCGACGTCGATTTGTTCATCTACGACAGCGCCGGGAGTTTCCTGGCAGCGGCCGTCAGCTCCAAAGGCGATGAGACGGTTTATCTGTCCAACCTCGCGGCCGGAACTTACTATATTCGGCTCTGGAGCAGTCAGGTCGACTTTACCTTGACCGTGTTCGTGGATGATCTGCCGCTCGGCGAGATCGCCGGACGGGTTTTGAACAGCGTCGGAGGCGCCGTCGAGAAAGCGGTTGTCTACTTGTATTCGGAGACGGACGCGTCCTGGAACGGGCTTTATGAGCTCGTCGCGACGAACACGTCCGGAAACTACAAGATCGCGTATGTGCCGGGGAATTACAAGCTCCAATTCAATTTCCTCGAAAATATCGTCCCCTCTCCCGAGCTCTATTCCCTTCCCGAGTGGTATAACGACAGCCAGAATCATGCCGGCGCGACCGTGGTCCCGATCACTTTGGGAACGACGAACAATGTCCTGGACGGCGTGCTGCCCGACGGCACGGCGATCTCGGGCCGGGTGACGATCGCGGGAGGAGCCCCGGCCACCCCGGTCACGGCGAGAGCCTATGAATCGCCCACCCTTTCAAGAAGCGCGACAACGGACGGCGCCGGGAACTACATCATCAAACGTATCCCCATGAGCGTCACGAGCCGCACCGTCTACTTTGTTCCCGGGGGGACGTGCAACGGCCTCCCCGAATGGTTTAACGACAAGCCCGACCAAGCGAGTGCGAATCCTGTTTCGATCTTGCCCCGTGTCACCACCGCGGGTATCGACGCCGTGCTCGCCGCGGGCGGCATCATCAGCGGCCGGGTGACGAACACTTCGGGTGCGGGAATCGATAAGATCTACGTCTCCGCAAGAAATGCGAGCAACGTCACGGTTAAAAGCCTGTACACCGACGCTGCCGGGTATTATTCCCTGCCCGGCCTCCCAACCGGAAGCTACAGGATCTATTTCAGTCCATCTTCCAACTATTACTATATCGGCGAATGGTACGACAATAAAACGAATTCCAATGATGCCAACGCGATTTCCATCACGGCCGGTTCGCAGATATCAGGCATCAACGCCGTATTGTCCTCTGCCGGAGCGATCGGCGGCCAGGTGACCAACTCCTCCAGCGCGGGGATCTATAACGTCAATGTCCGAGTCTATAACCTGAGCAATTCCCAAGTCGCCAGCGCGTCTTCGAACTCCAGCGGAAATTATACCGTTCCTGGAATACCTCCCGGAACCTACAGGGTCTACTTCGATACGGCTTCGGCCGGGAACTACGTATCTGAATGGTATCACAATGGCTCCATTTTTAGTGCCGGCCTGGACGTTAGCGTCAACATCGACGCGACGACCCCGGTCAGCGAGCAGCTCGATGGGGGAGGGATCATCAGCGGCACGGTGACGAATCCCACCGGCGGGGGGATCCAGAACGTCAACGTCAGCGTCAGGAATTCCAGCAACTCGACCGTCAAGAGCGTGACGACCAACGCCGGCGGAGTCTACGCCGCACAAGGATTGCCCGAAGGATCATACTATATCTATTTCGATACCTACAATGCCGGCAACTATGTCTCCGAATGGAACTTGAACAGGGCCACTTTCAATACGGCCGATCCGGTCACGGTCACGGTCGGCGGGACAACCACGTGCGACGCCCAGCTTGCCGTCGGCGGCACCATCAGTGGCACGGTGACCAATGGCACGACGGGAATCGCAGACGTCAACGTCTCGGTCCAGGATTCGAGTATCTCCTATTACCAGACCTTTAAAACCGACGCGAGCGGGAATTATGCCGCCAATAGGCTGCCCACGGGGAATTTCAAGATCTGGTTCGACACGTCCCTGACGGGCTATTATGTCGATGAATGGTACAACAATAAGACATCCTCCAATGCCGATGTCATCGCCGTCACGGCCGGCAATACTTATGCAGGGTACAACGCCGTGCTTGCTCCGGCCGGGAAGATCACCGGCCTGGTGACCAACTCATCGAACGGCGGGATCTATAACGTCTCTGTCAGGATCTATAACCTCATCAACACCCAAGTGAAGAGCGCTTATACCAACTCCAGCGGGATTTATACGGTGACGGGCCTGCCGCCGGGAGAATACAAGCTCTATTTCGATCCGTACAGTGCGGGCAATTACCTGACGGAATGGTACGATGACAAGGCCTCCTTCACGACGGCGGATCAAGTCTCGGTGGCTGCAGATCTGACGACCTCGGTCAACGCCCAGCTCGCTTCGGGCGGCATCATCAGCGGTCTTGTGACGAACGCCTCCCAGGGAATCTACAATGTCCAAGTCGGAATCTATGACCTCAACAACGTCTGGATCAGAAGCGCCTCGACCAACACGAGTGGGAGCTATTCCATCCCAGGATTAGCGCCGGCGAATTATAAGGTCTTTTTCGATACGAGGAATGATGGCAATTACATCTCGGAATGGTATGACGACAAGACTTCGTTCACGATGGCGGATCAAGTCTCGGTCGCCATCGGCTTGACGACGACCGCCAATGCCGAGCTCGCCGGAGGCGGCATCATCAGCGGTCAGGTAACCAACGTATCAAATCCTCCTCAAGGAATTGCGAATGTCTCCGTCAGCATCTATGACCTCAACAACATCTGGATCAGAAGCGCCTCGACCAACACAAGCGGGAACTATTCCATCCAAGGATTGGCGACGGGGAGTTACAAGGTCAATTTTGACACGTATTCCGCCGGATATTATGTCGGCGAGTGGTACAACGACAAGACGTCCAGTAGCGCGGCTGACCTGATCTCCGTCACCGCGGGAGAAACAACGTCCGGCATCGATGCCATACTCACCCTGGGCGGCGCGATCAGCGGTCTTGTGACCGACGTATCAAATCCTCCTCAAGGAATTGCGAATGTTTATGTCAGCGTTTATGACCTCAACAACGTCCAGATAAGAAGCGCCTCGACCAACACGAGTGGGAATTATTCCGTCCAGGGAGTGCCGGCGGGGACTTATAAGGTCTATTTTGGTACGTGGAATGCCGGAAATTACGTTTCGGAATGGTACGACAACGTGGCTTCCTTCAATGAGGCCACCTCGGTCTCCGTCACGGCCGGCGCGACTACGGCGGACATCAACGCCCAGCTCGCCGGAGGCGGCATCATCAGCGGTCAGGTAACCAACCTCTCAAATCCTCCTCAAGGGATTGCGAATGTTTATGTCAGCGTTTATGACCTCAACAACGTCCAGATAAGAAGCGCCTCGACCAACACGAGCGGGAACTATTCCGTCCAAGGAGTGGCGACGGGGAGTTACAAGATCTATTTTGACACGTCTTCTGCCGGATATTATGTCGGAGAGTGGTACAATGACAAGACCTCCTTCATTGAGGCCACCCTGGTCTCTGTCACAGCAAGCGCGACGACCTCGGTCAACGCCCAACTCGCCTCGGGCGGCATCATCAGCGGTCTTGTGAAGAACATCTCGGACACAGGAATATTCAATGTCCAAGTCGGGATCTATGACCTCAACAACATCTGGATCAGAAGCGCCTCGACCAACACGAGTGGGAATTATTCCGTCCAGGGAGTGCCGGCGGGGACTTATAAGGTCTATTTTGGTACGTGGAATGCCGGAAATTACGTTTCGGAATGGTACGACAACGTGGCTTCCTTCAATGAGGCCACCTCGGTCTCCGTCACGGCCGGCGCGACTACGGCGGACATCAACGCCCAGCTCGCCGGAGGCGGCATCATCAGCGGCCACGTGAAAAACTCCTCGAACGCGGGAATCGCGAATGTCAACGTTAACATCTATGATCTCAATTATTATAGCATCCGAAGCGGCCAGACCGATGGGTCCGGAAATTATTCTGTCCAGGGGGTGCCGGGGGGGAATTGCAAGGTCTCTTTTGAGACGTCCCAAGCCGGCAATTATGTCTCGCAGTGGTATAACGGTAAGGCAAACTCCAATGAGGCGGATCAGGTTTCGGTCACGGTCGGCGCGACGACGTCGGGCATCGATGCCACGCTCGCGCCAGGCGGCACGATCAGCGGCCACGTGAAAAACTCCTCGAACACGGGAATTGCCAATGTCTACGTCAATGTTTATGACCTCAATTACAATTACCTTAGAAGCGGCCAGACCGATGGGTCCGGAAATTATTCTGTCCAGGGGGTGCCGGCGGGGGCATGCAAGGTCTATTTTGGTACATCCCAAGCCAGCTATTACCTCCCGCAGTGGTTTGACGGCAAAGCTTTCTTCACGGACGCCAACCAGGTCTCCGTCACGGCCGGCGCGACGACGTCGGGTATCGATGCCACGCTCGCCCTGGGCGGCATTATCAGCGGCCGGGTGATAAATGCTTCGGGTCAAGGCCTCCAGAATATCAATATTTGGCCCAGTCACCTCGATGGCAGTTTCTTTGGAGTGGGATCCGGGACGAACAACCAGGGAAATTATTGGCTCCAATTGCCGGAAGGAAATTATAAAATCTATTTCAACGCCTCTTCGGCAGGAAATTATGTCTCAGAATGGTACAACGACAAGACTTCCAGTTCGGCGGCCGATTCTGTCTCCGTCACGGCCGGCGCGACGACGGCGGACATCAACGCCACGCTCGCCCCAGCCTTTATTATCGACGGCCAAGTGACCGCGGGCGGCGTTCCCCTGGCTGGCGTCGTAATGATGGGATTGCCTGGGGCCCCGACTCCCCAGACGGACGCCCAGGGCCAGTACAGGGCCATGGTAGAAGCTGCTTGGTCGGGGACGGTGACGCCGACCAAGGTTGGCTACGCATTTACTCCGCCCAGCACCACCTATACTCCTATAACGCAGAATCAGACGACGAATTATAGTGCGGGAGTGGCGGCAGCGAAGCTGGCATTTAGGCAACAGCCGTCGAATACAGAAGTGAATGCTACGATAACACCGGCAGTGACGGTGGAGATTCAGGATGCGTGGGGCAACCTGGTGCCGACGGCCACAAATACCGTGACTCTTTCGCTCAGCAGTAATCCTGGCGGCGCTACGCTGGGCGGTACCGCATCAAAAGCGGCGGTGGGAGGAGTCGTCACATTTGATAATCTGAGCCTCGATAAGGCTGGCACAGGATACATGTTGCGAGCCAACTCAGGCAGCCTAACGGAAGTGGACTCCAGTCTATTTAACATCATTTCCTGCTCTATTACGACTCCCAATACGCCGACGGGAACAGGAACCGGCGCTAAAGGGATCAGCTATTCCTTTGCCACAGGGGGATCGACGGATTCGCTGGGGCATACCGTGGAATACCGGTTGGACTGGGGTGATGGAACATTTTCAGATTGGACAACGTCCCTGACTGCTTCTCATGCCTGGACAATTGTGAAAGCCGACCCATATAACGATCCCTACCAAGTCAAGGCTCAGAGCCGGTGCCAGGCTCATCCCTCGGTGGTTTCCGCATGGTCTGCAGTCAAGAATGTCTCGATTTTCAACGCTGTTACGACGATTTCCGGGACGCTTATGTATAATGGGAATCCCATCACGAGTATGCCGGATGCTCAAGGCAAACCTGCCGTTTTTTGGATGTTGCGAGAAACGAATAATTGGGTCGTGCCCATATCGCCCAGCTATGATCCGGCTACTGGGAATTTTTCCATTCCCAATATTCCAGAAGGGAATTATGGCTTGACGGCCTATATTGACGCGGCCCTCCCCACCGACGGCAATTACTATCCCGGAGATTACCACGGCTATGCCAGCGGCATCCCCATCCTTCCCCCCATAAATCCTCCACCGCATGATTTCAATTGCCAGAAAATCATGCATCTCACGGCTCCGATCAATAACTCTATCGCTCAGCCGTGGCCCCCGCCTTTCGATAATTATTTTTCTCCCGTGCTTTTTAGTTGGGATCCTGTCCCTGGGGCTTCCGTTTACAAGTATAAGGTTGATTTATATCAGACGGCTCCTAACCAGCTATTACAAGCCGGGTTCTTCACGGATACTTCGTCGACTCAAGCGTCGCTCGGATTCTTGCCGAGCGTGATAAATCAGCACTATCAGTTTGAAGTTGATGCTTATAGCGGATTAAGATGGCTCGGCAAATTCATGATCGTTTATGTCAGCGGCTATGGATCGGACTACCGGTTCAGAATTAACTCCGGCGGATCTGCTCCGGAGATCAATCTTAAACAAGGAGCGACGAATATCGCCGACGGGGGCAGTTACGATTATGGTTCCCATGTCATAGGGACGAATACGGATATCACCTTCACGATCGAGAACACGGGAAGCGGCAATCTTACCCTGAACGGTTCCCCGATTATCACCATCGCCGGAGCCGATGCCAGTCAGTTCAGTGTTCGGCAGCAACCCTCGACGCCGGTTTTCCCGAGTAGCAGCACAACTTTTATCATCCGTTTCAGCCCAACGTCCGCCGGAATAAAGACGGCCTCAATTTCCATTTCCAACGATGATGCCGATGAAAATCCTTATAACCTGACGATTACGGGCGCCGGGAGCGAGTCCTATTCCATCCTGACGACATATCAAACACCGGCCGGTGTCAACATCGAGCTTGAGGGCGGCAAAGGGATCGACCTTGACTCGTCGGGGAATATCTATTTCACCGATTGCTACCTCGGCGGGGGACACGGCTGGATCTACAGGTTTGACTCGGCGGGCAACTATCTTAGCCCCGCCTGGGATCTCGGACGTATGGAAGCGATCTATGGATTTGCGATCGACGTCCTCCACAGCAACGAGATCTATTACTCGAACCAGTATTACATATCACCTGATCTCTTATATAAGGTCTTCCGATATAGCGGGGGCAGTTGGGGTTCGAACGGCAGTGGAGACGGGCAATTCAATGTGCCGATCGCCTTGTGTTGCGATGAGACCGGCTACGTTTACGTGCTTGACAAGAACAATCACCGAGTCCAAAAGTTCACTCCCACGGGCGGATTCGTCACGAAATGGGGAACCCAAGGAACGGCAGATGGTCAGTTCAACTCTCCGATCGGGATCGCCTGCGACGGCACGTACATCTATGTCTCCGACACGGGGAATAATCGGATCCAGGTCTTTGATACAAATGGAGGATTCGTCCGAAAGTGGGGGAGCCTGGGGAGCGGATCGGGTCAATTCGATTCTCCCGGCAAGATCGCGTTCTGTCGGGCGGCGGGTCCGAACCAGGGGCTTTATGTTTTAGATGGCGGCAATAGCCGCGTTCTCAAGTTCAGCTCGCAGGGCGATTTCCTGGCCGCTTGGCAGCCTTCGAATTACCCCAAAGCCATCGCCGCGAATAATTCGGGAGTCTACGGCCTTCGGTCCATTTCCCAGACCGGATATATCGACGTTTATCGAAAAGATTAATAGAGCGTTTGGATCCGTTTTCGGGCGGCCTCGACTAGGGGATCGCCCGCCTCGGCCTTCTCCTTGATCTTTAAGAATTTTTGATAAGATTCTTTTGCCGCCGGACTCTTGAGTCCCTCCTGGGCCCGGCCCAAATAATAATAAACCTGGGGCACATATCTGAACGACGGGATATCGTTCAGAAAGACCGCCGCCGCCTCACCGCGCCGTTTGTCGCATTTTTCGAGTTCCGAATGAGCTTCGGCGAATGCTCCGGCTCTTAGATAAGCCCGGCCCAGGGCCAAGCGGCCGCTCCATGTATCGACGATTTTCTGGGCTTCTATAAAGGCTGTGATGGCCTCGTTCGCCCGGCCTTTTTTTTCGGCTAAAAGGCCTTCGATGAGCTTGGCGTATGCGCGCGGCTCCGGCTCCAATTTTGCCCCGAGGTCTTTGGCCAAAGCCGCGGCCTTCTCGTCTTTTCCTCCCTCGCTGTAAATCTCGGCTGCAGGGAAGGCGATATTGACTTCCCGTATCAAGGCTATCGCCCGGTCGGCCGCTTCCACAGCTTTTGATTTTTGCCCCTGGCCGAGTCTGGCCTGGCCGAGCATGATCCATTTTTCCGCGGCCATGTCGGGTATGTTATTCTTCAGGTCGGCCTCGAGGCCATTTTCGAGGATCTTGGCCGCAGCGGACAGCCGGCCTTCGTAAAGGGCGATATCAGCCCGGCCGATGGCCGCGAACGAAGCTCCCAGAAAGCTGAGGGGCTCGAGCTTTTGATACCAAGCCTCCGCTTCGTCACTCCGTCCCTGGCCGATTTCGGAGAGAGCGGCGCAGACGTGGGCTTTCTCGAATTTTGGATTCAGCTCAAGCGCTTTTTTGGCCTGGACAAGAGCCATGGCAAAGTCGCCCGCGCCGATTGCATACCAGGCCAGGTTGACCTGTCCGTTGATGTTCTTAGGATAGATTTTAACGTAATGAAGCCCCTGTTCAATGGCTTTGGCCATGTCCCGGGCGATATAGTAGGCATAGGCCAGATTGCCGTGACCGGCCGAATCTCCGGGAAATCGCCCGACCAGAGCGCTGAATTCTTCGATGGCCTTTTCGTGGTTTTTGGTCATCAGGTACCAGATTCCGCGGGTCCTGAATTTTTCGCGGTCGTTCATGCTGTCGAGCCGGGCCAAGGCCAGTTGTTGATATTCCGCGGCTTTTTTCAGCTCCTCTGCGTTCTGAAAGGCCACGGCCAATCCGGAGTAGGCCCGGCCGAAGTTCGGGTCCTCCTTGATGGCCCGCTGGTATTCCTCGATGGCCTCCGGCCGTTTTCCCTGTTTGATCGATTCCTGGGCACGGGCATAAGCGTTCATCGCTTCGAGCGAAGATGTCGTGAACGTTTCGACGGAAAGCTGGCCGGCCGCTTCGTAGCCTTTGCCACCGAGCTCTTCACAGAGCGGCAGGGACAGGGCCGCGGCGGCATTCATCACATCGGCTTTTTTGGAAACCTTTTTTTCCTTCTCGGTGATCACCGTGGAACTCAGCGGATCGACGGCTTTGACTTTGACCCTATAGTCACCCGACCGTCCGTTTTCGATCGACCCTTCGATGAGGACGGGGATGCCTTCGCTGCGGCAGACAAGCTGGCCGAGCCGCGAGTCGAGCTTCCCCCCGGAGTTCGGGTCGAGCTGGCCGGCCTTTTTCCGGGCGTCTTCGCGTTTATATATGTTGATGAACGAGGCGTCTTCCAGACCCAGGATCAGCGCCTGTTCGACGGCGCCGTTGAAGACGGTCTCGCCGGTGCGGTTGTCGAAGTCCGCGACGAGAACGGAGACCGGTTCCGGAGCGGGCTTTGCCGACGGCCCTCTCGGTTGAAAAACGAAACGCCAGAGAGCTAGAAAGACGACGAGCAGGGCCAGAGCGGCCGCTGCAATCGCCTGCCATTTCCGGGGGAAGATCCAGCCCCGGACAGAGACCTCGTCCCGGACCTTCTCCAGATCGGCCGTGAATTCGGCGGCATTCGCGTAACGGTCGGCCGGATTTTTGGCCAGGCATTTTTTGATAATATGATGAACGGCAGGGTTGATGTTCTTCGGCTTGATGGCGAAAGAGGGGACGGGATCTTTGAGAACCGCGGTCAGCGTCTCGACGGGAGTGGGCTTGATGAAAGGATGTTTGCCCGCGAGCATCTCATAGAGGATGACGCCGAGAGAGAAGATATCGCTCCGGCCGTCGACCTGGATGCCTTTGGCCTGCTCGGGCGACATGTAGTCGATCGTCCCCAGGATCGCGCCCTCCTGGGTCATCGCCGTCTGGGTCAATGTGACCGAAACCGATTCCGGTGCAGGCAGGATGCGCTTGGCGATACCGAAGTCCATGACTTTCGCGTGGCCTTGCGGCGTGCACATGATGTTGGCCGGCTTGAGATCGCGGTGGACGATGCCCTTGGCGTGGGCGACCTCGAGAGCTTCGGCGACTTCGAGGCTGATCTGGAGGGCATGCCGAGGAGAGAGGGCTTTTTCCTCCATCCTTTGTCCGAGATTCCGGCCTTCGACGTATTCCATGACGATATACGCCCGGCCATCGCTTTCGCCGGTCTCATAGATTTTACAGATGAACGGATGGTCGAGCGCCGCGGCCGCTTTGGCCTCGCGGAGAAAACGTTCCTTGGCCGGGGCGTTGGATTGGATATTCTCTGGGAGGAATTTGATCGCCACATGGCGGTCGAGGACCGAATCATGGGCCAGCCAGACTTCGCCCATTCCCCCTTTCCCAAGAGGGTGGACGAGTTCGTAGTGAGTTACGCGCTCTCCGGGTTGAAGCACTTTTACCCGTTTTTTCCATGAGTTATATAACAGAGAACAGGGAGGGTGTCAAATCGAAGGCTTTTTTCGCTTGACAGGGGAATCGGCGAAAACTAA
>Ga0315291_10003496_pt1 | contig 20284 bp, 16 predicted proteins | sample YL17G12_20_MG_FD_203070 | JGI IMG/M metagenome (GOLD analysis project Ga0315291, IMG submission 203070) | Sediment microbial communities from Yellowstone Lake, YNP, Wyoming, USA - YL17G12_20 | ecosystem: Environmental > Aquatic > Freshwater > Lake > Sediment | place: USA: Wyoming | collected...
AAAATCGCTCCCGGATATTATCCAGGCGCAATAACCCCAAAAATTTGTTCTCGCTCATAAAGGGCGCCGCTATCAACGAGGCGCAATGCCGCGTCTCATGCGAGCCGATTTTTTCCAGGTCAAAACGGAAATCTTCCTTAAGGTTTTCGATCACTAAAGGCCCGGTATGTTTAGTAACCCACAGATCAAAGATATCCCCTTCCTTGGACTTGATGATGAGCGAGCTGTCCTCTTTTTTAGTCTTAAAAATATTTAATTTTTGGGTTTGCTGGTCAACGAGATATAAAATACAGGTGCCCTTGTTATTCGCGAGCAGTGAAAAGGCGATCGCCGTTAAGTGGTCAGCAACGGTGTGTATATCCAGGCTCTCGTTTATCTTCTCGATAATTTCCTTCAGGCTGTTATAGCGTATAATCTTCGCCAGGATTGCGGATTGCTGCGTGGTAAGCGTGGTATTTTCGTCTTTGGCGATATTGAATTTTTCCTGGATATCTTCAACGGAATGCCGCAGGGCATCATTTTTATGTAATGCCTTCTGGACGGAAAAGACAACCACCGCGATGACAATGACATAAAACAGCAAAAGATGCGGCACGGGGACGAGACGCAAATGGACTGCCGCATATAACGGAAGGCAAATATATAAAAAGAGAAATGCAATAAGAGAGACAATCAGTCGGATGGGGGACGCGCAGAAAGGTTGTGGGGGAATGGGCGTATCGTTATATGATGGTTTCTTCGGTATCTTTATCAAAAAAGTGCACCTTGCTCATATCAAAGACTAAGTCCATATCCTGATTGACCTGTGGTCTATCATGAGCGCCGACGCGGGCAACAAAGGTATGCCTGCCGGTATTCAGATAAAGATATACTTCTGAGCCCATGGGCTCAAATACTTCGCAGGTGACTCGTACGATATTTTCGGGGGGCGCCTCTGAAACAAACAACTTGTCATAAATATCTTCGGAGCGTATGCCTACTATTACCTCTTTGCCCATATATGGCGCCAGGGGTTTATACATATCTTCGATGACCTTCACGTGGATCTTTCCTTCATCGAAATATATGCGTCCGTCTTTTTTAATAATCCGCCCCTGCATAAAATTCATCGGCGGCGAACCTATAAAGCCTGCCACAAATTTATTCTTCGGCCGGTCGTACACGGCTATCGGGTCCGCTACCTGTTGAATAACGCCGTTTTTCATGACCGCTATTCTGTCGGCCATCGTCATGGCCTCTACCTGGTCATGAGTCACATAAATGATGGTTGTCTGCAGACGGATGTGCAATTTATGTATCTCGGTGCGCATCTGCACGCGCAACTTCGCGTCCAGGTTGCTTAACGGCTCATCGAATAAAAAGACCATCGGTTTTCTGACAATCGCCCTTCCCACCGCGACGCGCTGCCGCTCACCGCCGGAAAGCTCGCGGGGCTTGCGGCCAAGAAGGTGTTTAATCCCCAAAATATCGGCGGCCTCATTTACCCGTTGGGTAATCTCGTGTTTCGGATATCCCCGTAACCTAAGGCCGAACGCCATATTTTCAAATGCCGTCATATGGGGATACAGGGCATAATTCTGAAAGACCATGGCGATATCCCGGTCTTTGGCCGGTACGTCGTTAACGCGCTTATTGCCGATATAGATATCACCGCTGGATGCTTCCTCAAGTCCGGCGATCATCCGCAAGGTAGTCGATTTACCGCATCCGGACGGGCCCACCAGAATCATGAATTCCTTATTTTCAACTCCCAGGTTGATATTATTGACCACCCTGACGCCGGTGGTAAAAAATTTTGTAACGTTTTTCAGGCTTACCTGTGCCATCCTTCTCCCTGCTTAGATGCGAATACGCCCTAAAAGAAATTATTATATAAGGATTATTTCAAATAGTCAAGCAATTGGCTCAAGGTTGTTTTTAAGTTTTTACGATGCACAATCATGTCGATCATCCCGTGCTCAAGGAGAAACTCTGAGCGCTGGAATCCAACAGGCAATTTCTGCCGTATGGTTTGCTCAATTACCCTCGGGCCGGTAAAACCGATCAAGGCCTTAGGTTCCGCAATAATGATATCCCCTATCCCGGCAAAAGAGGCCATGACGCCGGCCATGGTCGGGTTAGTCAAGACGGAAAGAAACAACAGCCGTGCGCGATGATGGTACGAAAGCGCCGCGCAGGTCTTAGCCATCTGCATAAGGCTGAACATACCCTCATACATCCGAGCACCCCCCCCTGAACCGGATACGATGATAATGGGGAGCTTGTTTTTTGTAGCTGCTTCAATAGCCCGGGTAATCTTTTCCCCCACCACAGAGCCCATCGAACCCATGATAAAGCGGGAATCCGTAACCGCGATAATGACTTTCTTACCCTCCAGGAGGCCCTCCCCGGTAACGACCGCGTCTTTTAATCCCGTTGCGGCCTGGTCCTGGCTAAGCTTATCCTTATACGTCTTGGGACCCTTAAAGTCCAGGGGGTCAACGGAAACCATATCTTTATCATATTCCTGTAACGTATCTTTATCCAGGAGGATATTCATCCGCTCAAATGCGTCTAATGAAAAATGATGATTGCACTTCGGGCAGACCTTAAAATTCTCTTCCAGGGTCTTGTTGTATAAGACCTCTGAACAACCCTCGCATTTCGTCCAGAGCCCTTCGGGGATTTCTTTCTTCTTGACCCTGACTATGGTATATTTGGGCTTGCCGAACAGTGCCACGGCTTCCTCTCCCCTTGCGCTACGAAGCGCACACCGGCGCAATTCCTCTTAAGTGCCGGGTGTTGTCAATTTATTTATAACTTATTTATCACCAATCCCGAAAGCACCTTGGGATAAAAATACGTGGACTTGGGAGGCATCTTCTCGCCTTTTAAGGCCACGCCCATAATCTGCGACATCTTAACCGGGTTTAAGAAAAAGGCGGCCTTGCCCTGGTCTTCGTTGACCCGCCTTATCAACTCATCCGCGTCCTGGATAAATTCTATGTTCGTTTTATCATCCGCGCTCATCCCTAAAACCTTATGCAACACGATGTGGTTAAGCACGGAAACATCCAGTTGCCTGTATTCAACGGGTTTATCCGCAATCATCTTTTCCAGCATCTTGACGTTTTTCAAACGCAGGAGATAATATTTTTTATCTTTATACATCCCCAGGCAATGTTCCATACCGCCGGCCTTTTCTAACAAAAACAGAAATTGTGTCTTATCCTTTATCTCCTCTATATCAAAATATTCAAGGAGGCCGGTTTTAAACTTCCCCCAATCGAACGGCGCGGGCAACGTAACCAGGCGGTGAATCGCGAATATAGTGAGGCTCCTCGATTGCGCGCTGGTAAAATACGCCATGATATAATTAAAACTTTCCTCTCCCGTAGGCCGGGTTTGCTGCCGCATTTCATCCCGGTACATACAGGCAACCTCATACCGGTGATGACCGTCGGCGATAAAAACATTTTCATCCTGTATCGAAAGGCTCATTTCGCGCAAGGCCTCCGGCTGGTCTAAACGCCACAGCGCATGGCAATTCTTATCGTCATCAACTACGGTGATAAACGGTTTGCTGTCCCGGATGTATTTTCCATAGACCCGCTGAATCATGCGCTTCTCATCGGGGAAGACTATAAATATGGGGCTTAAGTTTGCCTTGACGCGCCGAAGGAGCTTGAGCCTGTCTTCCTTTGGCTCACTCCGCGTATGCTCATGCGCGAAAACCGATGACTCCTGGCCGGAAAGCCGTAAGCGCGCGATAAATCCCAGGCGCACCTTGCTTTCCCCTCTAATTTTATACTGATGGCTGTAAAAATAAATAGCGGGCTGCGTATCCTGTATCAAAATATTGTTTGTAAGCCAGGTATCGAAATAACCGGCTGCCCGCTGGTACTTATCTTCACCCGGTACTTCCTTACCTAAGAGTATATGGATAAGATTGTGCGGGTCGAGCTTATGATAGTATTCCTGGCGCTCAGGCGAGATGATGTCATACGGCGGACAGACCACGCGCGAAAGGTCCTTTATCTTCCCCTGGTTGTAGATAACCGCTTTAAATGGCTGTATGTGTGTCATCAAAGAAAAAAATGCTGCCGATAAAGGTCCCCGCGGTATCGATAATCCAGTCAGTTATCGAACAGTCTCTACCGGGGACAAATGACTGGTGAAATTCATCGCTCAAGCCGTAGAGGGCGCCGAAGAGTACCGTAAGTAAAACTAATGTGAGGGGTTTGCTGTGAGTAACGGTATTTTTTAGTGCCCGGCGTAATAACCACCCTAATACCGCATAGATAATACCATGAAAGAAAATATCCTGCAAAGGAAATAACGAAGGGATGTCTTCCCCTTGCAAGGAAGAAAAATAAAATATGACCCCCATGTATAAAAAAACAGGGAGCCAGTATTTCATTAACCGGATAGCCCTGCCATTAGCCTTTACAGCCATTGCATCCTTCTTGGGCGCGAGGGCAGGTATTTGGTTTTACGGGCGCGGACGGCTTTGATGATTTGCGGTAATCCGTAGCGTAGAAACCGGGGCCTTTAAAGATAATCCCGGAGCCGCTGCCGATGAGCCGCTTGGGTTTACTCCCGCACTTCGGGCATTTATCAACAGGCTTATCAATCATCTGCTGGAAACGCTCAAAGTTGTGCCCGCATTTGGTGCATTCATATTCGTAGGTTGGCATTAATATCTCCAATCATAAGGTTAACTCCGCACATAGTGCGGAGTTAAATAAGCAATAGACGCCAGAGGCATTGCTTATTTAAACGCCTTTTTTATTTTATCCGAAAAACTCTCTCGCGAATCTGAATCTTCACCCGAAATCTTTGCGAATTCCTCGATGAGCCTGCGCTGTTCAGGTGTCAGGCGCTTGGGGATATCTACGATAACCCTTACCAACTCGTCGCCCCTTACCCCGCTATGCACATCCGGGATACCTTTGCCGTTAAGGCGAAAAACGTTTCCGCTCTGGGTCCCGGCGGGAATCTTCATCTGGGCCTTTCCGTTTAAGGTGGAAACTTCTACCTCACCGCCTAAAATTGCCTTGGATAAACCGATATGTATCTGGATCAGGATATCGTTATCGTGCCTCTCAAAAACCGGATGAGGGCTTACTTCGATGATAACGTATAAATCTCCTCTGCCGCTGGTGCCGGCCTCGCCTTCATTGCGCAGCCTTAAGTGTGAGCCGGTATCGACCCCGGCGGGGATTTTGACTTCTATCTTACGCGTTTTCTTAACGCGGCCCTGCCCTTTACATTCGGGACAGAGGGTCTGTATAACTGAACCTTCGCCCCGGCAGCGAGGACAGGTCTGGGTCATCTGGAAGAAACCGCTTGAGACTATCAGGTGCCCCGTGCCCCGGCATTGCGAACAGGCGCTCTTTTTAGTGCCAGGCTTAGCGCCGCTTCCCGAGCAGACAGGACATGTTTCATACCCCGGTACACTAATGCTCTTTTTTACCCCCTCAGCCGCTTCTTCCAAGGTGATACCGATGGTAATCTCTAAATCCCGGCCGCGTCTGCCGCGTCCACCCTGCCTGCCGCGTGAGCCAAAAATATCAAATCCTAAATCGCTGAAGATGTCTTCAAAGATACTCCCTCCGAACCCAAAATCCGAAAGTCCTTCAAACACGCTGCTAAAGTCAGCACCCTTAAAAATATCCTCATACGCATATTTCTGGTCAATGCCGGCATGGCCGTACTGGTCATAGAGGGCCCGTTTCTGCGCGTCGGAAAGGACCGCGTAGGCCTCGGAGATCTCTTTGAATTTCTCCTCCGCCTCTTTTTTTTGCTCGGCAGGCACTCTATCCGGATGATAACGAAGCGCCAGCTCCCGATACGCCTTCTTTATCTCTTCGAGCGTGGTGTTCTTCTTTACACCCAGCACTTCGTAATAGTCGCGTTTGGTAGACATTAAATGAGCAGACAACTTATGGAGCTTAACCTACGTCATGCGACGTAAGTTGTAGCGAAGCGTCTGCGAATTTACTCAGGGTCTACGCAAAAAGTGCTTCGGTCAACCCCGAGCACTTTTTGAGTGTTGAGACCCTGAGTTAAGTTTCTATTCCTCTATTTTCCGTCTTCCTCCTTAAACTCCGCATCAATGATATCTTCGCCTTTTTTCTTCTGCTTCGGCTCTTCTTCTGACTCCTGCCCACTGTCCGCTGAACGCTGTGCGCTGTCAGCCGGTTTCTGTCCTTGGCTCTGTTTCGCCGAAGCCTGCTTATAGATCTCCTCAGCCAGTTTGTGCGAGGCCTTGGTTAATTCCTCGGTCGCTCTTTTGATTCTTTCTATATTCTTATCCTTTACAGCTGTCTTTACATCATTGAGCTTGGCCTCGATATCCGCGCGCTCTGCCTGGCTTACCTTATCGCCGTAGTCCTTCAGTGATTTTTCGGTAGCATAGGCCAGGTTATCCGCCTGGTTGATAATCTCGACCTCTTCCTTTTTCTTGGTATCCTCGGCAGCAAACTTTTCGGCATCGCGCACCATCTTCTCGATTTCTTCTTTGGAGAGCTTCTTGGGTGCGGTAATCCGGATGGATTGTTCCTTGCCTGTGCCTAGATCCTTGGCCGAGACATGCACGATACCATTGGCATCGATGTCAAAGGTAACCTCTATCTGGGGCACGCCGCGGGGTGCTGCGGGAATACCTACTAAATCAAACCTGCCTAATTCAACATTACCCTCAGCGTCTACCATGGACCGCTCTCCCTGTATAACCCGGATGGTCACCGCGGTCTGGTTATCGGCGGCAGTGGAGAAAGTCTGGCCCTTTCTCGTCGGGATGGTCGTATTCCTATCGATAAGCTTAGTATTAACGCCGCCCAATGTCTCGATGCCTAATGAAAGGGGTGTGACGTCCAGCAGCAATACGTCCTTGACTTCTCCTTTGATAATCGCCGCCTGTATGGCTGCGCCCAGGGCAACGCACTCCATGGGGTCAACCCCGCGCTCTATCTTTTTGCCGAAATAATCTTCGACGAATTTCTGCACGATGGGCATCCTGGTAGGACCGCCTACCATGATTATCCTATCCACGCCTTTTTCACCGAAATCAACTCCTTCTTTTGAAAACGCCTCTTTGGCATCCTTCAAAGCCTGCTCTAAGGGGCCGCGGCATCTTTCGATAATCGGGTTAATCAGCTCTTCCAGCTTGGCCCGATTGATAGACATGGTCAGATGTTTCGGCCCACTGGCATCGGCAGTGATAAACGGAAGGTTAATATCCGTGGTCAGCGTGCTTGAAAGTTCGACTTTTGCTTTTTCTGCCGCCTCGCGTAGGCGCTGCAAGGCCATCTTGTCGTTTTTTAAATCTATGCCGCTTTCGCGCTTGAACTCTTTGGCAATGTAATCAATGAGCACATTGTCCATATCCGTTCCGCCCAGCTGCGTATCGCCGCTGGTGGACATGACTTTAAACCCGCCTTCCTTCCACATCTCCATAATAGTCACGTCCAGGGTGCCGCCGCCGAAATCAAAGACCAGGATTTTTAATTCCTTTCCCGCCTTTTCAAGGCCGTACGCAAGGCAGGCTGCGGTCGGCTCATTGATGATGCGCAACACCTTAAGCCCGGCTATTTCTCCCGCGTCCTTGGTAGCCGTCCTCTGATTGTCGTCAAAATAGGCGGGACAGGTGATTACCGCCTCTTCGACCTTGTCCCCCAGATACGCCTCGGCATCCTGCTTTATTTTTTGCAGGATAAAAGCAGAAATCTGCTGCGGGGTATATTCTTTATCAAAGACCTTAAACTTATAGTCGCTTCCCATCTTGCGCTTTGCCGCCTGAATGGTGCCTTCGGCATTTATCGCTGCCTGGCGCCGCGCAGGCTCGCCGACCAGGCGCTGCCCGTCTTTGGTAAAAGCGACATAAGAAGGAAAGGCCTTGCCCGAGGCAACCCCTGCCCCTTCCGCAGAAGGGATAATCACCGGCCTGCCGCCTTCCATAATCGCTGCCGCTGAGTTTGACGTTCCCAAATCAATTCCGATAACTTTTGCCATTTTACACCTCCTTAAATAAGCAATGCCTCTGGCGTTTATTGCTTATTTAACTCCGCACTATGTGCGGAGTCTACGTTATTTATTTTTGTTCAACAGAACTTTTCTTAGACACTTTCACCTTTGCCGTTCTAATCACTCTATCGTTCAACAGATACCCTTTTTGCAATTCCTCTACAATGGTATGTTCCGGTAAATCCTTGTTTTCAACCTGCATCAGCGCCTCGTGATAATGCGGGTCGAAAATTTTACCCGATGCTTCAATAGGCTTGATGCCATAGTCTTTCAGCAAATCGTAAAGATGCGCTAAAACCATCTCTACCCCTTTTAAGAAAACTTTCACGTCATTTTGCCCGGCGTCTACTACATCTAAACTGCGCTCAAGGTCATCAAGCACGTTCAAAAGGTCGGTCAGGATCCCCTCGTTCGCGAATTTGACGAAATCCTGCTTTTCCCTTTCCAGGCGCTTGCGCGTATTCTCGAAGTCCGCCTGTAAGCGCAATATCCTATCCCAGTATTCGGCTGCCTTGGCTGCTTCCTCTTTTAATTTAAGGTACTCAGGCTCTTTGATGGAAACAACCTTTTCTTCTTTTTTATGATTTTCCGTCATCGCTATCACTCGATTCTGTCCAGCGCCCGGCTTAACACTCCCGAAACATACTCCAGGGCGGGAATGATGTGCCTGTATTCCATTCGTGCCGGGCCCAGGACCGCTATCCTGCCCGAAGGCTTATTCTTCACGGCATAGGTGCTTACCGCCAGGGCGCAGTCCCCCATCTCGGCACAGCCTAATTCCTCGCCGATATAAATTTTTACCTTTTCGCTAAAATCGCGGTTGATAATACTAAGCAGGCCTTCTCCCTCTTCCAGTATCTTGATAAAGAGGCGTATGCGGTTGTAATCGCGGAATTCCGGCTCTTCCAGGATAAACCCGATACCTTTGTAAAAAAACCTGTCGTGCCAGTCCAAAAACGAAACGATACCGGCGGCATGGGTAATAGAGGAAATGACCTCGGAGGTTTTTTCCAAAGTATCCTCCAGGCGGCCTATCTGGCGTTCATAATGCTGGGTGATGGAATTTTTTTCATCTTCCAGGAGTTCAAGCTGCGAAATCAGGAAATCCACATAATAACGGTAGCCCTTATCCGTAGGGACCCTTCCTGCCGAGGTATGCGGATGCGTAAGATACCCTGATTCTTCCAGTTCGGCAAAGATATTCCTGATGGTCGCGGAACTCACCTGAAAATCCGCCGCAATATCCTCGGAAGAAACGGGCTCCGCATTATGAATATAGCGGTTAATGGCCTCGGTTAAGACCGCGCGCCTCCTTGGTTCATGATCAATCATTCTTCCCATATTTTCTCCTTGCGTAGCAACGCACACCGATCCATCCTCTAGGATCGGGTGTTAGCGTAGAGACGCACGCCAATCCATCCTTTAGGATTGGGCGGGTTAGCACTCTGCTTCGCCGAATGCTAAGGTGCCATTGTAACACAAACTAATTCTTTGTCAATCCCGCCTTCAAAACGGGGTCAGAATTAATTTTGGCGCTGGCAAAGCTATGAAAAAATAATCCTGACCCCGTTTTGAAATCCAGCGTTATGGTATCGTGCTCCTTCAGGGCGCCTTCCAGAAGTTTAAGCGCCAGCGGGTCCTGGACGAATTTCTGTATTGTCCGTTTCAAAGGCCGCGCTCCAAAGTCGGCATCAAACCCTTTCTCGATAAGGAAGTCCTTGGCGCGGCGGCTGACCTCAAGCGTAATATTCTTTTCTTTCAACCGCCGATATACGGGCTCCAGCTCCAAATCCAATATTTTATGGATATCTGCTTTGTCAAGCGGATTGAAAATGATAATGTCATCGATACGGTTTAAAAATTCCGGCCGGAAGGTCTTTTTTACCTCATCAAGTAACTTTTCTTTTATCTGGTTATATTCCGGCTCATCTTTGCTACTTTTGAACCCTAAAGAGCCGCGGCTGTGGATAATCTCCTGGCCGAGATTAGAGGTCATGATAATCACCGTATTTCTAAAATTAACCGAGCGGCCCTGGCCGTCGGTCAAGCGGCCATCATCCAGAATCTGAAGGAGTATGTTAAACACGTCGGGATGCGCCTTTTCAATCTCATCCAGCAGGATAACGGCGTACGGCCGGCGCCTTATTTTTTCCGTAAGCTGCCCTCCTTCTTCGTATCCTACATATCCCGGCGGAGCTCCGATTAAACGGGAGACGCTGAATTTTTCCATATACTCCGACATGTCTAAACGGACCAGCGCTTCTTCGTCATCAAACAGGAACCAGGCCAGGGTTTTGGCTAATCTGGTCTTGCCTACACCTGTCGGCCCCATAAAGATAAATGACCCCATCGGCCTTTTTTCATCGCCCAATCCCGAACGCGCCCGCCTGATACACGAAGAAATCGCCTCGATTGCCTCACCCTGACCCACCACCCGCGAGAAAAGCCTCTCTTCCATATGCACAAGCTTGTCCGTATCTGCCTCTAAAAGCTTAGTAACCGGGATACCGGTCCACTCTGCCACCACCCTGGCAATATCTTCGTCGCCGACTTCTTCTTTAAGCAACAAAACATCCTTCTGAAGCGCGGTCAATTCGTCATTATATTTTTTTAATTCTTTATCCAAAGTAATTAAGCGGCCATAAATGATTTCGGCAACCCTGCCTAAATCCCCCTCTTTCTCCGATAACTGCGCCTCGTCTTTGGCTTGCCGAATTTCTTCTTTAATCTGGCGGATTTTTAAAATCACTCCCTTTTGTTTTTCCCACTGGCTTTTCTTCTTTTCTAAATTTTTTTTGGAGTTCTCCAATTCTTCTTCTATCTTTTTAAGCCGCACTAAACTGGCGGGGTCTTTTTCTTTCTTTAACGCCTGTTTTTCGATTTCAAGCTGCATGATTTTACGCTGCACCCCGTCGATTTCCTGGGGCATGCTGTCTATTTCTATGCGCAGGCGCGAGGCCGCCTCATCAATCAAATCCACCGCTTTATCGGGGAGGTTCCGTTCGGTTATATAGCGGCTGGAAAGTTGAGCCGCGGCAATGATTGCCGAATCCTTAATCCGCACGCCGTGATGCAGCTCGTAACGCTCTTTGAGGCCCCGCAGGATAGCAATCGTATCTTCAACCGTCGGCTCGTCGACAAATATCGGCTGGAACCTTCTCTCCAGGGCCCTGTCCTTTTCAACATATTTGCGGTATTCATCGAGCGTGGTCGCGCCTATACAGCGAAGCATCCCCCGCGCAAGCATAGGCTTGAGCATATTGGAAGCATCGATTGCCCCTTCAGCTGCGCCTGCGCCTACTATGGTATGCAGCTCATCAATGAATAAAATAACCTGTCCGTTCTTGCTTTGAATTTCTTTTAACATTGCCTTAAGCCTGTTTTCAAATTCTCCCCGGAATTTAGTGCCGGCAATCAGGCTTCCTAGGTCAAGGGCGATAATCCTTTTATTTTTTAAACCTTCGGGGACATCGTTAGCAACAATGCGCTGGGCAAGCCCTTCGATTATGGCGGTCTTACCCACCCCCGCCTCACCGATTAAGACGGGGTTATTCTTGGTGCGCCGCGATAAAACCTGCATGAGCCTGCGGATCTCCCGGTCACGGCCGATCACGGGGTCCAATTTCATCTTCAGCGCCAAGTCCGTAATATCCTGCCCGTATTTTTCCAGGGCATTAAATTTTTCTTCCGGATTATCATCCGTTATCCGGTGGCTGCCGCGCACACGGCTTAACGCCTGCAGCATTTTTTCTTTGTCGATGTTTGATTTTATCAGTTCTTTCGTAATCAAAGAATCCTTATCAGTCAAAAGCGCCAGCAGAATATGCTCGCCGGAGACAAATTCATCTTTTAAAGATTGAGCTTCTTTCGCCGCTTCCTGAAATAACCTGTTCAAGCGCATTGAAAAGTAAACCTGTGAGTTCTGCGCGCTTATCTGCGGAATATTCTCTAATGCCGCTTCCGTTGTCTTGACAGCCGAAAATGACGGCATGCCCAAGGAATCGAAGAGCGGCAAAAGTATGCTTCCTTCCTGGCGAAGCAGCGCGTAAAGTAAGTGTTCCGGCTCAACCTGCTGGTGACGGCGCTCCTGGGCAATATTGACTGCCTCTTGTAATGCCTCTTGTAATTTTATTGTCAACTTATCGAGTCTCATATTTTTTCATCCATCTTAGCAGTCATCACCTTTGACTGCTAAAAAGGATCCAAAAAAAATTATTCTCTGATTTCCAATTCCAATATCATCTTTATTCCTCGGATATTCACGCGCCTGTCTTCCAATAAATAATGCACATACTCCAGTTTTTTTATATCCTTCAAAGAATAAAGCCTGCTCTTTTTCCCAATTCTTTTCGGGCAAACTATTCCGGTTTTATCCAACTGCCTCAGGGTCCATACCGGAAGTTCAGTCAACTTGCTCACCACGCTAATCACATACACCGGTTCATCCGGGCTGATATGAATATCGAACATGGGCATCTAAGCCCTCCTTGCTTATCAACTAAAGCATAGCATATCTTAATAATTTTGTCAAGCAATATAATTTTAATTATTAGTTATTCTAATTAATTTTATTCGATATTGTTTTGATAAATCTTTATCTCTCCGTCTTTCAACAGGTTAGGAATAATAATCTTTGGCATGGTTACCCTGACAAATATCGAATCAGGGCGATATATAATCTCCTCTACTTTCCCCTCCCGATAAAACAGATTTACCAGATCCATGCGCGAAAGCGGAATAACCACTTCCAGTGACTCCATGCGCGGCAAAAAATTCTCCTGGATTTTTCCGATGAGCGCGTCCAGGTTTGTATTTAATTTTGCCGATATGGAAACAGTGTTGGGAAAGTCAACGCTTAAGCGGCTCAGCCATCCCGGGTCATTCAAAAGGTCTATTTTGTTTAACGCGGTGATTTTCGTAACCGTATCGGCGCCCAACTCATTTAATACCTGGGATACTGCCTGCGCCTGTTCGTATACCCGGGGATGACTCACATCCAAAACATGAATAAGCAAGTCCGCTTCCACGGCTTCCTCGAGCGTTGCCTTAAACGCCTCGATAAGATGGTGCGGCAGATTATGCAAAAACCCAACGGTATCCGAAATGACCGCGCTTTCCCCGTTCGGCAAACGCATCGCTTTCGATAGCGGGTCGAGTGTCGTAAAAAGGCCGTCATGCACAACCTGGTTTGCGCCGGTCAAGGTATTAAGCAAGGTGGATTTGCCCGCATTGGTATAACCGACCAGGGTGACGGCGGGAATGTTTTTTTCTTTTCTTTCTTTGCGCAAAAGGCGGCGATGCGCGCTTACATCCCGCAGGTCCTGCTGCAACCTTTCTATCCTTTTGCGGATATGCCTGCGGTCTACCTCTAACTTCTGCTCGCCCGGGCCCCGCGTTCCGATGCCTCCGCCTAAACGCGAAAGGATAACCCCCTTGCCCACCAACCGCGGCAACAAATACCTAAGCTGCGCCAATTCTACCTGCATCTTTCCTTCAAGGCTTTTGGCGTGGCGGGCGAATATATCCAGAATTAACTGGGTGCGGTCAATGGTCTTGCGGTCAATTATTTTTTCCAGGTTGCGCTGCTGGGTACCGGATAAGTCATGGCTGAAAATCACCGTGTTTATCGCTTCTTCCAGGCACAAGGCCGCGATTTCCTCGGTTTTCCCTTTACCGATAAAAAAGTTAGGGGTGGGGACCTCGCGCGTGCAGGAAATATTAGCCACAATTTCGGCCCCACAGCTTAAAACGAGTTCCTCCATCTCCTGGGCGGTATCATCCAATCCCCAGCTCTTCTTTTCCGAATCCAGTTTTATAGTAACTAACAGCGCTCTTTCCATACCCTGCCTACTTTTTAAGCTCTTTTAGGACCCTGTCAGCAATGTTTGCCGCTGTCTCTTTAACTCCAATGGTAATCCACTGTATCCGTTTATCTTTTCGAAACCAGGTTAGTTGCCTCTTAGCATACAAACGCGTGCTGCGCTTGATGAGGCGCTTGGCTTCTTCTAAATCATACGCGCCGTCAAAATACCCTTTTAGCTCTTTTATCCCGATGGCGCAGGAAGCAGTGCGGCTCAAACGCAACTTAAGAAGTTTCCTGACTTCTTCCAATAACCCTTTCTTGAACATCTTCTCCACGCGCTCATCGATCCTTTGATACAATTTATCCCGCTCCATATCCAGGCAAAAAATGTTTATATCATAAGCATCGCCGAGCCCTTTTCTTTCCTTTTGCAACTGAGAGATGGGCCGACCGGTGACTTCAATGACTTCCAGCGCGCGGATAATCCGTTTCGCATCATTGGGATGAATCTTGGAAGCGGCGTCAGGGTCAACTTGTTTTAATCTTTGATAGAGATGCCCGCTGCCGAACCTTTCGGCTTGCCGGTAAAGGCTGAGCCTGATTTTCTCATTTTCGGCCTTAGTCTTAAAAATACCGTCAATGACTATGGACATATACAATCCTGTCCCGCCCACAAAGAGAGGAGTCTTTCCTTTTTTGAGTATCTCTTTTACTTTTTTAATTGCCTGAGCGCGGTATTGGGAAACATTATATGGCTTTTCCGGAGAAATCTCGCTGATTAAATGATGAGGGATATTTCTCCGCAGGCTGGGCGCAGGTTTGGAGGTAAGAATGTCCATACATCGATAAACCTGCATCGAATCACACGAGATAATTTCACCGTTGAATTTTTTTGCAAGATAAACGGCGACCACGGTTTTACGGCTGGCCGTAGGGCCGACAATAAATATTATTCTCTTTTTCATTTCTCGATACCGGCGAATTCTTTATCAAGCGCAGCTCTATCCCGCGACCGCAGATCTTTGCGATTTTTCAGGATGCGCAACTGCCTCCCTGCTTCCTCGCGCATGCCTTTTTCCCGATACGCCTTAATCAACTCGAACATTACTCGCATATCATCCGGATCGAGAAAGGCTGCCCGGTGTAACATTGTGATGGCCTCATCCGTTTGCTTGCGGCTCTTATAAATTAAACTTAAGTTATAATACGCCTCCACGAAAAACGGCGAAACGCGGATTGCCTCTTTAAATTTCTCTTCTGCCTTATCAAACTCGTGCAAATTGTAATACGTCGTGCCTAACGCATAAAGGATATTGTGATTTTCGGGCTGGATCGCATCGGCCTCCTTAAGCTCGTTTAAGGTCGCGGGGTAATTTAAACTTTTCTCGTATTCTACGGCTTTTGAAAAATGACGGCCAAACTCCGTCTCCTTTGCTTGCTGGATGATATCGGCCCTTGTGGGAGGCCGGTAAAATAAAATGAACAATGCCCCTGTCGCCAGGGATAAGAATCCCAGCCTGAGATATTGTCGGCGGCATGCTGTCTCCCATATCCTATATATGCCGTAGGCGGCAAAAAGCATTAAGAAAGGCACCAGGGTAATGCGAAGTTTAGTCTGCACAAAAAATAAAACTATGCTTGCGCTGAAAGTAAATACGGCAAGATAAAGCAGGCCCAGGCGCCTGCCTTCCTTCAATCCCAGAAAAACTCCCAGGAATGCAAACGGCATGACCAGGCGTAAATCCATAAGCATTATTTTAAAAATCCGGATATTATCTCTTAGGCGCTTATATTCCGGGTCAAAGATGCGTTCGCGCGGATCAAACAAGGAAACAATCTTCTTCAGCAATAATTTCAGATACGCGGCCGGATGACGGCTGATAAAATTCCAGGATTTATTCAGCCAAAACCTGGACACCTGCGATACTGTAAGATTCTTTCCGGTTTCCAACCTGGCAATAGCGCTGGCACCCTTCAGCGCGCCGGTAGGGGTATAAATCAGATATTGCGGTGGAGCAACAGCATCGCTGCTCAGGGGGTTATTGCCAAGGTAGAAATTAAAACCTGTATTCCCGCTGATTAAAAATGGGTCTTTATCTAAAACCGCGCTTCTTACGACCAACGCTGCCGGTATAACGCTGAAGCCAAGCATAAAGCACAAAAAAAGCCGGCTTAACTGCTTAAAATTAAAACTTTTACCCCATAGAACCAAAAAGATTGCGCATATACCGAAAAGAACTACATTTGCCTGGGTTATGGCGGCAATGCCTAACAATAGCCCTATCCAGAATAATCGTTTTCCGTCAGGCCCCTCCCGAATTCTTAATATCCAGAAAAATAATAACGCATTTAAAAATAAAGATACGGATGAATAGATAAGCAACCCTTCGTAAAAAATAAAAATAGCATAAAAGGAATAGAAAAGAGCAGTGAGGAGCGCTACCGCAGGATTAAAAAGCATCCTCGCAATCAAATAAAACATCAGACAGGTAGCAGTACCCAGAATAAACTGCAGCAAGAATACGAAGGAAAGATCATTGGCGGTCAGTTTCAGCAAAAAGGCCAGAAAATAGGCATAAAACGGCCAGCGCATGGAGGCCTTGCTGTTTAGAAAATCTCCTCCGGCGATATCCTGGGCTCTTTGATAATAAAATTCGCTGTCTGACCTGGTTAAAACCGGAAATATCGCAGCGTGTTTATAGTCCGCCAGATACATAAGGCGGGGTAAAAATGCAATTAAAAAAATAAAAAGTATACCCAGCCCTTCTTTGTTGGAGATTGGATAATTCTTCATTAAGGGTAGATTCTGGTGGGATATCCCTCCTGGGAAAGTTTATTAGCCAAGCTAACCGCGTCTTGCCGGCCCCGTAATCTTCCCACCCTCACCCGGTAGGGTACTTTATCCGACGTATTTACCTCCTCGATGTATGCCGGATACCCTTTACGGGTTAAAGCCTGCATCAGGTTTTTGGCATTCTGATTGTTGGAGAATGAGCCGACCTGCACGGTATAATAGACAATAGGGCAGGTTAAATCTTTGTTCTCCCTGATTTCAAGGCTTAAAGGGTATGAGTTCTTTACCTTGCAAAGATATTCCTCTCCCGTAGCGGCATTCCCCTGTTTAAATGCACACTGGCTTATCCGATAATAAGCCGCAGAAGAGAATTTGGTTTTTGGGTGGCGTTTCAAAAGTTCGCGGTAGTAACTCTCTGCCTTCTCATAGTCGCCCTTTAAGAAATAGGCATCCCCGGCCCCGAGGTAGGATTCTTCCTGGAACCGGTTCTTCTTGAATTCCTTCAGGATTATTTCGAATATATCCGAGGCGCGCAGATAATTGCCTTCTTTAAGGTAGCTTAAGCCCAGAAGATAATAAAGCTCGTCGATATTCTGAGAATGAGCGGAATCTATTAAAAGTTTTTCTCCTTCATTTATGCACGCGCTGTAATCGCCGCTTAAAAAATAGAGCCGTGCCTTATCAAGATCCAGGGCATAGGCGTTTGTAAATAATCCGAATAACACGGCAAAAAACGCAAAAAACAGATATTTTATCATCATAATTTTTTCTTTTTCCTGGATATTCCCCGCTGCAAATCAAGTATTATTTTATGCCTTTTTTCTTTTTCTTCCTTTGCCACGCTGTCTTCTAACTGGGCGGCCCGGGTACGCGGCCGGGGCGAATACTTAAAAATATACGCCGCGTCAAATTCAACGGCCTTTACTAAATCGCGGGTATCCCCGAAATCCTCTTCGGATTCGGTGGGAAATCCTACGATGATATCGGTAGTTAAAATCCCTCCCCTTACAATTGTACGGTACTTCCGGATTAAATCCAAATAGAATTTTCTGGTGTAACCGCGGTTCATCAACTCTAAAATCCTATCCGAACCCGCCTGTACCGGCAAATGCAGGTATTTTTTAAGTTTTCCCAAGTTTGCCATGGCTTCAAATAAGCCCAAGGAAGTATTTTTGGGATGAGAAGTAATAAAGCTGAACTCTTCTAATTTTTTAATATTGTTTACTGATTCCAACAGCTTGATAAAAGTGACGGCGGAAAGGGCGCTGGTGGCTGGTGAATGATAAGCATTTACATTTTGGCCTAACAATGTAATTTTGCTTATGCCTTTATCAACTGCTTCTTCTATTTCTTTCAAAATTTCCTGATAATTTCGATTGCGCAGCTGCCCTCGAACATGAGGCACCACACAATAAGAGCAGAAATTTGAGCACCCCTCGGAGATAACCACATAGGCATGTTCTTTATCCTGATGAAAACCCGTATGGTAAATCTCTTCGGGGCGGGCAGAGCCATCCGTCTCCCAGATTTTGCGTTCGAATAGAAAACGGGGACTGTCCCCGTTTTTCGGGGGCTGTCCCCATTTTTTCGTAAGGCTATCCACAATTCCCGGAATCTTATCAATATCACTCGGCCCTACCACGAAATCAACATTCGGCGCCCGCTCAAAGATTTTTTCCTGATAATTCTGAGCCATGCACCCGACAACGCCGATAATAGGGACTGTCCCCGCTTTTTGGGGACTGTCCCTAAGGCTTTTTTCCTCTTTGACTGTCCCCGTTTTCCCCTGCTTTGACACTCGCCCTATTTCCGACCACACCTTGTCTTCCGCGCGTTGCCTGACCGAACAGGTATTGAATATCACGACATCCGCCTTATCCGGCTCATCGGCAAACATCCATCCTTCCTTTTTCAGCAATCCACTGATTACCTCGGAATCGCGAACGTTCATCTGGCATCCAAAATTTTTAATGTAAACTTTTTTCTTATCTTTATTCATATCAATATGTTATGAGTTTGTAGTCAACTGTATAAAACTGTACAACGAGATGAACAGTAGTTATTTAAACCGGTTTTCCCGACGAAATCCTTCAATATTTTATCGAATTTTTCCATTTTATGATGTTCTCAATGTCTAAAACTGTATAAACAGGATAATTCCTGTAGTCCCTCTTCGGCTTAAGCCAGCCCTTCTTGATCCAATAATATAAAGTCTGGCGGTGAACTCCTAATATCCCTGCTACCTGCGTCATGTTGTATTTTTTGTCTGACCTTTTAATGCATCTGTGAAATATCTTTTTATCGTTTTCTTCTATCCGGCTCTCTAATTTCTTTTCCTTCTCTAATTTTGTACTTAGCTGCCTCTCGCGATCTAACTGATATAACTTAAATAATAAATCTATACCCTGTTCAAATCTCTGCTGCTCTTCACTGCCATAAGGATAGACCTTGATGATATTGCCTTCCCTGTCACGAAAAACCAGATCCTTTTTTTAAAGCACTCATAGACCCTCCTTTTAGGTATTATTTTAACACAAAAAACGGCAGGAATATACAGAATAGACTGGTGAGGATTAGAAAAAGTGCGAAAGTAAATCAAATTTTCTAGAAAATATTCAGCAGTTAATCTTTAATTTTTTCAGGATGATGCCGTACAACTTCTGCTTGAACCATATAGATCACATCTTCTGCGATATTTGTAGTGTGGTCACATATGCGCTCTAAAAAACGCGCTATCAATAACAACTGAACAGCCCTCGGAGCAGTAGTACCATCTTTTACCATATAGTCTTCGATAAGCTCTTTTTGTATCACATTGCGTAGTTGATCGGCCTCAGAATCTGACAACATCACCTTCTTAGCTAATGCGATATCGCCTTTGACGAATGCATCTATGGCCATCTTCACCATGTTTTGAGCAATAGTCGTTAGCTTCGGAATATCGATCAATGGTTTTAATATGGGTTTATCTACTATCTCAAGTGTGCGCTGGGCTATATCCACAGCGATATCCGCTATTCTCTCTAATTCGGCATTAATCTTCATCCCGGTTGTAATAAAACGAAGATCGCGCGCCATAGGCTGATATCGCGCTATCATGTCAATGCACTTTTCATCTACGGCTAATTCTAACTTATCGATATTAGCGTCATTATCTATGACGCTCTTTGCCATCTCTTTATCGCGGTTTTTAAGCGCTTCGACGGATTTAAAGATGGCCTCTTCAGCCAAAGCGCCCATCTTTAGAATGTCTTTGTTCAATTCTTTTAACTCTTGATCAACATGTCTTTCCATTTGTAACCTCCAATTTTTATCCGTACCTTCCGGTAATATAATCTTCCGTGCGCTTATCTTGAGGCGCCTTAAAAACCTGTTCGGTCCTACCGAACTCTATCAATTCCCCCAAAAGCATAAAACCTGTATCATCGGAAACACGCGCTGCCTGTTGCATATTATGAGTAACGATTATTATAGTATATTTATTCTTCAGCTCGCGCATTAACTCTTCGACTCTGGCGGTTGCCTGCGGATCTAAAGTTGAGCAAGGCTCATCCATTAACAACACGTCGGGCTTAACGGCAATAAGCCTGGCAATACAAAGCCTCTGCTTCTGCTCTAAGGATAGCCTTAAAGCAGGTTCATTTAATTTATCTTTTAATTCGTCCCACAAAAGAACATCC
>Ga0315291_10003498_pt1 | contig 20266 bp, 15 predicted proteins | sample YL17G12_20_MG_FD_203070 | JGI IMG/M metagenome (GOLD analysis project Ga0315291, IMG submission 203070) | Sediment microbial communities from Yellowstone Lake, YNP, Wyoming, USA - YL17G12_20 | ecosystem: Environmental > Aquatic > Freshwater > Lake > Sediment | place: USA: Wyoming | collected...
TTTTCCTGCGATATCGCTGGAATAAACATTGACAGAACCATTCCTAATATCGCCAGAACCATTGTAATTCTCCTCTTCATTTTCATCTCTTTGACTCCTCTCTTGTAAATTGTAACTAAGCGTTATATTCGCCAGCGCCATGATGAAGTTCGACCCGGACAAGACCTGGAAGAAGGAGTGATACGCACCCCCTGAAATACATTCCGGTGAAGGAAAATAAAAAACCTGGTGAGTTAAGAGCCGTTAGGCGTGATGTGGATAAGGGCATACTGTCCTGATTAAAAATCCACTCCCACTCCCATCCAGGGGCCGTATATCCACATCTTGTAAGCGAACCTGTTATCCCCGCTGCCAGTCTCGTAATTGTCATAGAGAGCCCTGTAGCCAACATTGAGAAAGAGTAATTTGTTGATCCTGTAGGCAACTTCGGCATTCAGGTTGAGAGTAAGATTCGAGCTGACATTAAATCCACCGACATCGGTTCTGAACGCCATCAGCCACTTCTCGGAAGGTCTCCACACCACTCGCCCGCCAAGAAAGGGATCCACCCATTCTTTGCTTTTATCTGTATCGCGTGTGAGAGTCCCCCCAGCGCCCTGGATCTTGAGGTCTATCTTCGCTCGCAAATAGGTGTAGCGTGCACCGCTCAGCACTTCCAGAACCAGCCCCGGCATATTCCCAACCAGGCAAGGCGAAGTGTAGACGTCGTATGATACAGCAGCTTCGTTAATAGATGTGTCCATCGTGACTTTAGCGCGCCCTTGCAGCGTGAGCTCCGATGGCACGAGAATGGGAATCTGGATTTGTTTTGCATCCGCTGCACGGTCTTCCATTCTCAGAAACATTCCATCCAGGAGAACCCCCCACGGTCCCTTGCTCACCTCATAGCGCCCCATGAGCACCAACTGTATTTCATCGAGCAATTTCAGAGTGTCATCCAGTCTGACGTCCACTGAGGACGTTGTTCCTTTGGCAGCAACATTACCTTTCAGAGCGTAAAGCCAGGAGTAAAGGTTCAAGGAGAAATGCCAGTCATCATATCCCTTTTGATGTTCTCTTTTTTCGTCGGGCTTTTGAACTTCCTGCGCCACAGCAAAGGTGACGATAGTTGCAAGGAAGACAATACAAAGAAAAACTGTGATTCCCGTAGTCTTAACAATCCTCATCTGTATCTCCTGTTATCCCCCGACTCCTTTAACTGCCATCAGGTACTCCCAGTTTGGGGAAATAAATCTTCTATCACATCTTCCTGGGCGATGCAATCACTCTTACGTATCAAGGCTGTTCCTTTCGTTCATCATGCGCTGCACATGGTCATTTCAAACCGCACACAGCTTTTATCTCTGCAATCCTTTCATCAATCATTTTGTTATACTCTCCGGTGGCTACATTCTTTCTTGCTTCTGACGTTCCAGTGACAACACCTATTACTATGCCAGCAGGTGTGATCATTGTTGCACCGGCTGCGATCTGTTGTGCGAGGTTGGTTTTTTCCTGTTCTAACATTCTGATATCGTCTTCTGCAGTGGCGCAGTTGGTCGGCTGCTTCATCGCCTGTTCAGTCTTCTTGTATTGCATGGCACAGGCCGGCAGCAGCACTACAATAATCAATAAGGTAATAAATTTTTTCATGTTTGATTCTCCTTGATTTGTTTGATGTTTATAAAGCATTGTTCTTCCATTCCTTGGGCCGGATATCCAGCACCGGCACGCCGCCCACCTTGACTTCACGGCTTCATGGAGCATGCAAAGCCAGATCCACTCCGACGATTCTTCTTTCGGCCAGGAGAGGCGCCAGGTAATGTCATCGTGCATTCGCACCTGGAGGTTCCTTAGAATAATATGCCGAACAGCTTTTTCAGCAGCTCTTCCAGCGGCATCATGGTCAGTGCCAGCGGCACGATCGGCACGAGTATCGCGGCCACAAGCTGGAGGATGGCCACCTTCGTAACCGGCACGAGATACATGGTCTGCACCACCTCGAAACTATTGCCCAGATCGGCCAGGGACTGGATGTCGCCGCTACCCACGAACGGCTCATCGGCAGGCCCGCCGCCGCGCAGCCATTTGGCATCGAACTCGCGCACGTAACGCTCGGCCAGGGTGCCATATTCGCGAAGGCCCGTCCGCTTCGCCTGGGCAAGCTGGGGCGCAAAAACCAGGAGCGGGCCGAGCACCATGCACAGGAGCGTGATGACGAGGACGAGGATTTCGAGCTTGAAATCAGGCAGTGCGGCCCCGAGGTAGAAAATGCGGTTAGCGAGGTTTCCGGCAAGCAGCGCGCCATGCGCTGTCAGCAACAGCATGAAGGCGTAGACCGTATTGGAAAGAAATCCCAGGCCACCGACGCGATCCGGGTGCGTGGGGACCAGACTCAATTGGATGCGTGACACCTGCCAGAGAAAGCGCATCCAGATAAACAGCCGAAAATACCAGCGGAACAGCAGGAACTGGAAGACCGGCAGGCTCACGTAGCCAAACCACATCCCGGCGAGCGAGAGCGTCGAGCCCTCGACTGACGGGGTCGCATACCACGTGGCTGTGTCGAGTGCCACGTACTGGCGCCAGACGATCAGGATACCAACGACATACACAAAGGCGATCAGCAGCACCTCGGCGAGCACCGAGTTGCGCAGCCGAAATGCCGATGCGATGGCGGCATCGAACCGCGTCATGGCGCTCTCGGGAATCAAATTGCGTTCCAGGAATTGCTTCACCAGAAAACGCATGCGCTTGTGCACCACAATCTCGGCCCCGATTAACAGGGGAAGCGCCACCAGGAAGCGGACGTGAACTTCCACGTCCAGCAGGAAGGGTATGGCCACACTCCCGCCCAGCAACCGTCCCTCCAGGGCCGAGAGCACCAGGAGAGGCAGCCATGCAAGCAGCGAGATGACGATGATGCGTTGGCGCAACAGCATCAGTGCATCGTCGGACAGATGCGCCCGACGCAGAAGCTGGAAGAGCGGCCCGCCCAGAACGAGCGAGAAGTCCTGCGGGTTCTGGAGTAGATATTCACCGGACCCTGACATAGTTGATTTCATGTTCAGTTCCTCCCCACGGAGTAGAAGCCCGCGTCGTTAAGCGGGATAAATAGACCAAGCCGTGCAGAAAGCCAGATGGATGCTCATCGTGAGTTTCCACCAGTGCGGCTGACCGCGGTGTTGAGCTGCCTGGCGCGATTGCCGCCCGCCTTATGGTCCGTTGATGCACATGCTGTCAGGTGCGTCAACTTCCCTTCTTTCTTAAGATAATTGTCCTTGAAAATCATCACTTGACATTACTATTTTCAATGTTATCATTCAATAATGATCCCGCGTCTTGAAGCAATCAATCGAATCACCAGTATTTTTCGTGTGCACCCAATAACGGCCCTTCTCGGCCCGCGCCAGTGTGGCAAGACCACGCTCGCAAGAATAATCGCAGAGCGCGAACCCTCTACCTATTTTGATCTGGAGAATCCGGTTGACGTCCGTCGTCTGTCTGCACCCATGAGTGTGCTTGAGCAACTCTCCGGCCTGGTGGTCATTGACGAAGTGCAACGGCGGCCCGACTTGTTTGAACTGCTGAGAGTTCTGGTCGACCGACCTCAGAACCGGGCCCGGTTTCTGCTTCTGGGCTCGGCTTCTCCCAACCTGGTCAAAGGTGTATCCGAATCCCTTGCCGGACGCATCGGGTTCGTCGACCTCTCCGGGTTTAATCTTTGGGAAGTGGGTGTGGAGCACCTGACCAGCCTCTGGGTACGCGGCGGGTTTCCGAGATCTTTTCTCGCAGATGAGGATACCGGCAGTATGGCATGGCGCGGTGATTTCATCCGCACCTTTCTTGAACGGGATATCCCTCAGTTCGGTATCACCGTTCCCGCCGAGACTCTGAGACGATTCTGGACTATGGTCGCCCATTACCACGGTCAGGTCTGGAACGCTGCACAGTTCGCCAGATCCCTCAGTACTTCCGAGAACACCGCCCGCCGCTATCTCGATATTCTGGCAGGCTCCTATATGATCCGCATCCTTCCTCCCTGGTTCGAGAATATCCGCAAACGTCAGATCAAGTCCCCCAAAATCTACATCCGGGACAGTGGCATTTTTCATTCCCTCCTCCAATTGCACACCCTGGCGGATCTGCAGGGGCATCCGAAACTCGGAGCATCCTGGGAAGGTTTTGCACTGGAGCAGGTGCTCACAGCGCTTGAGACCCGCGACACCTACTTCTGGGCAACCCACGCCGGTGCCGAGTTGGATCTGCTTGTGATGATCAGCGGCAAACGCTATGGCTTTGAATTCAAATACGCGGATGCACCAAGCCGAAGCCGCTCCATGCACGCTGCCATCCAGGATCTTCGTTTGGAGAAACTGTGGGTACTCTATCCGGGTCATCAGGAATACGCTCTCAACGAGAGGATTTCGGTCATCCCCATCAATGCCGTTCCAGGTGTCGCAGCCGCCCTTTCATAAATTTCTCGCACCTGTAACCTATCTTTTATCAATTCACCTCTTTGATGTCGCCTGGTGCCTTCGTTTACCTTCCTGAAGGACCACCTTACTTTCCGTGGGTTTCATCGAGCCAGATCCGCAGCCTCTTGGCCCAGAACTCAAACGCAGCTTTGGCACCGCCCCAGGTGGTAAATCCGTCTATCTTCGATCCGGGCCTCCTGTCAACTGCTGAACCGATGACGGTGTTGCTCTGCGAATCAAGAACCTCCGTCTCCATGCTCGCTCCCCCAACGCCCATCCATTCACCGGTCGCCGCCTTCCCCACTGCGCTGACCACCAGGCCCGCGGGTGTTATGGTGCTCAGGCCGGACTGCAGCGGCCTGCTCTGGTCAAGACCTGTTATGGCCACCCTGATCCTCATGACGTCAGGTCCCGGTTGACTTACCAGCGGGTATGCACCTTCCAGTTCCTTCGCAATCGCCCTGTGAAAGGCATCGGAAAGATCCTTCATGTCCTCGGCATTGATGCCCTTGTTCTTGGCGTCTTCTTTCAGGTAGAAGGTGACGGGCTCCATCATTATCTTGGTGTACCTCTTGAAGTCCACACCCTGCATGAGATAGATCTGGTCAACACCACCTTCACGTCCGGGCTGTAATTTCGAGTAATCCTTAAGAAACCCTGTCTCCCCGACCTTTGATGTGGCACACCCGGCAGCTATCACCATTACGGCCGTCAGCACGAAGGCCAGCATCTTTCCTGAAACTGTTCTTGTCTTCATGTGTTTTCTCCTTTCACTGATTTGGTTAACTATCGAGGTTGTAAAGCCCTCACGCGACCAAAACGCAATGGTGCACCTTGGGGATACGTCCTACTTTTTCGTCTCCTGCGCTTTAGAACACTATCCTTGCTGTTTTTACTTTATCTCTTCAGGGGCACAAATCGTTACTGTTAACGATCCGTAACGCTTCATATACGACTTATCCATTAAGGGACACACAATGTAATTTTTGCCTTTCGGATAATAGGAACGGAAAACCCGTAGCGCCGAAGGGTCAAACTCCGACGGGTTCCATTTACATTCTACTGCATCAATCTGATCTCTTCTTTGCGCCAGAACAAAATCTATTTCTCTACCCTCTTTGTCCCGCCAATAAGTTATTGCCTGATCTGGGAAAGATGCCTGTAAATATTCAAGGACCAGATGCTCCCATAAAATGCCATGGTCCTGGGGCCTGAGAGGATCCCATCCGCGTACGAAGGTGATGAACCCTGTGTCAAACCCGTATATTTTCGGCATTTTCACAATTTCTTTCTGCCCCCCTCCGAAAAAAGGGCGGATACGGGTGACTGCTTGAGTGATCTCAAGCGCCTTCAGATGGTTCTCGACAGTCAGACGGCTGATTTTGAGTTCGGATGCTACCTTTGAAGTTTCGAACTGCCCTCCGCTCTGGCGTAAAAGATATTGCAAAAGCGCATTAAATTTTTCCACGTCGCGGAACGGAAAAAGTTTCTGGATATCCCGCGCAAAAAATGAATCCAGCCATTCCCGATAAAAAGAGGAGCTTTTAGAGCCAGCCAAAAGTGCCGGGGGTAATCCCCCCTGAAAAAGACGCCTCGAAATATCTTTGCAGGAAAATGCCTCGAGCTCCGTCCAAAGCACGGGCAAAAGATGAATAACCCGTTTACGTCCGGTCAGGGTATCGCGGAATTTTCTGCTCGCTGCAAGCGTGGAAGAACCCGTTGCTAATATTTTAAGATGCGGGAACAAATCCGCTCCGATCTTAAGAACACGGCTTGGATCCGAGAGCTGATGAATCTCATCAAAAACCACGATAGGCCTCTCACAATTTTTGAAAAAAAGCTGGGGATCCCGCACCCGGTCCTCAGTAATCGGAAGATCACAATTGACGTAGAGAGTCTCGTTGGAGCTCCCCAAGCTCTGGGCAAGAGTCGTTTTCCCCGATCGACGCACTCCCGCAAGCCAGGCGATTGGAACTTCTCTCCAGGCATCATGAATTCTCTTTTCCCAGAATGGCCTTTTAATCATATTTTACAGTATACATTTAGACTGACTATTTGTAAAGTATAATCACATAAATATTTCTCTATCGTCAACACCATGGACCTTCAACTATCATTTTCTTTGACGTCATAATCTCTCGAACGGGTAAATGATCTTCCAATCGTCCTTCATGTCCACCACCGTCTAGTTCCTGGTCTTCTTCGGCGCAGTGTCGTTTCAGGATGGCAAAGGGTCAGCGGCGAACGCCACAGCGCGAGGCTTGCTACGAATAAAGCGGATAGTGAGAAAAGTTTTGTGAGTTTCATAGTGATCTCTCTTCGTCTGTTTTATGGCCGCACCCGTTAGAAACGGATGCGGCCCGGTGTCTTGAATCAGCGTTACAGCAAGCACGGCGTCAGTTGCTGCCGTGCTGTGGCTGCTGCAGCATCTCCATCACCTGGTCAATGCTGAAGCTCGCCGCCTTCTGGCGCGGCGGGAATTCTTTGAAGGTGGATAGAAACTGTCCGACGTATTGCTGCGCGGGCACCAGCAAGAACGCATGGTCGAAAATCCAATCCCAATAGGTATTGGACGTGATGGTTGCCCGCTCGTAGGGATCGGTGCGCAGGTTTTCTATCCATGGTATTCGCGTCTTGACGAATGGCTCCGTCCAGAGATCCATCGTCCCTGGTGACCGTTGCTGGGCGAAGACGAGCTTCCAGTTGTCGTAGCGCAGTCCCAGGAGATCACCATCGTCCGAGAAGTAGAAGAACTCCTTGCGCGGGCTTTCGGCTGTTTGACCGGTGAGCATCGGTAGCAGGTTGTAACCATCCAGATGCACCTTGAAGGTCTTCTTACGGGGCGAATCAACTTCGTAGCCCTTCGACAACTTCTCCTTGGTGTCGGAATCTCCGGCCATCGCGAGAAAGGTAGGCAGCCAGTCCATGTGGCTCACGATTTCGTTGCACACCGAGTTGGGCTTGATGTGACCGGGCCAGCGCACCATGGCGGGAACGCGGAAGGCCCCTTCCCAATTGGAGTTCTTCTCGCTGCGGAATGGCGTCATACCGGCGTCGGGCCAGGAGTTCATGTGCGGCCCGTTGTCCGTGCTGTAGAAGAACATCGTGTCATTGGCGATGCCCAGTTCGTCGAGCAAGGCCAGGACCTGGCCGACGTTCTTGTCGTGATCAATCATCACATCGTGGTATTCGGATTGCCATCGCCCCGACTGACCGAGGCTCTCCGGCTTGGCGTGAGTGCGGAAGTGCATGTGCGTGGTATTGATCCAGACAAAGAAAGGCTTGCCCTCTCTTTGCTGGCGCTTGATGAAGTCAATACCTGCGGCCGTGATTTCATCGTCAATGGTTTCCATCCGCTTCTTGGTCAGCGGGCCGGTATTCTCAATCTTCTGCGTGCCATCGGGGTTGGCCCAGCAATGCAGCACGCCGCGCGGACCAAATTTCTCCCTGAAATTTGGGAAGTCCTTGACCGGCGGATAGTCGCGCAGCTCCGGCTCCTCCTCGGCATTCAAGTGATAGAGGTTACCGAAGAATTCATCGAAACCGTGCATCGTCGGCAGGTGCTCGTCGCGGTCACCAAGGTGATTCTTCCCGAACTGGCCGGTGGCATAACCCTGCGCTTTCAACAGCTCGGCGATCGTAGGATCCTCGGCACGCATGCCTTGCGTCGCGCCCGGCAACCCGACCTTGCTCAAACCGGAGCGAAAGACACTCTGTCCCATGATGAAGGCCGCACGGCCCGCCGTGCAGCTCTGCTCGGCATAGTAGTCCGTGAAAATCATGCCCTCATTGGCAATCCGGTCAATGTTCGGTGTCTTGTAGCCCATCAGGCCTTTCGTGTAGGCGCTGATGTTCGCCTGGCCGATGTCATCGCCCCAGAAGACGACGATGTTGGGTTTCTTGTCCGCCGCAAATGTCGGGCTGGCGATGAGAGCCAGGCCGACAACGATCACGGCGATCAGATGTACTGTTTTCGTTTTCATGTTTTCCTCACATTGAAATATTGTTCTGCATCTGCATACTCCTCATACTGCTACATGCTTCTCAACGAATTTGCTTTCACCTCCTTGTTATTAATGACATATACATAACTTAATCCGACATCGCCTTCTTGCGGGCGGCTTCCGCGTTGGCCTTGCCCGCCTCGGCCTTCACTCCCGCGCCCATCTCCTTCACGTCAACCGTGACCTTGAGGATCTTGCCGGTGAACTTGTTGTCGTACGCTTTGTAGTCCTCCGTCACCGGCGTCGCGTCGTCCTCACCCACATCCGCCGTCTCGTCGGCGGAAAAGATCATCGGCTGAGTCTTCTCGATGCGACCCTCGGCGACCTTCTTGCCGTTTACAAAGATGGTGCCCAGGCCGCCCTTGGCGAGACCGCCCCCATCGTAGGCGAAATCGAAACGAACCGCCGCCTTGCCCGATGGAACGGCCTGCGTCCCGGCGACCGTAAAGCGCTGGAGGCCCAGGAAATTGTAGGTGTAGGCCGGCTTACCGTCCTTGAGGTACAGGCTCCACCCGCCGAACCGTCCACCCTGGGCCAGGATTACGCCGCTGGCACCGCCCTCCGGAATCTCGACATGTGCGGTGATGGTGAGCGAACGGTTCTTGATGTTGAGGAACACGTTCTCCGACATTCCCTTCATGCCGGCGTGCAGCGTGAGCGAGGTACGGTCGCCCATGAGGTCCGGCCTGTTGACCAACTTCGCGTTGATGCGCTCGAGGAAGCGGTCGTCGATGGGGAGCACGCGATACTTCACGGCTTCCTTCAGGAAGAGGTCCTGCATCTCCCGCAGCTTCGCCGGGTTCTTGGCGGCCAGGTCGTCGGCCAGGCTGAAGTCGCTGCGCGTGTCGTAGAGTTCCCACTTGTCGTCGAGGAGCGCCGCGCGGGGTTTCGATTCCCAGGGCGCCCTGTGGATCGTGCCGGCGAACCACCCGTCGGCATAGATGGCGCGGTTGCCGAAGATCTCGAAGTACTGGGTCTTGTGGCGGCTCTCGGCCTTGGCGTCGTCGAAGGTGTACACCATGCTGACGCCTTCGATCGGCGTCTGGGGGGTGCCATTGACGACCTTCGGTTCGGGCAGTTTCGCGGCTTCCAGTACGGTCGGTGCTACATCGATGACATGGTGGAACTGCGAGCGGACTTCGCCCTTGGCCTTGATGGACTTGGGCCAGTAGACGACCATCCCGTTCCGGGTACCGCCGAAGTCCGAGGCCACCTGCTTCGTCCAGGAGAACGGCGTGTCGCCCGCCACCGCCCAGCCGGCGGCCATGTGCGGATAGGTCGAAGGCCCGCCCCACTCGTCGTAGTGCGTGAGCATCTCCTGCACCGACTCCTGTACCCCATTGAAATAGGTCATCTCGCTGAACATTCCGTTCATGCCACCTTCGGCGCTGGTGCCGTTGTCGCCGAGGATGTAGAAGACGAGCGTGTTGTCGAGCTGGCCCGTCTCCCCGATGGCCTCCACCAGCCGTCCGATCTCGGCGTCGGCGTATTCGCCGAAGCCTGCGTATACCTCCATCTGGCGCGTGAAGAGCTTCTTCTCGTCGGCCGTCAGTTTGTTCCAGTCCTTGATCGCCTCGGGCTTGGGGGCCAGTTTCGTTCCCGGCGGAACCACCCCGAGCTTGATCTGGCGTGCGAGGACCTCTTCCCGCATGGCGTCCCAGCCCCCGTCGAACTTGCCCTTGTACTTGGCGATCCACTCCTTCGGCACGTGGTGCGGCGCGTGCGTCGCGCCCGGCGCGAAGTACATGAAGAACGGCTTGTCAGGCGTCAGCGCCTTCTGGAATTGCATCCAGGCGATGGCCTTGTCCGTCATATCGGTCATGAAGTTGTAGTTCGGGTCCCTCGGGATCTCCACCGCGTTCATGCCGTGGTAGAGATACGGGGCCCACTGGTTGGTCTCTCCGCCGAAGAAACCGTAGAACTCGTCAAAACCGGACCGCGTGGGCCAACGGTCGGTGGGGCCGGAAGGGCTGGCCTCCCAGGGCGCGGTCTCGTGGTTCTTGCCGAAGAAGCCCGTACTGTAGCCGTTCAGCCGCAGCATCTCGGCCAGCGGCGCCACGTTGTTCGGGCGCTGCCCCGTATTGCCCGGGAATGCCGTCGCCGTTTCCGTGATCGAACCCATGTTGTTCGTGTGATGGTTGCGGCCACTGAGGAGCGCCGTGCGCGTCGGCGAACAGAGCGCCGCCGTATGGAACTGGTTGTACCGCAGTCCCCCTTTGGCCAGGCGGTCGACGGTCGGCATGTGGATCGGTCCGCCGAACGCGCTCGACATGCCGAAGCCCATGTCGTCTATGAGGACGATCAACACGTTTGGTGCGCCCGCTGGCGGCTTTATCTCAAAGCGCGTCGGCGGCACGGCCTTCCGGGCATCGAGCTCGGTCTCATGCGGATAGTCCGGTTCGGGGATCGGCAGCACCGTGCGGTCGAGCGCTGCCGTTTTGGGCTTCGTTTCTGCAGCGTGCGACCTGGGTCCGATCACCAGAACGAATAACAAGAGTACCATGATACTGAAGACCTTCTTGACCTGTTTCATTTCCTTTTCCCCCTTCTTCATTGTCTTACTGCCTTCCCTGTATATCCCTGAGAAGCATCTCGGCATCTTTGTACCCCGGATACTTCTCGATGATCGCCTTTAACATTGTGACCGCCTCGTCCCTGTCGCCCTTCTGATTTAGATAGAACGCAAGCGTAAAAGCGTATTTGGGTTCCTGCGGCCTGAGTTCTGCTGCCTTTCTGCACCAGGTCACTGCCTCGTTGATGTGGTCCTTTGCAGTGATGACGCAGAGGTTATAGGCCGCCTCGGCCATCTGGGGATCGGCCTTCATGGCCTTCCTGAGATAGTTCTCGGCCTGCCTGAGCTCGTTCTTCTCTGCCTTCACAAGCCCCATATTGAAGTTTGCCGCTGCGTTATCGGGTGCTATCTTGAGGGCCTCCTGCAGGGATTTCTCGGCCTTGCCAATCTCTCCCATCCGGGCATAGGCTATGGATGAGTTCACCATTGCCATGATTGCCTGGGGTTCGAGCTTCAGCGCTGCCTCGTAAGAGGCAACGGCTTCCTTGAGCTCGCCTCGGCTGAGCTGATAGTTCCCCATGTTGTAATGAGAGGCCCACTGGTCTGGCCGGGCCATGATGAAGGCAAGGTATTCCTTGTTAGCCTTCTCGACTTTTTCTTTTGTTTCCTCCGCGAGCCGGTCCATTGGGTAGCCGGCCAGCCCTGCAGCTGCGCGCGTCCTTACCAGCAGGTAATCATCGCCTGTGGCATCCAGCAGGGCCTGCACACCCTCGCCGGAAGGCCTCATGGATAGGGCGTCTGCTGATGCGGCCCGCACCAGGGGCGACGGGTCTTTCATGGCTGTGAGCAGGACAGGAGCAATCCGCTCGTCCGTGGACACTTCCATGAGCCGTATGAGGGAGACAGCAAAGACCTCTTCCCGGTCCTTGCTCTGGATATAGGCAAGCATCTCCGGCAGCTTTGACCAGTCCCGCTTGCGGGCGGCGTCGATAAGCGCTGCGCGTTTAAGCAGAGGCGCCTGGTAGTCACGCGTTCGCCAGTGCCGTACGTACGTGTCGGCCCATGCTGCGTCCTTGTCCTTGTGACAGAGGTTGCAGGCATTCGGCGACTTATATGCCATGGTCGCAGCCGGCGCCGGTGGAAGCATCGAATGATCGCTCCGTTTCATGCGCGCAAAGGTTGTCATGGGCATATGGCAGGAGATGCACTTGCTTGCCTCGCTTTCCGCAGGATGGTGCGTATGCTCCGTAAGGCTACTCACCTTATCCGCATGGCAGGGCACGCAGGCATCGTTAAACTTCTCCTTCTTGAACCGGTAGCGGCCGCTGGAAGTATGGCAGTGCATGCAGTCGAGCTTGCCTGACTTGACGCAGGGACTCATGCTCCACGAGGTGTACGTATAGTTTTCTCCCAGGTCACGGCCGTCAGGATAATAATCGGGGTCCTCCAGAGTCACGAGATCAAAATGGTCAAAGAATCGTTCCCCGGGTTTATACTCAAGGGTCAGCGGGCTTGCCTTCGCATGGCAGCTCGAACAGAGGTCGTTCCGCTGCTGCTTCGTCATGGCCTTATTGCTGATGATCCGAAGCTCAGGCAGAGGCTGGTCCTTGGGTGTGGCCTTCGCGACCTTGTTGTGCTCTGCTGAGGGGCCGTGGCAGGTCTCGCAATTGATGCCCGGCTCGGCCCAGGTGGTGTGATAGGTGTCGGTCTCAGGATCGTAGTTGGTCGAAAGCTGACTCACGTGGCAGCTATAACAGGCGGTATTGAAGGTGTAGGGGGATTCTTTCCAGTTGACTGTCTGGCTTCTCTCACCTCCCGGAAAGTGGCGCATGCCGCTGACAGCAGTATCGAACCATTCCTTCTTGTTGACGTCATAGGCCACGGGCAGGGTCTGGAGTCTGCCCTTGTCGAGGGGAGTGAGAAAGTAATAAACATTCTTGCCGCCGAGCACATGCTCAATCTTGTATTTCTTCGTCCCCTTCTGGCCGGTCTCGATCACCACGCCTTCATTGATATTGGTGCGGTACTTATATTTCCCTATCGGAATATCGCCCTGATGAGGCGTGAGTTTTTCCTTTGCGAAGACTACCGAATAAGGCTGCATGGCAAGTCCGTGCATTGACGTGGACCAGAGCTGGTAAAACTTCTCGTGGCACTCCCGACAGCTCTGAGAACCGGCGTAGGGGGTAGTTTGGTTTTCTTCACCGGTAGCGCGACTGGCGAGCAAGACGAAGAACACGATGACGCATAATAATCTCATTGTTTCCCTTTCCATGATCCCCGTTTCTATTTCCCTCACTTCACCTTCTCGATGTCACCGGGTTTCCCGCTCTTGTCGATGCCCGCTTCGGTTGGGCCGTAGAGCTGGTCACCCCTCCTTAATCGCCCGGACCTCTTTGGCGCGATCATCGACAGGGATAATGGGTAGTTCGCCCTTGCTCTTGACCGGCAGGCTGCGGAGGTGATCCATGATCGCCTGCCACTCCTTGATCTCTTTGGCGGCTTTATTCTTCCCGCCGGTGGCGACACTCTTTCTGTCCGTCGTGCCCGTCGGTGCCAGCAGATCGGGAGTGCTGCTGCGCTGGTCTTCGAGCGCCTCGACCTTCGACTTGAGCGGTTGTCCCTTCCTGTTCTTGGCGACCAGCGCCAATTTTCCCTTGGTGTACTTGGGGATGGCGACGATTAACGGAGCTACCATCAGGGGGCAGGTGAGGCTGTACAGACGATCGGACTTGCCGCTGATGTCGATTGCCTTGTAGCCGCGATCGATATCACCCAGTTCGATGGCTGTGACGACGTCAAACTTCGGGCGCGACGGGTCGTAGCGGAACCGCATGCCGGACGCGCGGGGAAAGAACTCGCCGGGGTGAGTCGGGTTGTCCACAAGAAAGTATTCGAGCAGATTCTTCAGCTCCAGGCCGGTCAAGTACCCGGTCACCAGGGCGCTGCCGGCCGTCTTATCGACGATACCGCCGCCGAGCGGCGCCATGGCGAAGACGTCGTAGACGGTCTGTACGCCGGTCTTCCCCCGGGTCAGGCCGGCGCGCATCGTCCCGTTGGCGGTGAAGCCGATGTCCGCTTTCGTGGCTTTTCTGAAGGCGTCGGTACAGAGGTTGGCGAGGAGCGTGCTAGCGGCGATATCGGAGTAGGTGTTGGGCAGATCCTGCGGCGCTATTGCCAGCGGCTGATCGATGCTGTAGCCGCGGGAGGCGAAGACGGCCGCGGTGACCCCCTTCTTCAGTTTGTCGATCTCGGCGGCAATGGCCCGGTCGCCGGCAATGCTATCGTCGATCGGGTAGAGCTGGTAGGAGTCAACCGTCAGTTTGTTGTTGTCAATACTGATCACCAGTTCGCCGAGGCTTTTGCTCTCCTTGCCGGCCTGTACTACGGGGGTACGGTCGTTGACGATGGTCGCCTCACTCAGGAAGGTGTGGCTGTGGCCGCTTATCACCACGTCGATGCCAGGCACGTCCCTGGCCAGCAGCACGTCCTCTCCTTCGGTGTAGCGCCCATCCTTGCCTTTTACCACGCCGCCGTGACTGAGAACGATGACCAGATCGACCTTCTCCTTGTCGCGCAGCAGCGCCACCATCTCTTTGGCGGTCTCGATGGGGTCAGCAAAGGTAGTCGCACCTCCACTGGTATAATGCTGGGCCTCCTTGCCGAGCAGGCCGAAGATGCCGAAGCGGATGCCGCCCCGTTCAATCACGACGCAGCGGCGGACCACACCGGCTTTGGCCAGGCGCTGCAGGTCGGCCAGCGTTTTGTCTTTTTTGGTAAAGTCGGTATTCGAGGCGACGACCTTTGGAACACGGCCAGCTTTGGCAGCCACGTCGATTGACCTGCCCAGGCCGTCAGGCCCGAGGTCGAATTCATGGTTGCCGAATGTAGTAGCGTCGTAGCCCATCATCCCCATGAGTTTCAGTTCGCCGCCGGTCTCGCGGGTGGCGGCGGCAAAGGCGGTCCCCATGCTGTAGTCGCCCGCGTCCAGCACCAGCACCGGCCCCTGTCCCTTGCGTTCTTCCTTTCTCTTTGCGATCTGGGCGGCCAAACGGGCATACCCGCCCCGGGTATTGTCGTCGTTGAGCGTGAACGGGGTGTAGTCAGCTGCCGGCCCCATGCCGATGAAACTCGTGTGCATGTCGTTGGTGTGCAGGATGGTGAAGGTCTTCTTCCCTTCCAGTGCCGCGAACAGTCCGCCGGGCAGGAGGATCGTCACGCCGGCTGCCGCTGAGAGGACCAGGAATTCGCGGCGGGAGATCGTATCGCGTGACATGAAGGTCAAGGTCTCCTTGCCGTCCTCTGCCGCGGTCGGTTTATTGTCTTTGGTTTTCATTGACGTCTCCTTATTTTTTAGAATCCGGCTCATTTTTTACCGGTGCCGCACCCGTCCTATCCGGGTGCGGCCCGGTGTGTTAATTCAGTGTTGCATACAGCTTGCGCTTACTTGTCGCCCGCGCCTTTCGACAGGCTTTCGAGCACGCTGTCGAGCGAGAAGCTGCCAGCTTTCTGGCTCGGCGGGAATTCCTTGAATGTGGCGAGGAACTGCCCGACGTAGGCCTGCGCCGGCACCATCACGAACAAGTGGTCGACGCGCCATGCGGGGTAGCCTATGGTCTTGTCGGCATTCTCAAACGGATCCGAGCGAAGATTGTAGAGCTTGGGAAGACGCAGTGTGACGAAAGGCTCCTGCCAGACATCGAAGCCCTCTGCGCGCTGCTCAGCAAAGACGACCTTCCACTGGTCATAACGCAGAGCCACCAGCGAGCCGTCGTCGCTAAAGTAGAACATCTCATGACGCGGGTCTGGCGCTTTGCCGGCCAGCGCCTCGGTGATGTTGTAGCCGTCGAGATGGACCTTGAAGGTCTTGTCGCCAACCTTCATGCCCTTGAGCAACTGCTCCTTGACGTCGGGGACGCCAGCGGCGGCCATCAGTGTGGGCAGCATGTCTTCATGGGCGAAGATGTCGTTGCTGATGGTGCCGGGCTTGATGACTCCGGACCAGCGGATGGCCGTAGGCACACGGTAACCACCCTCCCAGTTCTCAGCCTTCTCGCCACGGAAGGGCGTCGTGCCGCCATCGGGCCAGCTAAACGATTCGGCGCCGTTGTCAGTGGAGTACATCACGATGGTGTTGTCTTCGAGGCCGAGTTCCTTGAGCTTGGCGAGCAGCTGTCCGATTTGGCCATCGTGCTCAACCATACCGTCGGGATAGACGCCCAGGCCGGTCTTGCCCTGGCTTTCCTTCTTGAGGTGCGTCCAGATGTGCATGCGCGTGGAGTTCCACCAGAGGAAGAAGGGCTTGTCCGCCTTCTTCGCCTTCTCCAGATAATCCAGCGAGAGCTTGGTGACTTCTTCGTCAATCGTCTCCATGCGCTTGATGGTGAGCGGGCCGTCGTCCACGATCTTCTGAGTGCCGTCCGGGTTGGCCCAGCTGTGGATCACACCACGTGTCGCAAATTTCTTTCGCATCTCCGGATCTTTGAAGTAATCGGGATGTTCCGGCTCCTGGCTGGCGTTGAGGTGATAGAGCGAGCCGAAGAACTCATCGAAGCCATGGTTGGTGGGCAGAGTCTCGTCAGCATCGCCCAGATGGTTCTTGCCGAACTGCGCGGTCATGTAGCCCTGCGCCTTGAGGAGCTGAGCGAGCGTGACATCCCGAGCCTGGATGCCTTCTTTTGCGCCCGGCAGGCCGACCTTGAGCAGGCCCGTGCGGAAAGGACTCTGTCCGGTGATGAAGGCCCCGCGCCCGGCGGTGCAGCTCTGCTGGCCGTACCAGTCAGTGAAGAGCGCACCTTCTTTTGCGATGCGGTCAATGTTGGGCGTCTTGTAACCCATCATGCCCTGGTTGTAGGCGCTGACGTTCCAGTACCCGATGTCATCCCCCCAGATGATGAGGATGTTGGGTTTCTTGTCCGCCGCAAACGCAGAGCCGATAAAAAGCGCCATTACAGCCAACAACAAAAACGACATAAAAAATACTTTCTTTACAACTTGCATAGTGTTCTCTCCTTTCTGAAATAAAATGTTCTGAACTACCGCTTAACTATCGTCTGTATTTTTCCGCTCACTTCCTTGTCAAAATAGGTTTCAATGATTCAAGTCGCCAAGGGTCGAAGGATTCGAGGGTTCTTCGCCACAGCGAATCCGTTGGGGCGGAAAGGGTTCAAGTGAGAACCTCAAACAATCACACATCATCACTCGCTGAAACCCTTTATCCTTCTCCTTCATCTTTTCACTCGGCCCCTTGAACCCTTCTTTTCAACAACCGCCTCTGCATCTATCTCAAACAGCAGTTCTTCCCGGCAGACGTCGGCGACAACACAAACAGCCGGGAAATTCTCAAGCCCCCGGTCAGCAGCGATATCCCAAAACACTTCCGCATACTCAGGCCGCTTCACAAATACAGTCGCTGCGCAGATACCAGCAAGGCCCGCGCCTTCCTGTCCCAGCAAATAATCTATCTTGTCGAGCGTGCAGTTGATCTGGGAGCGGATATCGCCGGAATAGAGGCTCCTCCCCCGTTGGTCGATTGCCGCGGTGCCTGAAACCTCGATCAGGGAAACGTCAGGCTCCTGAATCAGTGCGCCCCGCGAAAAGGCCGAGCCATAGCGGAAGGCATCGAGCTGTGCCGCATTGGTAAGCTGCTTTACTGCCGGCCGACCTGCCTGTTTCACGGTAGCAATAAGGTCCATGGCTGCTGCTGCTCCGGAAGGTGTTTCGCCCCTGATCCCGGTGCTTGCAGGAAGAAGAAGCCTGGTGTCGCCGGGACCCGGCATGATGCCGAACTCCCCGTACTTCTCATTCCTCACTTTATTGAATGCGGCATACCAGTCGAGAATATCCGAGAGATAAAACCATGTCTTCACCACGTCATTATAGGAAGCGCCGTTTTCACGGAGTATCCGCTCTGCACGATCGAGCATCCCCCGCACCTGGAGGAGCTTGGACATACTAGTCAGTTCATCCGCATGAATACGTTCCCCCTCTCCCTTGCCCTCTCCCTCCAGGGGCGAGGGAACCTCTTTTTTCCCCTCCCTTGAAGGGAGGGGATTGAGGGGCGGGTGATGCTTTGTATTCTTAATTATGAATTGATTGCTACCCAGAGCCTGAATGTTCTGAAGCATGAGATAGGTGGAACCATTGCGTATCCATCCGCGTCCGCAGGGGTTTTCCCCATCCCTGATCGTCCAGACATCATCCGCACTGCCCGAATAAACAGCATGGATGATTATCCCGGCAAGGCCATCACCCCAGGATGGATTGCCTTCAACATAGGTAACCGGACCGTCTGCGGGAATCTGCCGCTCAGACAGCGCTGTATTCCGCTCGCGCAGCACGGAGGCTTCCACGCTCAGACTTCCGAATATCCGTTCGTGGACAATCTCCATGCGCCTGTCATACAGTGCGTCTGCGATCAATGCATACGATGCCCGTGCTGCCGTCGCAGCATCCTCTTTACCAGGTAGCGAAGCCACGAAGAATGCGCGTCCTTCTCCGGCTTCCGTACTATACAGGGCAATGCTTTTAAGTTGCCGGGGAGTTCTGAACGAGACTTTATTCTCTGCAATCTGCATCAGTTCAACACTATTCATGCTGTCTTTCCATCCAGCGTACGCCGGGCGTGCGCTGGATCTCGAACAGATTGTATTCTTACTTTCCGTGGCTTTCATCGAGCCAGGTCCGCAGTCTCTTGGCCCAGAACTCGAAAGCAGCTTTGGCACCGCCCAGGGTGGTAAACCCCGCGAGCTTTCCACCTGACCGTTGATCAATTGCCTGCCCGATAACCTGTCCGCTCTGGGAATCGAGGACTTCCGCCTCCATGCTTGCACTGCCAACACCGATCCACTCGCCCGTGGTCGCTTTCCCGATTAAACTGATCCCGATAGTGGCTGGTGATATGGATGTCATAACGGACTGTACGGGCTTGCTCTTGTCCAGGCTGGTAATGGCGACCCGGATCCTCATCACATCCGGCCCCGGTTCTGCCACCAGAGGATATGCCCCTTCCAATGCCTTTGCCACTTCCTGATGAAAGGCATCGGAAAGTTCCTTCAACTGGTTCGCTTCGATACCTTTGTATTCAGGATTATCTTTAAAATAAAACTCTACCGGCTCCATCATTATCTTGTTGTACTTCTTGAAATCCACCCCCTCCTTGAGATAGATCTGGTTAACGCCCCCTTCACGTCCCGGTCCTAACTTCGAGTAATCACCGAGAAACCCCGATGGCCCGGCCTTTGTGGAGGCACAGCCGGCAATGCCTGCCATGATGAAACCAATAACCACTATCAATGCAACCTTTTTCTTTTCCATTTCCTGACTCCTTTCAATAAATATGAAATCAATCTGCCTTCACTTCACAGTTCATGACCTTGTTAAGGGTCGTTCTATCCTGCCAGAGGTTTTGCATCATGCCCCATGGCAGGCGGGCAATCAACCCTGAGCCTGCTGCTGGGTTGGCTCAATCACGACGGTGACACGGCGGTTCAGCTGCCGTCCTTCAGGAGTGCTGTTGTCTGCAATGGGATTAGACTTGCCCATGCCAAGAGCCGTCATCCGGGAAGCACTTACGCCTTTCACCACCAGGGCGTTCTTCACGGCATTGGCGCGCTGCTCCGATAGCTGCTGATTGTAGGAGTCTGAGCCGGTGTTGTCAGTATATCCCGCCACCTTTATCGTGCTGTCAGGGTATTTATTGAGGATCTGGGCAACCCGGTCAATTTCACCGGAGCTGTAGGCGCCGGCTTTTATGGTTGACGAGTTGGTATCAAAGAGCACATCTGATTTGAAGGTGAGCACGAGGGCATCCTTTTCCCGCTGAACCCCCTGCATGATTGCAGCCTGTTCCCGTTGATTCCCCTGCTGGATTGCTGCCTGTTCCCGGGCCTGTGACTCTGCAAGCACCTGTTTGAACTCACGCTCCTCCTTGTCCATCATGTACCCGATGCCGCCGCCGAGCAGACCGCCGACTACTGCACCAACTGCCGCACCGGTGCCATTTCTGCCAATGGCATAGCCAACCCCTGCTCCAATTATTGTGCCTGCCGCGGCGCCGATGGTAGTCTTTTTGTTCTCCTGCATGGTTGCGCACCCCGGCAGAATAAGCGCTATAATAAGTATGCATACAAACAATCTCTTCATTGTCTTTCTCCTTTATTCGTTCATGAATTTGCTATCTTGATATTGCTCACTTCTTTATTCTTACTTCAGCGGACGGCCTGCAATGCCGGTCTTCAGCTTGGGTTTGATCAATGTGTCCCATATGACCTTTACCACCGGCACGTCAAGTT
>Ga0315291_10003499_pt1 | contig 20265 bp, 29 predicted proteins | sample YL17G12_20_MG_FD_203070 | JGI IMG/M metagenome (GOLD analysis project Ga0315291, IMG submission 203070) | Sediment microbial communities from Yellowstone Lake, YNP, Wyoming, USA - YL17G12_20 | ecosystem: Environmental > Aquatic > Freshwater > Lake > Sediment | place: USA: Wyoming | collected...
CGAATATAGTCGAACCAATCGTTCGATCAATGTCAGCGGCTTCTCCCAGGGATGCTCGGGAGGCATGATCAGTCGATCGTCATAGACTCCGATCATTTGACTCCAGTGCAGAGTGTTGAAGGTCGACACCCCTCCACCATATCCGTGTCGCTTGACAAGAATCATTTCGACGAACCTCCCACACTTCTGGGAGAAGTTCTTGGTCGAAGGTGTTTTGACCCAAAACAAGTATTCGTCAGGCTTGAAGAACTGATTCTCGGGCTTGCAGAAGACAACAATGTTCCCCCGACAAACTCGTTGAAGCTCTTCCAAGTTGAAGTCCTTCGTATCATACTCGGGATCAGTGATGATACAATCTGCATAACCATCTTCGAGTGTTCTAAGACTCGCCCATGCCTCACCGTGAACAACTTGATGAAAGGGATGCTCGGGAGTACACTTCTGAACATGATCTCGATCAAAGATGAGAGTTGTCATTTGGCACCCCCTGCGTGCATTGACGATATGACGAGTCTCACGATCTTCAGAACTAGATCATCGAGCTCTGCTAGCGGGAATAGAACTTGACAGCCTCCGTTTGGGCGCTTGACGATCCAAGGTTTGAACAGCGATGCGACTTGACTCGTAAGAGAATACTTTCTCATGTTCTAAACCACCTTTCTTTCCGCGGACCACCCTTCTTACCATCTTCGGCAGAAGACTTCGCGCGATGAACGTGATTCGATGCTTCAAGAGCCTTCAGCGTTGATCGAATCATATAATCCGAGAACTCAGGTAGACCTTCGAGCAGCTGTTCTACTGTCAATCCTTCTGGAGCTGCCTCGAGCAATTGTAACAACTTCAAGGAACTGTCAACAGCTTGTGAGCCCTTGACCATTTCCGCATCTGAGACTTCAACCTCGTATCTCTCTGCTAAGTCGAGGAAGCGATATGACCAAGTAGTTCCTCCTGCTGACTTGAATTCAGACTCGACCGAGACCCAACCCTCTGCATTTGGACGATCCCCTTTCAGGTACAACGTACCCTCCGAGAACGCATGAAATGCCATCGAGCCGTAGGAGGACTTCGAGTCACCCGCACCCTTCGATCGATGATGAACGAGAATCACCGAAGACTTCAATTCGGTCTGGATAATCTGAGCTGTTGCGAAGACGCTGTTCCCGACCTCAGAAGCTTTAAACTCATCTACATCTTCGAGCATTCGAAGAGTAGGATCGAATATGACCAAAGCTAGACTCCCATGCCGTTCCTTGATTTCACGCAACCAAGCTAAAAGGTCAGCGGTATCCTTTGCGGTGAAGAGGAACTCTCTCGAGAGATCTAAGTACAACGGGAGGTGAATCTTCGGGAAGAAGACATCTGGGAGACTCACACGACCCCCCAAGCCTTTCGAAATCAAGATCTTCTGAAAGCGGTCCTGCAGAAGGTAATCGGGGTCTTCTTTCGTAATGATGACGACCGGGCCGGCTACAGGGACCTCGAACTTCCCGAGAAATGGTTTGCCAGAAGCAACTGAGATTCCCATATCAAGGGCTAACCAGGACTTCCCCATCTTGGGAGCTCCAACAATCATCCCTACGGACTCCGCCAGTAGAGTCTGATTGACAAGCCATCGACCTTCGCGAACTGGGGTCTCGAGAAATGTATCGAGCGAAGCTCTAGAGACTCGACGAGATCGTTTCCTCATCGTCTGATCGATCAGATGATCGATTAGTCGTGTCATCTCTTTGACATCATGGACTCGTAACCAGACATCGCGAAGATCTTTCTCACCACAGAAGGGGTCAAGTATCTTTGATAGCTCGCATGAGATTGGGACTATTCCCTCTTCGAGACACAACTCTACAATAGACTCTTGAGACTTCTGACCTGCTTCGTCGTAGTCGAACAGGAAGACAATTTCGCGGACGCCGAGAGTCTTAAATTGAGCGAAACTGCGATCTAGATTCGGAGTCTGGGCTCCCTTCGTAACACCGAAGGCTGTTAGACCCAGATGCTTTAGAACCCCGCAGTCTGATTCTCCTTCAGCTAAGAAGATGCGAGAAGCAATGGTGCTCGGAGGGTCAGGCCAGAGAGGAGGTGTAGCTGCGCCTTGGGGATACCAGGAGTAGACTTTACCTCCGGCAGCTCGAAGCTTAGTGACTGAAGATCGCTCCCAAGTGAACTGAATGTTCTTGTCGTCAAAGACAACACCCCATGACTCCCACTCAGCAGTAGGGACTCCAGTGTAGCTTTCCCACCATTCCGATGCGGATGTGGATACCGTAGGGGAGATTGTCGAGATTGAGATCGGTGTAGGAGTATCGAGCATCTTCACAATGTCTCCATAAGAGCATCCTGCAAAGCAATGAATGAGAACCCCTCCGTTGGAGGACTCGGTTATTGACAGCGAAGCTTTGACATCGGCATGAGCAGGACACTTCGCAGAATACCCATTACCTGCTGGAGTAACATCTTCGAGGTGCTCCAGCCACCACGCGAGGGATCTCTTATCCATTAGAGTTCTCTCATATCACCCCAACGCTTCCCGATCTTGATGTCAACCTTCAACGGGATGTCGAAGATTGAGCCTTCGGGAAGAGCCCTGCAGACCTCCATCGTCGACTTGATTGTTGGGATCCACTCTTCGACCAATTCGTCGGGGATGAGAAACAAGATTGAGTCATGCACTGTCGAGATGATTCTGATTTCTGGGGGAAGAACATGTGCATGCAGATAGATCAGATTCGTCAAGCAGATATCCGAAGCCAGAGACTGAACTGGAGAATTGACACCCTTTCGTTCCATCAGGAAGGCGGTGTCTCTCATCATCAGGGGGAATCTTCGACGTCGACCCACCGGTGTCTCTACATAGCGTTGAGCACGAACGAGACGATGTTGTCGATCGATCCAATCCCGAAGACCCGGGAAGCCATTCAGAAAGTCCGACAAGAACTCTTCGGCTTCTTTGAGTGTCCATGGCGTGCCTCCCTGCTCTACAACATAATCCATCTCCCAGCCCTCGGCCAGAGACTTAGCTCCTCGCCCATAGATGATACCGAAGTCAACATACTTCGCCATGTATCGTTCTAGCTGAGTGATTTGAGCAGCAGGCTTCTTAAACATCGCCGCTGCAACCTCACGATGAATATCCCGACCTGTCCTGAAGATTGCTGTCATATTGAGGTCGCGAGAATACCAGGCTACTACCCGGAGTTCGAGCTGAGAATAGTCTCCTTCAGCTAGGACATACCCCTCAGGTGCCTCGAAGCCATCACGAACAATTCGACCCATTAGGATCGGGATGTTCTGAAGGTTTGGGTCTCGGCAGGATAGTCGACCTGTGTCTGCTCCTGTAAGCAGGAAGTCTGGGTGGACCCGACCATCGACCTGTCGGTCCAACAGACCAACCATGTAGGTCTGAAGTACCTTCGATTTCTGACGATAGTCCATCAACGTCGTCAAGAACTGTTTGACGGTCTCGGAAAGCTTTAGATGACGTTTGAGGAATGAGTTTACGAAGTCTCGTTCTGTCGACTCAAGTTCGACACCCATCCCAGCCATCACCTTCTTGATCTGAATGGGTGAGGCTGGGTTCAAGTCGTCGACCTCATACTCCTTAGCGATTGCCTTGAGTGTCGCCGAATATCCTTCGAGCTCTTTGATGAGCTTTTTTGACTGCTTCTCGAAGTACTTGATGCTAATTGGGAACCCTTCACGTTCGATCTGAGCAAATGCACAAGCTCCCGGAACGAGAACATTATTGACGAGACTCATCAGCTTGGGCGACTCTTCCATCAGTTCGCCGAGGAGATCGAAGTATAGACGAATTGTACAATAGCAGTCCATCGCATGATAGATGTAGAGTGTCTCCCAAGGTCTCTCATCGTAAGGGATTTCCAGAAACTTGTCGAAGTTGAAATGGTAGTCTGGGATGTCATATCGAATACGAGCCTGATCCTTCAAGCCTAGACCTTGAAAGCCTCGACCTGTGTTTGCATCTCCGGATCCTCGCTCATCCCGTGCATACTGCATCAACATCGTATCCCCTACATTGGCAGGCTCGAAGTCTACATCGAGCCAAGATTGAAAGAATTGTAGATCGAACTTGCAGTTATGAAACACTGTGAGCCTCTTCGGGTCGTTCACAAGTTCGAGGATTGACTGAGTCACAATTGAGGTGTCTGCAAAATCAATCGGGATGATAACAGCAAGACCTTGGAGTGTGTTATCCTTATCAATCGCCCCAAAGCCAACCGAGAAGATCTCCCCCTTCAGGAAGTCGAACCCTGAGGTCTCTAGGTCGCAGGATATCACAGACGCTGTCTTGAGGTAGCTGAGATATTCGACAGCAGACTCAGTCGAATCAGCAATCAAGATAGTAGTCTCTGGAGCAGGGAGGGGGGCAAAGTTGATGAACCACTTTTGGATATCTGCAGAAAAGTCTCTGAAGAGATCTGGGGTTCGAGTTACAGCCGCAGGGTGGAAGGTGGGGACGAGATAAGTCTCACACTCATCCTCGACATCTGATTCACCTATGTAGGGCTTGACTGCATGCTTCCACATCATTCCCTGTCCTCGAACTTTTGTGATAGCGGTGGTCTTTCCTGGGGAGAGTAGAGCCGAAGCCGCAATCCCCCCAACTGTCAGGATCTTGGTTGGGGAGACATCGTAGAGTTCTTTCATCAATCGATCTGCACAAGCGTTTTGAGCTGTCTGCGACGGGGTCTTGTTGTCAACAGGTCTGCACAGACAAACGTTTGTGTAGTAGACATTCTCTGATCCAATCCCGACAGCATCGAGAGTTGATCGAAGAAGCTGACCCGAGACTCCAACAAAGGGCTTCTTCTGAACGACTTCAGTAGCTCCTGGAGCCTCTCCTATAACTGTGGGGGCGTTCTTGGGACCGACCCCGTAGACAGGTGGACAATCCTTAAGTGGACATTTTAGACAGGGTTCGTAGTCTGATATCATCAGTGCCTCCCGAGACGACTGCGTCGAATACTTCGATGTTCTTTCGAACGATTACAAGCTGTTCTTTAGAAAGTTCGGTGATGAAATAGTACTTGGATCGTTTAGGGTATGTCGGGGAGGGCTCTGCAGGATCGAGTAGGATCTTCGCTGCCCCATAGACCATTGGCTTGGCTGAGTCGATCGACCTAATTCGATCTCCGAAATCTTCGACGATCTGACGAAGTGCCCAAAGATCACGACCCCACCCAAGAAGATGAATCTGAACGTCAGGGAGAGTTGCTGCTACTGGGAGAACAGTCTTCTCTAGAAGACGATGCATCCCACCTTCCCACAGCTCGTAGTCTTTCGAGACACCAATTGTGGGGAGGAAGTTCAACGGGAATGCCGTCTTCTTCTGCGCAGCAAGAAATTCTTTGATCAGACCCTGAAGACAAAGCGAATACTCGAGGAGAGAGTTCCCTTGAGCTACGAGCATCATTCGGGGTATGGGGGTCATCTGATAAAGCCTCTTCTCGTTTGTCACGAAGAATTGAAGAGCTTCTCGTGTACGACGAATCGTGTCGTCACTGTCGAACAGATGATCTGGGCAGACGATCTCGGAGACTCCAAGCTCTTCGGCCTGCGATAGAAGAGTTGCAGCAGCCTCCCCGAACTGTCGTTCGTGAGCTGAGTTGTCCAAGATGAGGTATGCACCTCCCAGAGACTGGGTAGCATAGAATCTCTTGTACGCCGGGATGTGCAGTAAGTGTGATAGAAGTAGGAGGTACTTCCGACCCGCTGCTAATTCAAGATTCGGGATCGGGGGGATGATAGTTGATATCATGATTGTCTCCTGAATGGAATGACGTCTTTGAGTAGATACGATTCTACCAGGTTCGTCTTGATCTCGTGAAGATATGTGGGAATCCCGAAGTAGGACGCCCAGAAGTCATATCGATCGAGGATGTGAAGGTCTCTCTGTAGCTCTACAGGATCCCACTCGTAGGGCTCAGTATAGACACATTGAGCAGACTCTTCCCAACGCCAGGTTCGGGAGAAGCCTTTCTTCTTGAGCACCATCGTGGTATCAACATACTTCGAGATCTGAATGCGAGCCGATGCGTGACAAGCAAGTGGGTGATTCGGCCAGACGCCGCACCCAGTCGATGATTCGAGAGGGCACGAGCTATGAGGCTTAGTGAGTGAATAGAATGCCTTCTCGTCGCCATCGACCCAAATAGACCTCTCTTCGAACTTGGCTTTGACATCGAGAGGAAGTCGCGTCCATTCTACCTCACCTGGGACATAGTCAAGTGTCAATGGCCCAAACGATCTGCAACAGGCACGACACCCTGAAGTGCAAATGAACTTGCGGAAGATCGACGGACCGATCTTGACATAGTCATTCGAGACTAGTCTCTCAGCAATCTTCCCGACACTGGCTTCAACTACTGTATGATTTCGGGAAAGCTGAACAAGATGTCCGAGTTCACGAACTACTGTATAGGAGAGGGCTAGAGTCATGACCACTTCTTCTTCTGCAAGAAGGCCAGGAGGAACCCACAGTAGTTGATGATATCCTGAACTTCCATGCGAACCTTGTCCATCTCGCCATGCATCTCGTACCCAACGACCCTTGCTGCCTTCGTGAAGATCATGAAGGCTAAGTCTGCTGTCTTGTGAGGGAACATTTGATCGATAGCAACGATGTCGTTCTCTCCAGCATCAGTGTGAATCTGAATGATTTTCTGGCATTCTGAGATTTCTTCTTGTACGACTTCAATGAAGCTTGGCATAGCAGATCCTCCTTGTAGGACAGGTTAGGACACATTCGTTCGACGATCCTGGTATCTTCATACCCCAGGAGTGGACCCTCGAGGAGTCGAACCTCGATCGCCTGCGGGAGGACAGGCCATCTCCCAAGTCTTGAAAGTAAGGGCCCATGCTGTCCCACTTTCATGGGACAGGCAGTACATCTAGATACTTGCTTCGACTTTCTTGACCCAATTGACTGCGAGATATGTAAGTGGAGTCGCAAGAGCTTCATACGACGTCTTGAATGCCCAGGTCGACAGAGACATTGCAATCACTGCTGAGAATGGGATCACTCCTGTGAACGCGATGATCGCGAAGATGAAGGAATCGACACCCTCACCGACGATAGTGCTTCCAATAGTTCGTATCCACAGAAATCGAGTGCCTGTCAGCTCCTTGATCTTGACGAGTGTCCAAGCATTCACATTCGAGCCAATTAAGTAGGCAATGAATGACCCGACGAGCAGTCGGGGTGTGAAGCCCAGAACTACCTTGAAAGCCTCCTGACCAGTCCAAAACCCTGGGGCAGGTAGCTGCAAGCATATCAGGAAGAATACGACAGCGAACAGATTGGCAGCGAATCCTATGAGGATTGCTCTACGGGCTACCTGCAGACCATAGACTTCAGGAATGACATCCCCGACGATATACACAATCGGGAACAGAAGTTCGGCTGTAGTCAGAATCAGACCGAAGGGAGCCGCCCAAAGCTTGCCCGCGATGATGTTCGAGACCACTAGGGCCACCGAACCGAGAACGACCAAGACGATGAGCAAAATCGAGAAACGTTTGTGCAACATTTGAGTAATCTCCTTTAAGTAGTTTTGGATGGGTTGTCTACGACCATAGGTGCTCAGCCTAACATGAGAGCTGGTTCCTCCCTGTCGATCTTGAAGTCGGCGAGAGAGACAGGTAGAATAGATCCCTTGATCCAAGCTGAGGCTCGAATCCCTACCCCACCGCGAGGAGTCTGGATAACAATGACTCCGATAGACTTCGCGTCAAGAACTTCCTGCACATCGTGAGCAATCTCGCTCGCAAGGGCTTCGCAGAAGGTTCCCTTCTCGCGAAATGTCATCAAGTATAGCTTCAGACTCTTCGACTCGAGACACTTGGTGTTAGGTCGATACGAAATCTCGACCGTCCCGAAGTCGGGCTGCCCAGTGACAGGGCAGAGAGAAGTGAATTCATGTGTCGTCATGACGACCTCGTCTACACGGTCGGGGGTCGTAAAAGTCTCGAGATGCTTGATTGCACCCCGAACATTCTGACCTAATGCATGAAATTGGTTACTCGCTGATGACGGTAGCATATGAGCTCCTTTCGAGCATCTCCCGAAGTGCGGGAATGAGATCGAGAGCCTTGCTCTCTTTCTTCAGATACAGCTCCATGTTCTTCGCCCAGAGATCTGCAGTGTAGGGATTCGTCTTCAGCTCGATGTGAAAGCCCGTAGGGCATCGCATATAGATATTCTCCCAAGCTAGATCCCAAAGCAGGGAGAGCTGATATAAGAAGATCGACTTCTCTGAAGCAGTTCGATGAACAAGCTCTCCAGCGAGACGAAAGCCCATCGTCGGTAGAGCAACCTTCTGAGCTTCGTTATCGCCGACGATGGTATCTTCAACCAACCGACGACCTTCGAGAACAGCTTGTGCAACGGCTGTGAAGTACAACACTGTCTCTACCCGCTTCCGACGGTATTCGGGGAGAACACCCACGTGACCGAGCTTGACCATGTGACTCTGGGGGCGACCCCCGAACATGTGAGCCCCAACAATCTTACCATCGAGCTCTGCTACCCAAAGAGATGGGCGAACCTTGATGCAGTCGCGAATCTGATCCCTCATTGTGAAGCCACCGAGACCGGCAATGATGTCGGGATGATTGAAGAGATTCTGGATCGTATCCAGGTCTTCGACTTGACCAAATCTGACATTCAAGTTCATTTGTTCCTCCTGAGCGGTATATCGATATGTGCCGGCTGATTGCCAGCAGCTGGTTTGATGGGTTGACCTGAAGACATAGCAATGCGAATCAGCAGCTTGAGTGGAGCTGTAACCCATATCCAATTCTTAGTACCCGATTGCTTGATCTTGACTTCCATTCCATGCTCCTTGTTGCGGGGGATAGATTCGAACTATCGACCTCAAGGTTATGAGCCTAGCGAGCTGTCCTCTGCTCCACCCCGCAAGGGTCCCTGCTGGGTCGTTCACCCCAGCAGGGGTTGTGCCTCGGTGTGCAGCGCATCCGAACACTGCCTCGGAAGTCCCATCAGGGGAACGACACCGATCCCTTCAGCACTACGCTAGCGCAATGCTTGCTGGCTATTTGAGCTTCAGAGCTGGGGCTTTCTTTGCAGGAGCAACCGGACCCTTAGAATTGACCACAAGAGCGGTCTTCTTGGCAGCAGCAGGTGCTTCACTGGCGCTCACAAGATCTTCCACGCGGTTCTGCGTTCGTCCCTGATAGAGTTCGACAGTGACGATGGCGATGGCCGGGATGCCTGAGAGTTCGGGAGAGATCACATACTTCGAATCTTCGTCGATGTCAAATGACATCTGCTCTTCAAGGACGCCCAGGTTGCTGAGAACGGACTTCAGACGCCACAGGCTCTTCTCGGAAAGGGAGGTCGTGAAGAAGAGATGGCGACCATTATACTCTTCACCACTCACGATCAAGTCCCAGGATAGATATGGGACATCGCTGGACTTCGAGTCACGCATTTCAACATGATCAACCGTGACAGTGTAGCTTCCTTCGGGAAGAGCAGCAAAGTCCTCTACTGCTCCGAAGTCAATCTGAATCTGCTTTGCCATACTATTCACCTTCTTTCTTTAGAGGGGTCTTCCCGACCTTTGCCTTTTCGGGCATCGGGAAGTGGAGGATATCCATCAAGGATGTCACAGTCGGGTCGACGATCTCGTCGGGGACCTCAGCATCGAGTTCCTGCGGGATACGAATCTTTGTACGGAACTTGGGGTAGTTCTTCAAGACCATCACGCGATGTGTCTCATTCTCGTTCGTATCAGGGTTCGGGATGTCGGAGAGGGCCAGGTATGCAACAACATCGAAGATCCCCATTACTTCGTCCGAGAAGGCCCCTGCTAATGCAGGCTTGATGACTGTTCCTTCGCGAGGGTCGATATCGGACTTCGACGTTGCTGTGCAGAAGACATGCACAGGGAGATCGCGGAACGTGCGAAGCAGGCGACGCATCTGAACGAGAGCAATCCCGTAGTCGCCTTGCTCGAGGAGGTCTGGGATCGACCGCTTGCGGTCCCCGGCGACAAGCTGCGCCAGGAGTGCGAACGTGTGAGTCTCAGAGATCGAATCCAGACCAATGGACTTGTACTGATGCTCCCCTGACAACATCGTGTACACTCGATTGTAATCTTCCCAGGATCGAATGCGTTCGATGTCGATATCCCGACCGACGAGCGACTGAGTTCCACCTTCATAGTCGATTAGGAGCATCGGGGAAGTTCGCTCGTCATCGTTCGCCGTGGCGATGAGACGAGTCTTCCCCGCCCCAGATGGGGCATGGATGAGACACTTGAGAAAACGGTTACTTTCAGGTTTTGTGATTGGCATAAGTTTATCCTCCGGTAGATTTAAGTCTAATTGCCCAAGATTAAGAGAACCTTAGAGACAGATAAGGATTACCCAATTCTATCAAACTGGGAATGGAGTAGAGCGTCTGCATCGCCACCGTCATCCATTGTTTTACAGACAGCGACTAGGGGACAATACCCGCATCGATAGATCGATCCAGACGGGTATGCGTAGATGTCTGGTTTCAAGATGCTCTTCTGAATCTCTTCGGCCTTTGCGATAGTACGCTTTTCGAATGCTTTCAGTTCCGCCAAGTTTCGATGACCTCCTTCCCGAATGAAATATCGCTTCCACCCTCGGGCTTTCAAGATGGCAAGATACTCTGCGTAATCCTCCAGGTTCAACCCCCGCTTCTGAATCTCTTCGAGATACAATGTGAAGGACGTTGGCTGATCTTGAGCTTTCGAAAGGCCTCCGCTTTTCAGAACAGCCGGGGGCATCGGGTAGTTCTTCACGAGGGTGTTGAACAAGAACCCCTGAGGGATCTTCCCTGTCTTCTTCCAGACAAGATAGATATACCCGGTGACCTGTTCATCTACCTCGAGAGCAGCAGACTCGAGTGGCCGACTTGCTGTCTTATGATCGATCACCCAGATCCCATCGGGACGCGAAAGTACGAGATCGATCTGACCAGAGAGCGTCACTTCCGAATTGGGAATTGCATAGTTGTGTCGCTTCTCGACTTCAATAATCTCCCCAGCAAGAGGCTCGACAGTATCATAATCAACATAGTTTCGAAACACTGCCCAGGCTGTATCCCAGTACTCGTCGAACTCTTTCTGAATGTTCGACCAGATTTCGCTGAACTCGCTTGCTATCTTCGACAGAGAGTCGTTAGCACTCGTCGTCATTGCAAGCTCGCCTGCTTCACGATCTCGGTTGTTTGAGTAGTAGCCAGCGAGACCTGCGTGAACGACTGTCCCGAACCAAAGTGCAGGTTCAGGCTTGACGGGTCTCCAAGAAGAGAGGAGTACACTCTTTCTTCGACAGTCCAGGAAGTCCCGAAGTTGGGTTACTGAAATTGTATTATGCATGTGTCTCCTTTGAGAGATAGAATTGAACAAGATGATATGCATCCCGCTGATGGGGTGTCGGCTTTGGGAACTGATTCGTCGGGAATGCTCCCTTCGCTGCACCCAGCTGCTTCCAAGTCCCTGGAGCAATCGTCACATGAACTGGGAATAGTCGAATGAGGTCTCCGATGATCTCTTGGAGTTCTCTATTCATCGACGAGCGTGTAGGGATGGGTGTATCTTCGATGATGACAGTTGCGTGGGGGTGACAGACGACATTTACCAAGATCGACTCCATCAAGTCCTCGTGTAGAAGATTCCCTGACTCGAGAAGAGTCCCGTCTCCGCTAACGATGGCATACCCCGTCGTAATCCCAGGATCGAGACCTACAAAGATCTTTACGTGATTCGAAATCATCCCTCCACCTCCGTGTGCGCTTTCAGCCACGCTACGGCGTAATCTCTTGCGTTTTCATTGTTCCAGTATGTCGCGACTTTCTCAATCACCTTCCGCGCCTCGTCCAAGTCGGCGCGGAGTCGGGCAATAGTCTGTTTGTCTTTTACGCTTTCGCTCAAAGCCTCTTGAAATTGAGTTGTTCTGGTTTCTAGTTCCTCTTTCAGTTCCGCGAGTTCGGCGGCGGCTTCTTTCACTAACCCGCTTGTTGGTTCTCCGTGTAGGTGCAGATACTTTTCAAGTGCTTTTGTGTCGCTCATTTTGTCATCCTCCAAATTTATTGATTATCCATTTGCAAACTTCGACCACAAATACACAGACAGCCAGCACGATAGTCATAAAGCCGATAAATCCAAGAGCTGTTCTAATTGCTTCACCTGCGCTCATTTTGTCTCCTTTTCATCACCGCCGTGGTTTGAGAGGAAGGCGGTAACTTCGTCGTTTGCCTTTTCAATCGTGCGTCGAGCATTTTTATCGTCAATCACAATTTCAAGGTGGTTTAGAAGTCCTTTTGTTCGTTCAATCACCCACATCGCCTCCTCCAAGTCGGTGCGGAGTTGGATGCGTTGCATAAGCAATTCTCCGTTCTGATTACACAACAGCAAACCCTTTCGCGTCAGGTCGGCATTTTCGGTGCGGAGTTGGGCGAGTTCGGCGGCGGCTTCGTTGTCCTGCGCTTTGACTATACAAGCCTCAAGAAAATTCAATTTATTCCAATCCTTTGCCGAAAGTTCGTCAAGTGCTTTTGTTTCGCTCATTTCTTCACCTCAATTCGTTCTAGAAGAGCAAGTAGATCAGTGTTCGTGAGACGTGCTATATCCCGGAACTTCCCAATCAAGTTCTCTGTCACAAGATCATCAGTCGTCCCGGGACATTGCAACGAGATGACAACTGGTGAATGATCCAACCCGATACGACGAACACGAAACGAGCTTTGAAAGATAGCATCTGCATCCCACGACCTATCACAGTAGACGATTGAGTTAGCTTGTGTAAGTGTCAATCCATACTTGCCCGTACCAATCGAGATGATAAGTACTTCCAACTTCTTCGATTGAAATGCATCGATGATAGCTTGTCTCTCTTCGGGCGAAGTCTCTGAGAAGATCAACCCAACTTTCCAGCACTTCGATAGTCTCTTCTGAAGAGATCTAGCTGTCATGATCCAATGCGTCCAGATTAGAACAGGAGGTTCAGCCCGCTCTGTCTCGAGGAGATCTTCGATAGCATCAAACTTGCACGAGGTATCGTCGAACGACGTATCGAGAGTCTGGAGTCCAGAAACGACTTGTTGAAGTCGAACGAGCTGTGCCATTCGATTCACAACAGTCATCTCTTCGCCCGATGCAAGTTGTGTCTTGAACTCTTTGAGAAGATCCGTGTAGACGGCTTTCTGACCAGGGAGAAGATCAAGCTCGATCGTTTCTTGAAGTTCTTCGGGAAGATCGATGACGTCATCCATGCTACGAACGAACATGATATCCTCGAACTCCTTCTGCATGTCAATATTCTGTCGGGAACCTGCAACACTCCATCCCCACTGATCCCGTACAACATAGCAGTACTCCTCGGCGAATCTCCAGTAGCTCGTAAAGACTTTCGGAAGCAGGATCTGGAATTGAGCAAACAGATCATCCAAGTACCTTGATGTAGGCGAGCCCGATAGAGCCCAGATCTTCGTCGCATTCGCAGTCACTTTTCGAATGACCTTTGTACGCTTTGCAACTCGATTCTTCACGAGAATTGACTCGTCGAGAACGATTAGATCCCAATTACGCACGAAGAAGTCTGGGTGTCGAACGACTGTATCATAGTTCGTGATCGTCCATCGTGCCCCCCAGAGAGGCTCCCCTCCGTGACAGAAGATGACTTCTTTATCAGGCTCGTTGCCCCAAGTCTTGATCTCGCGACCCCAAGTTCGTAGAAGTGTCAGTGGGGCAATGACGAGTATCTTCTTGAAGCCATACTCCTGTGCAGCGATGACTGCAACAGCAGTCTTTCCAAGCCCAGGTGACAGACAGATCATGGACCCCCGATGATGTGTCTCTGCGAGGAAGGTGACTGCCTCTTGCTGGAAGCTGTACAGTCTATCCCACATCGGGTGCTTCCCGAGGTGAACTGAGAAGTTGAGACCTACTTGCAACGGGACTGTCTTCCCGAGAGCTCTACAGAGCTGATGATAGCTAGCCCGAACGCCGGGGAGACGATACTGATCGACGAGGATCTGCTTCGCTCCTAGATTCTTCATGATAGCTTTGTCAGACGAAGACGTGACGTCTTCGATGATGTAGCCAGTCGAGTCTTCGCGTGCGATCATCATTTGACCCTCTCATATCTACTCTCGAGATTTCTCGATTGGATATTATAGAAGAAGCCTGGTGTCCCTTCGAGGTCAAGCTGAACTACCCCATCAAGGCTCAACTTCGCGTACTTGAAGATCTTCCCCGACTTGCGATGCTTCCATCTCGTCCCGACGAGATCAGATGACACAGCGTCTGTACCCTTCAGGACTTTCGTCTTCTTGAGAGCTGCAATGACTGCTAGTGAGCTTTCCCGAAATGAGAAGAAGATGTCATCGAGATGAACCAACCAAACAAGCTCAGGGATCGAAGGGTGAGCCCAGACTTGTCGATCGACCACACCTTCACCTTGGGGGGTTCGAACGAGGGAACCTACTTTGATCTCGGGCATGTGGGCACCCCGACGGTGAGGTGCATCATGTACTGATCCACCTCGATCATCTTGCGGATGAGTATTACATACAGTAGAAGATGAAATAGTTGAAGAATCATGAGTGTCCTTTCAATGCTGCTCTCGAATAGAACTTGCGAAGTGTTTCGGGCTTCGTCCAGCGAGTGTAGGGTGTCTTCTCGTCCTTGAGAAGAATCTTCCCGTCGTGCGTGATAAACAAGATGTGATAGATGCTCAGTGATTTCGAAGTATAAAACTTGTCTCCGAGATGAAATTCTTCTACAGCGTCGAGAGATGTCGCAGGTGGGACTCGTCGATCATCGACTTCTAACCCGATGCAATCCCAGCCCGGGCGAGATCGCCTAGCAAAGACTTCTAGATACGGCCCAGGGAGACTCTCTGCATAGATGTGAAGGCTCTCGGGCTTTCGCGAATGAGGGAAGTTCGGGGAGATGAGACCTAGCCATTGACTCTCGAGCGGGGGACGAGCTAACCCTCTACGCCCGATGAGAATTGGTTCGGAGCATCCCCGAGCCCAGAACCCCAGCCCGTATGCTATCCCATTCCCTGTAGTCGTAAGCTTGACCCATGGGAAGCCTGTAACATACTTGAAGTCCCATGCTTCGAGAGCTCTCACCGAGATGGTGAGCTTTGCCCAGGTCGTCCACAGAAGCAAGACGGCATCGTCTGCAACAAAGTCCTGCAGGTTCAACCCTACGATCTCATCATCGTGAAGCGTCGAGTAGACTTCCGCAGACGACCCTGGGGCTTGATTCTCATAGCCCCAGGGAGGATCTACGATAAGTACTCGATACGCATTACCAACTCTAGATCGTAACTGAGCGTCTCGAATGTCTCCGAGAAAGATCATGAGCGTTTGGCTGCTCGGGTAGCATAGTCGAAGACGACTGAGTAAGCACGTTCGATTGCTGCTCCTCGCGCCCCAACCAGAACGGATTCTCCACGCGCCTGAACATTCGTAGTCCGGCGCCAATTCTCCCACTCTGCAACTGCGTTGTAGAACCCCCAACCAGTTCCGCTGCAGGCCTTGACTTCGAGACCTGTTCCCCTACCGTCGAAGAGTTCACGAACGGCCTGTCGTGATCGATCGAGTGTCTCGACAGTTGATGCATAGTACTCGAGACGTCGGGAAGAGAGGCCGAGATCGACTTCGGGGTCGTCCGGCTGACCGGGAGTAAGTGGGTAAGGGTAGACGTCTTCGATCATGTTCATGACAGTGCGTACAGAAGGAGAGTAGGATGCAAACATGTCAAATGCTTGCTGCAGAGTCTCAGTTCGCTGCTTCGCTCGACCCATCATCCCTGCCATCCAATTCGCTAAGCGCTTACGAGCATTGACATCGTGAGTGACGCGATAGACTTCAGTAGCCGCACGAGCTGCGGCACGAAGTGTGTTCTGACAAACTGGACGCTTGGGGGTGACCATCGTCTTGATGGATGCATTCCCAATATAGGGAGAAGTGAGAACCAGATAGTTCTCAACCAAATCGCCCTTCACGTCCAGATCGGGCAAGTGCACTGACATGAACAACGTCTCGCCCTTGCCGAGAGACCCCAGAGTCTGAATTGGAGTCTGAACAGCGTTGTCGAAGATTTCACAAATCTCCTGCGGCTCAATCAGGACGTAATCGTTGCCGATGACACCGAAGATACGTTCGATTGGATCGTCGGGAACAGGTTCGCGTACAATCGCCCGGAAGCCCGAGTAGTCGTACTTTCCGTTCTGAAGCTTCAAGAACAGGTCTGACATCCGAACCGAGTAGGGCGTCATTCGACCCCAGGCCTCAGCTGCAGTCATGGGGACTTTGGAGATCTCTCCGAGGTCGTGCCACTCTGGGCGTGTAGAGAAGAAACGTTCGTCAAATAAATCGTGCATCTCGCACCTCCTTTAGAACTCGAACTCTGATTGTGTTGGCGACCAAGCGGTCTGATCGATGAAGCCGGTCTTGAGAGAACATTCCCTGCAATGGGGCTCAGGGGGCGTAAACATCTTGAACGACCCGAACTTAGCTCCCTCCTCGGGAACAGTTCTACCACACTTGGCACAACACACAAACCCTCCAGGTGTGGCTCCTGAAAGGTCTGTTGACCAAAGATTCGCGGATGGGTCTGATTCGATGATTTGAGTTCGTGGCATGTTACCTCCCGATAGTATGACAAGAATGTGGCCTGATTACTAAGTATAAGTGGTTGAGATTAAGAACAGATTAGACACAGATTAGAGCTTGCAGTTCGACTGGGTCGAGCATAGCATAGTTAGTTTGGGCCCTATGTATATAGGGCCCAAACTAACTATGCTCTCTGGGGGCTTTTGAGACAGGTTAAGCCCTCGTGAAATGAGGAGGGCTCAACCAGCAAGACAGCGAGGGTTGACCGTCTACCTTTTCTTTAATGTTTCACCGATCGGGCGATACGCTAAGCTTACACTTGTGCTACCAATTGCCGCAATGAATATCTGTATCAAGTCTTCGGTCACCGGGAAGCCCGGCACGAATGCCCTAATAAAGATAAAGGCCAGACTGGTCAGCAGAGCCCAGAATTTAAACTGCTTCAGGATTGCCCAACCCTTACCGGCATTTGCCACCGACTCGGCCACGATGAACAGGACGAACGCAGTGACACCACTGGTGATGGCAACTTGGTCCAGCTTGCTGGTGAAGGCTGGAAGGAAGAAAGCAAGCAGTACGAACACGATGGCGAAGAACGCTGCCCACACCCGAGACGAACCTAAAATCTTACTCATCACAAACTCCTTTTCTAATTCCGGCAAAGCCGGTTGACCTACTTACGTTTGGACGTAGCTGCCTTGGCTTGTGACAAAGCCATCTCATCCAAACGCTGATTTACAACATCACTAAACTTTTGAGTAGCTTCTACCAAGTCTTTTGTGACGGCGTTATTCTCCTCTCTTTGCTCTTTCAATGCGCACATATAAAGAGTTTGCTGGTTGGCAAGTGCAAGCATAAAAGCAGCAGTCGAGTCCTTCATATGGCGCAAGAACAGAATAACCACCAGCACCACTACGCCCGCAAGCGGGATTTGCAACAAGAGATTTACTATGTTTTCATTCATGGTTCAATGTCCTTATATCGGAGCGAGAAATGAGAAGGTTATCCAGTTGCCATCGGTCATTTGGGCGTAGGTGTTGGTCACGCTTGCACTTTTCAGCAGGATAACAGCACCTGCTCTTTCGACCCGCACAACCGGATAATAGGTTGACGGACCAGACCGCACATTGGCATTGTTCCGGAGCACGAACCTCAGACCAACAGGTTGAGGGACTGGAACCGGTAGACTGCCGCCACAAAACAGAGCCAGCGCAATCTCGTCGCCGTTGAAACGGTTTCCATCTACTTGCAGGCTTTGACATCCAAACGCAATCCCGTTCAGCCTGTCAGTGAACTGCCAGAATGCCCACTGCTTCCACGGTTTCGGTGCACCCGTTCCGGTGTTGGCTAATGTGCGCAACCTGATATACCATTCACTGGCATACCACGGTAACCAATGCGGGAAACGTGCCCAACCAATTTTGTTACTTCCCCAGTCATTCCAGTGATAGTAGCCAGTGTAAACCATGGGGACTTTGCCGGTCAGCCTTTCTACCTCAATCATGAAATTCCACGCTTTTCCTTGTGCAACGTCGGCACTCAAACCGAAGGGTAGTGGGTTCATTTCATAATCAAGCACCGGAGGTAATTCACCCCAGTCGCCATTCATGGCATCACAAAAGATTTTGGCTTGCTTCAATTCGCTCAGCCCCCAATCCAGATAATGGTAAGCACCACGAGGCAAACCAGCCGCCTTCGTGTTCTTCCAGTTTTCTTTGAACATGTGGTCTTCCACCCACTGACTGGCTTTGATGAACACGAACTTCGCACCGTTGCTTTTGGCTTGGTACGGATTGAACACACCTTGGTGGTGACTAATATCTATGCCGAGTACTCTAGTGTCTACCATAGGTTCTCCTTTATATGCTTGCTTGAAACACAATTCCATTTAATGAGAAATAAGTATTGTTACCGGCATATGGAAGTACCAATCCCGCAGAAGTTACATCGCATCTACCGATCGCTGCGTTTGATATTACCGCAAATGTCAATGTGGAAATAGGACGATAATTACCGGGAAGTATGAACAAGGGTACAGTTGTAGATATCGTACCTGATTTGACTTTTCCACGAAGATATACCAAACCTGTTTTTTCATCCTTAGCATATCCAACACCCTGCTCGGTAGCACTGAAATCTACCCATGCTGCAGTAAGCGCAGGGATCACCCAGACCATGGGAGTGCTTTCAATGCTTGGTATTCCCATAAAACCTTTATTCATTAATAATCTCCGGCCAGTACTACGACAGTCACAGTTTTATTGGCAGCCACAGCGACTACTGCATTTGCCTTGAGTAAATAAGCGTGATGAAGAGCAATGAAGTTTTGAAGGGCAGGTTTCAGGGCCAGAAGGGCATCTACTTTTACAACAGTAGTATATCCTGAGCCGATTGGAATTGCTACGTTACCGATATAAAAATCAGTGGCACCATCATTGATATAAAAAGCAAGGTTCTCTGCGGAACCACTATTCGAGCATACCAAAATACCATCAATGCGAGCTCCTTCTCCACCTGCCGTAAAGCAGGTTTTCAGGTTAGTAGCATCAGCATTTACAAAAGTTTGTCCAGTGCATTGAGGCGTCAGTTCGAAAATTGGATTTACGTTTGCGGTCATAGTTTATCTCCTACTGACAGTTTGCATATAAGAACAGATTTCCGGCAGGGACAGGGGATGTAATAGCGACAGTTATAGCTGTTCTTACTGCCTTTTCCGAAGGAATTTCCGTATCTGATCCCGGAGTTCCAACCGTAAGAACTACGGGTAATTGCTTGGTGGGGATTTTTGTTTGTGCCATAGTTTCCTCTAATGATTTTGAGCACCATACTTCTTTGGTATCTTTAAGAAAGGTTTCCACTCTACCATCACAAGAACTTGAGTAAAGCGAACGGTAGTAGCAGGTTTACTCTCAATTATAACTGCGATATTAGTTGTTCTTTTCGGGTTTGCCATAGTTACACCTTTATGATTACTCCAGCTTGAATAGCATCGACATCGCTTACTTTGAAAGGTTCGTTATCGACAGGATTAATAGTCAATCCTGCAGTTCTTATTACCCGTTTGGTATACGCATCTCCGAGATAGGTACTTGGGCTTTCAATGTCTGCTCCACCGGATGGCTTGATGATAGCGGCAGCTTGTTTCGCAGGAGCATAGTTACCCGTTTTTGCTCTAGCCTCAGTCCATATTCTTGTAATAATATTATTCACAGGATCCAATCCACAAGCACTCATGTCATATATATCTTTCAAGTTTGCCGTAACTCCACCAACATAAGTAGTATCACTATCGTATGGAATTTCATCAACCAATAGATGATTGTCGGTAGTGTCAGCGTCTGATCCGGTGAGTTGGTTGGTTATAGTTCCGGTTGGAGTAAGCGCAATAATATGTCCATCTCCACACCACGAATTATCTTCTGAGCCATTACAGTCATTGATAGCAACGTCATCGAAGTAAGAGAGATTTCCATCTGACGCACTCAAATTTCCGTATAATTGCAGTTCACACATACCTGAATAAGTTCCAAGAGTATCGCCTACTATTCTGGCCTCAACTGCTCCTCCATCCACTCGTAATTCACAAAGTCCAGCAGCGTTAGAAAGTATGACATGACATT
>Ga0315291_10003500_pt1 | contig 20264 bp, 36 predicted proteins | sample YL17G12_20_MG_FD_203070 | JGI IMG/M metagenome (GOLD analysis project Ga0315291, IMG submission 203070) | Sediment microbial communities from Yellowstone Lake, YNP, Wyoming, USA - YL17G12_20 | ecosystem: Environmental > Aquatic > Freshwater > Lake > Sediment | place: USA: Wyoming | collected...
TTGCAGAAATTCTGCTTATATTATATCCACTTTATCTTTTCTTTAGCTTAATAATTATTCACGCGATTGTTTTGCACTATGGCATCAAAATTAGATATTAGCTTCTTAACTCCCGAGCAAAACGAAGCTCGTAAAGAATTTAATATTTATGCCCCGCATTGCTTTGTGTATATCCTTCGGTGTGCAGGAGGCGTCCTATATACTGGTATTAGCAATAATCCTATACAAAGATTTGTTAATCACTGTAATGGGACGGGCGCCAAATTTACTAGATCTTTCCCGCCTAAAGAATTGGTTTTCATTCAAAATTATCATTTTAGAGCCGACGCCGCTAAAATTGAATATAAAATCAAACAATTGACTCGTCAGCAAAAATTAGAAATGATTGATGCGAATGAGCCAAGCATTCCCGATATCTTTAGATTAAAGCGACCATGACAATAATTTTATTTCTATTCACATTAATATTTACGATGGCGATCGTGCCCGCCACATTGCTAATCTAAAGGAAGCTTATGTCTTTTCTTAAATTAAATCCCGGTTCAAATTACGTTAGAATAGTAACGCAGCCATATCAGTATCACGCCCACTCCAAGTATGTCGTTAAGGGCGAGCCTCATTACGGACAAAAGCTTAAATGTGCCGCGATGCCCGATCCAACGCTCATGCTTTGTAAGCCCTGTAATGATGGGGAGAGGTTTCATGCTCGTTGGATTCTTGGAGTCATTTCTAGAAAAGATAGCGCTTTTCATTATCTGGACATTGGGTTTGAAATTTTTGGTCAAATAAGAAATTTGGTAAGAACTCCTTTATGGGGAGAACCTAAAGATTACGATGTAGATTTTCTTATCAATGATTATGATAAAGTTCAAATCATTCCCCAAGAAAAAATAAACTTGAATGCCGCTGAAGTTATTTTAGTTGATCATATTGATTTAGAAGAGATGAAACGATTAACGGAATTCGCTACGAGCCAGCCGCCTTACATTGAGAAGATCTGATGGAATTTTTAAAACTGCACTCCGATTCAAACGTGATGCGTGTTCTCGGATTACCGTATCAATATTATAGCCATCCAAAATATTCTTCTTTCTTTTCTTTATCCCATGAACAAAAATTACAATGTTCAATACTGCATGGCGAGTGTTCTTTATGCAACGAAGGTGATCGGGTGATTCCTCGTTGGATCATTCATGTTCTTTCCAGAAGAGATCAAAGGCTCTATCTTTTAGATGTAGGGCATTCCATCTTCGCTTCATTAAGAAAGCTTTATAAATCTCCTCAGTGGGGAGACTTAGAAAATTATGACATTAATATTTGTCAAGCAAATTCCCTTTTCCCAGAGATGAATATCTACCCGCTACCACCGAAGCCGCTAAGCAACTTTGATCGTAAATTGAAAAAAGATTTCATGAACATTGATGCGACTAAAAATTTAGTTATGCCGCCAAAAAAGCTGCACAGTTATACTCTCAATAAAAGTTATAAGCCGGAAGGAGATTACTATGACAATTTTTAGTCTTGTACTTCAGGCTGTCCTCGGCGGCTCCACTTTAATTTTTATCGGTTTTGTCAGCGCCGAAATATGGTTAAAAATATATCCATTAAAGGATGACGATGCTTGATATCATATATTTCATTCTTACAGCTTCTGTTTTAGCTTTTGCTTTGGGCGGATTAGTGATGCTTGCTCATGAATTATTAGTTTGGATATGGGAACAGTTATGAGAAAAATTAAAACTTTTGTTTGGGTAGATGCTGATGACTGCAATCCTCCTCACGGCTTGGATATGGAGTCTCCTCGCGATGCTGATAAGGTCGCCATGCTTCAAGCTGCTTTTGAAAAGGACGGCTTTGATCCTAGCTATCCTGCTTTGGTTGGCTATCCATTAGAGGGTAAGATTCAGTTGTTGTCAGGAACCCATCGGCATATGGCGGGTAAGTTGGCAGGGGTTAAATTACCGGTCACTCTCTTCTTACGGAGTGATGTAGAGGAGACCTGGGGAACTGATTGGTGGGATAATACTATTGCAGACATACCAGTTTCTCAGCTAGAGGCTATGCTCATCGAAGAGGGCAAGGCTAAACGCTCGCCATATGATCCTGTTAATCTTTCTGATTCAGAGGAATCATGAGCTTCATTGGTATTTTTATAACCATCGTCACCCTCTTTGGGTTTAAAATAATAACTCTAAATCAATCGATTGTTCTCGGAGCAGTAGCATTATTAATCAAGCTCTATCTTTGGAAAGCCAAATATGACAATTATTGAACTTATTTTGTTTTCATTTGTTTCTGGAACCCTCGGAACCTTGCTATTAATTTTTACGCTCCACCATATTAGGAAATTTTTTCTTGGAGATGATGATGAGTTATCTTGAATTAAAAGTTTTTCAACACACATGCGATTGGTGTAAAACTAAAAAAGATGTTGCTGATGTTCCTAGCTGGGCTACTTTACCAAGGGGCTGGGGCTGGAATCATCCCGAAACAAGTTTCAGTATGGGTTCAACAAGCGAAGAGCTTTGTGATAAATGTTTAGAGTTTGTGACGGGCGTAGAGGTAAAGTTCGAATGAATTACGAAGTAAAATCTTTTAAATACATTTGCGATCTTTGTAAAGACGAAGCTATATACCAGGGCAAAGAAAACAAATTGCCGCACGGCTGGGTATCTAAAATGATGCAGTATCGCGATAATCATTATCCCCACAAGGATTATTGTGGATCATGTGCCAGAGCTTTAAAAAATAGAGGCGAATTGTGATAGTAGAATTTCCACAAGGCGCCCACGAAGATTATGTCGTTGGAAGTTTGTTAATCATGTTCGCCATTATTTGGTGGTGTACACGCCGATGATATGTTCTCCCCAATGTTCAATTGCATGACAGTTGCAACAAAGAACTTCAAGATTAGTAATAGCATCGTTTGATCTATTTCTATCTTTGTGATGAACGATGATGGCAGCGGGATTAGTATCATAGTTGCAGCGCTCACATTTTTTAGGTTTCACGGCAAAAATTGTTCTACGATAAGTATTTTCTGGTGCTCCCGTTCCGAAATGCGCCGGCATAATTTCTTTAATACCATTAATGCCCACGCATTGTGCCGAATCCTTATGCTGACGACAGCAGAAATAAAGCGCGGAGCGAGATCTAGTTTTCTTTGAAGTATTTTTATAAAATTCTACGTGGCACCAGGCGCACTTGACATTTGGCTCGGGCGGAATTAAATTAGTAACCCGATGGCGAGAAGAACAAAGTCGAGAGCAAAATTTTCCGTTTCCTCTATTGACTTCTCGTTTTTCGACTTTATGTTGTTTTTGACAGAAAGCACAATTTATTACAATAATTGATTTCATGTGGAACGTCCTTGATTTGCAAGTTTCTTATTCCGCATATATCAAGTCTGGGAATAGTTTGATATAATAGATGTACGGTTTGGGGGTCTAGCTCATTTGGAAGAGCGCGGGATTTGCAATTCCGAGGCGCGGGGATCGTAGCCCCGGACCTCCACCACAATATAAAATCAAAAGTAAGTTTGAGATTTTATACCATAGCCTTCTGGTCCTTCATTGGATTTCACGCGAGGCACAACTTGAATCCTGATATCATCCCCTTCGATATTAGGATTTTTATTTGGGCATTTTTTAGACTTCTTATATGAACGCTCTAATTAAATTGGCTCTTAGATTGGAAAAGAAGTACTCCCTTGGTGGAGATAGACCGCCTGGGTTTGGTCCAGGTCCAATTAAAGCGCATACTTGGTGGGACCAAAATAAGGCTCCGCCTATGCCAATTTTTAAATGGGATGGCAAGAGACCAGTCTATGAAATCGAGCGAGATATATCTGCTCCAAATGATTCTCATAGGCGTTATCATCGTTATTTCCCTACATGGGATTCAGTCGCTGGTCAGAATGGTCGAGCCGTTTTCCCAAACAGAGAAAGCGCCCAACATTGGATAAATGCTAAATGTAATCCGCTTCCTCCATTTCCCGAGGACGGCGAACAAGATCCTGCATTACATTTTCATCATCATCGCATCGTAACCCTAGAGCCTACAGATTCTCCGCCAGCGTATTAAAAATAATGATTCGTAAAAGAAAGATATCTAAATACGTAAAACGCAAACTAGATGCAGGTGTAATGGCTGGTCGTCGCGAGACAATCTATAAATATATAGCGTTAGACAATGAAGGCAATTGTCCTTGTTTTGTTTGTGATCGTCATGTTAGAGAAGAAAATGCAACTTTGGAACACATTTTGCCACATTCTTTAGGCGGCTCTGATGATATAGAGAATCTCTCTATTTCACATTATCAGTGTAATCAAGCGCGATTAAGCGACATTGGTTTCACCCGTAAGAAAAACCTTGAAGAAATTGTTCAAGAGTTTGATGATAGAACTGTTTCATTTAAAATTATTGGGTAACTTAAGGAAAAATAAGATTTACGCCGTCTGAGGCAGCTATGAAAACCACCAGCGTTAAAGGCTGGGCTTCAAATTAATGAATGGCAGAAGGACCAATGGACCTTAATCGCATTCGTGAAACGAAGATGGCTTGGGGCAGAACCAAGAGGCGGCGCCATGGAACTACAGACCATTCGGTAATGGTGAGGGCATTAGCCCCGGATTGATCAGCCGCCGTTCGACTCGGCATAGTTCCCCAAAGGATAAAATATGTTGGCAGCTAATAATTATCATTTAGGCGCTTTATCTAAAAATGATATAGGTCATTTTGTTTTTTTCATGAAAAATAAAGAAATATACGATAATACTCTTACGGTTCCTTTTCCATATACAGAAGAACACGCAGTTAAATTTATTGAGCAACATCAGGATTCTAAATTAGATTTTGCTATTCGTAATATTATGGGAGAGTTAGTTGGTTGTATTGGCGCTACACAATCTAAAAACCAACCACATATAGCTTCATTAGGTTACTGGCTCGCCAAACCTTATTGGGGAAAAGGTATAATGACCGATGTTGTAAGGGTATTTTCTGATTATCTTTTTAAAGAATTTCCTGAACTATCTCGCATTACCGCTAATTGTTTTGAACATAATATTGGCTCAGCAAGAGTGTTAGAAAAATCCGGCTTCACATTAGAGGGCTTGGCAATCAAGCATTACAAAAAAGATGGGGCGTTTTATAACGCTAAACTTTATGGAAGGGTTTTATAATTATGTTAATTAGGGTTTATATTAATAATAAGTTTTCGCATGCATTATTGTCAGATCATATGCCTCGCGTTGGCGAAGGTATGAAATATAGTAAGAACAGTTATCGCGTAACTGATATTATTTGGCGCATGAAAGGTAATGGTTTTGAATTGCTTCATGTGAGATTATATCTCAAATGAGCGCCATCGGCTCGCCTAAGTTTTCTAAATGGAAGAATTTAAAACTCAAATGGAAGCTAATGAAGCTAGACTATGCTTGCGGAAAGCATAGCGGTTTCCCTTTATGTTGCGTTATCTTTTATTTAATTCGCCACGAATGTTTTGAGGAGAGCACCCGCATTCTTCCAAGATGGATAGCAAAGAGCGAGCACATCTCTTGGTATTGGAATTATTCTGCCAAATTTGGTGACCGTAACTATGTTGCCTGCCCCGTCTGTTTGCATACCGGAAGGTTTGCCGAAATCAAAAAATGCGGCTGTTTCATTAAATATTTGCCTGATGGCGACTTTATTTGGAATGATGATATTGAAAAGAAATATAAAAAGGCTGCCATTTAAATTCCATTAAAGTATGGACTTGTTGTTATTAGTTAGTCAATTCTTGAAGTTAGCCGAGGACTCCGCGCCGGATACTATTCGCGACGCCAAGCCCCCTGTAATGCCATCTGCCATGCCCGAAGTTGGAATTGGGATGCAACCCAACCAAGACGTGCATCAATTTTTAAAATTACTTCAGGTCATCGCCACCCTTAAAAATAAATTAAATCAACATCGAGACCTAGACCCTTATGTTAGTTTTTATATTGGATTATTAATTCAATCTAAATCAGGTATTCTTTTAAGAGCCATTAGAGATTTAATTACTCGTAATGTATTCTCATTTGACGAATACGAATCTATTAGAAATGGATTAAAGGAATTCAATCAAGAGAATGATATGGCAGGTTATCTTGATATGTTATTACAAACAATTTCTAATTCAGAAGGTAAGTTATCTAAAGAAGATAAAAGCTCAATGGCAAATGAGATAGAATTTATTATTCGCGAATTAAAAAAATTATAAAAAATATCGCGACTTGACATTATGTTATTAACGACATATAATAAATATGCCCCGCTTGTTTTGCCGTTTTATCGCGGCGCTGTGAATTGACCGACAAAGCAAAATAGAAGTTTTTAATTGACTTCCGGGGCACCATGAATAAAGAAGAAATGATGGGAAAGCCGAATTTTCTTTATTTGCACACTGAGTTCCGAGCATTATATTAATCTGCGAGAAGCAGAGGCGTTGATATAGGAGCTTAGCATATCGGGCAACCAATATGAATATGGGGATGTAAGGATGTAAATTCTTATATTCCCACCAACTTAGGTAACTAAGTACCCAGCCATAACTAACCTTAGGCGCCTGGCAACAGGTCGTAATCTAAACTATGTTGGGACCACTGGAAGTGAATGAAAAGGATTCTAGCCTGTTCCGGCTAGGCGGCAACCTCTATAAAAGCCGTTTCATATGTAGCAGAGCAATATGAGCTTAAAGTCTTAAAAAGCTTTAAGCTCACTAAATTCATATGCATAATATGAAATAATTTTGTTCGAATGCCCTCGTAGGATTACATTTTATTCAATAACATCTTACACCTTTTTGTCGAACATTTAATCGGGCTATGGTCCAATGGTTAAGACGGCTCTCTGATAAGGAGCATAAGATGGTTCGATTCCATCTAGCCCGACCAGATTTTTATTAAGGATTTATTATGTCACCAATAGCGTGTGTCTGGCTTTTAGGTTGTTTCCACGGTATTGCTATTGGCTGGTTTGTTGGCAATAAGGGTTGGCTTAGGATTCTTGGCGTTGCCCTTTGGGTTTTTACTTTGTGCGTATATACAATGCGCTATGTCCTACTCACATGCTCTTGATAGCTGGCAAATCAGAAGATAAATTAGTTATCAAGGGAGTTTATCGTCTCTATGAGACCAGCGGAATTCCCTTAGATTTTATTTTTGATTTCATCCATTCCAACGGCATGACGATCAGTTGGCTTGATCTTCATGAAGAGGCTCAGGCAAATGGAATGAAACATAAAAGGATTCTTTCTAAATTAGAAGAACCAATCACCAATATTTGGGGCGAAGAGTATTGGGAGATTGTAAAAAAGAAACTAGAAGTATATTATGAAAAAAGCTAATGTTGAGGTTTTAAAAGCTATCAAGCCCGCTAAAGTTGAAGCTTTAGATCCTGCTCTTATGCATGCAAGGAATAAAGTCGTAAAAGAACTTAGCGCGATTGATGCTGAAATTGGTAATCGAATTGATTACATTGTAAAGTTTATTTGCGCCGCCTTTGGCGAAACTTTTTCATATTGGGATTATAACGGCAGCTCTTCCGGATCTAATGCTAGTTTTGACGACGCCGTAATACAAAATTTTGTGTATATAGATTGGTCGCCCTGCACTCAACGAGAGATATTATTCAATGGAGAGAAGCTTCAATTGACGGAGTATTTCCCATATGCTTGGCTTCACGAAAATTTTGAAGAGGACCTTATTAAAGGTCGAGCTTTATTGCAGCAATCTATTGCTGATAAAAAGGTGCAGCACGCTAAACGAGCTTTGGAAAAAGCCGAAGAAGAAAAAGCGCTTATTGATTCTGTTAAAAATAAATTAACGCCGAATGAATTAAAGGCTCTTTTGAAAAAGAAAAATCAAAAGGGTTTAAAGTAATTTGGTTGAAGAAAGAAGATCAGATGACGAATTTAACCTTAGCAAATTTACTTGATGTAGTAGAGTCGGTTAATCGAAAGAAATGTTATCAATTACTTATTGATAACATGGCTCGGTTTGAAAAAGCCAAGGGATCATCTTATAATCATCAGGCTTGGGAAGGTGGTTATTTAGATCATATTCGAGAAGTAATGAGTATTAGTTTAACTTTGTACTCAGCTTTGAACAGCATGCGACCTCTACCTTTTTCAATTAACGATGCGGTTTTAGTTTTATTTCTCCATGATTTGGAGAAGCCTTGGAAAGACGCGGAATCTATTTGGGATTTTACCACTAAGGCAGGGCGAAAGAAATTTCGACTTGATAAATTGGAAGAGTATGATATTCAACTCTCTTTTGAGCAATCTAACGCTCTAGAGTATGTTGAAGGTGAAGGCGATGATTATAGCTCGGAACGCCGGATTATGAATGAAATGGCTGCGTTTTGCCATATGTGTGATGTAGCTTCGGCTAGAATCTGGCATGATAAGCCAGAGCAAAAAATTGATGCGGTCTAGTAATAAGCTGATATATTAGAGATACATATTGGGGATTAACTCAATTGGCAGAGTGGCGGACTTTGACCCCGCAAGTTATAGGTTCGAGTCCTATATCCCCAGCCAGAGTTACGGAAGATACCGCTAAAGGTGGCAAATCGGTTTGAACCCGATGGCGTGGTAAAACACGGGCGTTCGATTCGTCTTTCTTCCGCCAACGTTATTGGAGAATCATATAACGGCTATTATTTCTAGTTTTGACCTAGAACATCGTGGTTCGACCCCACGTTCTCCAGCCAATGAAAAAATGCGCTTGGTGCAAAAAGAAAAAGAAAAAAGCCTTCTGTGAATTCGACGTGTTAGAAACAAACAAGTCAGGATTACAGGCGGCGTGCATCCAATGTTGGATTGACTTGAATTATTCAAGGGGATTTACACAGTAATTATTCAGGGATCGTCTATACTAATTTAAACTCATTCATCATATGAGCGTCATTAAGCTAGCAGAAAAATTTGCGTTTAAATATTCTAAACAAATTAGAAAAGAAGCTGCCTCTAAAGCCTTTGATATCCTTGGCTTAACGCCAAGGCTTAAAGAAATTGAAGCTATTGTAAAAGATAAAGGGTTAAGTGCCGGGCAAGCTTGCGAATGGGCTCAGTTTAAATTCAATAAGTTAGTTGTACCATATCTAAATATGAAGCCCGTTAATAATGTGGCGACTACAGATTTAGAATTCTTTTTGCACGATCTAATTCATGAAGCCATAAAGCCGGGATCAATTGATTATTTTAAGAAACAGGATGATGATAAATCAATTCCAACTCATGAGAAATATAACATTCAAGATTATATAGACGAAGATATTGCAGAGGTCTTTTCTAATGGTCAATTGGCTCAAGGCATTGCAGCCTATTTCGCTAATTTTGAATATAAGATAAATGATAAAGCTTTAACTAGTATGGATGATTTGGTTAAAGTAATAAAAGAATTTGTAGCCAGAGATGCTTTATCAGTTGCTAATTCTAAGCAGCGTAAAGCGTTTGAAGAAATATCAAAAGTAATTATATCAAAATTTTCACGCGATAGCGCAATTAACTCGGAACTGAATAAGGTAATAAAATCCAGCAATAGATTTGGTTATTCAGTAGTATTTGGTATGATTGGAAGAGTTGCCATTCAAGTAATTGAAAGGCAATTAAAATTTCGCCAAGATCCTATTATTGAAAATGAAAGAGTTGCTTCGCTATTACGTCGTTGGCTTATGCAAATGAAGACAGAGCTTCAAGCCCTTAAGGTTGAGGAAGAGGTTTATGGCGATGATTAAAATGGAAATTTCAACCGATGCAGAAGTGAAAGAATATCGTGAGCAGGTTGCTGCCTGCGAAGCGAAGAATCATTCAATTTATAAAGAGGCTTCTTCCGGAGGACCCAGATTCCCTGGGCAAGCAGGTTCCGGAATTGTGGGCATTCTTGCAATTTGTCAAGAATGCAAATGGTCAAAATCAATTAGACTTTTGTGAGTAATTTTATGAAAAGTATTATGTTTTATGTTACCGTAATTTTTATTATTGGAATGGTGGTTATGGGCTGCGCGGCATCTGAGCCGTGCCCCGTTCCTTTGCCGCCTGTCGCCGCGCCCAAGGTTATCTCTCCGGTTTGTTCGGACAAGTTATTTCTTTTAGAAGAAGAAGCTTTAAGGCATGGCGTAACTTGTCAGGAAAATGCAAAAGTAACATTTCCCCTATCTTATTATCAACAGGGCAAAGTCTTAGTTTTATGCCAATGCAAATAGGGCTATGAAAAGGCAAGTTATGAAAATTTGGTCAGTTACAGGCGAGAGTGAATCAGGCGATGATTATGGTCCATGGCTTTTTAATAAGAAGCCAACCGATAAACAACTTGAGCTTATGCTTCGAACCGATTATGATTATGAATTCCCGGATGCCGAAGATGGTGAAGGTCCTGGTTCATACGGAAGCTATATTCATCTTTCAGAGCCTGTTGAGATAGAAGTGATCGAACTATGATGTATCATTTCGATATCTTTGGTCTTACAGCCTTTCCTTATGGCAAGGCTTGCGACATTTGTAATGATACCATTGCTTCATGTGAAGAGGTTCATTTAGTCGGAGACCTTTGTGTCACCTGCGAGAAAGCTGTTAAAGCCGCAAAAGAACAAAGAGATTATTTGAAAAAATGTTCAACAAACCGTTAATTACAAACCCTTTTAATCTTAAAATGATAGGCACAGAAGATTTAAGAAGGCTAGTTTCTTTCATGAAACTTTTTGAAAGCACCAAGGATTTAAGCCGGGAAAATTTAATTCAGGTTCTTGCCGATGAAGGCATAATCAAATTAAAATTTAAACTCGGCTGGCAATAATCTCTTATAGAAAGAGTCATCATTTCAAAATCAGGATAAAAACGCAGATAAATTAATCACAAATTATTTTAAATTGACGGTCTTCAAATCGTCCGTATATAAGGGAGTGAGTTCATTCACCCTTAAATATTGGAGAATTATGAAGACCTTTAGATTTTTATTACTAGCATTGATGGCTACGCTAATTGCAATCCTGCCATCCTGTGGTACAACATCAGTTGTTCCGCATCCATTTCGAGGTACGAATACCGCAGGCTCTGAAATGGATTGGGGTCCGCCAGGCACGCCTAATAAGGCGAATACAGACAACCCAACTTCGGGCTCAGACTTTTTATTCGTATCCAACCAAGATATAGATTACCTTTGGTCTCAGAATATAGGTTTCATTCGACTTGTTATTTCCTGGGAAGGATTGCAACCAGTCTTAAATCAACCATTGAGCGCAGGCGTTTATAATCAAACCTTACAAGCTAGAGTTGCTTATGCGACCGGCAAGGGGATGAACGTTCTTCTTGAACCGCATGGAGGCTCTGATACGAATTTCATTAGGTGGAAGGGCAATTTAGTCGGCTCTGCTGCCGTTCCTAATACAGCCTTCGCAGATTTCTGGACCCGCATGGCGGCTCAGTTTAAGGCTAATACTCGCGTCATGTACGGTTTAGGTAATGAGCCTCATGATATGAGTACACTTCAGTGGTTTACTTCGGCACAAGCTGCGATTACCGGAATCAGATCAACGGGAAGCACCCAAATGATTTTCGTTCCTGGTAATGGTTGGACCGGAGCTAGCACCTGGACTAGCACTAGTCCTGATACTGCTGCTGTCAAAATTTCTAACGCCAATGCATTCTTAGCTTTACAAGATCCCGCAAAGAACTTAGTGGCTTCCGTTCATTTATATCTTGATGCGAATGGCGGCGGAGGTTCGCCCGATATCGTAAGCCCAACCATCGGCGTTGAGCGCTTGTCAAGTGTCGTTAATTGGGCTAAGGCAAATAATGTTAAAGTTCATATGAGCGAAATTGGAGCTATGTCCAGCAATGCTGTGCAAGCCCAGGCTGCCCTTAAGAATCTTTTCGATTATATTCAGGCGAATAATACGACCGTCATTGGTTGGTCATGGTGGGCTTATGGTCCTCCAGCATGGTGGTCAAGTAATAATCTTTTCCTTGATAGCGTGAAGATGGCTTGGCTTGCACCTTATTTGGTTCAACCTGCGCCTGGAGTGCCCGCTCCAACGGTAACTCCTCCACCAACCGTTACTGCTCCGCCTCCAGTGGTTTCTCCTTCATTCCCAACTAACCCCATTTCTTTTACAAAGAATGCGGTTTTCACTACTAACAGCGGACAAACTAATTGGGTATATGTTCCAAACGGATATGATAGTACTCATAATACTCCGACTCAGCTTTTTGTTTGGCTGCACGGTTGTGGTGGGCAAAGCCAATATGATGTCTCTATGGTATCATACTTTACTAATCAAGGCTGGATTAGCCTTGCACCCGGTGGTCGTGAGACTACATGTTGGTCCGGACTTTCAACCGATGGACCCAAAATTCTAGCCGCTATTGCGGATTTGAAAACACATTTTAATATTGATCCGCGTCGCGTTGTCCTTGGGGGATATTCTTCTGGCGGCGACATTGGATATCCTCTTGTTTTTGCAAACGCCAATATGTTTGCCGGCGCATTATTTGAGAACACGGGACCAAGCGGTGCAGCATTAACGGCATCTCAAACCGCAGCGTGGAAGCTTCCTATTGTTCATTTGGCGCATCTTTCTGATACTACCTATCCAATCGCGGCTGTCCGCACTAATATGCAAACTTTGCGTAATAATGGATTCACGGTTACCTTAATTGAAAAGGCTGGGACTCATTGGGATAATGATTCTGGAGCAACCGGAACCGCTTACGATTTAAGAGCATTCTTATTGCCTCACCTTAATGATGGTTGGTTATCTGGCGCTGCTCCTACGCCACCGCCAGCCTGCATTTATACATATTCGGCTTGGGGAGTCTGTCAATCTAATGGCACACAAACAAGAACTGTAACCGGGAGTACGCCAGTACCTTGTACCGCAAGTGCTCAGGTCTTATCACAAGGATGTACTTATGTTCCACCAGTAATTGATGCGGGCGTAGATTCTGGAACTGTAATGCCAACTTTAACGGTTACATCAAAAGTTACGTATAATTGGACCGCTGGTTATTGTAAAGAATTCTATTTAACTAATGCGACCACAGCCGCCTTGACTTGGAGTGAGTTTCAAATTAATCTAAGAGGTGGTACAATTAGAGATCAAAGCAACAAAGGTGTTCCTTGGGATACTTGGGGAGGATCTTTCTCTTCTAGAACTGGAGTACCTAAGGTTACGCCAGCAACCTGGAATAGAACCCTTCTACCAGGAACGAAAGCCACTCTAGGATTTTGTGCAGACTTTAGCACAACGAATCCAACTTGGACGGGTACCCTTGTTCTTGGCTCATTGAAGCCATAATTATAACTAAGCAACCTATTGATTTAGGTTGCTCAGTCTATTGCGAGATGGAGTAACAGCTAACTTATAAGCCTCATAAGCTTAAGATCCGGGTGCGAATCCCGGTTTCGCACCCATAACGAAAGAAAAAAAAATGCCAGTTGATAGATGGAACATTCCCTTTGTAAATAAAGCTTTGCTTGATTATTTGGAGCATGATAGACATAAAGAATATAAGTCTTTGATTTTATCGGTTGTAAAGAACGATGATGAGCCCGGCGCCAAATATAATCTCTGGACTCTCTTAATGAATAAAGATTGTGCCGAATCAGAGGTTAAGCACGCCTCAGAAAGAATCGCCAATCTTTATTGTGCAGATACGAACATCGCCAAGTATCTTCATGAATGTATAATGTATAATCCAAAACTTAATTGCGTCTCTGTATCTACAAAGTCAGGGCGTGATATGAAGAACAATTATTCTTTAGATCTTCATCTTAGCGTTCCTTATGATTCAAATGTGGAAAAGCAGTTTGAAAATGCTGACAAGGTTGTTGCGCGCTGTAAAGAGGTGCTTACGATAATGCTTGTAGAGTCAAAGACGGTTCCCTATGAAAAAATCGACCCTGAAGAAAGCAAAGCCTGAGAACGTCATTCGCTTAGCCCGCTGGCTAAAGTTGAGAATTGATGGCATGAAGATGAAGCAGATTATCAAGCTTATCGTCTGGCGATTTCATAGAAATAGGCAGTGGGGCGGATTATGAAATTAGAAGAAATTTACAGCGCTTGCGTCAAAGGACTTTGTTATTTGATGCTCGTAGCGATGATTATAGTTAGCTTATATGCTTTTGATAAGATGTCTCCAAAGGACCGCGATATGATTTTAATTTTTATGATGATGAGCCAACCACAATGACTGCATGGCAAGCTATGAATTTAGATTCAGTTCCAAAAGAAGTTTTCTCTTTTATTGAGAATATGAAATGTCCCATTTGTAAAGGAAGTGTCGCTAGCACCCCGCCCACTTGTTCCTTCTTAGGGCACAATGGAGAATATACTGGATTCACTTCTTGTGTTACCAATCCAGAAGAATATTGGATTACTCTTTTTTGGAGAGACCCTAAATATATTTCTCTAGAAGATGAGACGGTTGTTTTCTGGGATGAAGAACGAGAATACTCAATAACAAAAATGTATCCGGCAAATCCTGGCGGAATTGGAACTCATGTAAAAATATCTAAATTAGATGAGTCTGGAAGTCCAACAGAGAATATTACCGCCTTCGATTTAAATGGCTCTCCATTTGATTTTGAAAGGTTCGACATAGATTTCTACATTAATCTCATTAAAACTTATTCTATATTTAGATAAATCTGAATATTACGATATATTATAAGTATGGGGAAACCTTTATCTTTTAAAGACTTGTTAATACCAAAGATAGAAGCGGCACAACAAAAGAAGCCCGCAACTTCTTTTACTCGACCTCTAATGTCCGCAATCACTCCCGATCAACTTAGTAGAATGAAGGAGTTAGAGAAAGAGTTTATTAAGTTTTGCAATACGTTACGCTGTCCATTATGCTCGGCTCAATTAGACGGCGGCGTCTCAGCTAAAGCCGCCAATTTATATTGTCGAGCTAACCCAGATGAATATAAAGTAAATTATTTCAAAAACGACCCCATATTTTATAAACGAACCGTGCGCATAAATTTTAATGCGACTCAGTACGAGATCCTTACTTATCATGATGGTCCAGATTCCAAATACAAAAACTTTGTTTCTAAATTAGATTTAACTATTCCAAGAGTGGATTTAAGAGAAAGGGCTAAGGTTAAAGTATTTGAATTAGAAGGACCTTGCCTTCCCATTAAATCAGAGACCAGCGAAGAGATGCTCTTAGATAAGATAAAGTCGTTTATTGTGTTCAGCTAATGAAAAAGCCATTATCTTTTAAATCAATGTTGAAACCAAAAGAAAATGTAATGAGCGCATTGGCTCGGGTGAAATCTCCGGAATCCGCAGAAACATTAGATCGTAAAAAGATTAGGGTTTTTATTAATCAATTTAAATGTCCCTTATGCAAATGCTTATTAGAAGGCGCTCCAGATACCAAAGAGTTTCACATAAACTGTGCTTGGAATTCTCAGCACTTTTTTATTCACATTAATGCCGTTGATGCGAATAATATCTTTATAACTCGCGATCAGTTGGTATATACGGATGACCAGAATAGAAAGAAATATGTTATCTATAGAGACTATAATGCTGGTCAAATAGAAAATAGAATTAGCATATTGGATATTGATGGCGATGGAAATTCTAAAGGAACGTTTCGTTCCATAATTATTCCAGGTAATAACCTATTTGATTATTCTAAACTAGATGAGAAGAAGATAAGAGATTTAATAAAGAGCATACTGATTTTCAGTTAATTGTCGCCTCCGGGCGAATGGAGAAGCTATTATGGCTACTAAAAGATTGAGCAGAACCGTCATAGAAGGCGGCAGAAGAAACGTTTGGGAGCGCCGATCAAGCACGCAAGAAGAACGTGCCGAGGTTCGAAATTACTTGACTCGCTGCGAAGCGGACCCAGATCACTTTGATGAAGAGGTTGAGCCTCAACGCCAACCAGTTTTTAGAGAGTTTAGTGATAAACTTCGCCCCATGGAACGCTGGCTTGAAAAACAAGTCGGTCGTGTCTGGGATGACGTTCGTTCCGAGGTCTTCCAAACTTTTGATATCCGAACCACGGCAGGGAGACACATCACTTTCGACCACCTTCTTAAAGAGGTTGTTGATACTGAAAGTGGTTTCGATAGATACGGCTGGATGGCTGATCCTGATATTGATGTTGTTTCTACCCGAGGAGCCTATCGATTCTATGGTTCCTTTCACAGATATTACGTCAATCAAGAAGGCGTTCTTTGTGATAATGGTGACAAAGGTTCTCGCCGCCGCTTCAGAGAGCCTTATGCAACGGTAGCGGAATGTGAGGAAATCTCCAAATGGCTGGACTCTCGTATCATTAGTTGCAAAGACGGTAAATATTATTGGCATTCCGCTACTGATGGCGTTTGGAAGGCTGAATGGTTGAAATCAACCTACGGCTATGGTAGCGAATTGAAATACTATCTCTGGGACAATGGCGCGTACGTCGTTCGTAATCATGTGGTTCGTTCTTGGGGAGATTATTATTCTGATGTCAAAAAACATGGAAATCATTGGGAAGAAGTGGCTGTACCCTTTTCTTATCGCCAACGTAACGAATTGACGGTAGAGGATATGAAAGTCTTTAAGGGGTTAAAGGCTCGAATTGTTAGAGATATCTTGGCTTATGGAAAAGGAAGATAAAGACCACGACGTTTCAATCTATTTCTAATGGAAGTGGAATGCACATTTAATTCTTTAGAAAGTTTTTCGTAGCCCTTTTCTTTTATTAAAATAATTAATTCATCATTAGATGGCCATAGTATTTTACATCCTTGATTTAATTTTCGAGCCTTTCTTTTATCCATAATGGGCTGTGATTCATAATAATCTATTATTTCTTTTGCTAAATTATTTTTTCTTTCTAATGAAAGAGTATGATTGCTATAATAAATAAATTTTAATAGTTTATAACAATTAGTTCCATAAAAGTTTAAACTATATGAATTGACTTGTGCAATAATTTTTTTACCATTTATAGTTGAATTTTGTTTGCCCCTATTCGTAATTGTGCTTTTAATATTTAAACTAGTGATTTTTTCTTGAATTTGTTTCAAAAATTCAAGGCTGGCAGAAATCAATTGACAACTTCTTTTTGTTGTTTTACCGTGATAATATGTTCCAAGGGTTCCATCACCATCAATACACCCTCTAAGAAAATCTGAGAAATATATATCTGAAATTTTAGGCAAAGAAATATTATAGGTTTTTCTAATGGAGCATCCTTGATTTATAAACCATTTAGCAATTTCATTTCTTGTAATTCGAATGCCAAAATAGTTTTTTTTAAATTTATGTAATTTTAAATTAGTTCCTAATAAAACGGAAATAGATTTCAGCCAGTCATAATCTTTTGAGGTTAATTGGCAAGCATAAGAAGTTTTACCATTTTTATATACGCATCCATCAGTAATAAAGGCGCCAAGAATATAATACGACTCATTTTCTTTTTTATATAAAATTTCTGGGGTATAGTTATATTTTAGATGCATATAAAGATATATATCACCATATGCATAATGTGATATAAAAATATGGAAATTATAAGAATAGCAAAAATTACTCCGAAAAAAATTTTTGGACCCTATCGTCGTAAGAGCGATGGCAGGCAAATAGTTATTGTTGTTGAGAGAGGCGGCAAAAGAAGAACGGTTTCTTATCCAAAATGGTTAATGGAAATGCATTTAGGAAAAAAACTTGATCCGAACACTCAGACGGTAGATCACATCGATAGTAATTTCGACAACAACAATATAGATAATCTTAGGATTATGCCACGAAATGAGCACTCGGCAGAGGATACCCGCCGCGTAAAAAATCATAAATTTGAATGCGCTTGGTGCGATAAGGAGTTTGAACGCTCCCCTCGATTGATTCGAGACAAGTCAAAAAAGAACAAGGCTGGTCCTTTTTGCTCCCGCTCTTGTGCGGGGAAATACAGCCGTATGTTGCAGCTAAAGCTTGTTGAAAAGATGGGTCCGCAACCGTTCGTCGAATCAGAATACTTTAAAAAGAAGTATGTTGTAGAAGCCTCTTCGGAGTTTTATGATGGCGAAATCGATATTGATTTCGATGATTTAGTTCTTTATGCTCAAGAAGAAGATGAATTTGATTTTGAAAAAGGGGCAATGGACGCCTTATTGTCAAAATTTTTAAGGGCGACGAGCTAATATTTTTTAATTTATTAAAGCTTGACTTTCTAAAAATTATGATTATTGTGATATAGAAGTTACCAGAATGGGCATGTGGCGTAAAGGTAGCCGCGACGTTCTTAAAAATCGTTGGTCAATATGACCGTGGGGGTTCGAGTCCCTCCATGCCCACCAAGAAGATAACTGGATTAGTTCAGTTATCTTATTTTTATTAGGAGATTTTACATGCTATTTTCATCAGTCAAGAGTACGGGTACCGCGTCTGCAGAGTTTGATGTTGCGTCCATAAATCTTTCAATAGAAGAATTTGGTAAGACTGCTTCAGCCGCTCGCGATAATTTAGGCAAGGCAACTAATCAGATAGATGGTATTGTTAAGGTCTTTGAAAAAGAAGGCTTGGTTATTACCAAGGGCACTTTAAGAAGTTCTGTCTTTGTTGAACCTAATACCGATTACAATCGCACAACCGGAAAACAAAAGAGAGATGGTTTTAAAGCTATCGCTCAAATTCAGTTTCAAACTGAAACGGTGGCTATGGTCAATAAACTTTATGAGGCTTTAATCTCGGTAGAGACCGAGGGCTTAACCGTCTCTACGCCTTCATTCAAACTTAAAAAGATTGCTGTGCTGCAAGAGGCAGCTTTAGTTGATGCTTGGGAAAGAGTTCAGAATAGATTCAAGTCAGAGTGTAAAGTTCTTGGTTTGAAGACAACTGACTACGAGATCGCTAATTACACTGTTGGCTATGATGATTCATTAGAGGCAGAGCAGGATAGCGGCTATTCGAATAGTCGTAGTTCAGCTTCAACCGCAATGAATTATTCATGTACTAGTATTAATATAATTGGTAGTGTCTCAGAAATTAATTCTGGAAAAGCTAATATCAGAGCTAATTTGGTTGTTAGCTATCAAGTTAAAGGCACTAATGCTGCGTCGGTAAGTGCTTAGCAGTTAAACTTTACGAGATTTGAATTATGAATAAAGACGAAAAGTCAATTGTCCTAAATGAGATTCACACTTACACTTACAATTTAGAAGAGAAGCTGGCTCTTTTAAAAGACCATGTTAAATGGGGTTTGCAAAAAGGAAAGCTATGCGCCATTCCAGAAATTATTATTCTTTGTCAGAACCTGGCTTCTGCCTTGGAGGAATATGATGGTGATAATTTTTCTTTAAAAGACATGCAGGATTACAACGGCAACGCATATTGAAAAACTTAAACTCCACAAAAAGAATATTTTAAACAATATTCCGGAGGATTGACGACTGGTTGTGCCGGTCGTAAATTAAAGATTGTACGGTCGAGAGACCACATTATTATGGAGAAATCGAATTATGAGTAGTTCAAATATTGACAGATTGACAGAGACTTCCAGGGCGGTTTTTGAGGCGACAGAAGCCGTAGTTGCTGATATGAAAGATAAGGATCGCAAACAGGTTAAAGATCTTGCAACTGCAGTAAGCAGTCGCGTTGGTAAGGCGCCAAAAGAAATTCTTCACTTGGTGGATATGTTTGCGCATGATTGCGATAATGGATACGTTACTCGTGGCAAGGGCGGCGGCTTTATTAAAGGCGTTAAGGTTGTTAAACCCGCTAAAGCGGTTAAAGTCGAAGCGGACGTTGTTGTTGATTCAGCCTCTGATGAATCAGAAGGATGAACTTTTTTATATTAAGGGGCTAGGCAAATCTAACCCTTTAATATTTGAATGGGATAGAAGATAATATGGGCACTGATATTTATAGTAGGGCGTTTATTGGCGTTAAAGTTCATGAATCAAAATTATGGACCGTTAAAACTTTTCGTGCTTACCATCATAATTATCCCGATCATTATAAAGTTGATCCTATTACCGGCAATCCACTATGGAAAACTGAAAAAGTAAGAGCGCCCGGAGTATCCGACGATCGTAATTTTAATTTACATGTTGCTGGATGGTCAGTCCATGAATTAGATAATGAAAATAGCGAATATGTAATAGCGCTTAGATCTGTAGGAACCGGATCTAGTCGCAGCGGTCCATCAACTGGTTTTGCTTCAGGATTACCTGACTCTAAAGATCTTGAAGATTTTAAAAGTAAATTACAAGAGTCGGGATTCT
>Ga0315291_10003501_pt1 | contig 20262 bp, 16 predicted proteins | sample YL17G12_20_MG_FD_203070 | JGI IMG/M metagenome (GOLD analysis project Ga0315291, IMG submission 203070) | Sediment microbial communities from Yellowstone Lake, YNP, Wyoming, USA - YL17G12_20 | ecosystem: Environmental > Aquatic > Freshwater > Lake > Sediment | place: USA: Wyoming | collected...
AGTCCCTCGTCGGTCCAGGCTATAGCAGCTTTATATAAATTTACTGCTTGGTCCATCGGGATTGGGGTCAAACTTGGGTTAGCAATTACTAGATACTTCATCGCGTATTTCCTCCTTTGTTGTCTTGAATTTGCTTGTGTCACCACCATATCATCCCCTCTCATCTATTAGGCACATTACAGGTATTAAATGCCAATTTGTTTGAGTCGGAAAAAGGACTTTATAAAAGCAAATATAAAAGCCCCTAGCTAGATGCCAGCGGCTTTTAAGATCTCCGACGCAATACCGGGACGTTCGAATAGCCCGACTTCCGCTTACGATGCTTGTTTCAGGGAGATGTCCTTTTAACATTATAGAATAAAACCTGAGAAAGTCAACCTTGTGAAAAATTGAATAATCAGGTTATCGTTTTTGTAGTTGAGGACGGTCTTTGTCCGAAACGTCGAGGGCGATCTTTGCCCGAAGCATCGCGAGCTTACTTTGCGAGCGCCTGCCCCGAGCGCAGTGAGGGGATGCAAGAGTGCTCTTTATGAGCGATGCCGGGATCGCCTGCAGGGAGGTACGAGCTGCCGATCCTGGTCTTCTATCCCCACACATCCGCCGGTGGTTGAAACCACCGGCTACGAAGAGCACCAAACCCGCCTTCTTCGGGTTGCTTGCATCTTCTCCCATCCTGGAGTATGATACTCACGTGGTTTTAATCTAAACCATCTTCTTTGATGACCACTCCAGAAGATCTTGCCAGACAAAATATCGATAAACAGCTCTCTGCCTGCGGCTGGGAGGTGCAGGATCGTCACGCTATCAACCTTTTCACCAGCCGTGGTGTTGCTGTCCGCGAATTCCCCCTGGATACCGGCGAAGCCGATTACCTGCTCTTCGTGGACCGTAAAGCCGTCGGCGTTATCGAAGCCAAAGCCGAAGGCACTACCCTCTCAGCCGTCAAAGATCAGGCCGGTAAATATTCTATCGGCTTGCCTTCCAATATCCCCCATGTTACCCTGCCGTTGCCTTTCTTGTACGAGAGCACTGGTGTCGAAACCTATTTTAGTGACCAGCGCGACCCCGAGCCTCGCTCTCGCCAGGTGTTCGTCTTTCATCGCCCTGAGGCTCTGTCTGAATGGTTGGACCAACCAGACACCTTGCGCGCTCGCTTGCAGAGAATGCCTCAGGGCTTTCCATTAATTTCATCCCACCTTTGGTCGGCCCAGGTGGAAGCGATTAACCACCTAGAACGGTCCTTCGCGGCTGACCGTTCTCGCGCCCTGATCCAGATGGCCACTGGCTCCGGCAAGACCTTTACCGCTGTCAATTTCGTCTATCGCCTCATCAAACATGCCAAGGCCAAAAGGGTGCTTTTCCTGGTCGACCGCAATAACCTGGGTCGGCAGACGTTCAAAGAATTCGATCAATTTGTCACTCCCGATGATGGTCGCAAGCTCACCGAGCTTTATAACGTCCAGCATCTTCAATCGAATGTGCTCGATGACGTTAGCAAGGTGCATATCACCACCATTCAGCGCCTTTTTTCCATGCTGTGTGGTGAAGCTGAATTTGACCCCGCTAATGAGGAATCTTCCCTTTGGGAGACGGGTGGGGCGCTTGATGGACAACCCCCCAAGGAAGTGCGCTACAATCCGCGTATCCCCATCGAGTATTATGATTTCATCATCACCGATGAATGCCATCGCTCCATCTACAACCTGTGGCGGCAGGTACTTGAGTATTTCGATGCCTACCTCATCGGCCTCACCGCCACCCCCAGCAAGCAGACCTTCGGTTTCTTCAATCAGAATCTTGTGATGGAATATTCCCGCCAGCGTGCCGTGGCCGACGGGGTCAACGTGGATGGCGAGGTCTTTCGCATTCGCACCCGCATCACGGAGCAGGGCAGCACCATCGAGAAGGGCTGGTACGTTGGGAAGCGTGATAAACGCACGCGTAAACAGCGTTGGGAACAGCTGGATGAAGATCTTTCCTATGATCCCGAAGAGTTGGATAGAAAAGTAACCGCAACCAGCCAGATTCGCACGGTTCTGAAAGTCTACCAGGATAGCCTGCCCGAGCTTTTCCCCGGCCGTAATGAAGTTCCCAAGACGCTTGTTTTCGCCAAGGATGACAACCATGCTGAAGAAATCGTTCGCATCGCCCGCGAAGTCTTTGGCAAGGGCGACGATTTTTGCCAGAAGATCACCTACCGCACCACCGGGCAGCCTGAGGACCTGATCAGCGCCTTCCGCACCGCTTATAACCCGCGTATTGCGGTGACCGTAGATATGATCGCCACTGGCACCGATATCAAGCCATTGGAAGTGCTGCTCTTCATGCGTGCTGTCCGCTCGCGGGTGCTGTTTGAGCAGATGCTGGGCAGAGGCACCCGCGTGATTTCCGAGACCGACTTCCAATCCGTCACCACCACCCCCCAGGCTCACAAGACCCGCTTTGTGATTGTGGATGCTGTGGGTGTCACCGAGCAGGTATTGATCGAGACCGGCACGGTGGATCGCAAACCCTTCACCCCTCTGAAAAGCCTGCTGGAAGCTGTCGCAGTTGGTGCCATCGATGATGATCTATTGGGCTCCTTGGCCCGCCGCTTGGGCATGCTCGAGAAACGCCTGAGCGCCTCTCAGAAAGCCGAGTTCACCCGGTTGCTGGATATCCCCACCGCACCCGAGAGATTCAGTGATTTGCGTGCATTATCCAATGCCTTGCTGGATGCCACCGATCCAGATGCAATCTATGCCGCTGCTTTTAATCAAACTGTGGGGGCGGTCGGTGACCGCCCATCTGAACCAACTGCCGAAATGATCGAGGCTGCTCGCCAGATGTTAGTCACCCGCGCCATCCTGCCTCTTGCTGCCAGTCCTGATCTTCGCAGTTTCCTCCAAGAACGGGAAATCCTAATCGACGAGACCAACGTGGATGAAGTGGTGAATATCGGTTTCGACCAGGATGCCACTGCCAGAGCGCGCCAGCTGGTTGAATCCTTCCAGCAGTTCATTCAAACTCACAAAGATGAGATCACCGCCCTGCAAATTCTGTTCAGCCGTCCCTATGCTCATCAGCAGCTGGACTTTTCTCTGCTGCGCCAGCTAGCCGACCATTTAAGCCAGGATCTGAAAGAAACCGACCCGTTATACATGACCCAGGAATTATGGCAGGCCTACACCCAGTTGGAGAAGGATCAAGTCCGTGGGGCTGGTGAGAAGCGAGTTCTATCAGATTTAGTTTCCCTGGTCCGCCATGCTGCTATGTCTGAGGAGCTGGTTCCATATCCCGAGCATGTTGAAAGGCGCTATTGTGAGTGGTTGGTCGGCAAGGATTTCACCTCTCAACAAAGGTGGTGGCTGGATGAGATTGCTCGCTATATCGGCATCAATGTATCTATCAGTCAGGAGGACTTAAATTATTATGGGTTTCAAGCCAGAGGCGGACAGGTGGCAGCGATAAGGTTGTTTGGGGCAAGGTTACCAGTATTATTAGAAAATCTCAACGCAGAATTATCGGAGTGAAATTCGATTAATGCAAAGTCGAAGAATCGATTTACCTACTGGTTGGGTAGTTACTACAATTGGGGAAATATCAGATGTAAATAAGCGTAAACAAGTATTGCGTGATTACCCTGATGAAATGTTAGTTTCTTTTGTTCCAATGGCAGCTGTGGATGCTAATCAGGGTGTCATTGCTAGTCCTCAAATCCGACAACTTGGTGAGGTACGGAAGGGATTTACTACGTTCTCGAATGGTGATGTGATCATTGCAAAAATCACACCAAGCATGGAGAATGGAAAGGCAGCCATAGCCAAAAATTTATTCAATGGTATCGGAACCGGTTCTACCGAGTTCCATGTAATGAGTCCGGGACCCAATGTTTTAACATCATATTTATTCTATTACGTTCGACAAGAGTCATTTAGATGGGATGCCAAAGCAAACTTTACTGGAACAGCAGGACAGTTGCGTGTTCCAGGTAGTTTCATCGAAAAATATCCAATTCCTCTTCCTCCCCTCCCTGACCAAGGTCGCATCGTGGAACGAATCGAGAGCTTGTTCACCCAACTCGATGCGGGTGTAGCAGGCTTGAAACGCCTCAAAAAGGTGCTCAAGCGTTATAAAGCCAGTGTCTTGACGGCAGCTTGCGAGGGTAGGTTTGATAAAAGAAATAATAATCATCCAACGGAACTTCCAATTGGTTGGGTATGGACAACTATCAATGAACTAAAAAACCACCTAACAACTGGATCTCGTGGATGGGCAAAATATTATACAAAATCTGGTAGTCTTTTTATCAGGGTTGGTAATTTTAATCGCTTGTCCACAATCATTGATTTAGGAAAAATAGTTTTCGTTACCGCCCCACAAGGAGCCGAAGCAGACCGAACGCGATTAAAGATAAACGATTTGCTCATCACAATGACTGCCGATGTTGGTATGGTTGGCATTGTAGACGAGAGGATAATGCGTTGGGGTGATGCTTATATCAATCAACATGTAGGATTAGTTAGGCTTCAAGAACCTGATTATGTTAATTTTATTGCTTATGCTTTAGCATCAGAAATAGGGCAAAAACAATTTCGGTCCAAACAATACGGAGCTACTAAAGTTGGTCTTAATTTTGATGATATAAATTCCTTGAAGCTTCCTCTGCCCCCCATTGAAGAACAACACCGTATCGCAGCTGATATAGATCAGCGGTTGTCGGTTGTGCAGGAATTGAATCAAACCATCGAAGAAAATTTAAAACGTGCAGCACGTATGCGGCAAGCGATCCTTAAACGGTCATTTGATGGGAAGTTAGTGTAATTGAATGGAAGAAAAGCCTATTAAGGATATTCCCTCTCTAAAGAAATTACGGGAAGATGCTCATAACTTTTCCGTTTTAAATAAAGGATGGCCTTTGATTCGACCGCTTTTCAAAGTGTTAGGTGTTGATGTGAAACAAATCGATGAGGCATTAAAACAAGCTGCACCGCTAGTGGCAAAAACAGACGAATTGACTTCCCTCCCTGATGATTTCAATAACCTATTTAGTGATAAAGGTTGGATAATGTATAGCTGGATGAATATAGATATCGCAAAAAAGGCTGTCGAACTCGGAAAATCAGGACAATTCGATGAAGCTGAAAAAATTTTAATTGAATATTATTCAACTGAAGAATTACAAAGGGAACTCAGGTTAATGATAGCAGTCGAGGCATTTAGGGATCGAATCCAACTCGCTGAGAAAGCATTACACGACTTTACTGAAGAGCGATTTTATTCTTCAACCCTGGTTGTTTTATCTTTGCTTGATGGAATGGTGAATGAAATTCAACGGAAAGGATTTTTTTCGAAGAATGTTGATCTTACTGCATGGGATTCAATAACAGCTCATAGCAAAGGATTACAAAAACTAGTTTCTGTTTTATCTCAATCGCGTACAAAAACTGTTACTGAATCGATAAATATCCCTTATAGGCATGGTATATTGCATGGTATGGATTTAGGCTACGATAATCGAACTGTAGCAGTAAAAGCTTGGGTGGCATTATTTGCCACGCGCGATTGGGCAATAAAGGCCGAACGCAATCAATTGGAAGCTCCACCTCAAAAGCCTGAAAAAACCTTGAAAGAAGTATTCGACCAATGGCAGGAAAATGAAAGGGATAAAAAAGCGATAGAAAATTGGCAACCAAGAGATATTATTATTGGAAAAACTGTTCCGATTTTTGGTGATCCTGCTGATTATGATGAGAATATGCCTGAACGGAAATTGGCCGAATTTTTCCACTTTTGGAAATCCAATAATTACGGTTTCATGGCAAAATGCATACACTCTCGAACTGAAGATCCTGTTAATATATTTCCACGATATATTAGAGAAGAATATTACAGAAAACAACTAAAATCTTGGCAATTATCAGAAATTGAAGATGTATCACCTGCGGTAACTTTGATATCCGTATCTACCACATATGAGGAAAATGAATTAACTCATACAAAATTATTACAAGCCCGGATGATATTGCATGATGATAATAATATTGTTTTTATCCGCGGAAAGCCTGGCAGTCGATGGTCGCTGGTAAGCTGGCATCTTAATGAAATTGCTCAAAGTTACCCCAATGTCGCAGAGGACTATTAACAAAATCTTGATGCTTGATAAAGTATAAAAGAGTCTAAGTCATGTCCATCGAATCCTCTACTATTGTTCAACGTCTGTGGAACTACTGCAATGTCCTGCGCGACGACGGCATGTCGTACGGTGACTATGTCGAGCAGCTCACCTACTTGCTGTTCCTGAAAATGGACGATGAAAATGTTCATGTATTAGGCAAACCTAGTGCCATCCCTGCCGAATACAATTGGGCCAGTCTGCGCAAATTATCCGGGGATGAGCTGGAGTTTCATTATCGCCAAATCCTGACTACCTTAGGGCAGGGCTCAGGTCTAATTCCTGTTATCTTCCGTAAAGCCCAGAACAAGATCCAGGACCCTGCCAAGCTGGAACGTTTGGTCGAACTGATCGACGGTGAGACCTGGATCGGTCTGGACATCGATATCAAGGGTGAAATCTATGAGGGCTTGCTGGAAAAGAACGCCCAGGACACCAAAAGTGGTGCCGGCCAATACTTCACCCCCCGCCCCCTCATCAAGGCCATTGTGGATGTCATGCGTCCAGCTCCTGGTCAGACCATTTGTGACCCTGCCTGTGGCACAGGTGGCTTCTTGCTCGCTGCCCATGACTTCATCGCCCAAAATTATCCTCTAGACGTTGACCAGTGGCAATTCTTGAACCATGCTGCCTTGCATGGTTGGGAGATCGTGGATGCCACCGCCCGCCTGTGTGTCATGAACCTGTACCTGCACGGCATTGGAACCGATTCCGGTAGGGGCGGATCGAGTCCGGCGTTCCCTTCAGCCGGATCGGGAACCGCCCTTTCCGAAAGCCCCATCCGTGTCGCTGATAGCCTGGCCGCTCATCCCGGTCAATACTTTGATATGGTGCTTACCAATCCTCCCTTCGGCAAGAAGAGCAGCGTCACCTTTGTCACCGACGAGGGTGAAGTGCGGAGTGAATCCCAAAACATCGTGCGTGATGATTTCTGGACCTCCACCAGCAACAAACAGCTCAACTTCGTCCAGCATGTTCGCAGTATCCTGCAGCAGCACGGTCGTGCCGCCATTGTTGTTCCCGATAATGTCCTTTTTGAGGGGGGTGCCGGTGAGGTCGTTCGCCGCCGTCTGCTCAATGAGTGCGATGTGCATACCCTCTTGCGCCTTCCCACCGGCCTCTTTTATGCCCAGGGCGTCAAAGCCAATGTCATCTTCTTCGACCGCAAGCCTGCCAGTGAAATCTCCTGGACCAAGCAGGTCTGGATTTACGACTTTCGCACCAACATGAACTTCACCCTCAAGACCAATCAGCTTGTCCGTTCCGATTTGGATGATTTTGTCTCTTGCTACAATCCCCAAAACCGCCATGAACGCCATGCAACCTGGTCAGAAGCTAATCCAGATGGTCGCTGGCGCATGTTCACGTATGAAGAATTGATCGCCCGTGACAAGGTCAACCTGGATATCTTCTGGTTGCGCGACGAATCCCTCGAAGATTCCGCCAACCTCCCCGACCCGGACGTTCTGGCGAAACAGATTCTGGAAGAACTCGAAGCCGCCCTGGAGCAGTTCAAGGGAATTGTAGAGGAGCTTGGAGAAAACGGGAACGTATCTGAGTGATGCAAAGATAAAGCGAGAGATAAAAATGACTCTTGAAGATGAGTTTCACCATGCCATGATCGGTGTCGCTAATTTTGCGAATGCACATAATTTTGGTTATCGTTTCCGTCAAATGCTTGGAGAATATGGTGGAGTAGGAACTGCCAAACGTTTGCTCGCAAAACAAGATATTCAATCTGGGCTGTGGGAACTTTGCCAACTAGACGCATTAGATAAGTCGATGGAAGCGTTTGTTATTCAAGAGCATTTTCACCCTCTATTTTGCGAAGAGCAGATCGAAGAAGCACGCCGCAGACTTGAGGCATTAAAACATTTTAAATAATAGATTACCTCAATCATTACGAGATTTCGTACCTTTATTACCACCAACCCGCTTCGTGGGTTTTGTGTTCTTCGTAGCCGGGGGTTTCAATCCCCGGTGTTTTTGATATTAATCGTGTCCATCCGCTATCCTGTACCAGGTAATCTACCCGCTATCCGCTAACCCGCGCCTAGCGTTTTTATCCGCTTATCCGCTATCAGATCCGCTTTCAAGTTTTACCCTACGCTTACCTTAAAATATTCGCACTTTTCCCTAAACCCCTTGTGGATTAGAACATTTGTGCTATAATCAGTGTACTTCTGTACCGATCGCTCTTCATCGGTATGAACGCTTTCCTATGTTGTCGTTTTTTCTAAATAAAAGCGTTCGTATACCGATTGTTCTTCATCGGTATGAATGTATTCTTATGGTACGTTTTTATTGATGAATCCACCCTTGTACCGGTTGGTCTTTACCGGTATGTGCTCTCCCATATCGGTATATGTTCTCGCACATCGAGCAAACCTGCCAACACTCAGTTATTTAAACGTTTGAACGTTCCAACCTTCCAACGAAAGGAACCTATGACTTCTTCCCTTCCCCGCCGCCGCGGCGCACCCCTCGGCAACTTCAATGGTTTCAAACACGGCTTCTACACCACTCGCGTTAAAAAACACAACCCCTCCGCTGAAGAAGTCACCGACCTTAAAAGCCTCTTCGATGAGATCGCCCTCATCCGCGTCTTCACCAATAAGCTGGTCGAATCCTGTGATGCCACACCCACCAGGGACGAGCTGGCAGATATCCTTCGTATCCTCTGTCTCTCCTCTGCTGCCATCACCCGCATCCTACGCGTGCACTACCTCATCACCGGCTCCGAAAATGATCTTGACCCCGATATCGAAGAGGCTATCCGCCAGGTTCAAGCCAGGCTCATCAACAAACAAGCTCCGACCCCCATTCCCGCCTCCACTGAACAGGATGCCAATCTGACCTCCTCCAACCCACATCCCCAAGGAGAAGATTAATTGAATGGAATTGAATTATCACAGGTACAATTCATGTCCCTCAAATGCCCTCATCCTCCACCCAAAATGCCTTCGTTCCGTTTCGTTATTTTAAGTGAACGAATATCTTTTCCCTACCCAAATATTCCCTCCAGCCCACGCCAGTGGATGGAATCCACCGGCAGCTGGTAGGAAACCCGCAAAGCGGGTTTGGTGCGCTTCGTAGCCGGTGGTTTCAACCACCGGCAATCCATCACCAAGAAGATTAATTGAATGGTTTTGAATTATGTCCAATTCAATCGAGGGCGTTTTTCTGTTTGTGAAGCCCGAAGCAACGCGAGTTCTCCGTGGCAAGCGCAGCGTAGCAAGCGGCTTTACGAGCGTTGTCAATCCCCAACCTGTGTGTATCTGCCTGCCCCCACTGCACTTGGAGGGGGTGGTTAAATATTCCTTCTCTTTTTGCTCTATAGTTAATTATTCTTTCTTAGTTCTTATCTGCGTTAATTCCGCTCTTCGGATATCCGCTGGTTTTGCAGATACCGCGGTTATATCTTCTTTCTCTTTTTGCTTTATAGTAATTTTTCATTTCTCAATTCTTGTCTGCGTAAATCTGCGTTCATCTGCGGTTAAATGTCTCTTCTCTCCCTCCCAAATTCACAAAAAACAGGATATACTCCCCTCTTCAGGAGCAAACACCCATGTCCAACCTTTCATTCAAATCGAAGCGAGCGCCCATCTACAAAGACGTCCCAGACGAGAACTGGAACAACTGGCGCTGGCAGCTAAGCAACCGCCTCAACACCGTGGAAGAGATCAGCAAAGTGCTCACCCTCACCGAAGATGAAAAAAATGCCCTCTCCGCCCCCCATCTCTTCCGCGTGGATATCACTCCCTACTTCATCTCGCTGATCGACCCCGATGACCCCGAAGACCCCGTCCGCAAGCAGGTCATCCCCAACGACTGTGAGATGGTGCCCTTCACCGCCGAGATGGCTGACTCACTGTCAGAGGACGCCCATTCGCCCGTCCCTGGTCTCGTGCATCGCTACCCCGACCGGGTCTTGATGCTTGTGACCACCCAGTGCGCCTCCTATTGCCGCTACTGCACCCGCTCGCGCATCGTGGGTGACCCCGCCGCCACCTTCTCTCGCGCCGAATTCGAGCTGCAGCTCGAGTACCTGCGCCATACCCCTCAGGTGCGCGATGTACTGCTCTCCGGGGGCGACCCGCTCGTTTTGGCACCCAAGATCCTCGAGGAGATCCTCACCCGTCTGCGCGAGATCCCACACATCGAGATCGTGCGCATCGGTTCGCGCGTCCCGGTCTTCCTGCCTATGCGCGTCACCGACGAGCTGTGCGATATGCTCCAGAAGTTCCACCCCCTGTGGCTCAACATCCACGTCAACCATTCCAATGAGATCTCCTCTGAGCTGGCCCAGGCCACCGATAAGCTCACCCGCGCCGGCATCCCGCTTGGCAACCAGTCGGTGCTGCTGGCAGGCGTCAACGATAACGTCCACATCATGCGCCAGCTGGTGCAGGATCTGGTGCGCATCCGCGTCCGCCCCTATTACATCTACCAGTGTGACCTGGTGCATGGCGCTGGTCACTTCCGCACCCCCGTCGCCAAGGGTATCGAGATCATGGAGGGTCTACGCGGCCACACCTCCGGTTTTGCTGTGCCCACCTATATGATCGATGCGCCCGGCGGGGGCGGCAAGATTCCCGTCATGCCCAATTACCTGATCAGCATGTCGGACCACAAGATCATCCTGCGCAACTTTGAGGGCTTCATCACCACCTACGAGGAGCCCACCGATTACTTGCCCGAGAAAGCCGCCAGGTTCCATGGTGAGAAGCGCCCCGAGCCCGGTCAGGAGGGTCTCACCGCCCTGCTGGATGGCGAGCAGATGACTATCAAGCCCGAGGGTTTCGACAAGCTGCGCGCCCGCGGCGGTCTCCAGCACCGCCTGAGGGACCCCAATACCAATAAGTGGAAGCCCCTGGGCATTGGTTCGGGTGAACAGCCTCAGCAGGCTGAAAAACCGGATGAACCTGAAATTTTAAATAAATAGGGAAAAAGGAACCACGGGCTATTTTATCGTTCGGGGTTCTTGTTTTCTCACCTTAACTACCCGTTAAACCTCCCGACGTTTAGCCGGCTGGTCGAAACCCCGGGCAGGCTCGAAAGGACAGGCATATGAACATCGAAGTACTCTACCGCCCATCTTATTCCCTGGCAGTCATCAAGCTCACCCCCAACGAAGAGATCCGCATCGAAGCCGGGGCCATGGTCAGCATGTCGCAGGGCGTCACCATCGAGACCAAGGCAGCCGGAGGCTTCCTTAAATCGCTCGGTCGCTCCATGCTCGGTGGCGAGAGCTTCTTCCAGAACTTCTTCAAGGCACCCCCGGAGGGTGGTGAGATCACCGTCGCTCCCGAGCTTCCGGGAGACGTCTTCACTTATGACATGAGTGGCGAAAAACTGTTGGTCCAATCCGGCTCGTTCATGGCTTGTGAAACCACCATTGAGCTGAACACCAAGGTCGGCCTCAAAGGCTTTGTGGCTGCCGAGGGCTGGTCCATGCTCGAAGCCGCCGGTACGGGTAAGCTGCTGCTCTCTTCCTATGGTGCCATCCACGAGAAGGTGCTGGCTGCTGGCGAGAAATATATCGTCGATACCACCCACCTGGTGGCATTCCCCGCCAGCATGCCTGTGGAGCGCAAGACCGTGGGCGGCCTGAAGTCCACCCTGCTCTCCGGCGAGGGTCTGGTGGTGGAGCTCACCGGACCCGGGCGCCTGCTCATGCAAACGCGCAGCCCGAACGCCTTCCTGTCATGGCTCATCCCCAACCTGCCCTTCAAGCGGAAGGGGGAGTGATCAAACACCAACCTGCACTTGACATCCTTACAATTGTAGATATAATCATAACTAACTTTATCGTATATATCAGTTAATCGGAGCATAACCTTGTTCACTTGCTTATGTCTGAGGCGGGGTACATAACCGCCTCTCCGTCAAAGTAAATCCCTTACCGGACGACCAACAATCTGACGAAAGGTGGTAGCACCCCGCACGCGACATTCAATACGCGTGGCTGGAAAGGCCACCTTTTTTGTTTGTATGTTGGCCGTATTTTTTTTTAGCTTGAGAGGGAACCCTTAAATATGAAAATAGCAAATGATATAACCCGGCTGATCGGCAACACCCCCCTGGTGCTCCTGCATCGCCTGACGAATGGCACCAAGGCAGACGTGGTGGTGAAGCTCGAGTCTTTCAACCCGGCTCATAGCGTCAAGGACCGCATTGGAGTATCCATGATCGATGCCGCCGAAAAGGCCGGTTTGATCAAGCCCGACACGATCATCCTCGAGCCCACCAGCGGTAACACTGGGATAGCACTGGCGATGGTATGCGCTGCGCGTGGTTATCGGTGCATGCTGACCATGCCTGAGTCTTTCAGCAAGGAGCGCCGGATGCTGTTACGCGCGTATGGCGCCGAGCTGGTGCTCACCCCAAGCAGTGATGGCATGGCGGGTGCCATCCGCAAGGCAGAGGAGATGGCTAAAGCTGACCAGCGATACTTCATCCCCCAGCAGTTCAAGAACCCCGCCAACCCTGAGATCCACCGCCGCACCACAGCCGAGGAGATCTGGCAGGATACCGATGGTAAAGTGGACATCCTGGTGGGGGGAGTGGGCACAGGAGGCACCATCACAGGTGTTGGAGAAGTGATTAAAGCCCGTAAGCCTGAATTCAAGGTGGTGGCGGTCGAGCCGGAAGGTTCGCCGGTGCTATCAGGTGGGCAAAAAGGCCCGCATTTGCTACAGGGAATCGGTCCAGGCTTCATCCCGGAAGTCTTAAACACACGCATCTATGATGAGATCGTGCTGGTAAAGAACGACATGGCGCTTGATACTGCCCGCCGTATGGCAAAGGAAGAGGGCCTGTTGGTGGGGATCTCCTCTGGTGCGGCGGTTTGGGCTGCCCTGCAGGTGGCAAAACGGGACGAGAATGCTGGCAAGCTGCTGGTAGTCATCGCCCCTGATTTCGGCGAGCGTTACCTGAGCACAGCATTGTTTGCCGACCTGGCATAATGATAGGTTATTTATATCCAATAAATGCCATGATGATTTTGTGTGATTCTTTACTGATAATTTGCTTACAAGGATTGATTGATCATGGAAGCTAAAACTATTTCAACCACATCATCCACAACCACGGTCAGGCACGTAAGCCTGCTCACGACGATGCGCCGGGACGTTCACTCTGCGATCGAGCGGGACCCCGCCGCGCGTACCAGGCTTGAGATCGTGCTGGGTTACCCCGGGCTGCATGCCCTGTGGGGTCATCGCATCGCTCATTGGCTGTGGCTTCACAACCTTAAGCTAATCGCCCGCTTGTTTTCTCAGCTCATACGCAACCTGACCGGTATCGAGATCCACCCGGGAGCTAAGATTGGTCAGGGATTATTCATTGACCATGGTATGGGTGTGGTGATCGGAGAGACAGCGGAGATTGGTGAGGAAGTCACCCTTTACCATGGGGTGACCCTGGGCGGTACCAGCCTGGAGAAGGGCAAACGCCACCCCACCTTGGGTGACAGGGTGGTGGTAGGCGCGGGTGCAAAGATCCTGGGGGCGATCACCATCGGAGCGGACACACGCATTGGTGCCAACGCAGTCGTAGTACGGTCGGTGCCGGCCAACTCGGTGGTGGTGGGCGTGCCAGGCCAGAACATCTCCCGCAGTATACCTCACCACGCCAGCGATGCCCCCGATCTGAATCACACCTCCCTACCCGACCTGGTAGGCGTATCTCTAATAGACTTGATCAAGCGAGTGGAAACGCTCGAAGCCCTTGTGGATGGGCAGGCGAATGGTAAGACCCACGTCCACGCACCCACCGACGGCACCTGGAAGGGAGAGGATTTTTCCATATAAATTGCTGGCTTTTTCGGTATCATAGCCGTCGAATAGAATCCAACGGCTGTCTATATCAAACCCGCAAGGCGGGTTTCCCAATTGTAGCCGGCAATGTCCGGTTTGCTTTTATACCGGATGGTTTCTAACCACCGGCTAAAATAAAGACCATACAGGCTTCGGGTACCTATGAGGTCTACCAGCTTCGAAAAAATGGATTATACTATTTCCTCAAACTCAATCCAAAACCATCACTTATTCGGAAATATCCATGCTACCCAATTTATCGCATGAAGAAATCCTGCGCTACTCGCGCCACCTGCTCATCCCAGATGTTGGTATGGAAGGGCAGCGCAAGCTCAAGGCAGCCTCAGTTCTGATCATCGGGACCGGGGGGTTGGGATCCCCCGTTGCCCTGTACCTGGCGGCAGCTGGGATCGGGCATATTGGGCTGGTGGATTACGATGTGGTCGACCGTACCAACCTGCAGCGCCAGGTCATCCATGGTACTTCCACCGTTGGCAGGCTCAAGGTTGAATCAGCCCGCCAGCGCATGCTCGACCTGAACCCTGACATCCAGGTGGATACCTATAACCTGGTGTTTACCTCCGGGAATGCCATGGGGATCGCTGAACCCTATGACCTGATCATCGACGGGAGTGACAACTTCCCCACACGCTACTTGACCAATGACCTGTGCGTGCTGACCGGCAAGCCCAACGTTTACGGATCGGTCTACCGCTTCGAAGGGCAGGTGAGTGTATTCGACGCCCGCCGAGGTCCTTGTTACCGTTGCCTGTTCCCCGACCCGCCTCCCCCTGGTCTCGTGCCGTCCTGTGCGGAAAGTGGCGTGCTGGGTATCCTGCCTGGAACGATCGGCACATTGCAGGCTACCGAAGCCCTCAAGCTGATTCTGGGGTTGGGTGAGCCGTTGATCGGTAGGCTGCTGCTCTATAATGCTCAGGATATGAGCTTCGAGTTCGTCAAGCTGCGCAAGAACCCGAACTGCAAGGTCTGCGGTGAGAACCCAAGCGTGACGGAGCTGATCGATTATGAAGCCTTTTGCGGCGTGCCAGGGCGTGAGGTGGAGACTGGGTCAGCGGGCGAGGAATGGGACATCACGCCGAGTGAGCTGGAAGCCCAGCTAAAATCGGGCGCCTTCCTGTGCCTGGTGGATGTACGCGAACCACACGAGCTGGAGATCTCACACATTGATGGCACACGCAGCATCCCCCTGGGGCAATTGGCGATGCGAAGTAATGAGCTGGACCCGCAGGATGAGATCGTGCTGATCTGCAAAGCCGGGGTGCGCTCGACGCGTGCCCTGCACATCTTGCTCGGGGCAGGTTTCCGCAAGCTCAAGAACCTGCAAGGTGGGCTGAACGCCTGGGCGAAAGTAGTCGACCCGAGCCAGCCAATCTACTAAATGACCACTTCCACAAACGCACAACTTTCACTGCTTTCTTGTATGGCACATCCTTCGGATGAAGCCTTTAGCATGGGTGGAACCCTGGCACTCTATGCCCGGCGCGGCGTGAAGGTACATGTTCTATGCGGCACGCGCGGCGAAGTGGGCGAGATGGACCCCGCACTGCTTAAGGGATTCAACTCCACAGGTGAGCGGCGAGAGTGGGAGCTCCAGTGCGCAGCTAAGACCCTTGCCCTGGCGGGGGTGTACTTCCTGGGCTACCGCGATTCGGGTATGCCTGGCTCCCCTGAGTATAACCATCCCAATGCCATGGCAGCCCAACCTGTGGATGAGGCGGCTGCAAGGGTAGTGCATTTCATCCGCATGCTTAAGCCGCAGGTGGTGGTAACCCATGATCCCATCGGTGGCTATAAGCACCCCGACCACATCGCCCTGCACCTCGCCACAAAGCGTGCCTTCGAGCTGGCGTCTGACCCCAATTTCCTCGACGACTTGCCGCCCTTCAAGCCTCAGAAGTTATATTACCAGACCATACCCAAGGACCTGCTGCGCTGGGCGGTAAGACTGGCTCCACTGCTGCGTATGGACCCGCACCACTTCGGGCGCAACGGGGATATCGACCTGGCTACCTTGGTGAAAGAGGGTGACTTCCCCACCCACGCACACATCGACTGCCGCTCAGTGAGCGAAATACGCGACGAGGCCAGTGCCTGTCACACCAGTCAGGGGGGTGAGTCGATTGGGCGTCAAGGACCAATGGCATTTTTACGGCGTTTCTTTGGGAGTACGGAGACCTTCATGCGCGCTTATCCGCTACCGGAGAAAGGTCTGCGAGAAAAGGATTTGTTCGAAGGAGTGGTTTAGATATAGTTGGTATTTTGGATTTTGCTCTAATCCAAAATTTACCCTCACCCGATTTTTAATAAAACAGGATGGCGGAATAGATTGCTCAGGTTGATTCTCTCAACGCTTTTTCGAGTAAATCGATAAATTGCAGCTTTCTTGCCCACCCCCGAAGATATTCCAAATCGAGAATACCTGCTCTCACTTTCAATACCCCTAAGACATCACGCCATTGCCTTTCCGAGATTTCGCCCCCCATACGAAACCATTCCAGCTTAGCAAGGATGGTATCTTCAGGGCTGGCAAAGAAAGCGCTAACTTCAGGTTCCTTGGTAATGATCTGCTTTTGGGCACGGGCGAGCTGTGATCTATGAAAAGGGCTCGTACTCTGAATAAATACATCTACCTTGAACATAGACGTTCGGTGGATGATATTAAAGCTGGATTTTTGTCGGATGGAATCAACGATCATTTCCTCTTCTAGATAAAATTCATTGTGGAGGGATGTAATAAATGGTCGGACATGTTCGAGATGCATATCAGCAATAATGTCTACATCCTGAGTAGTTCTGACAATACCATAAATTGTGCTAGCGAGTGAGCCACCGATAAGATAGGGGATATTTAGTTTTTCAAAAACTTGAGTAACAAGCACTGTGACCGCAATGGGTTCAGGCAACATCTTTGAGCTCCCCATAAACTTTTCGGGCGAGTTCCTCCCCCAGGAGCAAACCTGCTAATCTGCGTTGGATTTCTATCTCAGTGGCTTCGATATACCGAGAACGCAGACCGATTAATGCTAGCATGCGAGCTGAAGCGTTCAATTCCGCCAGCATTTTCAGTTTTTGGATGGGAGTAGCTTGCTTAAGCAATCGAATTTGCAAGTCTTCCATCTTGGGATTTGTATCTTCAAATAAGGTACTCATAATTTCAGTTTAGTATAATCCTTTGTTTCTGATCATCTTTCTTCATGATTGCCTAATTATCTACTCGCTCTTTACCATCGCCCTCTCCAACGCCTCCCGCACTGAACGCGCCTCCACTACTTCGATCCCCTTTGGCCAGGACTCACCTTTGCGTATTCTTTTGGGCACAATAGCGGTCTTGAACCCTAACTTGGCAGCCTCACGCAATCTGGCGGGCATCTGCCCCACCATGCGCAGTTCGCCAGAAAGCCCCACCTCACCGATCAATACGGTATCAGCTTTCACTGGTTGGTCGCGCATCGATGAAGCAATGGCAGCCGCCACAGCCAGGTCGGCGGCCGGCTCCTCCACTTGAATGCCCCCAACCACATTGACGAACACGTCCTGGTCGCCCAGCCGTATGCCCAGGCGGCGCGCCAGCACAGCCGTCACCAGCAGCAGGCGGTTGAAGTCCACCCCGTTGGGGGTTCGGCGTGGGTTGCCAAATGCGGTGGGGCTGGTTAGCCCTTGCACCTCCACCAGGATTGGGCGTGTGCCTTCCATCGTTACCGCGATGGCGCTGCCGGGTGCGTTCACCATGCGTTCCGCCAGGAATGCTTCTGACGGGTTGGTGATCTCCACCATGCCGCGCTCGCGCATCTCGAATACTCCCACCTCCGAAGTAGCCCCGAAACGGTTCTTCACCGACCTTAGCAGCCGATAGGATTGAAAGCGGTCGCCTTCCAGATAAAGCACCGTATCCACGATGTGCTCGAGCACCCGTGGACCCGCGATGGCACCTTCTTTGGTAACATGACCAATGAGGAATATTGCTACACCCGAACCTTTGGCTAACTCACGCAAGCGGGAGGCACACTCACGCACCTGGGTTACACTGCCCGCAGACGACTCGAGCTCGGGCATATAGGTGGTCTGGATCGAATCGACGATGACCATTGCCGGCTTGACTGCAGCGATATGCTCCAGGATTGCAGAAAGGTTGGTCTCTGTGACGAGTAGCAAACCCTCTGGCATCTCGCCTTTTTCGTCTTTCAGCAAACGTAAGGCACGCATCTTGATCTGGCGCTCTGATTCCTCGCCTGAGACATATAATACTTCTCCGGTCTGCGCCATCTCGAGTGCCACTTGCAATAAAAGCGTGCTTTTACCGATCCCTGGGTCACCACCCACCAGGACGATCGAGCCCGGAACGATGCCGCCACCCAGCACCCGCGCAAACTCACCGATGGAGAGCGCCCAGCGCTCATCGGCATCCCCCTCGATCTCAGTTAGGCGTCTGGGAGTGGAAGCACCTGTCAATCCGCGTCCGGCAGCGTGGACCGGTTTGGCTGGTGCAGCAATAACCTCTTCAACCATGCTATTCCAGGCGCCACATTGCGGGCAGCGTCCCATGGGGCGGGCAGCCGTCCGCCCGCATTGTTGGCAAACGTATTGGGTGTGAGATTTGGGCATAGATTTGATTATACCTTTTCAGGGGGAAATGAAAAATTAGTGACAATCATCGGAAGAGTTGTTAATCAATTCGCTTCGATATGACTTTGTACAAATTTAGCGATGCGGTTAATCGCTTGATCAGCCTCCGGAAGAGCTGGAACACACATATGCCAAACGTGCCACATATGCGGCCAAACTTCTAACGTCACGTTATTCCCCGCAGCTTTTGCTCGATCAGAGAAGCGGACCGAATCATCCAGGAGGATTTCATCAGCACCAGCCTGAATAAGGAGGGGGGGCAAGCCACTTAAGTCTGTAATCAGCGGTGCGATAAAAGGATCGTTTATGTCGTGATCTCCAAGATATAAGCTCATCATTGTCCGTGCATATTTTGGAGATAACAGCGCATCTTTCCAGGCGTTTGAGTGCATGCTATGACCACGACACATCGGATCGGTGCAGGGTGATATACATACTGCCGCAGCTGGAAGCGCTTGATTCGTATGATGCAATGCTAACAATACACTGATTGTCAGGAAACCACCCATAGAATCACCTGCTAAGACTATTCTCTTTGCACGATAATCGTTCGAAAGCAGCCAGCGATATACAGTAATGCAATCGTTTAGCCCTGAAGGGAAAGGATGTTCAGGTGCCAACTGGTAATCTGGTAGGAGAGCCCTTATGCCACAAGCTAACGCGATGTAACCTACCATCCAACGATGGGCATTATATAAACCTGTTACACCGCCACCGCCATGTAGATATAGGAGAGCTGTGTCCTGTTGGGCATTGGGTGGAAATAACCATTCCGAGCGGACACCATCAACATTGACCTGTTCCCACTGTATTCCATTTGGAACTCGTATATGTTTGTCACCTTCGCCTGAGCCTCTTCGAAGCAAAGGAATTGAGCCGAGCACTATATAACCTCCGAAACGATATAACCATTGGTTAGTGCGGATGCGAAAGCCCTTTAGTGTTGACATATATTACCCTTCCAATCAATATGAATCTGCTAAGTGGCAAACTTTATTAATCCACTCCTGCTCACCCACACAGGACGGTAGGAATGCACTGCTCCATCTGCAAGGGTGCCGTTAAGTCACCTCACATTGAGTATAATCCTCATTTTCTTGCTGCAATAAATTTACTTTATAACCTGACAGAAATGTGGAGGGTTTTTTCCGTATCATTTGGATTAATGCGTGTTAAATCATGCAAGCCTATAAGTTACAGGCTTGCATTGATAACCAGTCTCGTTTAATTATTTTCGTTAGGAGGGCCCAAAAATATTGCTAGGCGCCTTCGGGTTCAGTTTCCACCTGGGCTGGGGCTTCCTCCGCCCGCCGTAGAACGACTTCATCTTCACGGTAATCAACGATGATGGCATCCCCATCAGCGAATGTGCCTGATAGGAGAGCATCCGAAAGCATATCCTCCACCTTTTGCTGGATGACGCGCTTCAAGGGTCTGGCGCCCATCTCGGGATCATAGCCCAGTTCCGCTAGCTTATCCAGCGCCACGGGGGTTGCCACCAGGGAGATATCATGGTCCTTAAGGCGTTCAGCCACCTTGTCTAACTCCAATTTGACAATCTCCTGGATATCTTCCTTGTTAAGTGCCCGGAATACGATGACCGAATCCAAGCGGTTGATAAACTCGGGACGAAAGACCCGTTTG
>Ga0315291_10003503_pt1 | contig 20255 bp, 16 predicted proteins | sample YL17G12_20_MG_FD_203070 | JGI IMG/M metagenome (GOLD analysis project Ga0315291, IMG submission 203070) | Sediment microbial communities from Yellowstone Lake, YNP, Wyoming, USA - YL17G12_20 | ecosystem: Environmental > Aquatic > Freshwater > Lake > Sediment | place: USA: Wyoming | collected...
CGCTTGACGATCTTGCGGCAGATCGTGGTGAGCTCCCGTTCGAGGTTCCGGACGCCGGCCTCGCGGGTGTAGCCGCGGATGAGCTTGAGCAGGGCCTGGTCGGTGATCTTGATGTTCTCCTCGGTCAGCCCGTGAGCGGACATCTGCTTGGGCAGGAGGAAGCGCCTGGCTATCTCGGCCTTCTCGTCCTCCATGTAGCCCGGGATGCGGATGATCTCCATCCGGTCGATCAGGGGCTTGGGGATGGGGTCGACCATGTTGGCCGTGACGATGAACATGACCTGGGACAGGTCGAAATCGGTGTCGATGTAATGGTCGAGGAACGTGCTGTTCTGCTCGGGGTCGAGGACCTCCATCAGGGCCGAGGCCGGATCGCCCCGGAAATCCATGCTCATCTTGTCGACCTCGTCCAGGAGGAAAACGGGGTTCTTCGTCCCGCTGCGCTTGATCATCTGGATGATCCGCCCGGGGTAGGCGCCGATGTAGGTCCGCCGGTGCCCCCGGATCTCCGCTTCGTCGCGAACGCCGCCCAGAGAGAGGCGGACGAATTTGCGGCCGGTGGCCCGGGCGATGGATTTTCCGAGCGAGCTCTTGCCGACGCCGGGCGGCCCGACGAGCCCTAAGATGACCCCCTTCGGGTTCTTCACCAGCTGGCGGATGGACAGGTACTCGGTGATGCGCTCCTTGACCTTCTCCAAGCCGTGGTGGTCCTCGTTGAGGATCCGCTCGGCTTCCTTGAGCTCCCGTTTCTCCCTCGTTTTCTTGTTCCAGGGCAGGGAGATGAGCCAATCCAGATAGTTCCGGCTGACCGTGGCCTCGGCCGACATCGGCGGCATGGACTCCAGCCGTTCGATCTCCTTGTAGGCTTTCTCCTCGGCGTCCGCGGGCATCTTGGCCTTGGCCACCTTCTGGCGCAGTTCTTCGACCTCGTTGGGCTGGTCTTCCTTGCGGAAATTCGGGGACCCGGGCGGGAATCCGCCCTTCGGACCGGGCGGCTGATCCTTCAACCCCGTCCGGCGCCGGGCGGCCCGCTGGGGGTCCTTTTGGTAGGAGGCGTGGATCTTCAGGATCTCGTTCTCCAGGACGTAGTTGAGCCGCCTCAGCCTTTCGAAGCTGTTGACCGTCTCGAGAAGGTTCTGCTTCTCCTCGAGAGGCATGTAGACGTGAGAGGCGATGATGTCGGTGATCCGCTCCGGGGTGTTCTCCCTAAGGGCGGGGATGATCGAATCCAGGTTGGTGTTCTGGTTGAGCTTGAGGTAATCCTCGAACAGGGCCAAGACCCGCTTCAGCAGCTCCCGAGATTCGGGGACATGGTCCTCGATCTCTTTGACGACCTTGGCCAGGATCTGGTAGTAGGGGTAAGTGCTGAGGTACTCGACGATCCGGGCCCGGCTTTTCCCCTCGACGATGACCTTCATGTTGCGCTCGTCGCTCTTGATGGTCCGGATGATCTTGGCCGTGACGCCGACCGAGTAAATGTCCTTGGGCATCGGGTTGTCGATCGAAGCATCCATCTGGGCGGCCAAGAAGATCATCTTGTCCTTCTCGGCGGCCTTCTCCAGCGCCTGGATACTTGACGAGCGCCCGACGATGAACGGGACGAGGGTCGCGGGGAAGACGACGAGATCCCTCAACGGAATGAGGGGGATGTTCCTTAGAACCTCGGTTTGCTCGTTGGAATCCTGCATGGTTTACGCTCCGGGCCCGCTGGGGCCCCCGTCTGGCTTAAGCGTGCGCGGCTCGCGCGGCAGCGAGAATTGAGCCGTTTTATCGGTGACCTGACGCGCTCTCGGGAGCCATGAGCATGTGACTTTTATCAATTAATTATAGCCGTTTTCACCAGAAAGTCAACCGTCTTCCGGAAGAGGAGGGTCTCGACGAGCTCTTCCCGGCGGTCCTCCCGTTTGAGCATGTCCGCCAGGTAGGTTTCAGAGACGTGATTGGCCTGGGCCAGGTCCCGGATTTCCCCCTGGATCTCCTCCTCGGTGACCCCGAAACCCTCCTTTTTGGCGATCTTCTCGAGGATCAGATGGTTTTTCAGGTGATCTTCGGCCTGGCGCCGGGCCTGGACTTTCAGCCCCTCGAGGGCTTCCGGGGCGATCCGCCGGTCCCGGGAGGCGGAAAGGAACCGCTTCAGGACGGCCAGGGACTCCTGCTCGACCAAGGATTCGGGCAATTCCAGGGAAACCCGCTTGGCGACTTCGGCCAGGACCGCGGCGGCCGTTTCGTTCCGCCCGGCCTTCTCCCGGGCTTCCACGAGCTCCTTGCGGACTTTCTCGCGCAGGTTCTTGACGCCCTCGGGGGTCCCGACCGTCCGGGCGAACTCATCGTTGAGCTCGGGGATCTTTTTCTCCTTGACCTCCCGGACCTTGAGGTTGTAGGCGATGTCCTTCCCGGCCACGCGCCGGTTGGGATGCTCCTTCGGATAAGAGACCTCGAAGGCGCCCTCCTCGCCCGCCTTCATGCCCTTGATCCTCTCGTTCAGGGCGGGCTCGTTCTCGGCGTGGCCGGCCAGAACGGCGGCCTTCTCGATGGGCAGGAAGCGATTCGTCCGCCGGTCCCGGCCCTGCATCTCGACCACGGCATAGTCCCCGTCCCCCACTCCCCTGCCCTCGACGGGTACGTACTCGGCGGCCCTCGCCCGGAAGCCCTCGAGGACCTTGTCGACGTCCTCTTCGCCGACCTCGGGCGTCCGCCGCGGGACTTGGATCGTCCGGTAGTCGGGAAGCTCGAATTCCGGGAGGACCTCGAAGGCGGCCGTGCACCGCAGGGGCTGTCCCTCCTCGTGCTTCAGGTCCCGGAGGACCGGTACGTTGACGGGGTTCAGCCGGAGCCCCCGCAGCTCCTCTTCGAGGACCCGGGGGATGAGGGAATCGTAGACGTCGTGCTTGATGTCGTGTTCGAAGAGGCTGCGGACCATGTCCCGGGGCGCGTGACCCTGGCGGAAACCGGAGAGCTTGACCTTGCCGGCGTATTCGCCGAGGATCTTCTCGTATTCCTTCCGGACCTCATCGGGAGGGATCTCGAGCTCGATCTCCTTGCGGCTCGAGCTGATATCTGTGAGGCGGCTCTGTCTTCCTGGTGCGTTCATCTCTTCTTCTCTTCCTCTCCGTGGGTTTTGGTACCGGACATCCGTAGGCAGAGCGGGACTCGAACCCGCACTCCTTCATCAGGAACTAGGTCCTAAGCCTAGCGCGTCTGCCAATTCCGCCATCTGCCCTTTCCTCTCGGTCCATATATCGTCGAATGAACATGTTGCGAGGACGAAACGCTGAGGCCTCCCTTCGCATGCGGTGGTCGCGGGACTGCCGGCCGGAGGTCTATTCTAGGCCCGAAGTCCGGCCCTGTCAATTTCCGGACGGGCGCCCCTCAGCGGAGGTGTTTTTTCAATCTTTCCGCAAGGGGCGGATCCAGGGTGACGAGCTTGTTGTAGATCTCTTTGGCGCTGTAGTTGTCCTTGAGGTTGATGTAGACGACGGCCAGGTTATACCAGGCCACCGCGTTGTCGGGATTCAGCTCGACGCACTTTTTCAGGGGCTCCAGAGCGGACTCGTGGTCCTTGAGCTGCATGTGGCAGACGCCGATGCTCAGCCAGCCCGACGGGTCGTCCGGCCTGAACTCGGCGTATTTCTTGTAAGCCGCCGCGGCCTCCTTGAATTTTTTCTGGCTGAAATAGGCGGAGCCGACCTGGTACCAGGCATGGGGGAAATCCGGCTTGACGGCCAGGGCCTGCTGAAAAGCGGCGATGGCCTCGTCGTACTTTTGGAGCTTGAAATACGTCAGCCCGAGGTAATAATGGTTCGTCTCGTTCTCCGGTTCTAGGTCGATGACTTTCTTGGCCGGGGTGATGGCCCGCTCGTATTTCCCGGCGACATCGTAGATCCGGAAGGATTGGCGATGGTAGGTCTTGGCCTTGGCCGGGTTGATCTCGGCCAGGATGTTGTAAACGGCCTCGGCCTTCTCGAGCTGGCCGGTCTTCTCATAGGCCTCGGCCAGGCTGGAATTGACCTCGATGTCCTTGGGCTGGGCTTTCTGGGCCTCGAGGAAGGCGGCGATGGCCGCGTCAAACTGCCCGAGCTTCGTCCGGCAGACCCCCAGGCGAAGGTAGGCGTTCCAGGTGATGGCTGGGGCGAGGGCGATGAAATTCTCGAAAGCCACCGCAGCCTTATCGAACTCCTGAAGCTCCTCGTAGGCCCTCCCGAGGTCGAACTGGACCTCCTTGCTGGCGACGTTCAGGGCGACGGCTTTTTCCAAGGCTTCGGCCGCTTCTTTGAACCTCATCTGTCTAATCAGGACGGAGCCCAGCCCGTAAAAGGCGTCGGCCCGCGAAGAGTCGAGCTCGGTCACTTTCATGTAGGCCGCGGCAGCCGCGGTGTAGTCGCGCTGCTTGGCATAGATATCGGCAAGTTTCACATATCCATCGAGATAGGAGGGGTTAAGCTTGACCGCCTTCTCCAGGTATAGCCGGGCCGTCATCTGTTCGTCGAGTGCCGCCGCCGCCCGCCCCGCGAAGACGTTCCCTTCGACCGTCTCAAAATAGTTCTCCCGAGTCCAAGACTTGAAGTCGACGACCTTCCCCGTCTGGGGGACGCCCACCAGGGCTCCGATGGGAAGCCCGAACTTAAGCGACCGTTCTAAGACGAGGAGCATCCCGACAAGCCGGCCATTGACGTCAAGGACCGGCCCGCCGCAGAACAGTTCCGGGACGGACAGCGAGACCTCGAGGACCTTGCCTTCGGCGCCGAGGTCCACGGCCCGGCGCAAAGTGCCTTCGGAAATGACGATCTGGCCCGACGTGTTGGAGCCCAGGGCGAAGATACGCGCGCCCTCGGTCAGGCTGTCGATCGTGCCGATGGGCAGGGGCTGGACCTTGCCCTTCAGCTTGAGGAGCGCGATGTCACGGGCCTTATCGACGCCGAGAACGCCCTCGATCTTGACTTTTTTCCCCTTGAAGTTGACGGCTTCGACATCGAACGCCCGAGCGATGATGTGATAGGCTGTAACGATGATGTCCTCGGTCAGGGCCAAGGCCGATCCCTTGGCGATCTCGGCCTTATCGGCACCGTAGCCGATGATCGTCAGCACGCCTCTGCCGACCTGCCCGAGGATGGTGTTCGCCTCCTCGGTTTGGGAGAAGGCCCAGGACGAGGCCAATATGATCGAGCAGATCAGAACCAAGGCACCCTTTCGGAATCCGGTCATCGCGTCCTCCTATCAAACGGAAATTGCGCAGCTCAGATAGGCCTAATCTACCCAAGTCCGTCCTCTCCTGTCAATCCCTGGACTCCCCGGCATGAATGCCGGGGCTTGTTTGGGATTGACCATGAGCCTCGCTTCTCATCATCCCCGCATTGAAAGGCGGGGCTTGGCTCGGCGAACGGATCAATCTGCAATTCCCTGCCATCGCCGGGTCCCGGGTTCCGTGCTACAATACGGCCCATGTCGCGCTCTGGAATATCCCGGACAGTTATCGCCATATATCTCCTGACCGTCGCCGGCACCGCGATCTGGCTCTCGGCCATTTTTCTGGCCCCCGTCCTCGCCGGTCGGGGATCGGCCGGGGCCGCCCGTCTCATTTATGACGCGTTTTCGCCCATCTGCCATCAGGTTCCGGGGAGGTGTTTCACCTTCCATGGCCATCCACTCGCCGTCTGCGGACGGTGCCTGGGGATCTACACGGGATTCGCGGCCGGACTCGTTCTCTACCCTTTTGTCCGCGGCTTCTCGAAGCTCGAGCTCCCTTCCGCCCGCGTTTTCCTGCTGCTGACCCTGCCGATGGCCGTCGACGGGACGGCAGGCCTTTTGGGGATCTGGCCGAGCCCCATACTGGTCCGCTTCGTCACCGGGGCCGTCTGGGGGACGGTCCTGCCCTTCTTTTTCCTGACCGGCCTCGCCGACCTCTTTCTTGCGAGGCGGAGAAAAGTCGCCCGGACACTTGAAAATATCCGGACAAATAACGTAGAATAGGACCCTGGCCGTCAAAGGAGCGCCATGGATAAGCAGAAGCCCGAGTACCTCCGGCCCGCCCTCATCGCCGGCGTCATTGCCGGGCTTCTTTCGGGACTGCCCATCATTAGCGCCGGTAACTGCGTCTGTTGTCTCTGGATCGTCGGCGGCGCTGCGATGGCCACGAAGCTTCTGGCCAAGAATACGTCCGGCATCCTGACCTCGGGCGACGGGGCCATCGTCGGCGCCCTCACCGGGATCGTAGCCGCCGTCGTCGACACGATCGTGAAAATTCCCCTTCAGCCCTACAATATGGCGCTAGCCCGGCGGATCTTCGAAAAGGTTTCCGAGTTCGGCACCGAAATGCCCGCGGGCCTGGATGGGCTGCTCGACGGCAGCTCGGGCTTCCTCTCACCCGGGTTGTTCCTCCTGGGCCTATTCGTTTCGGCCGCCGTGTACGCCATCATGGGCGTCCTCGGCGGGATCATCGGGGTTTCCATCTTCGGACGCAAGAAACCCCAGACATCGCCTCCCGCGGCGCCATTGCCGCCTCTTCCGGGACCCGGCGATGCGCCTTAAGACGCAGGTCATCGTCAACCCCGAATCGAACCGGGGCCGGACGCGCAAACGCTGGGGGGAGATCCGCGACGGGCTGAAGAGCTTCATCCGGGAATTCAAGTTCGAGTTCACGGAGAAGCCCCTCCATGCCACCGAGCTCGCCCGCAAGGCCATCAAGGAAGGGACCGAGCTCGTCATCGGCGTCGGCGGCGACGGGACGATGAACGAGATCGCCAACGGCTTTTTCGAGGACCGGAGGATCATCAACCCCGAAGCCGCGCTGGGGGTCGTTCCCTCGGGCACCGGCTGTGATCTGACCAAGAGCCTGAATATCCCCGCGGGCCTGAAAGACGCCTTGAAGGTGATTGTGGAAGCCCCTTCCGTCCGCATGGACGTCGGCAAGGTCCGCTTCCGGTCGAACGCCGGCGGGGAGGAAGAACGGTTTTTCCTCAACGTCGCCGATTTCGGCTTGGGCGGCGAGGTCGTCCGCCGGGTCAACGAGCAGCGTCTCCAGAGGAAGGCTTCGTCTTATATCCGCTGCCTGGTCACGACGATGGTCCAGTACAGGAACAAGCGCGTCAGGATCCGGGTGGACGGGGAAAATCTGCCGGAAGGCGAGTATCTCATCGGGGCCGTGGCCAACGGCAAGATCTTCGGCAAGGGCATGAAGGTCGCGCCCGGGGCGCAACTCGACGACGGGCTCTTCGACACCGTCCTCGTCCGAGGGTTCAAGTTCCTCGAGTTCTGCCGCCACGGCTGGAAGCTCATGAACGGCAGCCACATCACGCATCCGAAGGTCACCGTCATCCGGGGAAGCAAAGTCGAAGCCTGGCCGGAGGACAACGAGGACGTCCTGATCGAACTCGACGGGGAACAGCTCGGCCGGCTCCCGGCGACGTTCGAGATCATCCCCCGGGACCTGCTGATCAAGGGTTTCCTCCAGCCGGTGCGCTGAGGCTCCCTTTCTCCACCCGCGGCGGGGAGAGGGCGTCAGTCTTTTCTGATCCGGATGAGACTCGGGTCCGTGGTCAAGAGGTTCTTGCCGGAAGCGTCGTAGCCTTTGTAGAGGGGATTGCCCAGCCGGGCGGAAGGCTTCTTGTAAGTCCGCATGATCCCGGCAATGTAGGCTTTTGTCTCCGGATAGGGCGGGATGCCCTTGTATATCCTGACAGCCTCCTGTCCCGCGTTGTAGGCGGCGAGGACGAGCCGGGTCTGGCCGTCGTAGAGTTTGACCAAATCCCCGAGGTAACGGATGCCGCCTTCGATATTCTGGGTCGAGTCGAAAACGTTATTCACCCCGTACTGCCTGGCTGTGGCGGGCATCAGCTGCATCAAGCCCATGGCCCCCTTGTCCGAAATGGCGAAGCTGTCGTAGTTCGATTCAAGCCGGATGATGACGTGGACGAGCGCCGGGTCGATCCGGTATTTTCCGGCCACCTTCTTGATGACCGGGTCGTAGAGTTTTCGGAGGTCGGCCGCGGTGGCCGAAAAGACGCAAGGCGCAATGGCCAGGAAGAGGAAAGCCGCGAATCCCTTTTTGATGGTCTTCATCGCCCGTCGGCCCTTATCTTGACAAAAAGCGGCCCGTTTGGCAATCCCCGCCAGGGGTGATTTTGGGGGGTCAGGCGGCCAGGCGTTCGACGAGGGCCGGGACGAGCTCAAGGGCCTTGTCGAGCTCTCCGGTGCGCGACCCGCCGGACTGGGCGAAGTCGGGCCGGCCGCCCCCTCCCCCACCGATGACCGGGGCGATCTCCTTGATGAGGGCGCCGGCCTGGATGCGGACGGTCAGGTCCTTGGTCACGGACACAACGACGAAGGCCTTGTCCGGGCCGGCGGCGCCCAGGACGACGACACCGCTCACCATCTTCTGCTTCAGGAAATCGGCCATGTCCCGCAGCTCGGCGATGGTCAAGCCGTCTATTCTCTGGACGTGGACGTTGACCCCCTTGACCGTTGTTTTGACAGCGGTCCTTCCGTCGACGGATGATCCTTCATCGCCGCTGCCGGCCACCGTTTTCTTGCGCCGGGCCCGGTTCTCCCTTTCCAGTTCCTCGGCCCGGGCCAGGAGCTTATCGATCCTCATCGGCATGTCCTTCCGCGAAACGCCCAAGCCCTTCTCGAGGCCGGAGACGAGGTCTTCGAGCTCCCGGATGTAGAGATAGGCCCCTTCCCCGGTGACGGCCTCGATGCGCCGCATGCCCGAAGCGACGCTCGTATCGGACAGGATCTTGAACATCCCGATCTCGCCCGTGGCGCGGACGTGGACGCCGCCGCAGAGTTCCTTGCTGAAGTCGCCGATCCCGACGACCCGCACGGATTCGCCGTATTTTTCCTCGAAGATGGCCAGGGCCCCTTCGCGGATCCCTTCATCGAGGCTGGTCGTCCGGGTCTCGAGGGGGATGTCGGCCCGGACCTTCTCGTTGACGATCTCTTCGACCCGCCTGACCTCCTCGCGCGAAAGGGCGGCGAAGTGCGTGAAATCGAAGCGCAAGCGCGTCGGCGCGACGAGCGAGCCCGCCTGCTTGACATGGTCGCCCAGGACCTGCCGGAGGGCCGCGTGGAGGAGGTGCGTCGCCGTGTGGTTGTTCGAGATCGCCTGCCGGCGGACGAGATCGGCCGCGGCGTCGACCCGGTCACCTTCGCGCATCTCTCCGGAAAGGACCTTGACGCTGTGGGCGACGATCTCGGGCATGATGGTGAACGCGTTCTCGACGATGGCCGAGAACCTCGCCCCTTTGAGCGACCCGGTGTCGCCGACCTGGCCTCCCGCCTCGGCGTAGAACGGCGTTTCCTCGAGGATGACCTCGCCGGTCTCGCCGGCCCGGATGACCTCGGTCCGGCGGCCGTCCTTGAGGAGACCGGTCACGCGGACGTCCGCGAGTGCCCCGGCCTCATGGACCCGGGAGCGGACCTTGAGGTCTTTAAACTCCTCGTAGGCCAGCTTCTCCTTCCGCTTGGCCTCGCCCTTCCAGGAATGTCGGGCTCTCTGCTTCTGCTCCTCGAGCTCCCGGCCGAAGCCGGGCTCGTCGACGCTCAGGCGCTTCTCCCGGGCCAGTTCCTGTGACAGGTCGAGCGGAAAGCCGAAGGTGTCGTAAAGCTTGAAAACCTTGTCCCCGGGGAGGACCGTGCCGCCTTGGTCCCGGGTCTCCCGGACGACTTGGTCGAAATAGCGCAGGCCCGACGAGAGGGTGAACGAAAACCGCTCCTCCTCGGAAAGACAGACCTTGGAGATGTACTCGACCGAAGCCAGGAGCTCCGGATAGGCGTCTTTCATGATGTCCCCGACACGGCTGACCAGCCCGTAGAGGAAAGGCCTGTCGATGCCGATGAGGTTCCCCTGCCGGCAGGCCCTGCGGATGAGGCGGCGCAAGACGTAGCCCCGCCCGTCGTTGGCCGGAGTGACGCCGTCGCCGATGAGGAAGGTAACGGCCCGGATGTGGTCGGCGATGATCCTGACCGAGACGTCTCCCTCGTCCCCGGCCGGGTATTCCCTTTTCGCCAACTCGCTCGCGCTCTCGATGAGGGGCGTGAACAGGTCGGTATCGAAATTGCTGCGCTTGCCCTGGACGACCGCGGCCATGCGTTCGAGGCCCATGCCGGTGTCGATCGACGGTGACGGCAGCGGCCGCAGAACGCCCTTTTCGTCCTGGTCGAACTCCATGAAGACGAGGTTCCAGAGCTCGAGGAAGCGGTCGCTCCCCTTCTCGATCAGGGCGAAGGGGTCGCCCGGCTCGAAGTCCTCGCCCAGGTCGTAGTGGAGCTCGGAGCACGGGCCGCACGGCCCGGTGTCGCCCATGGCCCAGAAATTGTCCTTTTTCCCGTAGCGGAAAATCCTCTTTTTCGGGACGCCGACCTCGTCAGCCCAGATCCTGAACGCTTCGTCGTCGTCGAGGTAGACCGTCGCATACAGCCGGTCCTCGGGCAGGCCGAAGACGCCGGTGACGAGCTCCCAGGCGAAGCCGACGGCCTCGCGCTTGAAGTAATCGCCGAACGAAAAGTTGCCGAGCATCTCGAAGAAGGTGTGGTGCTTGGCCGTCCGGCCGACGGTCTCGAGGTCGTTGTGCTTGCCGCTGACCCGCAGGCACTTCTGGACCGTGGCCGCCCTATTGTAGCCGCGCTTCTCGAGCCCCAGGAAAAGGCTCTTGAACTGGTTCATCCCGGCGTTGGTGAACAGGATGGTCGGGTCGTCCTTGGGCAGGAGGGGCGAACTCCTGACGACCTTGTGGCCCCGGTCGGCGAAATATTGGAGAAAGGTTTCGCGGACGCGCTGGGCCTTCATTTCTGTTCTTCTTCCGGCCTCCCCTCGACCCGGTCGATCTTGCTCATCCGCTTCTCCATCTCCTCGGTCGCCATGTCGATGGTCGACCGGATACCCATGATGCGGAGCTTGAAATTGTCCGGGTTGGAAGAGTAATTCATCCCCTGCTCGAAGGAGATGTAGCCGTTGCGGTAGAGCTGGTAGATGGACTGGTCGAACGTCTGCATGCCGTACTGGGAAACGCCCGCCGCGATGGCATCGCGGATCAACATGGTCTTGTCCTTCTCGGCGACGCATTCCTGGATGTAGGGGGTCGCGATCATGGCCTCGACGGCGGGCACGCGGCCCTTACCGTCCATCCGCGGGACCAAGCGCATCGAGATGATGGCCTTGAGGATGCTGGCCAACTGGAGCCGGACCTGGCGCTGGTGGTGGGGGGGGAAGACGGATATGATCCGGTTGATGCTCTCGGGAGCGTCGAGGGTGTGGAGCGTGCTCAGGACCAGGTGGCCCGTTTCCGCAGCGTGGAGCGTCGTCTCGGTCGTGTCCAGGTCGCGCATTTCCCCGACGAGGATGACGTCGGGGTCCTCGCGGAGGCAGCCACGCAGCCCGCGGGCGAAGCTCAGGACGTCCATCCCGACCTCCCGTTGGCTGATAGTGCTCTTCTTGTCCTTGTGGAAATACTCGATGGGGTCCTCAATGGTGATGATGTTTTCCCGGCGGAAGGTGTTGATGTAGTCCACCATGGCCGCCAGGCTGGTCGTCTTGCCGCTCCCCGTCGTGCCCGTCACGAGGACGAGGCCCCGCGGGTAGGAGGCGACCTTCTCCAGGACTTCGGGCAGGAGGAGCTCGCGGATCGACTTGACCTCGAGAGGGATGATGCGCAGGGCGATGGCCAGCGAGCCCTTCTGGCGGTAGATGTTGCCGCGGAAGCGCCCGAACCCGGGGAGGCTGTAGGCGAGGTCGATGTCGAGGTCCTCTTGCAGCCTCTTCCACTGGAATTCAGTCATCAACTGGTTCGACAACTCCTCGCAGTCGGGGGCGGTCAGCCGGGGGGACCCGGTCAGGGGCGTGAGCGTCCCGTGGACACGGATCATGGGGTGGTTGCCGGTCTTGAAGTGAAGGTCCGAGGCGTCCCGTTCGATCGCGATCTTCAGGAATTCTTCGATGCCCATGAGAGCCTCCTCGCAAGGATTGTCAAACTGTGGATGACAGCGGAGGCGAGATGGATCGTCGCGTCCTTCCAGGCGACCAGTCTGCCGTTCATCCAGACGATTCCGTTTTCGGTGAATGGGCTCATCAGCCGCTCCTTCGTCGTCCTCCGGTCACGAAGTCCTCATGCTATCTCATCCCCGAGGCCGAAGTCAATCGCCTCCAGGGGGGAATCACCCCTCCCCCCCGACAGCGGCCTATCAGACGTTCTCTCCGCAGTGAGGGCAGTTGCGGGACTTGGGGGGGAGAGGCCATCGGCAGTTCCAACAGAGGGCGGTCGTTTTCTCCTCTCGGGCCTTGATCCGGAGCATGATGTCGTCGATTTCCGAGGTCTTGGGCGTCTTGCCTTTGAAGAGGGACAGGTCGCGAATGACCTCGGAGGCGCTCTGGTACCTGTCCTCGACCTTGGGCGCTAGGGCCCGCATGATGATGGCGTCGATCTCCTTGGGGATGCGGATGTTCTTGATCCTCGGCGGGGTGATCTTGCCCTGTTGGGCCAGCTCCAGGATCTTGAACGGGTCCGGGTCGAAGATCGGCGGCCGGCCGATGATCATCTCGTAAAAGATGCAGCCCAGGGAGTAGAGGTCGGCGGCGTAGCCGGCCTTGCCCATGAACTGCTCGGGTGCCATGTAGGGCGGCGAGCCGATCCGCGTCGAGGCGTAGGGCACCGCGTTAAGCCAAGCCGACGTCCCGAAATCGGTGATCTTGGCCGTCCCGTCCTCGGAGACGATGATGTTCGAGGGCCGGAGGTCGCGGTGGATGATCTTGGCCTTGTGGGCGTGGTCGACACCGTAGGAGATCTGCTTGACGAAGTCGATGGCCTGCTCCGTCCCCAGGATCCGCTCCTTTTCCAGGATCTTCTCCAGGGTCGGCCCCTTGATGTACTCCATGACCATAAAAAAGACGTTCTTCTCCTTCTCCGCAGCCAACATCCGGACGATGTTCGGATGGCTGAGGGCAGCCTGGAGGCGCGGTTCCTTGAGGAGCTTGTAGAGTTCGGCGGACTGTTTGTGGGGGACCTTGATGGCGACCTTGATGTCGAGCCAGGTGTCCTTGGCCAGGTAGACAGAGCCGAACCCGCCGCTGCCGAGCGACCGGATGACCTCGTATTTCCCGACTTTCTGCCCTTGGAGAAACATGTCACTCGTTCCAGAAAGGGACGATCCGCGACGCATCTTGAGCCCTGAGGGGGACGTAAAACTGGTTCGCGCTCATGCTCGTCGCCGGCCTACTGGAATATGTTCTTCATCCGGTGGATGACGCTCTTGTCGACCGATTCGATGTCCTCGCCCCGGACTTCGGCGAGTTTCGTCAGCAGGGCCTTTTGGTCTTTGGTAAGGTTTTCGGGCGTCCGCACCTGGACTTTGACGAAAAGATCGCCCTTCCGCCGCCCGGAGACGTCCTGGATGCCTTTCCCCTTGAGGCGGATGATCTCGCCCGGCTGGGTCCCGGCCGGGACCTTCAGGATCTCGCTCCCTTCAAGCGTGGGGATCTCGACCCGCGCGCCGAGGGCGGCCTGGGTGAAGGAGACCGTGATCTCGCAGGCGAGGTCGTTCGCCTCCCGTTCGAAGAAGGGGTGCTTGCGGACCCGAGTCACGACATAGAGGTCCCCGGCCGGCAGGCCTTCTTCCTCCCCGGCCTCGCCCTCGCCGACGAGCCGCAGCCGCGACCCGTCCGCGACGCCTGCCGGGATGCGGACCTTGAGGGAGCGTTTTTCCCTGACGTGGCCTTTCCCCTGGCAGGATTCGCACGGCGAAGCGTTGACTTCCCCCCCGCCCCGGCACCGGGGGCAGGTCCTGGCCAAGGTGAAGAAGCCCTGCTGAGAACGTACCTGTCCGGCGCCTCCGCAGGTCGGGCACGACGTCGCCCGGGTCCCCGGCTTCCGTTTCGAGCCCCGGCAGGCCGGGCAGGTCTCCGCCCGGTTCATTTTGATCTCCTTCTCCACGCCGGCGGCGGCCTCTTCGAGGCCGATCTCGACCTCCAGGGCCAGGTCGCCGCCCCCCCGCCGGCCGCCTCGGCCGGCGCTCCGCCCGCCGAAGAAATCGCCGAAGCTGAACCCGAATAAATTCCCCAGGATGTCTTCGAAGCCTTCGAAGACGGCGGAGTCGAACCCGGAAAAGCCATCTCCGCGCAGGCCGTCCTGCCCGAAGCGGTCGTAGACGGACCTTTTTCCGGCGTCGGCCAGGACGCTGTAGGCTTCCGCCGCTTCCTTGAACCTCTCCTCGGCCTCTTTGCTACCGGGATTTCGGTCCGGGTGGTGCTTCAGGGCGAGCTGGCGGTAGGCCTTCTTGATGTCCTCGACGGAGGCGTCCTGGGCCACGCCGAGGACATGATAATAATCCTTCTTAGCCATTCGGCCCCAGCTTGGCGACTTCCCCGCCGGTCTCCCGCCGCCGCATCTCCTCGACCTCCGCCGGCATGAGGCCCGAGGACGGCCTGACTTGGACCTTCTGCTCAAGGCCGGTCGCCTTATCCTTGGCCGAGACCCGGGCTAGGCCGTCGGCGCTGATCTCGAAGGTGACATCGATCTGAGGTACCCCGGCCGGGGCGGCCTCGATCCCGACGAGCTCGAAGACGGCCAGCGATTTGTTCATGGACGCCAGGAAGCCCTCGCCCTGCAGGACATGGATGCGGACCCGCCTCTGGTTGTGCCCCACGGTCGTGAAGGCCTTGACCTTGCGCGTCGGGATGGTCGTGTTCCTCTCGATGATCATCTCGTAGCCGCCGCTTTCTGTTTCGATCCCCAGGGCGAACGGCGTGACGTCGAGGAGGAGGACGAGGTCCCGGATCCGGCCGTCGAGGATCCCCGACTGGATGGCCGCGCCCATGGCCACGATCTCGTCGGGATTGACCTGTTCCTCCGGCTCCCTGCCGAAGAACTCTGTGACCCTCTTCCGGACCAGGGGCATCCGGGTCTGGCCGCCGACGAGGATGACGTGGGCGATCCGGTCGGGGCTCAGCCGGGCGTCCGCAAGCGCCTGCCCGATGCGCGGAACCGTCCGCTCGACGAGGTCGCCGGTCAGGGCTTCGAGGGTCTGCCGGCTGAGCACCTTGCGGATGTGCTTCGAACTGGATTTGTCGGAGGAGATGAAAGGCAGGTTGATCTCCGACTCCATGGTGAACGACAGCTCCCGCTTGGCCTTTTCCACGGCCTCTTTCACGCGCTGGAGCGCGAGCTTGTCCGCGCTGAGGTCGATCTTCGTCTCGGCCAGGAAGTCCTCGGCCAGCCATTCGAGGATACGGTTGTCGAAGTCCTCGCCGCCGAGATAGGAATCGCCGTTGCTGGCCAGGACGTTGAAGACGCCGTCGCTGAATTCGAGGATGGTGATGTCGAACGTCCCTCCGCCGAGGTCGTAGACCGCGGCCAGGCCGTTCTTCTTGGTGTCGAGCCCGTAGGCCAGCCCGGCGGCCGTCGGCTCGTTGATCACCCGCTGGACCTCGAGCCCGCAGATCGTGGCCGCGTCCTTGGTCGCCTGCCGCTGGGCGTCGTTGAAATGGGCCGGCACGGTGATGACGGCGTCCGAGACCGGTTCGCCGAAAAAGGATTCGGCGCAGGACTTCAGGTAGCCTAAGACCATCGAGGAGATTTCAGGCGGGCTCAGGGTTTTGGAGCCGAGGACGACGAGGACGTCGCCGTTGGGGGCCTCCTTCAGCTTGTAGGTCAGTTTATTTTGAGCTTCCTGGATCTCGGGGGAGAGGAATTTCTGACCGATGAGGCGCTTGACCGCGTAGAAGGTGTTGGCGGGGTTGGTGTCGGCCTGGCGCATAGCCGGGGTCCCGACGAGGCGCTCTCCGGAACCCGTGAAGGAAACCACGGAAGGCGTCGTGGGAAGCCCTTCCAGGTTGGGGATGACGAGGGGCCTGCCGGCTTCGAGACAGGCGATGCAGGAATACGTGGTGCCGAGGTCGATGCCGATAATCTGTCCCATGTCGTTATTGCCCTTTCTTCGGAACGCGGACATTGACCAGCGTCGGACGCAGGAGACGGGTGTGATGCATGTAGCCCTTCTGGAGCTCCTCCGCGACTTCGGGCGCCTGGACGTTCTCGGATTCCTCCATGGTCATGGCGTGATGCAGGTTCGGATCGAAAGCCCGGTCCTTGAGGACGATCGGCTGGACACCGCTCTTGACGAGGAGGCTCTGGAGCATCCTGTGGATGAGTTCGACGCCGTCCCGGAAAGTCTTCCCGTCCGTTTCCGCGGGGGCACTCTGGAGGGCCCGTTCGAAGTTGTCCGAGATGGCGAGCAGGTCGAGCAGGAGCTCGCTCAAGGCGTACTGGAAGTAATCGCTCTTTTCCCGTTCGAAGCGCTTGCGCAGATTCTCGATGTCGGCGAGCTGGCGGAGATGCTGTTCCTTGAGCTCGTCGAGCTCCTTCTTGAGATGCTTCGCCTCAGCCTCTTTTTTCCTCAGCTTTTCCTTGAGGTGACGGGAGCCCTCGTGCGACATGGCTGTGTCGTCCGGCTCCTTTTTTTCCGCCTTCTCAACGGCCGGCGGGGACGTCGGCTCCTTGGATGGTTCCTCCCGGGGCGGCGGGGTCCCGGGGATGAACTCGATCTCTTCGTCCGGCTTGTCTTTTTCGTCCGTCATAGGCTGACCTCTCTACCGAAGACCGTGATGGCCAGGCTCAGGCGCTTGGCCATACGGTCGACGAGGGGGATGATTTTCTCGTAGGGCATCCGTTTCGGGCCGATGATACCCAGGGAACCCAGGACCTGGTTGCTGTAGCCGTAGTGGGAGAGGACGAGGGAGCAGTCCTGGACGTTCGGGAAGTTGACCTCCGAGCCGATCAGGACCTTAACCCGGTCGAGGCTGATGAAATTCGAGAGCAGCTTGACGAGGGCGGCTTTCTCCTCGAAATTCTCGAAAAGGGACCGCAGCTTGTCCATGTCGAAGAGCTCAGCCTTGCCCAGGAGCCGGGAGGTGCCCTGGAGGAAGATCCGGTTCTCCCCCTCCCCCTTGGCGATGGAGGTCCTGAGCAGGCCGAGGAGCTTGTTCAGCGCGTCCTCGTACTTGACCCGGTGATGAGGGAGTTCCCGGAGGAGGGCGTCGTGGACGGAGAGGATCGTTTTTCTCCGGTAATTCTGGTTGACGTGCTGGGACGCCCGGTCGAGCTCGGCCTGGGTCAGGGGCAGGGGCGACTCCAAGGTTTCCGTCAGGACCATGTGAAAGGGGGTCACCAGGATGACCAGGATCCTGCGGTCGGAGATCTTGATGAAACGCAGGTGTTCGAACGGGATGCGGAAGATATGCGGGGAAATGACGAAACCCAGGTTGTCCGAGGAATCGGCCAGGATCCGGCAGGCCTGGATGAGGAGGGAATCGAAGTCGGCAGTCCGGTTGGGGAATTCCTCCTGGATAAGGGAGACCCTCTCCTCCGGCAGCCCCTTCACGGCCAGGAGACCCCCGACGTAATGACGCAGGCCCCGGTCGGTCGGGACCCGGCCGGCGGAGGTGTGCGGCTGGGACAGGAAACCCATTTCCTCGAGCTTGGCCATGATGTTGCGGAGCGTGGCCGAGGAGGCAGAGATTCGTCTCATATGGGAGATGGACCCGGAGCTCACCGGGCGCCCGTGGCGGACGTAGCTCTCGATGACGAGGGTCAGGACAATTTTGTCCTTATCGCGCAAAGCTGACTTAATCATCCGATTCCTTAGGGCTTTTTATAGCATTAAAAGCGATTCGCTGTCAAATGACTGAAAGTCAGGGCGCCCCCGCTTAGAAGACCATAATTCCAGCATAACCAACAACTTGGGCGTAGTCCCCAGTCGTCTCGCCCGAAGTTTGGTAGCAGACGAGTTCCGCGCCGGACGCGCCGAGCCCGATGGCCGCGACGAGGGCCGCCGCGGTCGGCTGGTAGCCGCACATCGAGATCCGCTCCTCCGTCACCGTTTTATAGAGACCGGCCGGGTCGAGGTCGAGGATCTTGCGGATGGCCAGCATGTCCTTCTTCTCGGCCGTCTTCTGACTGACGTAGTGGCTCATGTCCGTGCTGGCCACGATGAGCGTTTTCCTCCCGGAGTCGCGGATGGCTTCGGCCAGGGCCCGGCCGAGAGTCTCGAGCTCGCCGTAGCCGGCTTCGCGGGAAACGCAGATGGGCACGATGGCCGCGTCCTTCCGGTAGAATTGGATGAACGGCAGCTGGACCTCCAGGGAATGCTCCCAGAGATGGGCCTGCTCGTCCTCTTCGACGAGCGCGCATCGCTTCATGATCCGCGAGGCCAGGTCCGCTTCGATCGGGCTTTCGCCGAGGGGCGTCAGCCAGCTACCTTGGCCCTGGATGGCAAAGAGCGAGCCGATCTCCCTGTGCCCGGGCCCGAGGATGACAACCGTCATCGGGACAACGGTCGACGAAAAAACGGCCCCGGCGACAGGTCCGGAATACACGTAGCCGGCGTGCGGGGAGACGACCGCGATGGCTTTCTTCCGGACGCCCGGAGGCCCCGACGCCTCTTCGATGGTCCGGCGAAGCCGCTCTTCATCGCCGGGATAGAACTGGCCCGCAACGAAGGCTTTTCTTTTCATGACAGGCTCAGAGGACCCGGCGTTTCTCCTCGAAATGGACCCCGAGCGTCCCCAGTTCCTCGAGGACGGGCCCGTAGATCTCGGGATGGACCGGCACCAGGACTCCCGTCATCCGGATCTTCCCTTCGAGGACGAGGCGGGCGGCGATGGCCGCGGGCAGTCCGACCGTGCGGGACATCGACGAATCCCCGCCCGGGACACCGTAATCGATGAGCGTCGAGACGATCCGCTCGCTCCGCCCTGATTCGGTCCTGGCCAGGAACTCGTGCTGAAGGACGATCATGTCCCTCTCCCTGCCGGCATAGGCGAGCTTTTCGATCATCAGGGTGGCCAGGTTGTCGAGGGCCGAGCCCTTTTCGGCCGGGAGCTTCCTTTCTTCGAAAAGCCCCAGCCAGTCCAGGCCGGAGAGGATCTCCGAACCGCTTTCGAGGCCCAGCCGCGCGGCGACGGAGCCGCGGACATCGCCTCCCTTCACTGCCTGGGCCAACTCCGTCATGAGGCCGCGGAACGTCCCTCCCGCACGGTCCTTCGGGGTTTCGTCGAGGAGCCCCAGTTCGACCATCTTCTTGAGGGTCGCGCACCAACCGGGGTAGCGGAGCGTTCCACGCAGGATGGAACTCGCCTCGGGGATGCCGTAGATATCCCGATAAGGGACCGAATCCCGGTTGGGGTAGCCTTCGAACGCGCCGAGCCCGGGGATGGGGATGATCTCCGGCCGGGCGAAGAGGTCCTCGGCCGGGACGGAGACGACTTGACCGTCCTTGAGGAACCTGGCTGAATTCTTGGAGGCGAGCAAAACGCCGCGGGGGCTCCATGAAAACTTGTAGCCGAACGGATTGGTGTTGGCCTCGGGGGCGGGCAGTCCGCCGCAGTAGGATGTGAAAGCGAGGATTTGGCCGCCGGAGCCATGGACCTCGTGGATGATGCGCATGGCTTCCATGTGGTCGATCCCCGGGTCGAGGCCCAATTCATTCAGCAGAAGAACGCCCTTCTCCCGGGCCCGGGCATCGAGCTCTCGCATCGCCGGGCTGACGTAGGAGGCGGTGACCATGTTTTTCCCCTGCTCGATCGCAAGAGAGGCAACGACGGGATGAAAGGTGTACGGCACCATGCTGACGACAAGGTCAGCCCGGCCGATCGCGGCCGTGAGCGCCGCCTTGTCCGAAATGTCCAGGAATTCAGCTTGACCGCGCGGATGACCGGCAACGAGTTTCCGGGCCCTGGCGATTTCGACGTCGGCGACGACGACCGAAAAATCCGGCTGGTCGAGAAGATATTTCACCAGCGGCCCGGCCACCAAGCCGGCGCCCAGAATGAGGATCTTTTTCATGGCCTTCTCCATGGTGCTGCGCGGTCTATCCGATGGACCGGCTGAGATAGGCGTAATCCGGGGTGAGCTGGCCCCGGTAGAGGATGACCGCCCGGCGCAGGACATCCGGCAGGCCGCAATCGGAGAACGGCCCGTCGAAGTGGGCGGCGGCGACCGCCGGGACGTGCTCTTTCAGCTTGCCGCTGAAATAAGTCGAGGATTCGAGCGGCAGCTCCGCCGGTAGATTGTAAACGGCCAGGACGGCCGGACCATTCCCTTTGAACCCCATGAGGGGCTCGTCCGCGGCCGGGTCGTAGACGTAAACGGGGTCCTCGGAGTCGGTGGCCTTGACGGTACATTCGATGGAGCCGTTGATGTCGCAAGTGATGTCGCCGACGACCCGGAGCCTCGGCCGCGAACCCGAACCGTAGAGCGTCTTCAGGAAACCCT
>Ga0315291_10003505_pt1 | contig 20249 bp, 35 predicted proteins | sample YL17G12_20_MG_FD_203070 | JGI IMG/M metagenome (GOLD analysis project Ga0315291, IMG submission 203070) | Sediment microbial communities from Yellowstone Lake, YNP, Wyoming, USA - YL17G12_20 | ecosystem: Environmental > Aquatic > Freshwater > Lake > Sediment | place: USA: Wyoming | collected...
TTCTCCTTCTGGTACAATTAAATTGCCTTGATTATCATTAATCGGACCAGTAAACACACTAAAACGATTAAATTCACCTGTTAAAGATTTAGCAACTAAATCACGTACATTTTGAATAACTTCTGGTGGTAAATTAGCCAAACCAACAGGTAATGTCTCACCTTCCATAAAGCCATATAGACCTAAACCACCACTATCAGCATCAAAATAATCCCAACCGGGTACATACGTACCCGCAATTACACGTTCAGCTAAACTTGCATAAACTGGACCCCACAACCAATAAGGGGCTGTTAGACACGCCTCTACTTTGCAAGAACCAGACCAATCATAAGTTACACCCCATTTGCCTTTTTCTTGTGCAACATCGGCTGAGGCAGGGGTATCTGCGCCAGTAAAGACAACTTGTGCACCTGCATCAAACAATGAAGCTGCCCCTTCTTTTTCTTTAATAGGGTCATGCCATGTATTAATCCAACGTACATCCATTGTACATTCAGGACAAGTTTTCCTCATACCTAAAGCAATAGCATTTCCAAGTCGGAGTTCTTCGGGTATTGGGAAAGTAGCCATATAACCTAATTTTGGATTCCCGTCTTGTTTTGCACGTTCTCCGGCTAACATGCCACCGAAATACTTCATAACTTCCATTGCGCCAAATAAATTACCGAAATTTGTACCATTTGATTTAATACCACTAATATGAACATACATAATATCCGGGTATTCGGTTGCTACTGTTTCCATTGGGTCCATAAAACCATAAGAAGTACCCAAAATCAAGTCAAAGCCTTTCCTAGATAAAGCTCTGAAGACCTGTTCGGAATCAGCACCTTCTGGTACGTTTTCAATATATGCAACATGAGTATTGGGTACATTCTGTTCAACATATTGAAGTCCCTCAAAGTGTGCTTGTGACCAACCACCATCATCGTGTGGACCAATCAATACCATCGCCACATTAAACTTTCCCTTTTCAACAGCGGGTATCTCAAACCCACCTACTTTTTCTGGTCCACAGGCTGTTAGAACCATAGCCATAATTACTAACACAACCATTAACTTCTGCAACATCTTAAATCCCATATTTTTTCTCCTTTATTGTTTGTATTGGTTTAATAAGGTTTTACTGCACTAAAAAAATAATTATTCTTGGTTGTGGTTTCCTCCTTTCTATTAAAAAATAATTTAGATGGTCAGGATTTCTTTATTACGAGTTTCGCCTCACTCTTCGTCACCTGATTCCAGATTACAGTCGTAGCCACACTGGAAGGGGATGGTGTCTTCGCAATCAGCCTCTCATCAACCTGATTGTATATGTTTGGCTCTGGCATTGTCTGTTCCGCCACACTCCTATCGCCATATGATTTCCCTCGTGTCACTATCCACAGCGCCATCTAAATTATTAAAGGGAAATTTTATTGGCTTGTATTATTTAATTTCTCAAGGTCTTTTGTATCAAGTTGTGTACCCGCACTAGCTACAAAGCTTCTAGTTGTTTTAGATACAGCGGTATAATTTGCTGCTACCCCATCCATTGTGTTTTGTACATTAAAACTATGAACAATTCCCAAATTACCACCTACAGCAAATGAGTCAATATTTGCTCCTAAGAAAATAAATTTCCAATCGTCGTGTTCTTCACGAAACTTTACCATTTCTCTAATTTGTCCAGCGGTATATTCCTTACTTGCATTTTCCATACCATCGGTATTTATAACAAACAATACTTTATGCTTTTTACTGGCACGATTACTTACAGTAGAAATGGCTTTTCCAATTGCATCATATAAAGCAGTAACCCCACGAGTAAAATATTGCTTATTCGTAAGTGGGGGTACAAATTTAAGGGCTAAGCCATCATGAAGTATTTCGTATCTATCATCAAATAAAATAGTAGTTAAACTTGTTTTCTCATTTAACTTTCTTTGTTCCATAGCAAAAGAATTGAAACCTTCGATAACAGAATCTTCTAAGCCACTCATTGACCCTGACCTATCAAGTACAAACACGATTTCAGTAGACATATTTCTCCTTTTATTTTTATTTAATTTTTAATATTCGAATTGTTTAAAGTAAAATATAATTAATAAAACTAAGACCCCGGAATACTCATTATGAGTGTTATTATAATATACATTATAATATACATTGCAATCGCTAATACTATAAAAATTCCAATACCTTTAAGACAACCGTTTGTTGTTTTTTGGGTTTCTTCTTTATTTGGTGTTTTAATATCTGATGGAGGAATTCCGGTTGATATAACACCGTTAACCAGAACATTCAAATTTTCATCCACAGTAAGTACTGCTATTTCTGGTTTTTGCACCTGCCACCAAATCAGGTAAACAATTGGAATAATAAAAAAAGTAAAAATCCCTATAACACATAATATCAGAAATATAAACCAGTTAAATTTCTTTGCTCTAGCCATCTGAACAGAATTACTGGTTGAACTACCTACAACCCAACCTGCGGTCATGTATTTAGTAATAGTATCTCTTAATATTTCATCTCTTTTATCAAAAGTTCTAATCTCATTTGCTGTCGCTGTATCTGCGGTAATAGGACTTACAAGACCACGTTGGCAATATCGACATACAACAGCCACCCTCTTAATCATTTCTCCGCAATAAGGACACTGTTTGCTATCATTATCTTCCGGAAGCATGTAATTCTCCTTTTACTTTCTTTTTGTCTTTATAAATGTTCTATTTGCCGAATATGTTTCAATATATTCTAAAATTTTATCGTAGTTCTCTTGGAGAAAATTTAAATCAACCGCTCTTGCACAAACCCGATGCATACGCAAATTAACATAAGGATTATCAAGAGGATAAATTGTACTTTCGTTTTCTAAAATTTCACCATTACAATAAAAACATTTCATAATTATTATCCTTTTTCTTTCTCACACTTTTTATCAATTAATATATTTTCTATATACATAATTGCTGCTTCAAGTGTCTTGGTCTTTCTCAAATCTACTTCTATATAAACTCCATTCTCTTTAGCAAACTTCTTTTTTAATTTATCTTTATATTTCTGATTTTCAAATTCTTGTTTGGGAGTCGTCCCTTTCTTTTTAGATTGTAAATAATGATAAGTAGCTAACCTGTAATGCTGTTTTCCGTTAACTTCAATAAATATTCCATTAATAGCCAGATTCTTTCCTCGAGAAATATAAACATCATACGGAAGCCATCTCTTCGTTTTTGGATTTTTTAATATATTATATTCTGTTTTTGCATTATAATTTTCTATAAAATATTTTTTTATTTCAGAAGCAATAAATGGTTCAGAAAGACAACCGCAAGATTTTACACGACCACTTTTCAAATTATCACTGGTCGCATTGGTTGTGTTCCCGCAATCGCACTTACATAGCCACATCGTTCTTATTCGACCAGATGGTTGCATATAATCCTCGACTCTATTAATTACTGTTAATTTACCAAATCTTTCTCCGGTTAAATTTTTTAACTTAATTTCACTAATTTTTTCTCTTTTATAACACCCACAAGACTGCGTATGACCACTTAATAAACTATCGGATAGAACACTGATTTTGTTTCCACAATCACATTTACATAACCACTTTACTATCAAGCGACCAGAAGGTGATTTATAATTTTTTACTCTATAGATAACCAAGAGCTTCCCGAACTTTTTTCCTTCTAAATTTTTTAATTTTTTCTCGCTCGTTTTTTCTCTGCCATAACAACCACAAGATTCCGTATTTCCGTTTTGCAAATTTCCAGAACAAACTTTTACATTATTTCCGCAATCACAAACACAATTCCAAATTATATTTCCTTGTCTTGTCTTTCCAGATTGACAATTTGCAATTAATCTTCCAAATCTTTTCCCGGTTAAATCTTTTATTAGTCTTCCCATCTTTTCTCCTTTTAGATTCTCCTAAATATTTTAAAGTGGCAGGACATGGAGATATGCCTTTTCGGGTCTAGATTCCCTAGCCACTTCTAATACAATACAAGCTCAATTCTCTTTCGGGGGTTGGGAGTGCCCGCTTTCAACTAATTTTTTGAAGGCGTTTCGAGAATTAAACAATTTTTTAATAATAGCTGCCATAACCCCGTTTTCCTTTGAAAAAACTTCTCCATCTGAACAACGCACAACAATCTTTTCTCCGTCAGGAAAGATACATATAGTAGTTAGATTATTAAAAATAATTTTAATAGGAATAAAATCTTCTTTGCTTGGATGTTGTTTTATACCGTTTATCCAAGTATAAGCCACACTTCCACTTGATGTACTAGCTACTGTCATAAAATTCCAATCTCCTAGATTGCTTTGTTCAAAACCGTCTTTATATACTGTCATTCTTAGGCTCCTCTAATCTTTTATTATAATGTTCATCACAGTTTGTAAAATACCAATGATTAACTTCTCGCAATTCTCCGGGTTTTCCACATAATTCACATGTTTTTAATGCCTTCTTTTCTGCTTCTCTGATTATCTCTCTTATTTCATCAGTATACATATTTATATAAATCCTAAGACCTCCAAGTTTTTCTTTAACTTGTAATATCTCAAAATTTTCTAGAAAGTGTAACTTATCTTGGATAGCCATTTTATTAATAGCGTCTTCTATCTTATCAAGCGCTTCTTCAATAATTGGATACCAGCCTTCACCACAATCATAAGCAAATGCCATCAAATTGTTTTGTAGAGAGGGGTCTGGTTTTATAAATCTATATTTTTTCACTGATTATCCTTTATAATAAACTAAGTTGCCTTGCATCAACTATCTCTTTACCTGTTTCATCGTCTATTTTTTTCAGTTTTTTTCCACAAAAAGGACAAAATACAAATGGTTTCATAACAGGTTTCATCCCATGAATTGATAACATATTCAAACCGCTGTCTATTGTTTTTAAATGTGGATAATAATCATCACATTCGCATTCTGTATGCCAATAATTCATCTTATTACCTCAAACACATGACCTACAAAACTACCGTTATATAATTGAAATGTATCTATATAAACTATATTTTCATCTTTAATTGAATATCCTGTACCAACAACACGAAATACGCGTTCTTCATATTCTTCCTCGTTAAGGTTTATTAGACACCACATGCGTACATGGTCAGTATTCTCACCTTGTACTTGAACAGACAGTGGTTTTGCCCCCTTGGGTAACGAAACAATATTATAATCTTCCAAGATGAGTTCATATTTCCATATTTCCTTCATTTTTCTCTCCTAATATGGGTGCTATGCACCATTTCTTTTATTATACCACACTTTTCTTAATTTGTCAAGGTACAATGTAAGCTTCTCTTAATTCTCCATATGAATATGGCACACGCTCTGCTAAAATATCAATCCAGTAATATCCTTCATAGGTTATCACAATTGCCCCACCCCTATCTCGGCACGTAAAGTTGTTTTCGTCTAAACGTATCACTGTTCCAAAAGGCAGTTCAAATGGGCAAGCAATTGTATTGTATTCTCCCCAATAATCCTGCCAATGTTCTCCGTTAGACATTTTCGATATACATTCTCCATTAACAAAACTGGCACAATTAACTCCTCCAAGACTGGGGTTATAGTGGCTTACCAAAACGTAAATAGACGTTCCTTCTTGATTGCTGTCCGTAGATTCTATATCCCCTGATATAGTTTCTTCTTTTGTGATTTCGACTGCAACCTCTTTGGTAGGTTCAGGTACTACCGCTACAATTTCTTCGGTAGGCTGAGGCTCCTCTACTATAACTTCTTCTGTGGGTTTAGATTCTTCCACTACGATTTCTTGAATAGGAGCGGGTTCTATAGATGCAACTTCCTGAATGGGTTCAGGTTCTATAGCTACAACCATTTCAATAGGTGCAGACTCTATGGTCACGGTTACTGTAATAGGAATTATTCCCGGGGGTATTTGAGTTAATAAAACGGGTTCTTTTCCAATAACCGGAAGAAATACAATATTTTCGGATTCTACGGACTCGATGTTAAATTTAAGTTTCCAGTATTAATGATTACTTCTGCGTAACGTACAAAATCTAATTTACCATCGCCATCTATATCAACAAAAACATTTTCTATTGCTATAGCTTTATCAGGAAGAGCAAAATTAGTATTATAAACTGTTACAATTCCTACTGCAACTGCCCCAATAACAACTACTATACAAAAAGCAATCAGAATTTTTATTAAACCACTTCTACCTTCTTTACTAAGTTCGGTGCTATTTGGTGATTTCATTTGATTTCACTAACTCCTCTTTGAATTATTATGTTTTTATTTGTATTGATAATTGAAACTATTAAGTCTCCGTTTGCATATTCATTTGCCATTTTTAAAGCTTTTTCAAAAGATTCGGCAGCAATTCTTATTGTATATTTACGATTTAAACAAGACATTCTCGCTTTGTATAAATAATATCCTTCGTTGAAGGCTACATTATATTCTATTTCCATTATCCTTTTCCTTGTTTACCCTTATCATAATATCGTTTATATAACTTCGTGTAGATAATTTAATATCTTCTTCTGTGATTTTATCTAAATCATAATCAAGTTTTATATTAATTTTTGCGAATTCATCAATCATATCGTCCATCATTTTAGGTTCTACAGCTATAGATTCCCAAACTTCTCTGCATTTTTTAATAAATAATTCCAGTTTACTCATTTTCCGGATATTTTACCTCCATATTATGTTTTAAATTTAATATCTTTATTTTATTTTCCTATTTTTGTGTAATACTTACAAGATAAATAATAATTAAAGTAATAATTCCCATTAGTATATATCCTCCTGCAAAAATAAGAATATATGTCCAAGGATTAGGATTTCCAAAACAAAGCCATCCTAAGCAATAACCCAACCAGAAAACCCACAAAAAATTAATAACACTTATTAGCTTTCCTATTATTTTGTTTTGTAACATTATATTTTTTAATTTATTTTCCTATTAATTTATTTGTTAAATTTATACAAGTTTCTAGACGTTCATTATAATTTCCGTCAACCACTCTTACATTATAAAAACCATAATCACGATACATTTTGCAAAGCTTTATATTTAATTCTTCTCTTTTATTTTGTTCTCCGTTAAAACGCATACCATCATCAACCCAAGTTACTGTTGGTGCAAGTAAGATTACAGTATCGTATCTTGTGGGGTCAATAAAACTGTCAACTCTAGGAACCTTCTTGTCTAAATATAATTGTGCATAATATTGTGTTACTACAGCATCGGTGTCGTAAAATACGATTTTGTTTGCCCTTTGTAAGGCATCCATATCTGCTTCATATTGCATATAAGCAATCCTAACAAAATCCATATCTGTGTAAATTGCTTCGTTACCACCTAAAAACCTTCCGGCATAATTTCTACCGACTTCTTCAGACCAAGATGTGTAGAAAATCTTAGCGAGATATTTTGTTAAAGTTGTTTTTCCGCAAGACTCTGTACCAGTAATTAAAACCTTTTTTGCAAAGAAAGGTCTTGCACTACCTAAAATATAATCCCAATATTTGAAAGGATTTTCACGAATTAATGTAGCACTTACTGGATAACGTTCTCTTTTATAATCAAATAATTTAAATTCTGCATCGGGCAAATAGATTTTATATCCGGCTGTATATCCGCTGTCACCACTAAAAACAACATCGATTTTATCATTGACAGCTAATTTTAAATAATCAATCCAGTATTCCCAACCATAAGGATATTCTGGAATATCGCTTTCATCAATCAAAACGATTTGAATATGTTCGAACCCCTGTAATTCCTGTGCAAGCCACTTGATACGCAAATCGGCACTCATAAGGGGTAACTTTGCATCTTCACATATGTTGGCGGTCATGCTTTTGTTATCAGAAACAACTACATATAGTTTTTCGCATTGCGTAGCCGAATTAATAATCTGGCTCAAATGACCACGATGAGGGGGTAGGAATTTACCAGCAAACACGCCTGTCTTATACACTTTGTTTTGCTCCTCTCAGCCACATGACATAACCATAAAGCGAATTGAAAAAATATGCAATCCACATAATCAAGGTAGGCATAGCCCATGCAATCGATGTAGGTTCTGCAATAATCACCGAAACCCACATTACAATCGATAGTATATTAACTAAAATCCAAAGTACCCATTGTTCTGCAAAAGCTATAGTCATAAGAATTTGTGCAACAAACTGTAAAACTTCTGTTGATGCATCGAAAACTGGTCCAAGCAACGGTATATGAAATACATTTTCGATATAAGTATAGATTGAAACATTGCGCTTCATTACATTGACGAACCAAAAATCTACCTTGAACAATCCTATTCCAATAATAAAAGTTGCAACAACACACCCAAGAGTTAGTACGACAATCTGTTTCCACGACATCTTGCGCATGATAACATCTTCTTTACTGTTTGGTCTTAAGTGTTTTTTCCACCATAACCAACCGATAAGCTGGAATGGTAAAAAATAGAAAATATTAATAATCGAGTCACCATAATAACCGCTCATATAAGCAACATAACCATATGTGATACAGTTAACTGTACCCCAAGCATAATTAGAGAGTTTACCTTTAGCGACCAACACAACACACAAAATTCCAGAAATTGCACTTATAGGGGCAATCACCCAATTTAACAATATACTATGCCAACTTGTATAATCCGTACCAGTAATTGAAAAATAAATAGTTGAACCGAGAACCATTGTTAAAAATGTTACCAGCCATATTTTCTCAAACTTAGTCCAATTTTTCATATTCTCTCTCATCTATTCTCATTATATCATATAATCTTAAATTTGTCAAGAGGGAATATTATATTACTTATTTGAATATTCCCAATCTAGAAATCCTAATTCTGTCTTTCCTTGATAATCTTTTTGCCAAAGAAACATGGCGTAGGCTAGAGTATCTGTAGTATGTCTACCATTAGTAGAAAAAAAGGAAGGTCTTCTGGAACTAACATATACTCGTTTAGGTGGGTAGAATGGAAAGAATCCCTTCCCTCTTTCTATTCCTTCAAGGAAAGATAATCTCAATAAGAAATAAACATATCCTCCTTCGTTTACGTTATATAGAGCTTTTTCTATAAATGCTTGTGCTAAAGAGTAAGGGGGATTACCAAAAACTACATCGTATTTATAAGGAACATCAAATTCTAAAAAATCACCATTATGTATTCGATTATAATAAGGTAGATTATCTGTTATATTCGGTTCTATATCTACTCCTTCAATGGAAGTAAAGTGTAAACCATACATAGCCTTTCCCCATATTCCCGTACCGCATCCGGCATCTAAACCGTGATGAAAATGTTTATGGGGAAATTCATCTATATCAAGTTGCACGGTTGCAGCGTTAGCTAATTCTTTGGGGGTAATATATAAATCTCTTGGACTTCTACCCCTGTTTGATTTTGTTCTATTTCCGTTTAGCATATTCGCCTTTTATTCTTTCTATTGTATCATCAATAATCTTATTTTCATCTAATTTAATGGTATCTAATTTAATGTTGTAATAAGATATAATTTTTCGCAATTCTTTATCTATAATATCGGTATTAGATTGCATAATAGTATCTATATGATTTTGATATTTTGTTCTTTCACTGTCTAATGTAGTTTGAAAAATATTATTTTCTTTTTTAGAAATTTTTACTTGCTCATCAAACGATTTTTGTAAAGCGTCTATTTGATTTTTATATTTTATTTTCTCGTTATACAATGTAATTTGCGAAGCGCTATTTTCTTTTTTAGAAATTTTTACTTGCTCATCAAACGATTTTTGCAAAACATTATATTTATTCTGCATATCGGTATAAGAAACCATAGCTGTTTGTATATCTTCTTTTAATGCTTCTATTTTAGCTTGTGCTTTATTAATTTTCAAAGTGTTACTGGCTTCTAGAGCTTCCATGCGACGTAAATGTATTGCTTTTGCATTATCCAATTTAGTTTGAAAAGAATCGGTCTCTTTTTTCACAAACTCTACATTTTTGTCAAATGATTTTTGTAAAATATCATATTTATTTTTCATAGTAGCATAAAAAGATGTAAGCTTCTCTATATCATCTTTTGATGTATTTAGTTCGCCTTGTAAAGCATCACGCTCATTTCGCATATCAATATAAGAATTTGTTTCAGAAACCCCGCTAGATGCTCTGGCTATTAACAACTCCTCTTTCAAAGTATTTATATTATTTTCCAGAGTTTTTTCTTTAGGGCGATTATTCCAGAATTTTACTATTTTTTCTTTATCTGTATTAGTATATGTTATATTGCATATAGGGCAATGCAGTTTCCAAACAAGAGCATTATCCCAATAGAAAAGTTCTACATTATTATTTTCACAAAATGGGCATTCGTGTAAAATTTCCATTTAAAATTTACCTTTTATTTTGTCAAGTGCGTCTTGTGCAATACCGAAATTAAAATGACCGGGATTATTGGGTGCTATTTCCTTTAATGCATCAACAGCTATTTTTGTATAACTAGCTAATTCGGCTTGCGCACTATCCATTGTTCTCAATGCTAATCGGCACATTCTCAACTCTTCTTGCAATTCAGCATAAGTTAATGGTTCTCCGTTGGCGGTTATCCATACCATCTTTTTACCACAGTTAGGGCAATATTTACTTGCATGTACATAAGCATCAGATGTATCATACTTGTTATCTTTAGAACATTTTTTGCAATATTGTCCCCATAGACGTATTTTATATGCATCACGTTGTTCTAATGCGTTATCTAATTTAATTTGTAAATCATCACCTCGATGTTGAAATACACGATTGTTTTCAATTAAAGCATCATACTCTTTCTTTTGTTTACTAGCTATAATCATCCAGTGGTTTGTAGACCATATCGCTGCTTGCATTTGCTTGTAAGCCCATTTGCCCCAATAACGCGCTTCAATTGTTTCTGATGTTAAATGACAGTAGCAAGTACCACCAAAATATTGATACCAACAACCATCATAAACTTCATCGTGGTGTTTCAACCCATGCCCACATTCACATATAATTTCCATTTATATTATGTCTCCTTTTTCATTAAAGAAACAACAGTAAGAATTAAAAAGACAAAGATTAAAATTTCCATTTTATCTCCCACAGAGCTTCGATTTATTCTCTTACTGAAAAATTATATTCTAATGATTTTCTGGAAGCTAAATAATCTGCCAAATGTACAAATTTTTGCATCTCTGTTTCCGGGACAGGTAAAACAGCTTTATCCCATTTACTTGTATTCCAAGAACCCATATGGCTTTCAATATTACTACAAATAGCTTCTAGAAAATCTAATTTTTGTTGCCCATCCGGTTTTATTTTTTCTCTCAATACTTTAGATATAACAATTGGATGAGTATGTGTAGAATTTCCTGAACCATTTAGCCCCTGTTTAAAGCCATCATGCAATATTAAAGATGTAATAATTATATCTTCATCATCAGGTGAAAAATTAGAAATTCTAAATAAATCTACTGCGATTCCAACTGCTGCTTGTACATGCCTGTAAAGACCACCATCACCAAGAGCATAATTTGGATGATATTTTCCTGTAGACGATGCTGGTATATGGTAAAAGTAATCTGGCAATAACGCAACCCCTTCTACAGCAATTTCTTTAATAATAGGATTTTTAATTAAAGTAAGTTCTTTTTCAAAATAATTCATCATAATTATTCTTCTAATCTGGCAATTAGTTCGTCTGTAGTATTGAATTCAAACAAAGTATCATTGTCCTCTGAACAAACTTCTCCGCTTCCATCATTGTAGAGTAGAATATAACTGTCTGTACCCCAATTATTTATATCACAAGACCTTTCAAATAGTTTTATTAATTTATCAAATTCCATTTCATTTCTCCGTTTTAATTCTAAATATACCACCCAAATACCAACCTACTATAAAGAAACATGCAAATCGGACTATTACTACTACGGTGGTTTGTTCTTTTATTGTAAGGGTTAAAATCGCTAAAATCAAGAAAAGAATTATTTTTATCAAATCTGACATTTGTGTATTCCTTGTCTTATTTTACATCAATTCCTACAAATGGTAATGTTTGCCCTCCAACATATATTGGAAGAATACCATTCCATTTAGTAAGAGCTAAATATTGTAAATATTCAGGGGAAAGTGCACCTGTATTTTGAAGGGCTGCTTGAGCGTCTGCCTGTCCTTGTGCTTGTGCAAGGGCTGTTTGTGCTTCAATATGCGTCTTGGCTAATACTTGTTTGGCTGTTTCCACCTGTTGCTGCGCTGTAACTTTTGCTTCAATTGCAGCGTTGAATTCAGGTGAGAAATCAAAATTTACAATATTAAAGTTTTCTACAATTACATGATAAATTAATAATTGTGCTGTTAAAGCATTTTCTGCGTCTAAACGTACCTGTTCACGTTTAGTAATCAGTTCTTCGGCTGTAAATTTAGCAGTAGTAGCTTTAAAAATATTTTGTACTGCGGGTGCAATAAGCACATCTTTATAATCCATTCCTACGCTTTGATATACTTGCGCAGCATATTGACCATCGAGATGATAGTTTACCGCAATAACAGAAGTAACTGTCTGCAAATCTTTACTAGCCGCCGATGCATCTACTTGGTCTTTTTGAGTACGAACATCCATTCTTTTTACTGATTCAATAATAGGGGCTTTAAAACCAAACCCGGGTTGCGCTACACCTTTAATAGCTCCAAAACGAGTAATAACACCCACACTCCCTGCTGGTACTGTGTAAATTGACATAAAAAACAGCAGTAAACCAACCACTAAAGCTAATCCGATACAACCTAGTCCTAAACCTTTTTTTTCATTGCTATCCATTTTATTTTTCTCCTTGTTTTTTATTATATCATACTTTTTTAGTTTTGTCAAGAGTATCTTTTTCTTTTTGCTTCTTATATTGCTCTTCATCTTTTTTCATAAGCCATTGAACATGAAAATAAAATATCCACCATAAACAAACATATAGCCATATTCTAATGAATAATTGTGATAAATTTCCTTGTAGTTCACTCATACTTGCAGATACAAAAAATATATTTATAAAAAACCAAGTTTCAAACGCCCACAAAGTAAACCATATACCAGGATGTTTTTTCATTGCTCGTCTAATTTTTTAATCTCATAAATTTTAAATGAAAAACTTGGTTCTGTATCTAGAATATAGCATGCCCAAAACTTGGGATATGGGGGACTTGGAAATTTTATAGCTATAATATTTGCAATTACCCCGTTTTGCACAGACCAATAGGGAGTTTTAGTTACAATTACTTTATCACCAATATTCATTTTCTTTTCTCCTAATTGAGTGGTTAGGGTTGAACCTAACCACTCATATTTAATTATCTTGCTCTGTCTGTAGAAATTTTAATTAACTTTAAATTATAAACTTCTACGCCATCCCAACCTTCGGGGTTTGCACCATAACAACTTACAATATGGAATATACCATCATTAAAGTATTTTCCATATGGTTGTCTAGTGCTTCCTGTTACTTGATAGTAATAAATTGTACCGTTTGTATAATTAATTCCTACTACTTCGTCTTTGGCTAGTTTGAACCAACCACTATTCCACGCACGATGTATCCAAATTTGATTGTTATAGAGTGCGCCACCCCTGTCTTTACTAGGTAATAGTAAAGTACCATCGGGTGCACTTACTCCGTTATAAACCAAATATGAAGTACCATTTGCATACATTGTTCCTACAGCTTCGTTTGGATAAGCAATTCTCATATTAGCTCCTGCTGGCTGTGGGGGTTTTGGTGTCTCTGTATAACGACGTGGCGGTTGTGTCGGTGTACCTGTAGGTGTAGGCGTTACATCCGTAGGTGTAGGCGTTACATCTGTTGGTGTAGGCGTTACATCTGTAGGTGTAGGCGTTACATCCGTAGGTGTAGGCGTTACATCTGTTGGTGTAGGCGTTACATCTGTTGGTGTAGGCGTTACATCTGTTGGTGTACTCGTTGGAGGGTCTGTTGGCGTATTGGTATACGTTGGAGTAGGAGTGTCCGTATCCGGTGGTAATGTTGGAGTTGGTGTGTCCGTATCCGGTGGTAATGTTGGAGTTGGTGTGTCCGTATCCGGTGGTAATGTTGGAGTAGGTGTGTCCGTATCCGGTGGTAATGTTGGAGTAGGTGTGTCCGTATCCGGTGGTAATGTTGGAGTAGGTGTATCCGTATCCGGTGGAGTTGCCGTTGGCGTATTCGTAGGTGTTGATGTATATGTAGGTGTCCAAGTTGGAGTAAACGTCAGTGTTGGTGTTGGTGTTGGGTCGGGACATGCTGGACCATGAGATAGATTAAATTCTCCATTCCAACCATCATAAATCGTAGTCCACGCATCTACAACTTGACTATCCAAATTACTATAGGTTGTATAGTGTGCCACCCCTCCTGTAAATTTTCCTAGATTTACAATTTCTTGATTGCCATTTTCCCAAAGTACCGTAATTGATACAGGAGCATTTTCTTCTATATCAATCTGATTAATTAAAAAGTGCCATTCATCGGGATTTATTTCATGACCACACAACGTAGATGTTTTAACGTGAATTGTCGGGCAATCTGGATTATTTATCCTATTATAAATAGTACCATTAGCTCTCGCTATGTCCGCTCCACTGATAAACGCCATCAGTAACAGAGCAAAGATAACCATTAAACTAACTAACATAAATTTATTTTTCAATTTTCTCACCTCTTTTCTTTTTTTTCAAAATTAATTAACTGTCAAAGCCCCCTGTTGGCATAAACATTACATACATAAGTTCATTATCGTCTGACATACTAGCTTTAGCAGCAATTGTTCCTGATGTATATATAATATCAGTAGCTTGTATTTTACCTAGCGCTCCTATTACATCATCAATACTCCAACCATATGCATCTGCTACTTGTGCAGCAAATACTCCACAGTCATAAGCATTATCCTCTGAATATACAGATATCGCAATTGCATATGCAACTAAATTATCATTATTGTCTAAATAAATTAATCCCATTCCTACATCGCTAATTATATAACAAACTATTTTATCTGCCTGAGATATAGGCTTTGATTCATCAGGACAATTCACCCGAGTTGGACCACTCCCTTTATAAACAGCATTATCTTCTATAATTCTATCAGAAGTAATCGATGGTTGCGTTTTAATAGGTATATCTGTCGGAGGTACTTTTGTTGGAGGAACCGCAGTAGGATAAGGAGTATAGGTAGGTTGCGGTGTATATGTAGGAAGTGCTGTTTGAGTAGATATTTCCGTTAGTGTAGTAATAGGTATACCACCACAAGCCAATGAAACCGACATTACAAAAGCAAATATAGATACAAGTATCTTTAAATTTTTCATAATTTTTCCTTTTTTAATTTTTCTATTTCTTCCCTCGTTTGAAACAAATCAAAAGTAACTGTGCTGAGTTGGGATTTCAAAAACGTAATTAATTCTTTTTGTTTAGAAATAATTTCTTCGCTTGCACTTCTTGCTTGTTCTATAAGTGTAATTTTTTTCTTTAATAATTCTACATATTCAGAAGAATCAACGGGGGTTTCAATCTTTTTGTCTGTCATTTTATGTTTTTTCCAATTCGCTTTGTTTTGTAAGTTTTATAATAGGCAATCTACACAAAAAATATGACGGAATAGGTAAGGTATAGTTGCCTTCTATTGCCATTGCCAAGCAACCAACAATACTACCACCTACCATGCGTACTATATGTTCACATGCAACAAATGTAGCGCCGGATGATATAACATCATCTACAAATACTAAACGTTTATTAACTAACCATTTTAAATCTTTATTGTCTAAATATAATTCTTGTATATCTGATGTAGTAGTAGATTTAAATCTTGTACTTAAAACTTTTTCCCCCATATAAGGCTTGCAAGATTTACGTAATATTACATATGGGAGTTCTGCTTGATTAGCCATTTCATAAACTAAAGGTATTGATTTTCCCTCTATAGATATAAAACCGTCTATGGGCATAACATCAACCATGCTTTTATCTAAATCTAAACCATATAATAAATCACCTGCATAAATAGCAATAAAATCTGGTTTACCGCCCATAATATTTAAAACATAAATAACAGTATCATCGTTTATTTTTAAAGCGGGTAGTATAAGTTTAGTAGTTCCAAATTGAAATTCTTTTGTCATACCATAAGGCAGATTTTTAGAATTTATATACGGTGCTGGTGCTCCATGTGTCATTTTTCGTGTCCTTTTTTAATTTTTTATAAACAATGAGTTTATTATAGCAAAAATTACAATAATTATAGCTAAACCTATTACGCACGTAGAAAGAACTTCGTAGAAAGAAGGATTATCAAAAAACAACCAACCCAAGCAAAATCCCATCCAAAAAGACAATAGCAATTTCATTGTTTCATCTAGTTTTTTATTCATTTCTTTTTCTTTTTATTTTATCAATTGTATTACGAGCTTTTTCACCTAACATAAATGTTTTATCTTTATATTTAGATATCTTTTCTAATGTATCCATAGCATCATCTAAGTCACTCTGCAAACTATCCTCAATTGGGCGAGTATTCCATATATCAATATCAATAGGTTCGTCTTTATTTATAAAACAATTTTCTTTATGGTCAGCATATATCCAATGTTCATATTGCAATCTTCCAACTGCATTACAAAAAGGACAATTTTTTATATTATTCGGAAACATTATATTCTTCTTTTTCTACAATCCCTGTCTCAAAATCAAACGCAATTGGGAAATTTTTCATATCATATTTTTCATTAAGTACACAAGCATTAATATAAGTTACATTGCCTATTTTTTCAACTCCATATGATTCATGAATATGACCGAAGATATGATATTTCAAGTATGGCAATTCGGCTATTCTTTTATTCAGAGTTTCACTTCCGACAATAGAACCATCAAAAGTTTTATCTAAAATCCTAAAAGGAGGGCAGTGAGTTAAAAGAATATTTGTGTTTTTTGGTATACTATTCCAAATTTTTTCTAGAGCAACATCTGTTTCGGAAAACCACCATGAATGATTAGGTATAATTACAGAATAAGGAGAACCAAAAATTTTTATACCATCAATAACCGTACTAGAATTCATTAAAATTTCAATATCCGGAAAACTTTTTACATAATCTTGTATATGCATATAATTTCCATCGTGGTTTCCTAATATTAATACCTTATGAGTATAAGGTAAAGTTTCAAACCAATCAATAAAATTCTCACCGTTATCATGATTATTTAGTTGTATATCACCTGTAAATAATAATAAATCACCGGGATTATAATAAAACCAACGTTTTAATTTCCGGTTATGTTGCCCATGTATATCTGAAAAAGCTACAATTTTCATCGAATATTTACTGTTGCTCCAGCTCTTACAAGTTCATTTTTAGCAGCTATTGCTGCGTCCAGATTAGTACATCTCAATATAACACCACCAGAATATCCTTCTGATAAATCTTTTGCTTCTTTAAGTCCACAACCAAGAACGAGGGTACGAATAACTTTAATTGTTTCAATTTTCTTGGGACCACAATCCACAAGAATCACGTCGAATTCGGTTTGACGTTCTTCTAACATTTCAGGCAGAGGAGTAAAAAGTCTAGCCATACGCCTGAGTGTTGAAACTCCCCAACGAGCTTCCAGTTTTCTGACAAGTTCTAAAGCTTCTGTAATTGAAAGTCCGCTTAGTTCATCTAATAATTCATCGCTTTTCATTCTATATCATCCTTACTAACTAAAAATACAGGGGAATATTGACCATAATAATGTGAATTCAAAATATTATCATCATAATATTTTATAGCTTCTTCCTCTGTCATCTCTTTCATCAATCTTTTTATAATCTTATTTTCACTATATAACAAAATAGCACCACTAAAAGTATTACATATACCAATAACACAGGTATCTAAGCCTTCTAATACTACTGCATCTGGATTTATTTCCTCTAGTTTATTGAGTATTTTAGTATAATCTCTTTTCATCTGCTTTCTCCTTTAAAACATTATACCATACTTTCCTCATTTTGTCAAGGGGGAGTTTATTGTTTTTTTATCAACCAATTTCATACCATATTCATTAATTGTATCCGGTATTATTAAACCTTCTTTTTTTATTAATTTATTTTCTTTAAATTTATTAAAATTTATACTATGATGCCACCTGTTATATCGCCAAACGACCTTGACGCAATCAGGGTGTTGTTCTTGGAGTGACTTTGCAAATTCTAATCTTTTATCTCCTTTGTTATAGATAGTATCTGTATTCCCTCCTTTCATTGTCATTGTTGTTTCTTTATCTTGTAAAAAGGCGATAAACAATATAGTAACCCAACCGTCTTTAAGGACTCTTATAGCTAAATCACTATCTTCGTTGAATTTTCCCCGCCAGCGATAAGGAATGTCGTTCTTTATTAAAATGCAAGAATAAATTCTTGTATTAATAAAGAAAGGGGGTAAATCTCGGCACAATGTTACAAATTGAGAATATTGAAAACCTGCTAGTGCAATATTTTCATATCTATCTACAAAATCTTCAGCGCATTTAAAAATTGTACCAGAAGTAACTTCGTATTTTTTATTATTATTAAATCTTCTAAATACCCTAATATTATCATCTAAAATCCAGTGTCTTTTATAGCCATTATCTATAGAATGTTCCCATACCCAATTTCGGGCAGGAATACTCCCTTGTCCTAGATTATCAAAAGGAAGCGTGTATATTTTATTAGAGTCAATAACTTTTGAATAGTTATCATATTCTGCTGGCTCTACCACAATATGATATGGGACTTTCATTTTCTCTAAGGCTTTGACTGTTAATCTAGTATCCCAACGTCCTTTTGAAATAATGTAAATCGGATATTGCGGTTGCATTTTATTTTCCACGATGATAACGAATATGCTCTTTTTGATTTTTAAATAGCATTAAATTTTCTATTCTGTTATCGGACCTGTCTTGGTTAATATGATGGACAATTTCTGTGGAAAGAAGGGGGCGACCTAAATGTTTTTCCATAATGTCTCTGTGTTCATACCCTGATGGGGTGTGTATATATCCGCTTTTTCCTTTATACCTTCCGCCTTCCCAAAAAGCACTATTAGTACCAGAAACTTTTATATGTTCTTCCTCTTTCTCCCAACGTTTTTTTGAAGACTCTTTTAATTTAAGTTTTGTTTCTTCGGAACGTTTTTTTCCTTTTCTTTTTTCGCAAACAGAAGAATCTAACTTTCTACCTTTTTGAATCTTTGACATTTTCTTTTTGGTTTCGGGTGTGTGGTGAAACCCAAAAGGTCTACTCATTTTCAAGTTCCTCCTTCTCTTCATCTACATAAACTAAATTTGAAAACAGACTGTCATGGCGTTCAGGATACCAATAAGTATTTCGTGTCGGGTATATTTTTTGTCCTATTAGTTTTTCAAATTCTTCCAAATCTTCAACTTTTTCAATATTTATTTTGATAGTTCTCATCGGTTTTCGCTCTGTAAATTTATATTCAGGCATATTTTTCCACTCTTCTTTATCTGCCTCTTTAATTTCTTTTAATCTTTTTGCGATTTTATTCACTTTCGCCTCCTTTCAAGATTTTATTATACCACACATTTGATATTTTGTCAATGGTCTATTTGTACCATATTAATCCCATCCTTTCCTGTCAAGTCCTCCGCAGCATTTCCCCTCTATTTTCCGGCGTAGCCAGCGAGTTTCCCCCGACAGCTTTTCCCCCGGTACTACGTACAGGGGTTAAATGGCAAAGCCATTTTCCCCCGGTAATTAATTTCCCCCGACACATTTTCCGTCGACGTTTTGCAGGGCTATGTGCTGTAGCGGTCCCCGGTAGTTTCCAACATTTCAAAAACTCATACTTTAACTTCCTTTAAATGGAATTGCAATAAAACGCAACTCCATTTTTTTATTTATAACGCACCAACATCCTCTGGTAAACCGTCGGGTGCTAGTTCCTTTTATATATTTCTGGTCCACTCTTCTTTTAGATTCAAATAAACTTGTCTATACAACCACAAGGTCCTTTCCACTTTCGGGAATGAGGAAAGGACCACTTCGCCAATTGGACCTTACCTCATTCGCCAATAAGGTTTGGACCACTTCGTATAATGAATAAGAGAGTACTATACTATATTATAATACTATATAGCGGTCCAACATCCTCCGGTAAACCGTCGGATGCTAGGCTTTTTAAAAGAAAAAACCCATTTCAACATCATAAAATG
>Ga0315291_10003506_pt1 | contig 20248 bp, 20 predicted proteins | sample YL17G12_20_MG_FD_203070 | JGI IMG/M metagenome (GOLD analysis project Ga0315291, IMG submission 203070) | Sediment microbial communities from Yellowstone Lake, YNP, Wyoming, USA - YL17G12_20 | ecosystem: Environmental > Aquatic > Freshwater > Lake > Sediment | place: USA: Wyoming | collected...
CGAACCGCCACTTATCGAGATAGTACTTGCTCCGCTTGCCCGACGATAGGACGAAATCGCCTTCGAGGTATGCGGTGGCTTTGATCGCTTGCGCGAGTTCGGTGCGGGTCATGACAGCCTCCAGCCACGTGGCAGGAGCAAGCTCCTGCCCAACGGTTCAGAACTCAATCCCTTTCCTCGCCTTCACGCCCCTTCGGAATGGGTGCTTGACCTCCTGCATCTCGGTGACGAGGTCGGCGGCTGCGATGATCTCGGGCGGCGCGTCGCGGCCGGTCAGCACTACTTCCACCGCTGGCGGCTTGGCGCAGATGAGGCTGAGAAGCTGGTCCAGCGAAACCAGATCGTGTGCCAGCGCGCCGAGCACCTCGTCCAGCACGACGATATCCCATTCGCCGCTGGTCACGGCCTTGCGGCCGAAGGCAAGCGCCTCCTGCGCCTGCGCGCGATCTTCCTCCGAGGGTGGAAGCTCCCACCAGGGCGTCCCTTGCGACGCCTTGCTCGGGTCCCCCCAACGCTCCGCCCCGAAAACGTGTATCTGGACCTCAGGCGCGAGGCGAGCGATGGCAGTTCTCTCCCCCGACTCCCAGCCGCGCTTCATGAACTGGATGATGCAGGTCCTCAGTCCATGACCCACGGCCCGCGCCGCCAGCCCGAGCGCGGCCGTCGTCTTCCCCTTTCCCGGGCCTGTGTAGACCTGAACCAATCCCTCGCTCAGGTGTGCCATCCGCTATCCCTCGATGCTCCTGGGCTTGGCATAGGTCGAGTCCAGATGGCAGGTGTCGTTGAAGCACGCGACCCTGAGCTCATCCGGCGTCCCGCGGAGAGTGGTCAGCGAACCGTTCGAGACCCACGTCCGATGCCACGAGGTGATCGGGATGACGAGGATGGCGAAGACGGCTGACTTGATCGGTCCGCCATGGGTCGCAATCACAACCGTCTCGCCGGGGTGCTGCGCCACGATCTGGCGCAGCGCCGCCATCACCCTCTTGGACATGTCTGGCTGGCTTTCACCCTCCGGCGGAGCGAGTTGCTCGCGATTCGGATGCGGCAGCCATTGTTCCAGCGCCGCGCGATCCTGCTCTGCTATCTCAGCGACGGTGAGGCCTTCATACCGGCCATAACATCGTTCTCTGAGATCGCCTACGAGCTGAACGGTGAGGCCGTGAGGCGCGGCGATCAGCTCGCCGGTGTCGCGGGCGCGAGGCGCGGGGCTGGCATACACGGCGGCGATCCTCTTGCCCGCCAGACGCTCGGCCGCGCGGCGGCCCTGCTCGCTCCCCAGCGTGGTCAACGCCGAATCCGAATGACCCTGTATCCGGCCGTTGAGGTTCCACTCAGTCTCACCATGTCTGACCAAGATGACCGTTGTCTTGGAACTGCGCTCACGCATCGTCTCTCCAGTCGCACAATCCTCGCTTGGCATCGCTACTCGCCGGCGCCAAGCTGGTTCCCGTCGCGACTCAGCCGGAGCGAACCCAGCCGGATGCCCCGCACCTGCGCGACGCCCTCCAGTGGAGTGTACACGAACAGGCGCTGGGTGCGGAAGTCCACCCGCTCAAGGATGCCGATCGCCAGCGTCTCGCCCTTCTCGCCGAGCAGGCCGACCGCGAGGTTCTCCAGCGACCCAGCTTCGATTACATGCGGCGTTCCGCCGAAGCTGTCCCTGAGCGCGTGAAGCCCCTCCGGCTCGGTCCGCCCCCGCACGATCAACACGATGCCATCAGCCCTGCGCTCTGCATAGACCACCTCGCAGGCGAGGCGCTCCTCGCAGTAGGCGAGCATGTGTCCCGGGACGCGCTCGCCGTTGGTCCACGGGCTGTTCTCGACCGGCGCGTCGCGCCAAGGAACCTCGACAAGCTTCGCCCCTTTGAAGTAGGCCGCGAACCTCCGCTGCCGGTTGGCCGTCCGCTCTTCCCGCGAGCGCCCTCGGACGGCGCGAGAAGTCGGCAGCCGCAGCACGCGCGGCCTCTTCCTGGTGCGGTACGGCGCAACCAGGTGCTCCACCTCGTCCTCGAACTGCACTGCCACGATGACGTCAGGGTCCACCAGCCTGATCTTCGCTACCTTTAGGGCGCGTGCGAGACCGCCGGAGACCATGCCAGTCGTGTCCACAATGATCGTCTCGCAGCCGGCCGCCCGCGCCGCGTTCACCAGCGCCCCCGTGCTCGTCGCCGCCTGAAGCAAGTGCCCGGCCGGCGAGCAGGCGCCGACGAAATCCACAGCATCCGGCGCGAGGTCATCGAACGAGGTGAACTGCTGCCGCGGCATCGCCAGGCCCACGCAGGCCGGCGGGCCGATGCTGGACTGACCGACATCCGCGTCCACGATCGCGACCCTGCGGCCTGCGGCAATCGCCTCACTGGCCAGCACCGCAGCCAGGGTGCTCTTGCCAGAGTCGGTCTCCCCAATGAGAAACACGACCGCGCCCCGGCCAGCCGCGTCGAGCGCCGGCCGCCATGATGGCGGTATATCCCAGGGGAGATCGTTCGAGGCCATTATGGAGGGGCTCTCCACTCCCGCACGCTCCTTTGCCAACGAAGCTCTCTTCTCCTCCCGCACCGGCCGAGCGGTTGCGGCATCGCTTCCAGCGGAGTAGAATATGAGCCAAGATGGCCAGTAAGCGGCGCCTACAGAGGCTGGCGATTCTTGGGATTATCGTTGTTGTGCCAGTCTGCCTATGGCTCCTCTGGCCGAGGCCGTCGGACAAGCAGCTCATCCTCGACCTGGTCGCCAAGGCCGAGCATGGAGTGGAGACGAAGAACACTGAGGAGATCATGAGTTGCGTGTCGCGGGACTACCGCGACCCAACCGGCTTGACGCGTGTGGACATCTTCCGGTTGGCGATGCAGTGGGAGCGAACCTCGGAGCAGGTGGAGGTGGTGATAGACGAGTATGAACTGGACATAACGCCACCGACGGCGACTGGGCGGTTCGAGGTGGAGTTTGCCTTCAGCCAGGGCGGCCCGCCCGAGCTGCCGCAGCGCTTGTCGCTGACTGTCGAGTTTGGCAAGCAGCGCAAGGGCCTTCTCGGAAAGGCTTGGCGGGTCAAATCGGTCGGCGGACATGGACTGGAGAAGGACTTCGAAGGGCTAATGTGATGGCGGGCGGCTTCGAGGAACTGGAGTTCGACATCGGCGACCCGTACGAGCGCGAGCGCGCCGTCCGCCATAGCGAGATGACAAGGGCGGAGGACGAGCAGCGCCGCCATGAGGACATGGAGCTGCACGCTACCACCGCCTACCTCTGCCTCCGGCTCGGCGACTTCTACATCAAGTCGGGCAACGTCCAGCGCGGCATCGCCGAGTACAAGCGCGCGGTGAAGATGGACCAGCGCAACGCCTTCTTCCGGACCCGCCTAGGCGATGCCTATGTGCTGAAGGACATGGTTGACCAGGCGATGGCCCAGTACCGTCGGGCGGTTGAGAGCGACCCATACCTGCCCGATCCGCGCGTCAGCTTGGGCGATCTCTACCGTCGTTTCGGGATGAACAACCAGGCGCTCGAGCAGTACCGCGTCGCCGTCGAAGTCGAGCCGGAGCGGGCCTATTACCGCTACAAGCTCGCCGACACGTTCGCGTCAATAGACCGCATCCCCGAAGCGGTGGACGAGATGCTGGCGGTCATCGCGCTCGCCCCGAGCAACGCCTTCTACCGGTTCCGGCTCGGCAATCTCCACCTCAGGATCGGGCAGGTCCGGCAAGCCGCCGCCGAACTGCTGCGCGCGACCCAGCTTGCTCCTTTCGATCCGTACTACTTCGTGCGCTACGCGATCGCTTCACTAGCGACTGGACGCATCGTCGAGTCCATTGATGCCTTCCGAACGGCGCTGAGAATGGACCCGCGGAACCGCTGCTACCGCGTGCTGCTGGCCGATGCCTATGCCGCGGCCGGCCTGGAGCAGGAGGCCGCGCAGATACTCAGCAGTGTGGGGGAGCTGGACGGCTACGAGATGGAGTTTATCGGTCGGCGCCGGCTCGAGCTTAACCAGGCCGAGATGGATGCTGCCCGAGCGCGATGAACGTAGAGACCATCACCCTCGGGTCGTTCGCCACCAACTGCTATCTTGTCTGGTCGGACACCTCCGCTGCGGCGCTCCTGGTGGACTGCGCCGGCGACGCCGATGACATCATCGAGCGCGCCCAAGGCCGCGGCCTGACCGTCTCCCTCATCGTGACGACGCATGGCCACATTGACCACGTTGAGGCCCTTGCCGACCTCAAGCGGATCACCGGCGCGCCCATCGCCGTGCACGAGATGGATGCCCAGATGCTGTCCGATGCCATGATCAGCGGCGCCGCCATGTTCGGCTTGTCGCAGCGAAGTGTAACGCCGGACAGGCTCCTGCGCGGGGGCGAGACCGTCGGGCTGAGCGAGGCCGGGCTCTCATTTGAGGTGCTCCACACCCCGGGCCACACCCCGGGCAGCATCTGCCTGCTGGGGCAGGGCGCTTTCTTCTCCGGCGACTGCCTCTTCGCCGGCGGCATCGGACGAGTGGATCTCCCAGGAGGCGACGAAAGAGCGATGCTGCGCTCGCTCGAGCGCCTGGCGGGCCTCGACCGGGACCTGCTCGTGTACCCGGGCCACGGCCCCTCAACCACGATCGGCGCGGAGATCGCTCATAACCCGTGGCTGATCGAACTGGCGTGACCCGCAAGCACGACGGGGGACACGCGAGGCGCCGGCCTGCCCTGCTGCGCGTATCAGCATCACTTCATCCGTGCTATAATGCCGACGCGGGCCCGTAGCTCAGCGGTAGAGCTGGCGGCTCATAACCGCTCGGTCGCAGGTTCGAATCCTGCCGGGCCCATTCTGCGTCTGAGCTAGAGAATGAGGATAACCGGCTGTTTCACCGCTGTTCTTTGCCTCGCGGCGCTCGCGTTAGGAACCGTCAACGCGCTGGCCGCCGAACCTGACAGCGACCTCAGGTTGGTCATCGCAGTCACGCAGCCGACCGAGATGCCGCCTGCGACTACCATCTCCCTTCTCGACCCGCGATCCGGCGCAGTATCAGAACTCTACCGCGACCCCAAGGCAGGCCGGCACCTCCTTGTGAAGATAGCCGGCTCAGACGTGCTCGGCTCGGCAAGGGCGGCACCGCCGGCCGACATCTACGCCTTCGTTGGGCCAACTGTCGCTGATCCTGGCGCGCTCGACGCCCTGTCCGTCCTACGCGTTCCGCGGCCAGGCGCTCAGGCGGCCTGGAAGCAAGTCCTCGAGGTCCCGCTCTCCTTCAGCGAGGCCTCCCCCTACGGCCTGTGGAATCGCGCTCCTCTGCTGGCAGTCAGCCCCAGGCAAGATCGCGCGGCCATCACCGCGCTCCGGATTGGGGAGCGAGCGCTTGCCGGCCCGATGATCCGGGTGCTCTCCATGTACGGAACAGAGGAGTGGCAGCTAGCTGTTGGCAAGGGCCTCCGCGTCGTTGACTTCGCCTGGTCGCCCGATGGCAAACAGCTCGCCTATGCGCTCAGCCCCGAAGGCGACGAGCACACGCTCGAGGAGCCTCTCCTGCCACAAGCTGGTGTTTACGTCGCCGATGTCGCAGCGCGCACGTCGTCGTTCCTGCAGCACTGCTACCCTGTAGCAGTCGCCTGGCCGCCGAAGGGTGATCGCATCACCATCGCGGTTCAGCCCGATGTATGGGGCACAGCAGGTGTCGTCAGGACCATCGCTTTCCCGGGCGGAAAGCGATCGGAGGAGTTCTCGGTCGCTGGCTCGGCGGAAGCGCTCGCCTGGTCGGATGATGGAAGGTGGCTGGCCGTTCAGCTAGCCGAGAAGGGCGTGCAAGTGGTGCAAATGCGCGCGTCGTCGGGCGGTTGGGGGCGTGATATCTTCAGACTCCCGGCGGGCGATGGCAGGCTGGCGCTGCTGGGCTGGGTGCGGTTGCCGAGGGGAGGCTAACATTCCTGTCATGGGGCCGGGTAATGGGCGGGGACGCTGAGCACATCCACCACGCGACGGCGCGCGCGGTCGCGCCGACGTACGGCCGCCTCGCGTTCGCCGTTGGGCTCACTGCTGCTGTCTTCATCGCAGAGCTCGTCGGCGGTCTCTGGGCGCAGAGCCTCGCCCTGCTGAGCGATTCCGCTCACGTCTTCACCGATCTCGTCTCCCTCGGCCTGAGCTTCGGCGCGCTGGTGATCGCGGCAAGACCGGTCAGCAAAGAGCGCACTTTCGGGTGGCACCGGGCCGAGGTGCTGGCGGCAGTCGTGAACGGAATCCTGCTCTTTGCCGTCTCCGCCTTCCTCCTGTTTGCCGCCTACCGCCGCGTCCTTCATCCTGTTCAGGTCCGAGTCGAGGGCATGCTCGGGGTGGCGGTCGCCGGCCTAATCGCCAATGGCATCATCGCCTTCCGGCTGCGAGGCCACGCCCACCATGACATCAACATCCGCAGCGCCTATCTTCATGTGATCGCCGACTTCGCCGGCAGCGTCGGCGTGGTGATCGCCGCGGTTATCATGCTCCCGACCGGCTGGTACGTCGTTGACCCCATCCTGGGGATGGCTATCGCGCTTGCCGTGCTGTTCGGCGCCGGCCGGCTGCTCCGGGACAGCGTCCACATCCTGCTCGAAGGCGTCCCGAGAGACGTTGATCTCCACGAGGTGGCACGCAGGATCCGCGCGGTGCCCGGCGTGGAGGACATCCACGACCTGCACATTTGGACGATCTGCTCGAACCTGCTGGCGCTCAACGTCCACGTTACCGTGGGCGACCGCTCGGCGGCCGCCAGGGACGAGATCGTCAAGGCGGTCAACGACGAACTCCGCCTCCACTACCAGATCGTCGAGACCACCATCCAGACCGAGCGGGAGCCGTGTAGGACGTCGGAGCTGATCCACCTCGCCCCGCACCAGGGGGAGCTGGATCGCTACTAGCCGGCCTTCTGTTGTGCGCCAAACCGTGCAGGTCAGGAGGCGGTTCCTGCAGAACAGGCGTCCCACAGCGCCGTCAGGCTGAGGGGAGGGACCAGAGATGAGAGCAACCTGTCTTGCCCTGGTAGTCTTATGGTGTTGTGCCCTGTTCGGTGCCGTTCTCGGCGCCGCCACGGCGGGCGTGCCGCGAGAGGTCACTGCCGCCGAGGAATCCTACAAGAGCAACGTCGCCATCGGTGATTCGCTGGGAGGCAAGCCGGCGACGATGGAGCAGGTGTCGGACGCGGAGAGCTTCTACCAGGAGGCCGTCGCCCAGGCGCGACGCGTTGTCGCCTCGAATCCTGACCTCGCCGAGGCCCATCATCTGCTGGGTCTTATCCTGTGTACTGGCTACCGCGCCGTCAAGGTGGAGGCCGAGCAGCCGCAAGCGGGCGAGGCGAGGAAGCCCAAGACGGTATTCGTGTTGCTGCGCGGCGGCGAGGACCGCGAGGAAGGTCTAAAGGACCTTCGCGCCGCCATGGACCTGGCGAAGACTCGGTACGGCTATCAGGTTGACTATGCGAGGGCTCTCCTGATCTGCGGGCAGGGGGAGGCGGCGGAGAAGCAGGCCCGTGAGGCGTGGAAGCTGTCGCTGTCATCGGATGATCGCGCCGGCTGTGCTAGCGTGCTGGTTGAATGCGCCAGAGCCGGGAACCGGACCCAGGAGGAGATCCGCTGGCTCCGGGAGGTCGTCAAGTACGCCCCGAACGACACCGCGGCGAGCCAGCGCCTGGCCAAGCTTGCGCCACCGCCGCCCACCGCGAAGCCGAAGACACAGAACGCGATCGCCTGGGTGGACTACGAGACCGGCATGGAGCAGGCCGAGAAGCAGAACAAGCTCGTGCTGGCCGTGTTCACCGCGAGCTGGTGTCCCACGTGCAGGAAGCTCGAGAAGGAAGTGCTCCAGGAACGCAGCGTCATCGCGATGGCCAGGCAGTTTATCTGCGTCAAGGTAGACATAGATGAGCGGATGGACGTGAAGTCCAAGCACGCCGTAAACCTCTACCCGACAACTCTCGTACTTGACGACAATGGCGAGGAGTTTCTGCGCCTGATTAGCTTCAGGTCAGCTGAGCACTATGTTGCAGAGCTGAAGGGAGCGCTCGCCAGAGCGAAGGAAACAGACTGAGGAGGGTTAGCGTATGCGGAGCCTCTGCGTGTTCGGAGTGGCTGTACTCTGTGTCGGGGCGGCCCGGGGAGTGGCTGGCGCCAATGAGGCTACCTCTCCGGAGCTGAACGCGGCCCGGCAAGCGTTCGACCAAAACGTAGCGCTTGGCGACTCGCTGGGCGGAAGGCCCGCCACTGCCGAGCAGGCCGCCCAGGCCCAGCAGTTGTTCGACGAAGCGTTGGCGAAGGCGCGCGCGGCGATCTCTGCCGACTCGCGCTCGGCCGCCGCCCACCGGCTGACCGGCATGGTGCTGTGCACGGCCTACCGGCCGGTCGTCATCGAGCCAGGTGCCGAAGCGCAAGGAGAGGAACCGGCCAAGCCGGCGGTGACGGCGCTGCTGCGCGGCGCCGCCGCCGACTGCGAGGAAGGGCTTGCTGAGCTTCGCTCCGCTCTGCGCCTCTCCAAGTCAGCGCCCGACTATGTGCTCGACTACGCCGAAGCGATGCTCGCATGTGGTGACTCGGCGGGCGCGCAGCAGCAGGCCACCGCGGTCTGGGACCAGCGGGCATCCCTTGCCTCCACCCAGTCGGCTCGCGCCGCGCGGCTGCTGGCGAGCTGCGCGCAGGCGAGCAATCTCCCCGAGCTTGAGCTCATCTGGCTACGCCAGGTGCTGCAACTCGACCCGAGCGACAAGGAGGCGGGGCAGCGACTGGCCAAGCTCGCCGGCACCCGCACCGGGATCGCCTGGATGCCATACGAGGCCGGCGTCGCGCTCGCTTCCCAGACCAGTAAACCGATGCTCGTTGACTTCACCGCCACCTGGTGTGGCTGGTGCAAGAAACTGGAGCAAGATGTCTTCTCGAACAAGGAGATGATCTCGCTGTCGCAGCAGTTCGTCTGCATCAGAGTGGATGGCGATGAGCGGCGCGACCTCGCCTCGAAGTTCGGTGTCGATGGTTATCCGACGACGCTCATACTCGACGCGTCGGGACAGGAGCTGGGCCGGATAGTGGGATACAAGCCGCTTACTGGTTATATGGCCAGCGTCAGGCAAGGGCTTGCCCCCGGCTAGGGTATGCTCTACTCTTGGAGGTGCGAAGAATGAGACGAGCCTGTTTGTTCCTTCTCCTTGCCACGATGGTGTGCGTGGCGATGCCTGCGATGGCTGCCGGGCAGGGGCCTGCGGCCGCCCCGAGCATGAGCGACCTTGAGCGCAGCATGGCCCTTGGGGCGGTGCTCGAGATGCGCGAGGGGACCCAGGCGGAGTTGGGCGAACTCCGCGCCTTGGCCGACCGAGGGGTGAAGCAAGCGCGAGCGGCCGTCGCCGCCAACCCGGATTCCGCGGAGGCGCAGTATGCCCTGGGGAGTTGGCTGCTCTACGGTTACCGCGTTGTCGAGGTGGATCAGATCAGCTTCGACGCTCAGGGGAACGCTGAGACGGAGCGCGTGACGCGCGTCCTACAGGGGATGGGCGACGACCCTGAAGAGGGCCTGGCCGCACTCAACAAGGCGTCCGAACTCGCCCCCGCCAATGGTCAGTACCTGCTCGACTACGCTGGCGGCCTCATGGACTACGACCGCGTGGACCAGGCAGAGGGCATATTGAAGGCGGCCTGGGCCGGACAGCCCGACCTGCCTGTCGCGCTGAAGATGCGCGCTGGCATCCTTCTGAGCGGGGTCGCCGAGGCGAATGGCGACCTGGACGGCGCTCGCGAGTGGATCTACTCCGCGCTCTCGCTCGACCCGCTGGCCGCACCCGCGGTCTATCGGCTGCGTGAGCTAGACGAAGCCGCGCTTGAGGCGGCCCTTGCGCGGGAGGGGGCTGAGGAGGTGGAGGAGGAGGAGCTGGAGACAATAGAGGGCACTCCCTTGGCACCAGAAGAAGGCGCCGAACCGGGATACGAGGAGCCGTCCGATGAGGGCTATCAGGAGGAGGACTACCAGGAGGAGCCTGGTGCAGGCGATTGGGGAGAGGAAGAGAGCCAGCCGGAAGCCGGGTATTGACCCATCGCGGTCACAAGCACGGCAAGCCCCGGGTAGCACAGGCCGGACCGGAAGCGTCACATGGTCATAACGCTGTCACGACAGGCGGAGGCGGGGGGAGAGGAGATCGCTCATCTGCTGTGTGAGCGGGCCGGCCTTCGGCTTGCCGACCGCGGGGCGCTGGAGCGCATTGCCCAGCGGGAAGGGCTGCCGGTCACCCAGCTTGCAGTCTTCGAAGAGGTCACGCCTGGGCGGATCGAGGCGCTGGTCGCGCAGTGGGGGACGCCGGTCGGCCATCCCGCCTTTCTTCGCCGACTTGTCCAGGCCTTGCTGCTGTTTGAGCGTGAGAACAACGTGGTGATCATCGGCCGGGGCGCTGCCTTCGTCCTGACGGATCCCGGGACGCTGCACGTGCGGGTGATTGCGCCTATGCCCTGCCGGATCGCCCGCCTCGTTCAGCGGGAGGGGCTTCACCGCGGCCAGGTCCAGCGGCTGCTGGAGGCCAATGACAGGGCACGGGCCGGTTTCATCCGCCAGACCTTCGATGCGGACATCGCCGACCCCGATCACTATGACATGACGCTTAGCACGGCCGAGCTTCCCCCCGACGACGTGGCCGACATCATCTTAGCCGCCGCGGAGAGGAAGTCGCGCTTGCGGGCGTCGCCGCATGAGTGGCCTCACGACCTGCTGACTCATGTCACGCGATTCCAGCGCCGACCGCTGTTGCCGCGGGTCAGCGAGATGATCTGGCGTCACTGCGAGCGGCGCTCATCGGGCGGCTAGACGGGGTGAACCGCTGGTACGCCCCCGCCGCGGGCAAGGGCCGCAGCCTCGTGCGCTGAGCGCAGCATCTCCTCGGGTTCTGCCATCGCATCCACTATGCCGGCGGCGAACCGGATCTCAACCGGAAGCTCGCCCGAGGCATTCAGGTCATCAATGGCCGCGTTTACCCGCCCAACGGCAACGAATGCCTGGTTCCTGGCCGTTTCCGGCAGCAGTATGCCGAATCCGTCGCTGCTCACCCGCCCAACGAAATCCGTCTGCCTCAGCGTCGATGTCAAGCAGTTCGCGACGGCCGCGAGCACGATGTCGCCGATGTCGTGGCCGAACTCGTTGTTGATTTCGCGGAGGGACTCCACCTCCAGCGCAACCAGCGACATGCTGCGCCGGTACCGTTGGACCCGCCGCACCTCGGACTCGAGCGCCTCCATGAACCGTCTCCTATTCGCAACACCGGTGACCGCGTCCGTGACCGCGTGCCGCCTCATCCAGCGGCTCTGCTCGCGAAGGCGCTCGGTAAGACGCAGGCCGCGGCGTCTGGCCGACGCCAGGGATCCCAGCAGCCAAGATGCGGCAACCAGACCTGATTCGATGCGAAGCAGTTCCTCCAGCGGCATGCTGGCGGCTCGCGCGAACAAGGCCGCGCATTCATCTCCCTGAGGAGAGGTCTGAGCGCCCGCCTCGCGGCCCGGTTCCCGAGGCGTGACCACAACCTGCGGGCTCAACAGGTAGCCGATGACCGCCCCGGCTGAATAGACAGGAGCCGCGACGTCGGCAAGACCGAGCGGGCAGTGGTGCACTGCCGGTTCCCTGCGCACGGGGCCGTGTACCACCTCCGGTGGGTCGTCAGCGTGCTCATCGCGCCCACATTCAAGGCACGGCCGGGAGAACGGAATGCACCGAGTGAGTCGCCGACAAAACTGGGAAAGATCCTCACACGCAGTTAGCGGGCGGCCCGATGGTTCCACAACCAGAATGGGCAAGGCGAACGAGCGGCTCAACGCGTTCTGTAGCTCTTGCAGCTTGTCAGGCCACAGCCGGTCGGCCAAATCCTCACATCTGCTCGACATCTGGATCTCACCTTGGGGCGGATTTGGCCGCTCACCAGAGGCAATATTCCACGTTTCACAGCCGCGGCCCCCGTAGACAGCCTTCGCGGCCCGATGTCCGCGTACGAACCAGAATCCGGCGGGTGATCGGGGGCTTGTCGCAGAAAGCCGAACCTGCTGAACGGAGAAAGGGTCCGATGCTCAACCCGACCGACTTCGGCTACGGCAGCTTCGCCTTCAACTGGGGAGACCACATCTGCGCCATCTTCGACGACCATGCGCAGCAGATGGAAGTGATGCGGCCTTTCGTATCCGCTGGCATCCAGCTCGGGCAGAGATGTGTCTGGGTTTCGTCTTCGCCTTCCGCCGACGCGCTCAGGCAGATGCTTCACGACATGGGCGGCGATGTCCTCACCCTCGAGGCCTCCGGGCAACTGCTCATCCTCTCCGAGCCCGGCTTCTACCTCTACGAGGGCATCTTCGAGCCCGAGAGGACGATGGACCTTCTCAGAGCACTGCTCAGCGATAACCAGCGCCAGGGCTACGCCGCCATGCGTATCGCCAACGACGTTTCCTGGACCGGGAGAGAGAGGGTTGACCCCGACCTGTGGCAGGAGTTCGAGTCGCGCCTGACCGAGAGAGTTGCGGGGTTGCCGCTCTGCCTGGTTTGCCAGTACGACCGCCGCCAGGTTCCGGGGTCCATCGTAGTGGCAGCGATGCGCACACACCCGGCGGTGATCCTGGGAACCAGCTTCCGCCTGAACCCGTTCTACGAACCAGTAAGGGCTGACAGATCCGGCGGTCGCGAGGTCGTCTAGCGCGCCCGGCAGCGCCCCCGGGCTACCCCTTCCTGCCGGTGGCGGCCGCCGCCGGCAGGGCCCGCCCCAGGAACTCCGTCAGGTGCACCACCTCGACCGGGACACCGAACTTCTGCGCGCCGTAGCGAAGCTGCATGATGCAGGCAGGGCAGGGGGTCACCACGATCTCCGCGCCCGTCGCCCGGATGTTCTCCATCTTACGCTCGAGGATGCGCATGGACAGCTCGTAGTGAGCGAGCGAGTAGCTTCCCGCGCCCCCACAGCACCAGTCAGCCTCGGGCAGCTCGCGGTACTCGACGCCGGGGATTCGCTTCAGGAGATCGCGCGGCTCTTGCGTCACCCCCTGATAGCGGCTGAGGTGGCACGGGTCATGATAGGTTATGGTCCCTCTCACCGGCCGGAGGTCGGTGGGCAACTCGACCGCGGCGAGGAACTGGGTGAGCTCGTGGACGCGCGCGGCGACGCGCGCCGCTGCCTCGCGAGCGGGATCGCCTTCATCGAACAGGTCGGCATACTCGCGGAGGAAGGAGGAGCAGCTCGCGCAGTCGGTGAGGATGATGTCGGCCCCTGTGGCCTCGAGCGCCTCGATGTTCTTGCGCGCCAGCGCGCGAGCCGACTCGAGGTCGCCGTAGGAATATGGCGGCAAGCCGCAGCAGACGTTGTCTGCCACCACGGGGATGTGGCCGGTCGCCGCCAGCAGATCCATCGTCGCCTCGCCGATCTCCGGCAATGCGCAGTCTATCGCGCAGCCGACAAAGTACGCGACCTCCTTCCGCCCAACTTGGCCCGAGTCACGTCGCGCCAGCCGCTCCCGCAGGAAGGTCTTGGGGGTGGGCATCCAACTGGGCGCCTCGGAGTACCCCCGGTCGAGCCAGGGCAGCAGCCGCCCCAGCTTCGCCAGGCCAAGCAGCTTCGTTCGCTTGAGCCAGCCTAGAGCCCGGGCGCCCGCCCGCAGCAAGCTGGGTCTGGAGAGAACCCGCTGGAAAACCAATCTCTGCGCCAGCGGCTGGCCTCGGACGACATAGCTGGCCCTCGCCGCGATCACCGCCCGGTCTGTCTTGATGGCAGGCGGGCACTCAGCCGTGCAGGCCCGGCACATCAGGCACTCGAATAGCGACGACCTGATGTCATCGTCGAAGGGGATCTCTCCGCGGATGGCAGCGCGCAACCTGGCCAGATGTCCCCGCGCCACCGACGATTCGCGGCCGGTCATCCGGTAGACGGGACAACGCGTCTGGCAGAACCCGCAGCGGTTGCACTTGTCAAGCTCGTCCGATACCGCCTCGACCAGCCGTAGATCGTCGCTCAATCAGGTATCTCCATCGGGGCAGCCGAGCGTTCAGCCGTCCACCACGGTCGCACACTCGTGATTGTACCACCGCTGGTCATAGGGGAATCGGCTGCCGTCCGTCCTTCTTCTGCGGCTGGGAGGGCGCAGCCTTGGGCTTCGCCGGTTTGGCCGATGGCTTCTTCCCCGCTGACACGAAGACCAGGTGGGTGATCTTTCCCTGATCGTTGAACGTGGCCCTGAGGTCCATCTTCCGGCGCTCGAACTCACAGGTTACCACCGCCACCCTATCAGCGCCCTCCATCTCGATGCGGATGCTTGTCTCGCGCTTGAACTCTCCGACAACTCGCCTCAGCAAAGCCCAGCTCTGCTTCAGCCGTTCCGGCGTCATGTTCTGAGCGAGGCGGGCGTCGCACAGCCTCGTCGCGGCAGCATAGTCCTCCGCCACCAGGTAGGTGAGGAACCTGTCGGCCGTCCGCTCGATGCCCCTGTTGCGACCGCAACCAGCGAGGCCGAGCAGGCAGATGACCCCAAGCAGCATGGCGAGGGCCCCGCGTCGGATCCGCCGTCTCTCTTCTCGCATAGCCAATCGCTCCACTGTGCTACTCCGGTTCGACACCAAGCGCCCTCATCGCCTCTCCTACCACATACAGGGAGCCGGTGATGACCACGACGTCGTTGGGGCGGGCCTGACCTAGAGCCTCTCGCACGGCGAGGGAGACGGGAGTGTAGGCGGCGGTGTGGCGGCAGCGGGGGAATATGATCTGCTGGAGCTCTGCGGCCTGGAGGGCGCGCGGATTGGAGTCGGCGGTGGCGATCACCAGGTCGGCGAGCGGACAGAGGTGCCGGGCGATGGCGGCAGCGTCCTTGTCTTTATGGACACCGAGGACCAGCAAGAGTCGGCGGCCGGGGAGGAGCGAGGTGATGGCATCGGCCAGGGCGGCGGCGCTGGGTTCGTTGTGGGCGCCGTCGAGAACGATCATTGGGCGATGCCTTACGATCTGGAAGCGGCCCGGCCAGCGGACGGAGGCGATTCCTGTGCGCACGGCATCCGGGGAGATCGAGATCCCGTGGTCTTCGAGGAGCTCGACCAGGGTGACGGCGACCGCGGCGTTCTCCGCCTGATGGCGGCCGGCCAGCGGGCACTCGAGCCGGGGATAGCTGTGGTCGAGCCCGCGAATCGAGAGCTCAAGGCCGCGGACATCCGCCCGCGTGATGGTGACCTGGGGCCCCGCCTCATCTCCCACCACCACGAGCCGCGACCGTCGCTCCAAGCAGACCTCCTGTAGCACCTCCATCGCCTCGGCCGCCTGCGGCGCTGAAACCACTGGGACATCTGGCTTGATGATGCCGGCCTTCTCCCGGGCGATCTGCGGGATGGTGTTGCCGAGCTCCTGCACATGATCGAGGCCAATCCGAGTGATGGCGCAGGCAAGGGGGGAGATGACGTTCGTGGCATCGAGGCGGCCTCCGAGGCCGGTCTCCATCACCGCCAGGTCTGTGCTCTGCCTAGCGAAATGGACAAACGCCATCAGCGTATAGGCCTCGAAGAAGCTGGGTGGGCCGAGTGTAGAGGGCCTGGCTGCCTCGATGACTGGGCGCAGCTCTTCGGTGAGGGCGGCAACTTCGTTCTCGGAGATTAGCTCCTGACCGACGCGGATGCGCTCGCGGAACGTTATCAGATGGGGCTTGCTGTAGAGCCCGACGCGATGCCCCGCGGCCATGAGGATGGAAGCGGTCATCGCCGCGGTGGAGCCTTTGCCCTTGGTGCCGGCGATGTGCAGACAGCGCAAGCCGAGGTGCGGGTCGCCGACGGCGCGAAGCATCGCTCGCATTCGGTCGAGGTTCCACACTCGCGCCGCCGCCGCGCCCGCCGGGGTGCGCTCGTAATCTATCAGACTCTCGAGGTAGGCCGTTGCCTCGTGGTAGGTCATGGAGGGTCGAGATGAGAGAAGGCGCCACATGCCGCGATCGGCTCTCGTCGAGCGACCGGCGACACAACCTTGGCGCAGACAGTGCTCAGTCTATCTTGAGCTCCTGGTAGATCGGGAACCGCGCGCATAGCTCCAATACCTGCACTCGCACCTGCTTGCGCACCTCGAGGTCGCGCGGGTTGCGCAGCACGGTCGCCATCATCTTGCCGATCTGCGCCATCTCCGATTCCTTCATCCCGCGAGTAGTGATCGCGGGCGTGCCCGGACGAATGCCGGAGGCGATCGCCGGCGGCTGGTGATCGTAGGGAATGCAGTTCTTGTTGACGATGATGCCTGCTTCCTCGAGCATGTTGGCAGCATCCCGCCCGCTGAGCGTGAGCGGCCGGAGATCGCACAACATGAGATGGTTGTCCGTGCCGCCGCTGACCAGGCGGATGCCGTGCTCCTGCAGCGATGCGGCGAGCGCCTTGGCGTTCCTGACGATCTGCTGCTGGTACTGCCGGTACTCCTCCGTCATCGCCTCCTTGAAGGCGATCGCCTTCGCCGCGATCACGTGCATGAGCGGGCCTGCCTGGATGCCGGGGAAGACCGCCCGGTCAACCGCGTCGGCGAGGTGGCGCCTGCACATGATGAACGCGCCCCTGGGTCCGCGGAGCGTCTTGTGGGTTGTTGAGGTGATGATATCCGCGTACGGAACCGGGCTCGGGTGCACGCCGGCGGCGACCAGGCCGACGATGTGGGCGATGTCGGCCATCAGCAATGCATCAACTTCGTCGGCGATCTCGCGCCATGCTTTCCAGTCTATGATGCGCGGATACGCGCTGAAGCCGATAACGATAAGCTTCGGCCGGTAGAGATGCGCGATCTTGCGGGCGGAGTCGTAGTCGAGCAGTTCCGTGTCGCGGTCGAGGCCATAGTGGTGCACACGGTAGTAGCGCCCGGAGAAGTTCGTGTTCTGGCCGTGGCTCAGGTGGCCGCCGTGGTCAACGGAAAGTGAGAGGATCGTGTCTCCCGCCTCGAGCACCGCGTAGTATGCGGCCATGTTAGCTTGCGAACCCGTGTGGGCCTGGACGTTCACGTGATCGGCGCCGAACAGCTCCTTTGCGCGGTCAATGGCGAGCTGCTCCGCTTTGTCAACCGCCGCGCAGCCGTTGTACCAGCGCGCGTTCGGGTAGCCCTCCGCGTACTTGTTCGTCAGCACCGACCCCTGAGCCGCCAGCACCGCCTTGGAGGCGTAGTTCTCCGACGGGATCATCACCAGCGTGTTGCGCTGGCGGTCCAGCTCCTCCTGCAGACAGGCTGCCATCTCCGGGTCCACCTGGCTGATGGTGCGGTTCATCGCTCTCCTCGATTAGAAAGTAACCAGACCGCGCAAACGCGCCGGCGGGCTAGTGCCGGAAGTGCCGAACTCCGGTGAAGACCATCGCCATCCCGTACTTGTCACAGGCGGCTATCGCCTCTTCATCGTTCAGAGATCCACCAGGCTGGATGACGGCCGTGACCCCGGCCGCTGCCGCGGCTTCGATCGCATCCGGGAACGGGAAGTAAGCGTCGGATGCCATCACCCCCCCTTTCGCGCGGTCCCCCGCCTTCGTCACCGCCAGCCGCGCCGCGTCGACCCGGCTGGTGACGCCACCCCCGATTCCGACTGCCTTATTCTCCCGCGCGATCACGATCGCGTTCGACTTCGTGTGCTTACAGACGATCCACGCGAGCCGTAGCGCCGAGTTCTCCTCCTCCGTCGGCGCCCGCTTGGTCGCCACCTTGAGCTCCGATGGATCGCCCGCGGTGTCCGGCGTCTGCACAAGCAGCCCACCGGAGACCTGCTTGATCTGCCACGGGTCGCCCTCCCCTAGGTTCGGCAACTCCAACAGCCGGAGGTTCTTCTTCCTTTGCAGCGCCGCCAGCGCGTCGGCCGAGTAGGCCGGCGCAAGCACGCATTCCATGAAGCCGTACCGGCCGATCCCGTCCAGAATCGCCTCTGCTGTTTCGGCCTCAACCTCTTTGTTCAGGCCGATGACGCCGCCGAAGGCCGACAGCGGATCGGTCGCCAGCGCGTCGCGATAGGCCTGGGCGAGGCTGCTCCCCAGTGCCGCCCCGCATGGGCTGTTGTGCTTAACGATCATCACGGCGGGTTCCTGGAAATCCCGCACAAACCCCAGCACGGTGTCGAGGTCGAGGTAGTTGTTGAAGGATAGCTGCTTGCCGTGCAACTGCCGTGCCGCCGCGAGGCCGGTCCGACCTAGTCTCGCGCGCCGGTAGAAGGCCGCGCGCTGGTGCGAGTTCTCCCCATAGCGGAGCTCCTCCACCCGCTCGTACGCCTGAAGAAAGAGGCCGGGCAACTGCGCATCTCCACCGGCCTGAACCGACAGGTAGTTGTAGATCGCCATGTCGTAGCGGGCGGTGTGCGAGAAGGCTTCGACCGCAAGCTGCGCCCGGGTCGCGTCGCTGATCTCGCCGTCGTTCGCTCGCATCTCGTCGAGCACCCCCTGGTAGCGACCGGGGTTGCAGATCACGGCCACCGACCGGTAGTTCTTCGCCGCCGATCGCAGCATAGAGGGGCCACCGATGTCGATGTTCTCGATCGCCTCAGCGAGCTCGATGTTGGGCTTGACGATGGTCTGCTCGAACGGATAGAGGTTAACGACAACCATATCTATCAGCGTGATGCCGTGGCGTTCCGCCGCCGCCATGTGCTCCGCATTGTCTCGCAGCGCGAGCAGCCCCCCATGGACCTTCGGGTGAAGCGTCTTCACCCGCCCATCCATCATCTCAGGGAAGCCCGTGTAGTCGGAGACATCCGTCACCGCCAAACCGGCCTCGCGCAGGTGCGAGGCGGTCCCGCCCGATGACATTATCTTGGCGCCAAACTCGACCAGACCCTTCGCGAACTCACGAACGCCGGACTTGTCGGACACGCTGACAAGCGCGGTGCGAATGCGTGCCATCCTCATGACCTCACCTGGGGAATGCTGAGACAGCGCCTAACTATAGCAGCGGGCCCAACCCGTGTCAAAGCAAGCTATGGCTATCCTGCTAACGCGGCCGACCGGCTCTCCCCTCGAGCTTCCCCAGCAGGCGTCGCGGGTTCTCGCCCAGCGCCACCTCCGCCTCCTCCTCCGACAGACCCGCGCAGACGGCGACCCGGCGCTGCCATTCCTCGGTGAGAAGCTCGCCCGGAGCGTGCGTATCGCTGTCCACGACGACCAACGCTCCAGCCGCCCGTGCCGCCGCCACCACCGCGCCGTTCGCCAGGCAGTGACCGCGGTGCGATGACACCTCCAGGAATACCCCGTTGCGCGCTGCCAGGCCGGCCAGCTCGACATCTATCGGGCCCGGGTGAGCCAGTATGTCCACCTCGGCGCAGCGCAGCGCGGCAAGGTTGGTCCCGGACGGGACCGGCTCCACCGGCGTTTCGCCGTGGACGACTACCAGCTCCGCGCCTAGGCGGCGCGCCTCGGAGGCGATGTCGGCGATAGCCGCCGGCGGCAGATGGGTCAGCTCGACGCCGGGAATGGCGCGTATCTCCCAGTGCTCCTCCGCCAGCCGGCAGTCCGCGATCAGCATAGGCACAACCGAGGCCAGGTTGCTCATCGAGACGTGATCGGTGAGTCCGATCGCCTCGTAGCCGCTGGCGATGGCGCGACGGATCAGCTCTATCGGCAGCAGTGACCCGTCGCTGAGTACGGTATGGGTATGGAAATCAAAGACCATCGCTTGCCTTTCCTCTCTCACCCGGAGGCGCCGGTTTCCCTCAGCGCTGTCGCCACCACTTCCACGGCGACCTCCTGATCCCATTCCACCCGGCCGATGCCGCGGGGCAGCACGAACCGCGGGATGCCGCCGATCGCCTTCTTGTCCGCGCGGGCGGCCGCCAGTATCGCCGCCGCGGGCGCGCCGGGAATCCGGGTGGGCAGCCGGAGAGCGCCGAGCAGCCGAACCAGTCGCTCCTCCGTCGCCTCGGTGGCGCGGCCCAGCCGGCGCGCGATCCGCGCGGCCGCTACCATGCCAATGGCCACTGCCTCGCCGTGGCGCAGTCGCCCGTACCCGGAGAGCGCCTCCAGCGCGTGACCGACAGTGTGACCCAGATTCAGCATAGCCCGTTTGCCCGACTCCCGCTCATCCTCCTCCACGACCTGGGCCTTGATCTCGCAGCATCTCCTCACGACGTGCGCGAGCGCATCGGGGTCTCTCGCCATCAGCTCCCGCTGTTGCTCCTCCAGCCAACGGAACAGCTCAGCGTCGGCGATCATGGCGGTTTTCAAGACCTCGGCGAGCCCTTCCCGGTAATCCCGCGGCCGCAGCGTGGCGAGCACCGAGACGTCGGCAATGACGGCGAGCGGCTGGTGGAAGGCGCCGATCAGGTTCTTCGCCCGCGGG
>Ga0315291_10003508_pt1 | contig 20240 bp, 17 predicted proteins | sample YL17G12_20_MG_FD_203070 | JGI IMG/M metagenome (GOLD analysis project Ga0315291, IMG submission 203070) | Sediment microbial communities from Yellowstone Lake, YNP, Wyoming, USA - YL17G12_20 | ecosystem: Environmental > Aquatic > Freshwater > Lake > Sediment | place: USA: Wyoming | collected...
AATGTGTCCATGGTCCGGAGCAATAATAGATGCCGGGGGGCATCACGATTTGCGGGAAAAGAATCTATGGAGCATGTATCCGAAGATCGCGATCCCCAGCGTGGTGGTGAACAGATATCCGCCAGTCCTGTCGGCCATGTAGAACACTGTCAATGGGCTCAACAGGTAGAAACCGCCAAACCAGCCGAGCGCGCTTCCAAGGGAGCCCCACGAAAAGAGGAAGAATCTGTCCCTGCCATGCGAGCACGGGCACGAAAAAAAAGCGATAATGGGATGAAGCAGGATCAGAGGCGGGAGATACCAGATAAAGTGTAAAATCGGAAACATTACGATGAATGATATGACCGCAGCGATTATCGGGCTCCACTTGTCAATGACAGTCTCTTGAGACTTCGATTTCTTCATCCCGCTGCTCCTGTCAGATTCTGCAGCTGATATCGGGGATTCATTTACATGACGCAAGGAGGTCCAGGAGCTGCTTTTCGGAAAGGCCCACGTGCGGCGCAGCGTCCAGGCGCCTGGCCACCTTGCCTTTCTTGAAATAGATGACCGTCGGCATGTACTCGACGTTGTACTTGTCGAAGAGGCTCTCCCGCTCGTCGATGGTGACGCGAACGCAGTCCCGGCCCTTGACCTCGGCGTGCTTCTTGAAATAGGGCAGGAACGCCATCGAGAACGGGCACCAGTCGGCGTAGAACAGGGCGAACGTGTCCTTGCCGGACCTGAGCAGGCAGTCGAAGTCCAGCGTCCCGTCGCCCCGGTCGCACGGGTGCTTGCCTTCAGCACCCTTCCGCGCGCCGCCTCTGGTCTTTGCCTTCAGGAACCGCCGCACGCTGTTTTGGGCCGTTTCGTCCTTGTCGCTCATCAGGGGACCTCCAGTTTCGGGTGGGCCTTGCGGTGCTCGCCGTCGCAGAACGGCTTGTTGCAGGATTTTCCGCAGCGGCACAGCGTGACGCGGTTGCGCTTGTTGTAGGTCCTGCCCTCGGCCGATTCGACCGGGATGGAGCCCCTGACCCATATCGGGCCGGGCACGCCCGTCTGCGGCCCGACGACCAATCCGATGGACTGGCCGAAATCGGGCTCCACCGGCTTCCCGGTGGCCTTGTCCACCGCCACCAGCCGGCCCGACGGGCAGTCGCCGACCTCCTCCATGGCCGTCGCCTTTTTCACCGGGTCGCCCGACTGCTCCGTGAGGTTCCAGGCGTCGCCGGCCCGGTGGCAGAAAAGCGCCACGGCACAGAGCTTCTCGGTGTCCCAGAGGATGAGCCCCGGGCCCTCGGTCTTGTCGGGGCGGTCGAGGTACCCCTCGTTTCCCGCCGTTTCGGCGCCGTCGAAACCGGCCCGCTCGTGAGAGCCGTCGCAGTAGGGCTTGCTCCTCGACGAGCCGCAGCGGCACAGGGAACTGGTCTCATTCGGCGGGTGGTCCTGGCCCTTCTCCCACCGGACGGGGATGCCGTCGTCGCCGCAGACGATGACCTGGTCGGAGACCGGGATGTTGCCCGTCAGGATGTAAGGCCCGTTCTTGCAGACCCGGATTCTCGTCCGGGGCGGTTCGTCCCTGCCGTCCATCTCGGTCAGCGCGGCCACCTGCAGCCCTGGCATGGTATAGATTTTATCGGGTAGATAAACCTGACCTTCAGTCGTTGATTGAAGCAAGCGCCGCCTGGACCTGGTTGACGAACGTTATCAGCTCGTCGGGCTTGAGCACCAGGTCGTCGTTTATCTCCTTGAACGCGGTCCCGAAGCTCTTGTTGGCCATGGTGTCGCGCACGAGCTGCCCGGCGTAGGCCAGGTAGGCCTGCACTATCGCGACGGTCGCCTCGTTTATTTTTATTATCATCCCTTCGCTGTGAGAAGACAGCGGTACCGGCATAATGTCACCGGGACCGTTAACTGATTACGGGCCGATAAAACTAACGGTGACGGGGGTTCAGGGTTCAGGGTTGAGGGTTCAGGGTGAACTCAGGGTCCAGGGTACAGGGTACGGGGTGGCGACAGGGTCCAGGGTTCAGGGTACAGGGTGACCATGGATGCCCAGGGTGGACTATCTCGTCACCCTGACCCCTGAACCCTGTACCCTCGTTTCGTCGATAGCATCAATAGACCCGCCGCTGATTACCCGGCGGTGGTTTCGACGGGAAAAATCGAAATCGAGGTCAAGTCCCGGCTAGGCGACCGGCGCGCGCTGGAGCGGAAGCTGCGCCGGCTGGGCGCAATGAAGATCGATGATGCCGTCGAGAGCGACGTGTACTACAACCACCCGTCAAGGGATTTTGCGAAAACGGACGAGGCGCTTCGGATACGCGTGTGCAAGGGGAATGCCAGCCTGACCTACAAGGGGCCCAAGCTGGACGATAAGAGCAAATCGCGCGAGGAGATAATAATCACCCTGGATGACGCAAAGAAGGCCGAAGAACTGCTCCTGAAGCTGGGTTTTCGAAAGGTCGCCGGCGTCCGCAAGAGAAGGCGCGTCTTCGTGTTAAGCAAGTTCGAGATCTGCGTCGACAGCGTGGAGGGCCTGGGCGACTTCTTCGAAATCGAGGTCGTGGCCCCGAAAAAGGGCTACGAAAAGGTCCGTGACCAAGCGCTTGAACTGCTCGTGAGGCTGGGCGGAAAGGAACCAGAAAGAAGGTCCTACCTCGAGATGTTGCTCTCGAAGCAGGGCCGTTAGAAACTACAATGACTTTATCTTCTCGGAAACGAACTCCTTTATCGCCGGGTCGTCGGGGATGGTCAGGGACTTCTTGAACCGCTCGGTGCCGTCAGGCAGGAAGTAGCCTCTCGAAACGGAGATGAACTCGTTCTCGCCGTCGTCGGTCTTGGCCTTCTTGCGGGCGACCTCGATGAAGTTGTTCCTTCCAAATTCCTTCTTTTCAGCGCGGATTGTTTCAAATTCCACCATTGTTTTGCCTCCTCTTTGGGGGGATTGATAATTGTATATACTAGTAGTTAAATATATTTAATAATATTTATATATATAAATATATGAATAATAATAGAAGGACATCGGACCCTTCATTCAACGAGTCTTGCTTCTACCTGTTTTCCAATTTCTATCAATGCCCCAAGGCCGTGCCGGGCCGGCCCCGGATTGACGAACACCGTGCCGGCCTCCCGTTCGATCCCGCGGCTTTCGTGGACGTGGCCGCTGATGACCAGGCGTGGTTTGAAGCGCCGGACAAGCCCAAGCACCATGGCGCTTCCTATGTGCTCCTTCGAGCCGCCGGGTGCGAAGACCTCGGGCACGATCACCCCGTCGAGGTGGCCCAGCGGCGGGACGTGCGTGAGGAGCACGCAGCCTTCGCTCATCAGGCCTGAAAGCGCCCGTTCCGCCTCGTCGGGCGGGACGCCCCAGGATTCGCCCAGCGAGGGGCTGTTTATCCAGCCTCCGAGCCCGACGAACGGGATGCCCTCGACGACCTCCTTGCGCAGGTGGATGTTGCGCGCCTTTCCGGTCGTCAGCAGGGGACCGATCTCCCCGCTGTCCATGTTGCCCGGGACGACTAGCGTTCTTACCGGGAGCGCAGAGAGGATGCCGGAGGCGAAATCGGACGGGCCCCAATTGGTGATGTCCCCGGCAATGGCGATAAGGTCCGGGCGGTGCTCCGCGGCAAATCGCAGGGCGGCCTCGGCGCCCCGCCGGGAATTGTGGAGGTCGGAGAGGGCGAGGATTCTCATTGGCACCTCAGAAGGTGGGCATCGTGAGCCCAAAAGTGCTCCCGAAGACGATGTAGGCGGAAATGAGATAGGCGATTATGGCCCCTCCGTTGAGAAGCGGCAGCCCCGGCTGCGGGTCTCCCTTCAGTACCGTCCGCATCAGCACGATGAACCCGCAGATGCACCCGACGAGCACCGAGACGGCCACCAGCAGGTTGCCGTCCAGCCCGGCGGCCGTGTGCACGCCCTGCGGCAAAAACACTAGCGACGACACCACCAGCATGCCCGGGAAGACTATATCGCCCAGCCCCATGAACATCGCCTCGCGCTCCGTCTTGTCCGCGAGCTGTTTCTTGAGCCTCTCCTGCTTGAGGAACGAGTACGGCAGGGACTTGGGGATAACCAGGAGAACGGGCAGGCGCTGGTCCATCACGTTGTCGGCCAGGGCGACCATGTGCTTGGTCTTGTGCACGGAGATGTAATCGTAGATGGCGAACACGACCAGCACTATGAGCACCACGGACGGCGAGATCGAGATGCCGAATATGGCCGTGGTCCCGGCGGCCATTATGACGCCCGTGGCGTCTATGACCCACCACTCAGGGTATTTGTAGAGGAGGATGACGACCAGCGCGCCGAGCACGGCGGCGATGATGAAGCCCAGGTCGGCGACATTGCCGAAAACGATATTGTTGTCGCCCAGAATGATGTACAGCGGAGGCCAGGCGACATAAAGGACGGTCATTCCCACGGCGAACAGGATTATGACCCGGATGAGCTTGGCCTTGTACCACTTCGCGATGGCCAGTATGACGGCGGTGAACACGCCTATCACGGCGAACAGGTACAGGATGTTCCACAGGTTGTCGGTGTTTGGGCCGAAGACCTGGTACTGCGAAGGAAGGATGTACGATGTGACCATCGCCAGGAGCACCGCTATCACGAACAGGCAGCACATGGCCGCGACGGCCGGGACCTCCTTCCTCATTCTGGGGATATCACCCCGAATGCAACGTTATTGGAGATCTTGTCGATGCGCACCTTGACGGTCACGCCCTTCACGGCACCCGTGACGAATATCGTGTAGCCCGCCTTCTTCGCTATCCCGTCGCCGCGCTTGCCGATGTCCTCGATGGTGAGCTCGTAGACCTTGCCCTCCTCGAGCGCCGGCTCCTCGGCCTGCTTCATGCCCTTGCGGATGGTGACCGGCCGGTGGGCGCCGCAGGCCTCGCACTCGAGGATGACGGTGCGGCCGTCCTTGATGAGGTGGGTATCGGGCCGGGTGCATTCATGGCACAGGACATACATCTCGACGAACGAGCGGATGCGGTCCTCGATGGCCTTGCCGGCGACGCGCCCCTTGAACACCACGCGCCGTCCGTCCTGCGTGCCCGCCGTGCCCAGCTCCTTGAGAAGATAGCCCAGAACGTGAGACGGCTCGCGCCGGAGCAGGTCGACTATGTCGCCGAAGTTGCGGAAAACTGAGGTCTTCCCTTCGTATATCACGTCGACGTCGGGCAGCACGAAGCGCTCCCCCGACATGACCTTCTCCGGCAGCTTGGACCTGGCCCGCTTGAGCAGCAGGCGGTACTCGTTTGCGTCTGGCACTATATCCCTCTGGGCCGGTATATCCCCGGGGCTGTTATAAAGCTTAAGGTAAGTAATATCGTCAGGGAACTGCTTACGGTAAATGCGATGACCTCCCGGCGGACCAGGGCTCTGGGCCAGCACCTGTTGGTCGACCAGCGCGTGGCCGAGCGCGTCGCGCGCTACGCCAGGCTCTCGAAGACGGATACGGTCCTGGAGATAGGGCCGGGCAAGGGCATCCTCACGCGGTTTCTGGCAAGGGGGGCGGGCCGGGTCATCGCCGTCGAGAAGGACCGCCAGTTCACGTCGTTCCTCCAATCGATGCCGGCCAACGTCGAGCTTCTCTTCGCCGACGCGCTAAAACATCCATTGCCGGATTTCGACAAGGTCGTCTCCAACCTCCCCTACTCGATCTCGTCTCCCGTGACGTTCCTGCTGCTGGAGCGGGACTTCGAGCTCGGCGTGCTCATGTACCAGATGGAGTTCGCCGAACGGATGGTGGCGCCCGTCGGTTCGCCGGATTATTCCCGTTTGAGCGTCGAGGTCTTCCGCCGGGCCGACTGCCGCCTTCTCGAGGAGGTCCCGCCTTCGGCCTTCGCTCCCCATCCACGGGTTCGGTCCGCTATCGTTGAACTCAGGCCGCGGCCCTGCCCGTTCAAGATAATCGACGGCGGGACGTTCTCGGCCATGGCCAGGGCCCTGTTCTCCCACAGGAGAAAGAGCGTTGCCAACGCGCTCCGCTCGGAGGAGCGGCTCATCGGGGAACTGCTGCGGGGCCTGGACACGAACGATCCGCTGCTGAAAAGGCGCGCTGAGAGCCTCTCGCCCGAGGAAATTGCGGAGCTGGCCAACTCGGTTGCGGGAGACGAACGCCGGGAAGACGGCGAGCCGGTAAACCGGGGAGCCGGTAAGCCGGGGAGGTGAGCCGGTAAGCCGGGGCCGCAAAAGACCGGCCCCGGGCCGGTCTTTTAGGCCGAGACGAGCGCAGCTCGTCTACGGAGCCGGAAAGCCGGAACCGGCTTGCCGGCTAGCCCCCCGGCTTACCGGCTTCCCGGCTCCCCGGCTCACCGTTGCTTTTTCCGTGTTGACGGTCCATGTCGCCCGGGTGTTCTTCCGGACGGGAGCTCCCTCTTGTCCCTCAATTCCAGGTAGGCCGCGGAAAGCACGACCACGGCGATGACGGCGATGACGCCGCCCAGCACGAGCGGGTTGTCCAGAAGGCCCGGCTGACCCGGCGCGGGCTTTTGCGGGTAGCGGACGCACTTGGCCTTGTTCCCCACGGCCAGCGCGTAGCTCCCGTCGGGCCGGTAGGCGATCCCCTGGATGAGGCTCCGTATGCCCGGGTCTATGTAGCTGAGCCGGCCGTCCTTCAGTTTGAGGATTATGCCGGTGTCGCCGCCAATCAGCGCCTGCGTCCCGTCCGGCTTCCAGCAGGATGACAGGAAGACGTTGGGCGTGTCCTGGTTGATGAACTTGACCGCGGAGCCGTCGTAGGTGGCGACGATGCCGTTGGCGCCCGTGATGACCGCCAGCGTCCCCTGGGGGTTCCAGGCGACCGAGTGCAGGGCCCAGTCGCCCTCGAACTGGAACTTCTCGACCGCCCCGCCGGGGGTGATCATGAGGAAGGTGCTGTTCAGGCCGACGGCCAGCGCGCTGCCGTTCACCGGGTGGCAGGAAACGCCCATCAGGTTGGCCGAAACGCCCGACTGGAGCGGGCCGAACGTGCCGCCCGCGTAGCGCAGGATGGTGCCCTCGGAGCCGACCATCAGCGCCCCGGCGCCCGCCGGCCACCAGTCCAGGTCGTACAGATAACTGTCCGTGCCGGTCGCCACGGCGGTCACGGCCCGGCCGTTGTAGAGCACGGCGGCGCCATTGCTCCCGACAGCCATAGCGAAGCTGGAATCCGGGTTCCAGGCGACATCCAGCAGGAAATCCGGCGCCGCGGCCGCGTCGAGCTTCCGGAACGAGCCCGCGGACCCCGTGTATACGGCCATGGCCCGGCCGTCGCCGACGGCCAGCGCCTCGGAGCCGGAGGGCTTCCAGCTCACCCCGTAAAGGTTGACGCTGGAGGGAAGGCCCGTGGGTATCTCGTCGGCCTCGATCTTCGCCGCTCCCGCGGGGAATGCCGAGACGAGAAAGGCGGCGGCCAGAACGGCCGCCAGGACGACCCGGACCGGACTTTCCAAAGCCACGGGACCACCAACGATTTCCGGATATATCAAGCGAGCGCAGCGGGCGATGGAATAGTTTAATATCCGCCCCGGGAATTATGCAGAACGTGAGGTCCATGAAGGCCGCCGCGTTGATTGTCGCAACTTTGCTCGTCTCCGTCTCCCCGGCCATCCTGGCGCTCCCGGAGGCCCCGGCCCGGGCGGACTCCGGGCGCGCCGACGAGGACCGGCTGGAATGGATAAATCCCACGCCCACCGGGAGCACGCTTTCGTCAGTCTCCTGGCCGGCCGCATCATCCTTCGGATTGATGGTCGGCAACGCCGGCACGGTCCTGAAGTACGAGCCTTTCGGGAGCCCCAAATTCTCCCTGCTCCAGCCAGGCGTCCCGGACGACCTCAATGCCGTCGCCTTCCGGCCCGGCGGGGCGGGCGCGCTCATCGTGGGCGACCTGGGCACGGTCCTCTTCTATTCAGGCGGCGCCTTCCAGGCGTTCGCCTCGGGGACCCAGAAGAACCTCAACGACGCGGTCTGGGCGCCCGACGGTTCGGTGGCGCTCCTGCTGGGCGACGCCGGAACCCTGCTTTGGTTCGACGGCGCGTCGGTCGGAAAGCTGAACACGACGACAGCGCTAAACCTGTACAGCGGCGCCTGGGCCGAAGGCAACGGCTACGCGCTTTTGGTCGGCGAAAAGGGCCTGGCCGGCCGCGCCAACCTCACTGCGTTCGAGGTCGTCCCGACCGGCGTGTCCGTGGATCTCAACGACGCGGCCTTCCGCCCCGGGTCCTATGCAACGGTCGTGGGCAACGGCGGGACGGTCCTGAAGTACGACGGCCGGTCATTCAGCGCGGACCGCTCGGCGGCATTGCAGAACTTCCTTTCGGTCGCCTGGAGGCCGGACGGCTCGGGCGCCCTGCTCGTCGGGCTCGACAACAGCGACATCCAGTACACGCAGGCCTCGACCTACACGCTCGACGATACGGACCTCGTTAAGGTGCCAAACAACATCACGGACCGGATGCTCGACGTCGTGTGGGAACCCGGTTCGACATTGGCCCTCGTGGTCGGCGCCAACGGGCTCGTCACCGAGTACAGCGCCGGCGCGTTCACCCCGCTGTCGGCGGCGGTGGCGCAGAACATGCTGGCGGCCGGATGGCGCCCCGACGGGAGCTACGCGCTGGTCGCCGGGGCAAAGGGCTACCTGGCCCGGTTCGACGGCGCGACGCTTGCATCGGTCCAGACCAACGCGGTGGCGGAACTGGACGCGGTGGCCTGGCGCCCGGCGCAGGACTACGCCCTGGTGTGCGGCCGGGGCGGCGTCGTGCTCCGCTACACCCACTCCAATTCCAGCGTCGAGGTGCTCACCACCGGGCTGGAGGGGACCATCAACTACACATCGGTCAGCTGGAAGCCGGACGGGAGCTGCGCGCTTCTTGCGGGGGAGGGCGGCAAGATAGTGAGATACGACGGGACGGGCTTCGTCCTCCAGCAGACCCCAAACCCCCTCTACCAGGTGAACTACTGGGACATAGCCTGGAAGCCCGACGGCGCCTACGCCCTCATCGCCGGCGTCAGCGGGAACATCCTGCGCTACGAGGAGCGGGCCCTGCCGGCGCCCCTCGATTTCTGCGTCACCAAGGCGGCCGGCGCCCCGGGCATCTCCTTCTTCTCGGTGTCGTGGCTGCGCGACGTCGCCCGGACAGAGGCGCTCCTGTCCGGGACCAACGGCGCCGTGTACCGCTACAACGAGAGCGGGGCGGCGCCGTATGCGACCGATACCAGGAGGGCGCTCTACGCGCTGGACTGGATGCCCCAGAGCGAGTACGCCCTGGCCGTCGGAGAGGGCGGCAAGCTGCTCGAATTTGTCGGCTACGGCTTCATCCATCAAGCGAGCGGCACGGACGCCGTGTTCCGCGACATCGCCTGGAGGCCGGACGGCTCGTTTGCCCTCGTGACCGGCTATTCCGGGGCGGTGCTCAAGTTCACGATGGCCAAGCGGTCGTCGCCCAGGGCGATGATATCGTCGCCGCGCCAGAACGCGGTCTTCGAGCCGGGCGCGCTCATCATGTTCGACGGCTCCAACAGCACCCCCACCTTCGGCCAGGGGCTTTCGTTCCACTGGGTCTCCAACCTCACGGGGCCGATAGGCGACGGCCCGCGCGTCACGAAAGTGATGGGGGCCGGCCACCACGCCGTGACCCTCTATGCCAACGACACCTCCGGGCACTCCTCGACCGCCTCGGTAAATTTCATCGTGAAGGCGCCCAACCGGGCGCCGGTGATAGCCCTGGATGCGCCCCGAGACGGCGGGACCTACAACAACACCGACGACATCCTCTTCGACGCGTCGCGCAGCTCCGACCCGGACGGGGACCCACTGGCGTTCTACTGGACATCGAGCCGCAGCGGATACCTGGGGTCGTCGCCCTCTTTCCTGGCCAGGCTCAACATCGGCTCGCAAGTCATAACGCTCTGGCTCAACGACAGCATGGGCTACAACGTCTCCAGGACCGCCACGGTGAACGTCGTCCCGTTCGACAACCCGCCGGTCCCGCTGATGACCTCGCCCCGCTCCGACGGCGACTACAACGACCGCGCGCCGGTGCTGTTCGACGCTTCGGCCTCCAGCGACGAGGACGGCGACGTGCTCGATTTCTTCTGGACCTCCAACGTCTCGGGCTACCTCGGCGGGACCTCCCGGTTCACCCGGACCCTGCCGGCGGGGGCGCACCTCGTGACCGTCTGGGTGGACGATCTGCGCGGCGGGAACCGTTCGGCGTCCGCGAACATCACGGTGAAAAAGGCCAATTCGGCGCCCACGGTCACGGTCGATCTGCCGGCCGAGAACGCCGTCCTGAAGGGGATCGTGGAGCTTGCGGGCGTGGCGCTGGACCCGGAGGGCGCGGCCCTGACCGTGCAGGTGCAGATAGACGATTACCCCTGGACGCCGGCAACAGGCGGTTCGAGCTGGAACTACACCTTCGACACGACCAGGTTCGCCAACGGCAAGCACGCCATACGGGTGAAATCGTCGGACGGGGTGCTCGAGTCCAACGTCAGCTCGCTATCCGTCACTGTGGCCAATCCCGGCTGGGGCTGGACGGTGACCGTGGGCTTCCCGCTGGACGGCACGAAGGTCAAGGGCAAGGTGAAGCTCGAGGGCACGGCCTCGCGGATGGGGAGCCTCGTTTCCCAGGTCGAGTACCGCATCGACAGCGGGGAATGGGTCATCGCGAAGGGCGCCACCCAGTGGTCCGCGGTCTGGGACAGCACGAAGGTGAAAAACGGCATCCATGCGGTAACGGCGCGCGCCTACGACGGCACGGACTACTCGCCGGAGGTGGCCATCTCGCTGGTCTTGGACAACCCGGCCGTGGCGTCCGGTCCGCCGCCGCTCCTCCTCTGGGGCGTCGTGCTCGTCGTGGTGCTCTGTCTCGTTGCCATGGCGGCCTACCTTGTTCGGCGCCTGCCGGCCGCGGAGCCCGGGACGACGGCGGGGAAGGACGAGGAAGAATAGCGGATTGATGGGCGGGCGGACAGCGGACGGCGGACAGCGGACCGCGGGCGGCGTCGTACGCTGTACGCCGAACGCTGCACGCCCGTTTCCCAATCTTTCCGTACAGATAAGTATAAAATCTGGATTCCGCCATCTGCTTGGGTCGGGTGGACATTTCCATGAAGGATCATGCTGTTGGTCTGGTCCTGTTGCTGTTGGCCTCGATCTTCGCCGGGCTCTCGGTCCCGGCCCAGTCCCCGCCGGCCGCACAAGCGCGCGCTGGCGGCACGCCTCCCTGGCCGACCTACCACGGAGACGATGCCCGGACCGGGAACACCACCGACCCGGGCCCGCAGACCAACAACCTGCTTTGGTCCAACAGCACGGGTGTCTACTCCTACTCGTCCCCGGCCATCGCCGGCGGGAAGGTCTACATCCCCGCCGATGACAGGAACATGTACTGCTTCTTTGCGGAGAACGGCACCCGCGCGTGGTACACCACGCTCTCGAGCCCTGCCTGGTCCGGCCCGGCTGTTGACCTCGGTCGGGATCGCGTCTTCGTGTGCGACGGGACCGGGCTTGCATTCTCCAATTCCCGGAACATATACTGCCTCAACGCCACGACCGGTTCGCAGGTGTGGAAGAAGACGTTGCCCGACTATGGCGAATCAAGCCCGTTGATATATGGCGACACGGTCATAGTCGGCACCGGCGACAGCCAGGTCGGAGGCAAGAACAACAACCTCTATGCCTTCAATTTCACAAACGGCAACCAGGTCTGGGCGACGCCCTCGGCGGGAAGCTGCGCCTCGCCGGCGCTCTACGACGGCCGGCTCTACTCGGTCGGGAACGGCTTCCTGAGGTGCATGGACCCTGCGACGGGGGCATTTCACTGGAACGCCACGGTCAACCACGGCTACGGCTCTCCCTCGGCGGCGGACGGCCGCGTATTCTATCCCGGCGGGAACGGCCAGGTCTACGCCTTCAACGCCTCGACGGGCGCGAGCCTCTGGCAGAAGGCCACCGGAAAGGCGGAATCCTACTCGACCTGCGCCATTGCCAACGGCTCCGTCTTCGTCAGCGGCAGCACCAACCCGCTCAGCGGCGGCGGAGGCGTGGTCGTCAAGATGGATGTGACCGATGGCTCCATCGGCTGGACCTACAGCATCGCGGCGCCCGCCGGCTGCTGGGGCACGCCGGCCGTATCCGGCAACCAGGTCTACTTCGGCTACGGCTCGACTGTGGTCTGCGTCAACGCCTCCGACAAGACCACGGTCTGGAGCTACACCGGGCCCGTCGGGTCGAGCTCCTACGGCATAGGCTCGTCGCCGTCCATCGCCAACGGGAAGCTCTACATCGGCGGTTCCGAGGCGAAGCTCTACTGCTTCGGCCAGGGCGTGCCCAACCAACCGCCGGCGGCCGTCATGCTCGACGCTCCGGTGAACATAAACGAGACCGGCATGACGCTCAACTGGACGAAGAGCACCGATGCGGACTTTGCCCGCTACGAGCTCCACAGGTCATTGGTGTCCGGTTTCACGCCGGGGCTGCCGACACTTGTCCAGCCGGACGGCAACATCACCGACCAAAACAAGCTCAGCCTGAATGTCAAGGGCCTGGACCATACCACACATTATTTCTTCAAGCTCCGGGTCTGGGACAACGGATTCCCGCCGATGTTCAACGACTCCAACGAGGTCGACGGAACCACGCTCACGCCCAACGGGGCCCCGACGGCCGTCAAGCTCTTCCCGGCCGACGAGATAACCCCGTTCTCCATGCGCCTGTCCTGGTCCAGAAACGGCGACGGCGATTTCGACCGCTACGAGGTCCACCGGGGCGCCACGAAGGCCTTCTCGATAGGCTCCACGACCCTCGTGGAGAGCATCAAGGACGTTGACGGGAACCACACCGTTGTCTCGGGCCTCAAGCCCTGGACCGGCTATTTCTTCAAGGTGCGGGTCTGGGACAACGGAATGCCGAACATGCGCAGCGACTCCAACGAGATCGAGGCGCTCACGGGGAACACGGAGCCCTTCGCGGTCACGCTCAACCAGCCGCAGATGGGCGCCACCTCGGCGGACCTTTCGTGGTCGGCGAGCGCCGACGAAGATTTTGCCAGCTACGAGGTGCATTACTCGCAAAACGGGAGCTTTGCGCCAGGCAACGGGACGCTGGCGACCTCCATAACGAACAAGGCGGGAACGGACTATAGCTTGACCGGGCTCCAGCTCGCCCGGACCTACCACTTCCTCGTGAGGGTGGTCGACCAGGGCGGGCTCTTCAATGACTCCAACGAGGTCACGGGGCTTTCGGCGAACACGCTGCCCAAGGCCGTCATAGCCTCGCCCCAGGATGCCGATGTCTTCGACACGCGAACTCCCGTGGACTTCGACGCCTCGACGAGCTCCGACCAGGACCTGGACCCCCTTTCGTTCTTCTGGGTCTCGAGCGTCGACGGCTACCTTTCGTCCAACGCCACCTTCACGCGGTATTTGTCCGAGGGCTCGCACAGGATATCCCTGTACGTGAACGACGGCCACGGCCACAACGTCTCGGCGCGCATCGCGATAACGGTCAACAAGGCCCCCAACCGCCGGCCCGCGGTCACGGTCGATTCGCCGTCGGACAACGCCCAGGTCTCGGGCGTGGTGACGTTTTCGGGGAAGGCAACGGACATAGACGGCAACGACACCCTGCGAACGGTCGAGGTCAAGATCGGCAAGGGCGACTGGGATGAGGTCGAGGGCGTGCAGGACTGGACCTACACCTGGAACACGACGAAGGTCCAGAACGGCAAGGTCAAGGCAACCTTCCGCGCATTCGACGGCACGGACTACTCGCCCGAGGTGGCCGAAAACGTCGTCGTGAACAACGTGTTCATCAACCTCAAGCCGACCGTCACGATAACCGTCCCGGCCTCGACCGGGGCGTTCTCGAAGGTCCAGCTGATAACCGGCTCGGCCGCGGACCCCGACGGCCGGGTCACGCGGGTGGAGCTGAGCCTCAACGGCGGCTCCTGGCTTCCGGTGGCCGGGACGAATCTTTGGACCTACTCGCTGGACACGGCCGACCTGCGCAACGGCAAGCACTTCCTGCAAGTGAGGTCATTCGACGGGACCGACTATTCGGAGCCGGAACGGCTCGATTTCTCGGTGAGCAACGCCGCGCCCGCGACGACGTCGGGCCCGAGCACGATGTTGCTGGGCGGGATGGTCGCCGTGATACTGATAGCGGTCATAGCCGCTGTGCTGCTCGTGCGCCGGAAGAAGGGGCCGGAGCAGGCCGTCCAGGCGGCCCAGCCGGTGTCGGGCCAGGAGGCCGCAGCCCAGCGGGGATATGTCCCACCGGAAGGGGACCAGGTGACGCTTTCGCCTCGGCCGGAGGCAGCGCCGCCGGCGTACAGCGCGTTCTACCAGCAGCAGGGCGCCGGCGAGAGCTCCTACGCTCCGCAGGAGGCGGTGCCGGTCCCGGCGGACGAGGCGGGCTATCCGCAGAGCGCGGAGCAGTCCCGGCCGCCGGAGGCGGCGCAGTACCGGCCGGAAGCCCAGCCGGATGACGGGCGGAAACCGCAGTGATGCCGCCCGGCCTCCCACCAAAATAATTTAATGCGCCCCCCGCTTTCCCGGGAGAGTGGAGCAGGACAGCCTGCGTATACTGGCGCGCCAGCAGTACCGCCTCGTCGGCCCGGGCAGGCACAGCGCCGTCAAGATCTGCCACTGGATGAGGCAGAAGCTGCTCCACGGCAGGCCCTGCTACAAGGAGGACTTCTACGGCATCCAGTGCCACCGCTGTTTGCAGCTGACACCAGCGGTTTCCTCATGCAACCATTCCTGTCTGTTCTGCTGGCGTTTCCATCCCGAAGGCGGCGAAGCGATGGCCCTCAACGACGACCCCGAGGTGATAATCGAGGAAGCGATAGCGGCCCAGCGGACACTGATATCGGGGTTCAAGGGCGAGGACAGATGCGACAAGGTCCTGTTCAAGGAAGCGCTGCAACCGAACCAGGCGGCCATCTCGCTCAGCGGGGAGCCGACGCTGTACCCGAAGCTCGGCGGGCTGATCGACGTGTTGAAAAGGAAGGGGTTCACCACGTTCCTCGTCACGAACGGGACCCTGCCGAAGGCGCTAGGGCGGCTGGACCCGCTTCCGACGCAGCTCTATGTCACGGTCGCGGCGCCCAACGAGGAGATCTACAAACAATTGTGCGTGCCGAGGATGCCCAACGGCTGGAAGCTTCTGAATGAAACATTGGAACTTCTGCCATCGCTGAATACAAGAACGGTGATACGGCACACGCTCGTCGAGGGTTGGAACACCGGCTGGGAGGACGACTATGCCCGGCTGGACGCCATCGCGCAGCCGCTCTTCATCGAGCCCAAGGGCTACGTCTTCGTCGGCGACTCCCGCCAGAAGATGAGCGTGCGCAACATGCCCTCGCACGCGCGCGTACGGCTATTTTCCGAGAGATTATTGGAGGCGCTGGGCGGGTACGGACTGCTGGCCGAGAGGGTGGACAGCCGCGTAGTGACCCTGGCCCGCGAAGGGGCGCGCGCGAAGATAATTTCAAATTGATTGCGGACGATACTGGAACAAGCGGGGAATGCATCAATGGACAGGTACGATATCGTCATCCTCGGCGCGGGCCCGGCCGGAATACAGGCGGGCATCCATGCAGCCAGGCGGGGAATGCGCGTTCTTCTTTTGGGCAAACCCGGAAACAGTGCCGTCATGAAAGGCCATTTCGAAAATTACGCGTTCGTCGAAGGGCCCGTCACGGGCGAGCAGCTCGAGGCGGTCGGGATCGCCCAGGTGAGGAAAGCCGGCGCTGCCCTGCTCGAGGAGGACGCCATCGGGCTCGAGACGGCCGAAGGGGGCTTTGCTGTCAAGGTGGAGTCAGGCAAGGATATCGGCTGCAAAGCGGTCATCCTGGCGACAGGCATCGCCCGCAAGAAGCTCGGAGTCCCGGGCGAGAAGGAGTTCGAGGGCAAGGGCGTGAGCTACTGCGTCGACTGCGACGCCGGGTTCTTCAAAAAGAAGAAGGTCCTGGTCACCGGCGATGGAAGCGCCGCCGCCAGTGGAGCGCTACACCTTCTCCATTTCACGCCGGACGTGACCCTCGTGGCGGACCGGCTGGACATCGCGCCGGCCCTCGATGCCGAGCTCAAGGCCTCGAAGGTGGCGGTCATCGAGGGCAGGAAAGTGACGAAGATCGCAGGCGGCGATGTCGTCACCGGCGTGGTGTTGTCCGACGGGAGCCAGCTTCCCGTCCAGGGCGTTTTCATCGAGAAGGGCGCCAAGGGCATCCTCGAGCTGGGCGCCTCGCTGGGGCTTGCGCTCAACGACGACGGACACCTGGCCGTCGACCGGAACATGGCGACCAACGTCTTGGGCATCTTCGCCGCCGGCGATGTCACCGGCCCGCCCTGGCAGATGGCCAAGGCCGTTGGAGAAGGCTGCGTGGCCGGGCTCAAGGCCGCAGAATATGTCAAATCCGGAGGAAAGACCTGATGGACGGCCTTTGCCGGTCGCGACCCGGAGGACCCCGCTGATGCAATCCGACCGTGATGCGGAACGGGACAAGACCCGGGCGGACGCGCTCCCGCTCGTGTGCCCGGTGTGCAACTTCTTCTTCATCTCGTGGGAAGTGAAGAGCTTCGGCTACGAGACCCGCCGCACCGATTTTCGCCCCAATTACACCGGCGACAACCCCATGTGCCTTTACTATCACATGTGCAACAAGTGCAAGTTCTGCGCCGACCAGGAATACTACAACCTGGACATCGACTGGGGCAAGCGCGGGCCGCTCGAGGACGGCCTCGCCGTTCTTTTCAAGGAGCATGGCAAGGACATAACCAAGTCGCTGGCGGCGAAGCTGCTCTACGGCGCGCTCGTCGGCGACCTGCTCCAGTCGCTGGAGCTGATAGACGAGCCGCTTCACGACCGGACATTGAGTTTCGTGCAGGCCTTCTGGTGGTGCACGGATGAGGAGTCACAGCGGTTCGGGGATGCGGCCCTCGACAAGCTGAAGGACACGGCGCATGTTCTCGAAAAGACCTCAGAGGACTACCTGTACACGATATACATGGTAGGCGAGATCTCCCGCCGGATGGGCAAGATGTCGGATGCCCACCTCTACTTCGAGAAGCTGCTCAGCCTGCGCCCCGACCGCCAGAACGACAGCAACCGTTTCCTCTTCGACCTGGCCCGCCAGCAGATGACGGAGCCCCGGGAGCTCATGCCCGAGGAATCGCTTAACCCCTTCATGCAAAAGTGAACGGCCCCGGCCCCGCCGTCCACTTGCCCGTTTCCCGTTTCATTCCTTCTTCAGGTGTATCACGCGCTGCGGGAACGGTATCTGGATGCCATCCTTCCTGAAACGGGCCAGAATCTCCTTGCGCAATTCGTGCGATACCCGCCAGCGGTTGGCCCAGTCGTCGACGGTGAAGAACAGCTTGTAGTTGGCCGCGCTCTCGCCGAACGAGGAGAGCCGCACGACCGGGGCGTTGCATTTCTCCTTGTCGACATTGGGATGCTTCTCGATTATGTCCAGCATTATCCTTTCGACCTTTTCGAGCTCGCTGTCGTAGGCCACGCCTATCTCCATCGTGACCTTCTGGCGCTTGTCCGGCCGCGAGACGTTGTGGATGTTCATGTTGGCCAGCTTGTTGTTGGGCATGACGAGCAGGTCCTGCGTGAAGATGTCGAAGAGGCGGGTGCTCCGGAGGCCGACGTGGAGCACCTCGCAGTAGTCGCCGCTTTCGACAATGATGGTATCCCCGATGGAAAAGGGGCGGTCCATGAGGAGGAAGACGCCGGCGAAGAAGTTGGAGAGGGTATCCTGCGCGGCAAACGCCACCACCAGCCCGGCGACGCCCAGCCCGGCGACGAAGACCGTGACGTTCACCCCGAAATAGTTGAGCAGGAAAATCCCGGTGATGATGAGGATGACCACGGTGCCTATCTTGTCGAAAATGGGGACCAGGATATCGTCGAGTTCGGTATTGGTCTTCTTGGCGATGTCCTTGAGCCAGACGATGAGCACGCCCTTGAATATCTTGTACCCGGCGTAGGCGATGACGAGTATGAGACCGATGTAGTATCCCCTCATTATCCAGGCCAGCGCCTCCGCATCTATCCTTATGTGGCTCAGCGAGTTGGTGAGGCCGTAAAGCACTATGAGAAGAAGGGTAGGGGTTCGGACTATGTCCAGGATAATGTCGTCGTACTTTGTCTCGGTCCGGCTGGCGACCCACCTGAGGGCCTGTATGATGCCGACAGCAGCGGCGCCGACAATGACCCATATAATGATGAAGATGAGGAACCGGCCCCAGTCGTGATCGAGGAACGCCGGCAGCCCGAAGTGGTTACCGAGGATTGTCAGCCCGTGCTCGTCGATGATCTGCTTTGCGACGACGGTCAGGCTGACGTTCCTGTAGACCTCGTACGATATCGGGGGCCCGATCGCTATCTCGGTGATGTTGAAACGGACGTTGATGTTGTAGGATTCGCCCAGGTTGGATTTCTTCGACTGGAACCGGAGCGAGACCTCTTGGGCGGAATCCGGGGAAACAGTGAATGATTTCGGGTCGATGGAGGGCTCCCAGGTGCCGTGGGTCCCATCGACGGTCGCCCGGATGTTGTAAGAGGTGGCGTTGCCCGAATTGTAGACGATCCACTCCACTGAGGCCAGCTCGCCCGCTATCACATTTCGCCCGTAGGTGGCATCCTTGTTCAGGACGCGCACAGTGCCCGAGATCTCCGCCGCCGCACTCGGAAAAAGGACCAGCGTGACAGCTGCAAGCGCAAGCAAAAGCCCTGCCGTAGCGGCGATTCTGGTCCTCGGGCTTGTCATTGCCATCGTCCTCTTCGGGGCGCGGGAATGCAACGGTTCGGAAATAAGCTTGTCGCCGGCGTTCTGGATGGGGGGCTCTCCAATTATACGAAACTAATATATAGAGGTCTTAACATAGAGGGGGAATACCCATACAACATCATGGGTAAGCGGCCCGAAAAGGCGTGCGCTGCGAGCGGAATGAGAAACAAATTCCGGCCATGAGCATGCGCTCTCCAAGGGCTGCCACACAGATGGAGAGCCGAGAAAACCGGCCTGCCGGGACCTCTGGGCTCTGACGCTCGATGAAACGGTGAAACCTAGATTCCGCCAATTCAAGCAGTCAAAAATGTCTAATGTGACCGGATTTCCAATGACAATTCTGGTTGATCCTGCCAGAGGGCACCGCTATTGGGATACGCTTAAGCCATGCGAGTCGAGAGGTGTAAGACCTCGGCTGACGGCTCAGTAACACGCGGATAATCTGCCCTCGAGCGGGGGATAATCTCGGGAAACTGAGAATAATACCCCATAGGCCCGGGAAGCTGGAATGCTCCCAGGCTGAAATTTCCGGAGCTCGAGGATGAGTCTGCGGCCTATCAGGCTGTAGTGGGTGTAACGGACCCACTAACCTTCGACGGGTACGGGCCTTGAGAGAGGTTGCCCGGAGATGGATTCTGAGACACGAATCCAGGTCCTACGGGGCGCAGCAGGCGCGAAAACTTCGCAATGTGGGAAACCACGACGAGGGAATCCCAAGTGCCAACGATTTTTCGTTGGCTGTTGCCCTGTCTAAAAAACAGGGAGAGTAAGGGCTGGGTAAGACGGGTGCCAGCCGCCGCGGTAATACCCGCGGCCCAAGTGGTGCTCGTTATTATTGGGTTTAAAACGTCCGTAGCCGGTCCGGTAAATTCTTGGGTAAATCGACTGGCTTAACCAGTCGAATTCCGGGGAGACTGCCGGACTCGGGACCGGGGGAGGTCGGAGGTACTTCCAGGGTAGGGGTGAAATCCTGTAATCCTGGGGGGACCACCAGTGGCGAAGGCGTCCGACCAGAACGGCTCCGACGGTAAGGGACGAAGCCCTGGGGCGCAAACGGGATTAGATACCCCGGTAGTCCAGGGTGTAAACGCTGCGGGCTTGGTGTCGGGGGTCCTATGAGGGCGCTCGGTGCCGGAGTGAAAATGTTAAGCCTGCTACCTGGGGAGTACGGTCGCAAGACTGAAACTTAAAGGAATTGGCGGGGGAGCACCGCAACGGGTGGAGCGTGCGGTTTAATTGGATTCAACGCCGTAAAACTCACCGGGGGCGACGGTTATATGAAGGCCAAGCTGATGACTTTGCCCAATTTTCCGAGAGGTGGTGCATGGCCGTCGTCAGTTCGTACCGTAAGGCGTTCTGTTAAGTCAGATAACGAACAAGACCCCTACCGCCAATTGCCACGCTGTCCTCCGGGACAGCAGCACATTGTTGGGACCGCTAGTGCTACACTAGAGG
>Ga0315291_10003511_pt1 | contig 20234 bp, 17 predicted proteins | sample YL17G12_20_MG_FD_203070 | JGI IMG/M metagenome (GOLD analysis project Ga0315291, IMG submission 203070) | Sediment microbial communities from Yellowstone Lake, YNP, Wyoming, USA - YL17G12_20 | ecosystem: Environmental > Aquatic > Freshwater > Lake > Sediment | place: USA: Wyoming | collected...
TCACTTACGGATTATCAGCCGATGCAATAGTCCGTGGTGAATGCGTATCTTGCGCCTGGCCAAGGCCAATGTCGCTTGACGTTTGTTATGCGGAAAAGCGGCTTCATGTTCAAACAAAGTTGTTAGGGGAGCACTGGGCTTACGCTGTATTGGCATCGCTATCTACCGCGATTGCTGCAGGCGTTTCGCTCGAACGTGCTGTTCAAACAGTCAAGACTTTTGAGCCAATGCCTTATCGCATGAGCCCAAATGAAACCCCTGATGGCGTCACCTTCATTAGCGACAATTGGAAGTCGCCACTGTGGACCATACCTGCCTCTCTGGATTTTATGAGAACAGCAAAGGCAGAGAGAAAAGTTGTCGTCATAGGGTCTATCTCAGACACTCCCAAGAGCTTTTATCATAGATATAAGACGGTTATTCGACAGGCGTTGGATATAGTTGACAAGATAATTTTTGTTGGTGAGCACGCTTATTCAGCCTTGAGGGCACGACCCAATCCCGAAGACGAACGCATCATGGCGTTCGGCACGCTCTACCAGCTCAATTCTTTCTTAAACGATTATCTCAAGGCAGGCGACCTGATATTGTTGAAAGGCACGGAAAATGTCGACCATCTCCAGCGAATCATACTCTCGCGGACCAGTGATATTGACTGCTGGCGGGAACATTGTGAAAAAAAACGTTTCTGCAGTGATTGTCGACTCCTGCACAGTTCCTTCGTGCCGACTGATGAAGTGCACCTTAGTTAGTTATACGAAATACGAACAACGAGGGACGGGACCTAAGATGCGACATATCAAGCTTGCTCTGGAGAATCTGGGGATACCATACCTATTTCCCATTCCGCTTTTTTCACCACGAAGCGGCTGTGTTTGATTTCAAGTGTTTTTTTGTGGCAAGCAAAAAACCCGCCAATAAATTGACGGGCTAAACATAGAAGATTCGGTGTTAATCCCGTGTAAATCAGTGTCTAAAAAATCTCCACGGTTAAATCCGAAAAGGTTTAGACAACGTGGACCTTTCGCCCCTGGAAGCGGACCGTCCCATCCGTGGTGGCAAACAATGTGAAATCCTTGCCGACCCCCACGTTGGAGCCGGGGAAGAATTTTGTTCCGCACTGCCGGATAATGATTGAGCCGGTTGTAACCGCCTGCCCGGCAAACATCTTCACGCCCCTGTATTTGGGGTTGCTGTCTCTGCCGTTCTTTGTAGAACCTTGTCCTTTTTTATGTGCCATAGCAAATCACCTCTGCTTTCAAGCCAAATCCGCCGAAGGCGGGCCAATTCAGAAAAGTATAATTATAACCGCACCGTCAAATCTTGTCCAGAAAATTTTTGCTCAAAATTCAGACAAAACTCCGAGCCAAAACCCGCCCCTCGTAAGCACTACGGCAGGCCGGCACAACTGGTTCGCAATCGGGAGGCTAAAATCAACAATTGGGCAAAATAATAGCAGGTTGCATCCGGGCCTCGAATGTGGTATAAATAGCTGATAATCAGCAGCCATATAGTTAAAATGGATAAATAAGAGCAAATAAATGGAAACAGCAGAACTAAAATCAGCAATCTCGAAACTGTCGGCCCGGGTTGGCGAAATCCGGGACTGGCTTTGACCTGCCGGGCAAAAAATCCCAGCTTCAGCAGATTGAACAGAAGATGTCCAGTGCCGGTTTCTGGGACAACCATGAGACGGCCCAATCCGTGGTCTCTCAATTAAGTGCGCTCAAATCGGTAGTTGAGCCGGTGGACGAGCTACATCACGAAGTCAACGACCTCCAGGAGCTGCTGGAGCTGGCAACCGACTCCGACCACGAGGAGCTGAAGCAGTTGGAAGATGATTTCAACGCACTTACCAAAAAATGCGAGCAAATCGAGCTGACAGGGCTGCTGTCCAAGCCCGAGGATCCCAGGAACTGCTTCTTCAGCATCCACGCAGGCGCAGGGGGCACCGAAAGCTGCGACTGGGCAAGTATGCTGCTTCGGATGTACACGCGATACTTCGACGAGCACAAATACAAATACCACGAGCTTGATATTACGCCGGGCGAAGAGGCGGGAATCCGCTCGATTACGCTGCGGGTCATCGGACCTTATGCGTTCGGCAAACTTTCCTGCGAGACCGGCGTGCATCGGCTGGTAAGGATAAGCCCGTTCGATGCGCAGAATAGACGCCATACGAGTTTTGCGGCGGTGGACTGTATGCCGGAGTTTGATGAGGACGTCAATATCGAAATAAAAGAGGATGATATAGAAATCGATTTCTACCGCGCCGGCGGGGCGGGCGGACAGCACGTAAATAAGACCAGCTCAGCGGTGCGAATTAAGCACAAACCCACCAGCATTGTCGTGCAGTGCCAGAACGAACGCAGCCAGCACAAAAATAGGGCCGAAGCAATGAAAATGCTCAAGGCAAGGTTGTATATGCTCCAGCAGCAGAAACGCGACGCCGAGCTTGCAAAACTATACAGCGAAAAAGGCGAAATCGCCTGGGGAAATCAGATACGCAGCTACGTCCTGCAGCCCTACCAAATGGTAAAAGACCACCGAACGGACTTCCAGACCGGCAACGTAGATGCGGTGCTGGATGGAAAGCTCGATGACTTTATTGAGGCTTATCTTCGACATCGAACAAAAGAAAGTAAAAAGTTAAAGGTAAAAGAGAGGTAAAAGGTCGCAAAACAATGAGAGAAATAATTGATGTAGAATTAAAGACACGTCAGGTCGATTTAATCGAATGCAAAACTGATATGCTCGCTGTCGGGCTCTTCTCCGACGTCAAAGACCTGGACAAAGCGAGCGCCCGGCTAAACGGCAGGCTCGACGGCGCAATCGAGCAACTGATTAAGCTGGGCGACTTCAAAGCAAAAGAGGGTGCAAGTCACGTCATCTACGGCAACGCCCGAATAGGCGCAAAAAGAGTGCTGCTCGTCGGCCTGGGTGAAAAGAAAAACGCTGCACTCGACACCATCCGCAAAGCAGCAGCGAACGCGGCAAAAAAGGCGGTCGAGACAAAATCAGAAAACCTTACTCTCGCCCTGCATAAAGCCTTCGCCGGCAAACCCGACCTACCCGCGATGGGCAGAGCCATCGCAGAGGGAACATACTACGGCAGCTACCGTTACGATGAGTTCGTCACCGGCAGCGAAAACGGGCGGCTGGGGCAATTGAAGGTCGAGGTAATTGATTCCGATGCTGCGAAGGTGAAAAAGCTGGACGAGGGCGTCACAAAAGGAATCATAATCGGCAAGGCGCAAAGCTGCGCCCGCACTTTGGCGAACCGGCCGGGCAACGTTATCAATCCGGCCAAGCTGGCTGACGCCGCAAAGCAGCTCTCCCGCGGCTCAAAAAACCTGACCTGCACCATATTTGACGAAAAACAGTTGGCTAAAATGGGTATGGGCGGCATCCTCGCGGTCGGCTCGGGCTCACAAAATAGGCCGCGATTTATAGCCCTCAAATACACGCCACCCGGCAAGACAGCAAAAAACCTGCCCACAGTTGCCCTGGTCGGCAAGGCAATAACCTTCGACTCCGGCGGCATAAGCCTCAAACCCTCGGCGGAGATGGACGAGATGAAATTGGATAAAACCGGCGGCATCACCGTAATGGTTGCAGTAAAGGCGGCGGCGGAGCTGGAGCTGCCGTTGAACCTGTTCGGCTTGATTCCTTCGGCGGAGAACCTGCCGAGCGGCTCAAGCTACCGACCCGGTGACATCGTCACGACCTTTGGCGGCAAAACCGTTGAAGTGCTGAACACCGATGCCGAAGGAAGATTGCTGCTGGCGGATGCGCTCGCTTACGCCGTCAAACAAAACTGCGATATCATCATCGATACGGCAACACTAACCGGGGCCTGCAGAGTGGCGCTCGGCAAGTATATGGCCGGGCTGATGGGCAGCGACCAGGCCCTGCTGAAACAACTGCAAAGGGCCGCGGAAGAAAGCGGCGAAAAGGTCTGGCATATGCCGAGCGGCGACGAGTACGCTCAGGAAATGAAAAGCAAAATCGCCGATTTGAAAAACATCGGCAGCAAGTGGGGCGGAGCCTGCACGGCGGCGGCATTCCTAAGGCAGTTCGTGGGCAGTGCAAAGTGGGCGCATCTCGACATCGCAGGAGTGGATATGCTCGACAAAACAACCGAATTCGCCGTGGAAGGCTCCAGCGGATTCGGCGTGAGATTACTTATCACGTATCTTATGAACCTGGCCGAACAAAAACGCTAAACCAAAACCAGCGCAATTAAAAGAGGTAAATGCACCAGACATCACCTGAATCATAGGCCAATAAATGAGTAAAAAAACCAAAACAATCGACATTGAAAAAATAAGAAAAGCGGTCAGGGAAATTCTTTTGGCCGCCGGTGAAGACATCGAGCGAGAGGGCCTGAAAAAGACGCCCGAGCGGGTGGCGAAAATGTACGCCGAACTTTTGGCAGGGATGCACGAGGACCCCAAAGAGCATCTTCGCAGCGTCTTTACCGAAAGCTATGATGAAATCGTCCTGCTGCGTGACATACCCTTTTACAGCATCTGCGAGCACCATTTGATGCCGTTTATCGGCTCGGCCCACGTCGCGTACCTGCCGAGCGGCAAGGTCCTCGGCGTCAGCAAGCTCGCCCGCATCATCGATTGTTTTGCCCGCAGACTCCAGGCACAGGAAAGACTCACGGGCCAGATAGCTGACTTTATTATGAACAGCCTGAAGCCGCAGGGCGTCGCGGTCGTGCTGGAAGCTTCCCATAGCTGTATGACCATTCGCGGCATAAAAAAAGCCGGCTCGGTAATGGTGACATCCGCGCTTCGAGGGATATTCAGACGAGACCCGAAAAGCCGAAGTGAGGTTCTGGGCCTGATGCGCAGATAAAAGGCAAAACTTAAAAGGCGAAGCGACAAAATCGTCCCTTCACCGGCAATTCGGAGCTCAAACACAACCGGATATCCCTGGTCAACACCGTGGATGTATATAAAAATACTCGTAAACTTAAAACAACAAGAACCTCTGCCCCCGGATTTTTTGTCGGAGACAAATTGGTCCATCATCAAAAATTTCCTAAAGATAATCGACGGAACGTCAGATAAATCATAATGCAACAATGGCTTCGGCCTGCGTGACCGTGCATCCATTAACAAAGGGCCCAATGAGCAGCTCAAGAAGTCCAGTATCATTTGTCATTCCTTGCCTGAACGAGCAAAAGACCCTGCCCAATGTCTTATCCAAAATCAGGAAGGTCTGCGAGACCGATTTCGAGCAAGTAGTTGACAATGAGCTTGTAAAACTGGTTGATCACAGAAATTTGAATGTTGATGTTCCTGCGTTTGGCAAAACCAATCCTACTGTTGAAAATATCGCAGCTTTTGCGTGGAACGAGCTTGTCGGTAAATTCGGCAAAGCGTCGCTGCACTGCGTTACCGTCTGGGAGACCGATAAGACATATAGTTCGTATTATGGCTAAAACAACACTGCTTCCACAGTTTTGAGTTTTTAGCCCTTCGACGTTGCTCAGGGCGGTGAGCCTGTCGAACCGTTTTAAGTTTTCAGTTTCGAGAAGATGAATGACCAAATATAAACTGACTGGCGGCGTCCTGATGTTTGCGGCATCTTTTTTTTTATATGGGCTCGCAAGCCCCGGCAATCTGCCCGGCGATACGGAAGTTCGCTGGTCAGTCGCACGCCAAATCCTCCGCCACGGAGACTTTTCGCTGGAGGACCAGGTCAGGACGCGAAATTATGCCGTTGGCGTGGACGGGAGGCGTTATTCGTTTTCGGGTCTTGGGCAGTCGCTTTGCCTGTTGCCTTTTGCAGGGATAGGTTTGATTTTGGAAAAGGTCACGCCAATCGCTCCTGGCACGCTGGATTTAATGGCTCAGTTTTTAGCGTCAGTAATTTTATTTCCAGCGATAGGGGCAGCAGGTATCTGGCTCTTTTATCGTTTGGTACTTTCATTAGGTTACAGCCAGAGAGATTCGCTTCTGGCCGCGGCGGTGCTGGCCTTCGCCACGATGCACTTTCATTACTCAGTAGATACACAGGAACAGACACAAGAAAGCTTGCTATCGGTTTTAGCAATATTTCTGATGGTTAAGTACTACCGGCAACGACGTTTTGTTTACGCGTGGCTCTTCTGCGTCGCGATAGGGATGTGCCTCTTAATCAGGCCTGTTTCTGCAGTGACGGTCTTGCCTGTATATCTTGTTGCAGCAGCGAATGAGGTCACAGGGTCGGGCAAAAAGGAGATGCTGAAAATAATAGCAAAATGGTCCTTGGCCGGAGTTCTGGGAACAGGAGGATTCATAATCGTCTGTGGCTGGTATAACTATATCCGATTTGGCAGTATTTTTGAGAGCGGTTATGCATTATCAATCGCTACCTCGATGGACGGGCATAAATTGTTTGAGAGTCCGCCTTTGCCGACGCTGGCAGCGATGCTGTTTAGTCCGGGAAAGAGTATATTTCTTTACAATCCGGTTCTTTTACTGTTTCCGCTGTGCGTGTACGGTTTTTATCATAGACATAAGGCAGTAGCCCTGGCTATATTTTCAGCCATCCTGAGCAGTTTCATATTTCATAGCTTTTATACGGCCTGGGCAGGCGACTACGCCTGGTCAATCAGATACCAGGTGCCGCTACTACCTCTTTTAGTTTTGCCGCTGGTGGTTTTATTCAGCAGACCCGTGAAAACCGCGGTAAAGATTCTCGCCATATCGCTGATATTAGTAAGCTGCACTATACAAGCTGCGTCAGTAGTATATAATTTCAATCTTGAGTTTGTGCAGAATCCCAATCATTGTATTATTCCGGATGATTGGGTTTGGGACTGGCCGCAGTCGCATTTACGGATGCGGTTCGAAAATATTATTCGGCACATAGCTGGCAAACGAGATTTTAGCTCCGTAAAGGTAACAGATGAAGAGCCGTTGCTGCTAAAATACAATCACAGTGAAGAATCTGTGCGAAGGGCCTACGCTGTGAATTTCTTTCCGTTTAAGGCCGGTACTATGCTGCCCTCGAATTCAAAGAAGCTGTTTTATCCTTTATTGTGTCTCTGGCTTATCTTGTGGACGGGATTCCTCACATCAGCAGCCAAACTAACTCGCTGCTGCCGTCTAAAAGCAGAAATCGCACCACAATCATTCGACATCTCCTCCGGTACGCAGCAAGTCGGCTGACAATCATAGATAGCGCAAGGCGTCAGTTTTGCCGCCCGGAACTCCACCCCCGAATGTTGCTGTCGGGGGCGGCCACGGACAAAGACAAAACGTCCTATAAGAACGCTTTTTTTGTAACCCAATAGAAGACTGCATTTCCTGAACTTATCGGGACTTGGAGACGTATAGTTTCTTGCATAAAACACGCTATTTAGGATGGGTTATAATTGCGCATTCACTAAAGCTATGTCCTTTATTTGCCGATACTTATGTTAAGAAAACAGCCAGAATCCAAAAATCAGAAGCCGCTGCCAAAGCCGGCTTCCGCAGTGGTTCTGAAAAATAGAATGGATAGCGAAAAGTCGGATGAGGCACTATGACTGCGCCTGTTTTTTGCGCAGCCGACGGGGACGGAGTCTATCCATAATTGCTAATTGATTCCGCCCCACAATGGCGGCTCTGTGTCCCGCGCTACAACGGCGGATATACGTCCCGCCATACGGCGACGGATATACGACATTGATTATTGATGATTGATTATTTAGCATACCCTCACTGAACAGGCTCTTCAGTCAAAATCTGCGGGCAGCTACTTTCTCATTTTTTTTACTGGACCCAATAAATGAAAGCATTGGTCACAGGCGGGGCAGGCTTCATCGGCTCACATCTGGCAGAGCAGCTCATCAAAAACGGCCACAAAGTGATTGTCGTCGATAACCTCAGCACCGGCAGCTTGGAAAACATCAAAGGATTGAAAGGCAAACCCCGTTTCGATTTTATCAAAGGCGACATCTGCGACGCCAAGCTGATGCAGGCGCTTGCAAAGCGAAGTGATGTAATCTTCCATCTTGCCGCGGCGGTCGGAGTCAAGCTGATTGCCGATTGCCCGGTCCGCACAATAGAGACCAACATCGGCGGCACCGAAAAAGTGCTCGAAGCCGCCAATAAGTCCGGCAAAAAAATTCTCATCGCATCCAGCAGCGAGGTCTATGGCAAGAGCGAAACGGTCCCTTTTCAAGAAGATGATGACATCGTCCTCGGCAGCACAACTTTACCGCGCTGGTCGTATGCCGGCAGCAAGGCGATAGATGAATTTCTGGGCCTGGCCTTCCACCAACAGTACGGCCTGGGCGTGGTAATCGCAAGATTCTTCAACACAATCGGACCGAAGCAAACAGGCCGATACGGAATGGTCGTGCCGCGATTTATCCAGTGGGCGCTGAAGGGCCAGCCGCTTTTAATCTACGGCACAGGCAAACAAAGGCGGTGTTTTTGCTATGTGCATGACCTCGTCGAAGCCGTCATCGACTTAATGAACTGTAAGAATGCGGCAGGCAGAGTGTATAATATCGGTTCGACCGAAGAAATTACCATAGAAAAGCTTGCCGACAAAATTATCGAGATGACGGGCAGCAAAAGCAAAAAGAAATTCATCCCATACGAGGTCGCTTATGGAAGACCGATGGAGGATATGATGCGGCGAGTGCCGAGCCTGGAACGAATCAAGAAAACCATCGGCTGGAAACCAAAAACAAATCTGAAAGAGACGCTGCAGATAATCATTGAGAGCGAAAAATTAAAACAGAACTCACAAGGCAGGGAAGGCAAAAAATTATGAAAAAAACGCTTGTTACAGGCATTACCGGCCAGGACGGCTCATATCTCGCGGAACTATTATTAGAAAAAGGCTATCAGGTCTGGGGCCTGGTGCGGCGAAGCTCATCGTTCAACACAGGCAGGATTGACCACCTGTATAAAGACCCGCACGAAAATCCGCGATTGAGATTGCTTTACGGTGACTTGACCGACGGCGGCAATCTATCGGCAATCATAAACGAAATTCAGCCGGACGAGGTCTATAACCTCGGCGCACAAAGCCACGTCCGTGTCAGCTTCGATATGCCCATTTATACGGCCAACGCCGATGCGCTCGGAACTCTCAGGCTGCTTGAGGCAATTCGCTCCGGCAGGAAACGTCCGAAGTTCTACCAGGCCTCCAGCAGCGAAATGTACGGCAAAGCCGTGGAGACGCCCCAAACCGAGAAAACGCCGTTTTATCCGCGAAGCCCCTATGGCTGCGCTAAAGTATATAGCTTCTGGCAGACCATAAACTACAGGGAGGCCTACGATTTATTTGCGTGCAACGGAATCCTGTTCAATCACGAATCGCCGCGTCGGGGCGAAACATTCGTCACAAGGAAAATCACGCGAGCGGCCACACGAATCAAACTCGGTCTGCAGGACAAGCTCTATCTCGGCAACCTCGATGCAAAGCGAGACTGGGGATTTGCGGGCGATTACGTCGAAGCAATGTGGCTGATGCTGCAGCAGGATAGGCCTGATGATTATGTTATAGCGACGGGAGAAAGCCATTCGGTCAGAGAATTTGTAGAGGCGGTTTTCGACTATCTCGGTCTGGATTGGCAGAAATATGTCGCAATCGACCGACGGTACTTCCGTCCTACTGAGGTTGACCACCTTCAGGGCGACGCGGGTAAAGCAAGACGCATCCTCCGCTGGAAACCCAAGGTCAAATTCAAAGAGCTTGTGCGGATGATGACCGATGCCGATATGGAACTGGCGGAAAAAGAAAAAATCCTGAAGGACCACGGAAAATAAACCCTAAAATTAAGAATCAACGGACGCAAACGAAAAGCAATGAGCGGTTTTTTTGAAGATAGACGTATTGTTGTCACCGGCGGCGCCGGTTTCCTCGGAGGCTATGTCACCGAGGGCCTGCGGAAACGAGGCTGCAAAAACATCCTCGTGCCGAGGATTGAAGAGTATGACCTCGTCAAATCAGACGACATAAACCGGATGTATAAGGATATGAGACCCGACACCGTCATTCACCTTGCAGCCGTCGTAGGCGGCATCGGCGCCAACCGCCGACATCCGGGCGAATTTTTCTACAAGAACTTAATGATGGGCGTTCAGCTCATAGAGCAGGCCAGACTCCACAACATCGAAAAGTTTGTCGCTATTGGGACGGTCTGCGCGTATCCTAAATTCACGCCCGTGCCGTTTAAGGAAGAGGACCTCTGGAACGGCTACCCCGAAGAAACCAACGCACCTTATGGGCTGGCAAAAAAAATGCTGCTGGTTCAGTCTCAGGCATATCGGCAGGAATACGGCTTCAACTCGATATTTCTGCTGCCGGTAAATCTTTACGGGCCGGGCGACAATTTCGACCCCGGCAGCAGTCACGTAATCCCCGCCCTGATAAAAAAATGTGTGGATGCCATCGAGAGCGCCGCCGACCATATCGTATGCTGGGGGACAGGCAAGGTCTCGCGAGAGTTCATTTACGCCGCCGATGCCGCAGAGGGGATACTTCTGGCGACGGAACATTACAATGGGTCTGAACCGGTCAATATCGGCGCAGGATTCGAGATAACAATAAAAGAGCTTGTCGAAAAAATCACCGGACTCACCGGCTTCAAAGGCCAAATCCGCTGGGACAGCTCCAAACCCGATGGCCAGCCGAGGCGGCGTCTGGACGTCTCGAAAGCAAAAAAATATTTCGGCTTCGAGGCCAAAACCTCATTCGACCAGGGCCTTAAAGCGACAATCGAATGGTACAAGGCAAACCGAAAACAACTGCAGGGCACACAGTCGAAACGTGCCGCCCCTTAAACCACGGGCGAACTCGCGAAAAACAATCACATCCGTGACAGTAACAAAACCAAAATTATGCTGCTGGTATTTTGCGGTTCTTGGCGCATCTATCGCGCTCTATGCAATTAGCTGCGCCCCGGGTGCTCTGTGGCAGGATAGCGGCCTTATCCAGTACCGAATATGGCACAACGACATCGAAGGCTTCCTCGGACTGGCCCTCTCGCACCCCCTCTTTTATATAATTGGCATCGCAGCAAAGTATGTGCCGCTCGGTGAATATGGATACAGGGTCAACTTAGTTTCAGCAGTGGCCGCAGCAGTCGCCGTTGCCAATCTCTTTCTATTCGTGCGTCTGCTGCTTGACAGGAGCTTCCCCGCAATAATAGCAGCGATCACATTAGCTGTCTCGCATACCTTCTGGGCTCACGCGAGCATTATCGAGACATACACACTCTGGGCAGCGCTATTTTTCGCGGAACTTATAATGCTCCTTCAGTACACAAAAACCGAGCGTGTGGGCTATCTGTATTGGCTGGGGCTATTCAACGGCCTTGCGATTGCAGACCATATGCTGGCCTCGATTCCGCTTGCCTGTTACAGCATATTTCTTCTCACGCTGCTGCCACAAAAAAGATTACGCTTAAGACATTTAGGCATTATCATTCTTCTCTGGGTTATCGGTGCACTTCCTTATGAATACCTGATAATTAAAAACATACTACAAACCAAAGACGTTGCTGCTACTTTGGCATCAGCGGCTTTTGGTAATCGCTGGCAGGGAGCTGTCCTCAATATGTCTTTGTCGGCAAAAATCGTAAAAGAAAGTTTTCTATTCATCCTTCTCAACTTCCCCACACCAAACATTCTGCTGTTTTTCGTCGGCTTCTTCGCGATATTCAAACTTTCTATAAGCCGAGCCATCAGGAATGTCCTGCTCGGTGCGGCTATTCTGTTTTTTGTTTTCGCCTTTCGATACACCGTGCCTGACAGATACGCATTCTTTATACCATTTTATTGCGCCGCCTCGGTCTTTATGGGCCTGGGGACACATCATTTCTGCCAGCGCGCAAAAAGCAAAGCATTCGGCCCCGTGGCCGCGGTTTTTAGCCTGCTCCCTATCGTTATATATGCCGCGGCGCCGACCCTGGCTGAAAAAATACAGCTCGACATCGGCACAAGAGCCGACATCCCCTATCGCAACGATTATGAATACTTTCTGCGGCCCTGGAGGACAGGAGACAATGGAGCGGAGCGTTTTGCACAAGAGGCGTTGGATGTAAAGGAGAAAGAGGCCATTATTTATGCTGACCTGACCACCGTTGGTCCTCTACTATATGTCCAGGAAGTGAAGAGAAAACGGCCTGATGTCAAAATCGTTTCGGGCATCATAGGCAGCAAAAATGCGCCGAGATTTGATGAGCAGACTGTTGGGCAATTGCTGAAAGAGCGAGCGGTGTATGTAGTTTCGCGCCGGCCGCGGTATTGTCCGGCGTTTGTGCTTGATAATTACGACTTAGTCCCAGAAGGTATTCTGTGGCGTGTGGTTGAGCGGAAAAAGAATGGTATGTAAGTCAGCGAAGACAAGAGATATGCGCACCGGCAAGTCTGGGCAGATTGTCTCTACGTTTGATGAAATCCAAAAAGAGGCAACTGGTCTTACGATACTGGGCGTACCGTGTATGACGCTAAGGGAGAATACCGAGCGAGCTGTAACGATTACCGAGTGGACGAACATGCTGGCTTATGTAAGCGATGGGAATATTGTGAGGATTTACCGGAAGATAAGAGAGGGCAACGATATCGGCTCCAAGAGGCCGAAATTATGGGACGGTAAGGGTAGCCCGGAAAATCGCAAGAATTATCGCTGAGGCGTGGAGTGGGCTGAACGATTTGCCGATATGAGGTATAGTATGAAAATAACTTTTTATAGTACGGGCTGGTCTGTTTTTGGAAGGCCTGAAGTTCTCTATTGCGCCCGTGATGAAGGGGTATTGGTTGACCATCAGACTCCGCAATCTGCTTAATGGAAGGGAAATCTGAAAATGGGTCTGCTTGTAATATTTGCCTCGGCTCCTTTGTTGTTAGCTACATTTCTCAAACCTAAGTGGGGGTCGTATTTGATTTGGTTTATTCTTTTCGCATACCCTCATTCTTGGTGGTATAAAAATGGCTTTCTACCTATGAATATTGGATTTGACGACCTTTTTTGCATATTGTTGTTTTTGATTGTGTTGATTCGCAGAAATATTTTGGGTGGAGTGCCAATACGTTTTGGATATGCTTTCTGGCTACTCACCTCGTTTCTTTTAGTATCGGCAGTAGCCAGTACTTCCGGCTACTCCTATGCATCGAGAGCCGAGTGGCCCCTTTATATCAAAGAAGTTCTGAAATTTGGCGTTTATTGGTGCCTATTCTATGCAGTACTGCATTGCATTGATGACGAGCATGATTTGAGGATGCAATTTACTATGTTTTCTCTGGCGGCAGTTGTGGGTGGGATATTAGTAATACTGTCCTACTTTTTCCCTTATGCGATGGAGCCTTTTTCCAACCCATTAAATGACCCCGAATATGCCGGCAGAGCATATGGGGCATTTTTGAACGCAAATGCCGCTGCTTGTGTTTTGGCCTGTTTGTTAATATTTGTCGTTACTACAGTAACGCTGCAAGAGCGATTTATCGCAAAAACAATAATTTACCCATTCATCACGGTTTTGCTTCTGGGTATGATGATGACCAGGTCTCGTGCAGGTCTTCTGGCTCTGGCGGGCTCTTTTCTGCTGATGTCCATTTTCAGTAAGAACAGGAAACTTGCCTGGTTAGTATTAATTTCAGCAGTGGTTATTGCTCTTTCGGCAAGCGGCATCAGGGAATTATATAAGGAGAGAATTATAGAAGCATATAGTCCGCAAACAGGTCAATTTGGTGGTGGTGTGGTTGCACGGTTCATTATCTGGGAAAGTTATTTTAAAACTGCTACGCCGCAGATATATATATTTGGTCAGGGAAGGCTACAAGGACAAACTCGAAATGCCACTTCACCTCACAGCGCATACGTTAGCTTTATCACGGTTTACGGGATAGGAGGTATTATCTGGGCGATTGCTGGCTTAATAATATTTCTAAGGAAAGTTCTTGTCTTGAGGCGCTTTCCCAACCCGGCTCTTTCAACGGCTGCGCTTGGCTGCTTCTGGGCACTTATAGCGTGGGGGATTTATTCTACGTCGGCTGGTGAACTGGGTTCGCCTTATACCACAATGCTGTTATTTTACTGGGTAGTTCTACTGGACAGGATAAGTGCTTTAGCCAGACAACAGCAGGAATGGCCGGCATATAGCGAAGCAATAGAACACCAGACAATGGCCCTGCAAGTGGAGGGGGCTTATTGATGTTATGCCGCTTTTGCGAAAGGCAATACTGGTAAACAGCGCTGAATTTGTTTGTCTTGCTATTGGCCTGGCTCAAACCATAATACTCACACGGGTGTTGGGGCCGGCAGGAATTGGCCGGTATTCTCTTATCAATTCCACTCTCATGTTAACTGCTCAATTTTGCTGTCTGGGATTTCCTATTTCCTTTCTTTATCACAGCCAGCACGATCCTGACAATACGAAAGAATATCTTACAAATGCCATATGGATGAGTCTTTTTTTGGGGATATCTGGCGGTTTGGTTCTGGTTGCATTGATTTATTCCAAAATAGGATATTTCGGTCATGTTCCCTGGTTTACCTTGTTGGGTGTAGGATTATATGTGCCAATTGTTCTTCAAAGTGGTATCGCCCGGCAAAATCTATTAATCAAAATTGAGGCCAAAAAACTTAGCTTCATGAGTATCTTTGTTACAACTGGCGCGTTTTTGCTGGTCTTGATTTTGTGGTCTCTGGGGTTACTCGGTGTAGGCCAGGCTATACTGTGTTTTGTATCAATGGCTGTGTTCCGTGCTGGGATCGGCTGGTACTGGATGAGAAAGGATGTGGACTTCTCGATAAAGCCCACCTGGCATACCAGCCGCAAACTCAGTCTTATGGGTATCAGGCTTAGCTGGGCTGATGTAATGGTGCTGCTCAACTCCACTTTGAATATTATGATAATAAAGTTTTTTATAGAAGATTTCAAAAGCGTCGGCTACTTCAGCAGGGGTTTGCAGATAGCAATGCTCATTGTGACGACAAGTCAGGCGATTTTCCCTTTATTATTCAGCCGTTTTGCCTCTCTGAAGGATGGTGAACTTGTCGGCAATCTGGAAAAAGCCATGCGATTCATCAGTACCGCCTGCGTTATTATGATTTTGGGGGTTCTCGTAACTGCTAAATGGCTGGTAATCCTGATGTACGGCAGAGAGTTTCTGCCTGCTGTTAAACCAATGATGATTCTGCTACCCGGAACCGGAATCTATTTGATTAGTAGGGTTTTGCTGATGTTTCTGAGCAGCAGGGGTAAGCCGGAATGGTCGGTACTTGCACTTTTTTTGGGGGCCATGGTTAACGCAACTCTATGCTGGATACTTATTCCCTTACTGGGTATCGAAGGCGCCGCCCTATCATTCACAATCAGTAATGTAGGTTTGCTGGTAACGATGGTTGTAATAGTAATAAGCAAATACAAGGTAAACCCTACTCGGTGCCTGCTGATGAGTAGAAATGACTGTAAAGACATTATGAAACAACTGACATATAGAAGCCCCTGCAATGTTTGAGAATCTTAAAGCAGATTACCGCAGGTACGGCAAGAGAGAGCCCAATGTGCTTTTATTTTTACCTATGGCTATAAGGAATGCAGGTTTCAGGGCAATGATGCTTTATCGGATTGGCCATTGCTGTCGCGAGCATAAGCTGCACATAATTGCGGGCTTGTGTGAGCGTTTGATGCGTCACTTGTGCCTTTGCTGGATAGGCACCAAGGCAGAGATAGGGCCAGGCTTGAAAATTGCACATGGTATTGGCTTGGTGATAAGTGGAGGCACGGTTATCGGCAAAAACTGCGATGTTCGGCAGAATACTACGTTCGGCGGTAACTACCGCAAGATCGGACCAGATGGACGGATGCAACCCTGGCTCGGCGATAATGTTTCAGTGGGGGCAGGTGCGGTGATACTTGGGCCTGTTAAAGTGGGGTCAAATTCAGTAATAGGAGCGAATGCCGTAGTAACAAAGGATGTTCCCGAGAATGTTATTGTGGGCGGAGTTCCTGCCCAGATAATCAAAGAAAGATGGGATGAAAGCACTGGCAGGGGGCTGTAAGAAAGACAATGTCTTTGCAGTTTTGGGTGATTGTATGCCAGCTCTTTGGGTGAACCTGCTCAGCAAGGTAAATAGCTATTTCTCTGGATGCTAAATGCAATGAAGTCCTTATCAAGCAAGCAGAAAGTTCAGGAAGAAGAATACAGATTTCCTTATCATTACCTGGATTTATATTCAGATTTCTATAGCAGGGTATTGTACCGCAACAATTATAGTAGAATGAAAATCGTAAAGAGGTTGCTACAACCTTTTGAGGGTCAATCCATATTGGACGGTGCTTGTGGAGATGGCCGGTTCTGTTATGAGCTAAATGGCGAAAATGTACACATTGTTGGGGTTGATTATTCTCAAACAGCAATTGCATTTGCAAAGGCGTTTAATAAATCTGGCGAATTTTACGTGGCAGACCTGACAGAGCTTAATTTAGACAGGAAATTCGATTGTGTCGTTCTTATGGAAACTTTAGAGCACATCCCGCCAGATATGATTCCGAAAGTCATTTTGAACCTGTGGAGAGTGCTTAAAGATGACGAACGCTTAATTGTAACGGTGCCGACCATCAAGCTGCCGGTAACTGACAAGCACTACCAGCATTTTACGATGGACAAGCTCGAAAAATTGTTTACGCCGCTGTTTGTGCCTATAGAAAAAATAGGCCATTGTAAAACTGGTAGAGCTCGAACATATTGGTGTTTGTTGCAAAGATGCGCAATCCTTACCTGGTGGTTGCGGAAAAAAGTGCCGGGCATCCGTAGATTTTTGAATTATGTGGATAATTACTACGATAACAAAATTGAATGTTGCAGTTTGGAAGAAGCGGGTGGATTTATTGTAGTATTTAAGAAAAATCCTGACGGCTCTTTAAGCAGGTAAAGTAGCCCCAAAGGATAACCTTATAAGTGAATAAGAAAAGAAAAATCATTTTTTTTGATTTTGTTACGCACTATGGGGGGGCTCAGCGCTCTACTGTCTTTGTTTTGAAGCAGCTTAAAAACTTCGACGAGATTTACGTGATAGACGCCTACGGTTTTTGCGAGCGATATATTAACGCTTTAGCAGCGCATAAGATTCCAACGCACATATTGCTGCCCGGTGCGAGGACGGTTTATATAGGCCACTCAGGAAAAATTCTCAAAAGAGCATTGAGTTTGCTTAAACAGTTGCCCATTCTTATTAAGCTGCGCAGCCGATTAATTAAAAAAATAAGAGAAATAAACCCGGATGTAATATGGACAAACAGTTATAAAGCACTTTTGTTTCTATTACCTAATTTTCGACTGCGAAGATACCCTGTGTTTTTTTACGCACGGGGCTGGTCTCGGCGCTGCGAGGTGGGCGTTTTGGCCCGCTGGCTCATTAAAAAAGCCGACTATGTGCTTGCAATCTCCAATGCCACCGCTAAGGAGCTTGAAAGCTGGGGCGTTCAAAAAGAAAAAATAAAAGTTATTCATACGCCTATTGATTTTAATACTGCGGTAGAGGGTAGCAATAAAGATGCGCAGATAGAACCGCCAGGCACAAAGTCCTCATTTAAGGTCCTTCTGCCAGGTCAATTGCTGCTAACCAAAGGCCAGCATACAGCCATCGAAGCTGCACACCTACTCAAGCAAGAAGGACTGGACCTTGTCGTCTGGCTTGTCGGCGATATAAAAATCGGTACCGAAGACAACTATTACAAGTATATTAAAGACCTGATAAGCAGGTATGGTCTTCAAGATAGCGTTTTTTTGCTGGGATGGCGAAACGACGTGCTTTCGCTGATGAATCTTTGCGATGTAGTAATATTGCCCAGCCATACGGAGGGTTTTCCCCGCACAGTCTGGGAAGCTATGGTTTTGAAACGGCCTGTTATTGCCACTCCCGTCGGCGGAGTCGTCGACATCATTAAAGACGGCAAAACAGGGTTACTTATGCCCGTCGATAACGCTGAAGCATTAGCGCAAAACCTTAAAAAGCTAATATTAGATAAAAAACTTTGTGCCAAACTAACACAAAATGCTTATAATCAACTTGTAGAAAACTTTTCTGTAGATAAACAAGTCAAACTGTTAAGGGAATCTTTTAGCCATGCAACGAGGGTTAAATCCGGGAACAATCGTGAGACCCAAACTGCATAAAAAGTTGTCTATTGGATGCATTATTGCATTAACCATCGTCGGCATCATACTAACTACCTGTATTGGGCAGAACAATGAGCCGGAGGACAGTGGGCAATCTGCCCCGCCCAGGGTAAGGGATAAACCAATAATAATATGGTTTCATGGTGTTAACTACAATTCATTCGAGTCACTCAAATACGTGCTGTCTTCTGGAATGGTCACGCATGTAATGGTTTTGTATATGCACCGGGCAGACGCCAATTGGAAGACCAGCGATGAGACCTTGCAAGCTATAAAAATGGTTAAAGATTCTAAAGCCAAGCTTATATGGTGTCGGGACCTTTGGCCTTACTACAAAAACGAAGGCATAAAATTAAGCGACTTTTTCGACCCGAATTATTATGTTCGTGAGATTACTTACCTGCGTGCCGAGGGAAAGCAAATAGGGGCGGACTTTGTGGCAATAGATACTGAGCCGTACGGCTATTCTCCTATGAAACGTTACTTAAAAAGCGATACCCTTCCAAACACACAGCAGAGAGAGTTGTTACGCCAGGTCATCGCCGGGGTGGTAAAGCGGGTCGGGAAGGTGGACTTTGTGCTTCCAGCAGGGACGCGAGACTTAAATCATCCATACAATATCCTAAGTGCCGTTGGGGAGAACAGGATTTGTGAGGGGACATATTATTTTAACTACCACAGATTGCGAACGATTAATTATCCTTATGAAATTTTTGGGGCCTATGTGAACACAGTTCGGGAAAATGCAGAACATCGCGAGCTACCTTTTTTCCTGGTTTCCGACGTATTCGAGCATTCGGAGCTATGGGCGGGGAAGAAAGGATTATTTTTATATAGCGACCGTCAAGGTTCTTTGAAGGCGGCAAAGGCACTGTGGGATTATTCAAAAACTTCACCATTCAAAGTCACATCATCCGGCTCAGAGCAAACCCCGCCTGATAAAAGGTAAATCTTGACTGTCGTCAGACAAGTAATGAAATTATTGACTACTCATCAGATTCACGCTGTTGAAGTTGATGGGCGCTATTACAATCGCAGCGATGCGCTGGTAGATTATAAGTATCTTGGCCGTTACAAACAGTATTGCGACCAACTAATAGTTCTACTGCGGTGCAAAAGGGCCGATTCATTTGACTCCCGCTGGCCTCGAATCGATGGAGATGGAGTAACAGTTGCATCGACACCAGATCCGCAGACACCCTTTAAAGCCCTGCTTGCTATGCCAGCCATTGTGTTTGCCGTGCTTAAGGCAATAAAAACTTCCGACCGCTACTATCTGAAGCTGCCAGAACCTATGGCCACCGTCGTTGGACTGCTATTATTATTGCTTAGAAAAAAATATGCGGTGGAAGTTGTGGCAGATTCAAGGCAGGGCATTCTTTTTGCCAAGAAACATATGACGTTTGTGAAGTTTTATTCCCGCCTATTTGATGCCCTCACGCGTTTTTTAGTAAGCCGAGCCCATTGTGCAACGTATATCAGCCAGTATCTGCGGAAGCAGTATCCCACGAAATCACCAGCTCGTGAATGGGTCTTTTGCTCTGCGGAGCTGGATGACGAGATTATCGGTCAACCAAAATCAGCAGACGCCTTTAAGATCGACCCTTTCAAAATATTTGCGGCGGGTCGCCTGTCGGCTGAAAAGGGATATATATATTTAGTTCGCGCATTCAAAATCATTCGTGACCTTGCAAATAGAGCTGTTGAATTGCATTTGATAGGTGATGGTCCGGAACGCTGTCGTTTGGAAAAAGAGGCGGAAAAGCTGGGCATAACCGATTCCGTTCGTTTTCATGGATTCATAAATCGCGGGCCACAGTTATTCTCGTTATTAGACCAGGCGCAATTACTTGTCATTCCGTCTTTGACGGAGGGGATGGGAAGGGTAATGATAGAAGCGATGGCGCGTGGGCTACCCTGTTTGGCTTCGTCTGTGGGTGGGATTCCGGAGTATCTGCCTGAGCAAGTGCTGTTTGCCCCCGGCGACCCTGATGCTATTGCTGAAAAGGTGTTAAAATTTTTGAATCGGCCGGAAACGTTAGCTGCTATGTCACTGTATAACTATGAGAAAGCTAAGGCATTCAGGCCCGAAAGCTTAAAAAGCAT
>Ga0315291_10003512_pt1 | contig 20232 bp, 10 predicted proteins | sample YL17G12_20_MG_FD_203070 | JGI IMG/M metagenome (GOLD analysis project Ga0315291, IMG submission 203070) | Sediment microbial communities from Yellowstone Lake, YNP, Wyoming, USA - YL17G12_20 | ecosystem: Environmental > Aquatic > Freshwater > Lake > Sediment | place: USA: Wyoming | collected...
TTGCGATCACCATCTCGATAGTCGTCGGCCTCTCGATGCTTGCGGTGCTAAGCTATTACATCGCGGTCTCCCAGAAAAAGAGCATACTTTGGTCAATGGCCCAGCATCTCGGCATCGCGGTGCTGGTGATACTGGTGGCCCATTTCCTGGGGCAGTTGACAGGGTACCTATTCCATGCTTGAGGCGGCCGGGGGAGCGGGCTTTTCATCGATCAAATGGAACCTCATTCGATGGATTTAATTAGGTACCGGTGAATTTCAATTGTCGGTAGCGGGGTCATCAGTATGTCGAAGCACATTGGAGTATTACCGGTCCTGGTTTGCCTGGTCTGCATGATCTTCTCCGGCGTCTCCATCGCGACCCCGGACCCGCCGCCGCCCGACATTTACGTCTCGCACCTCGATTTCGAGGTCTTTGGCCAACCGGCAAGCGGGGCGCTTGCCGGTTCGCAGGTGACAATAGTGGTGGCTGTCGGCAGTAACGGGACCGGCGATTATTCCGGGGCGAACGCCTCGTTTTACTGCGACGGGAGCTTCCTGGGGCTCATGCGGGTCCCGGACATGAAGGCCCTCGTCAATTTCACATTTGTGCGATTCTTATGGGAGACGGCGGGCCGGGCCTCCGGGCTCCACAACATCAGCGTGACACTTGACGCGCCCGGCGATGCCAACGAATCCAACAATGACGCCACCGTCGATTTCCTGCTGTTCCACCGGTCCGTGCTGGATGTCACCATCGACGAACCGGTGCAAGAGGCGAGCCTTGCCTGGGTCAAGCCGTCGGACATATTCAGCTTCACCGGCAACGTGTCGGTCAACAACTCGAGCGAGAGGTACATCACGGTCCTGCTGGAAGCCGTGGCGGAGTTCACGCATCTGGCGAGCGTGACGCCCCAGGCGATGCACTTCGGACCGGGGAACCAGTCCCAAAACTTCACCTTGACGACCTGGCCAGGCGCCGCGGACTTTAGCCGGTACAGTTGGCACGTGGTGATGACGGCGGCCGTGACCGGCGAAGGCTACGCCGAACAGGCGTCGGCGCAGGCCGAGGTCAGGTTCAAGCCGGCGGCCGCCCTCATCCTCTGGACCGAGACGCCCTTCCCGAACATAGGCTCGGCGAAGCTGACAAAGATCGTTTTCAATGTGGAGGGCCGCGGCAACGTGGATGCGACATACAACCTCAGCGTTGACGGCCTGAAGAAGCTCGAGGATTCCGGTTGGCACATCCGCCTGAGTAGGCAAGAGCTCGAGCTTGGGCCCTACGAGACCGCCGAGATCACCTTGACGGCCGAGTACACCCGGGACTGGCCCGCGCCGGAGGCGATCTTTCCGAGGTACGATTCCACCCGCATCAGCGTCCGGGCCACGGCGGTGGACGGCTCGGTCACCACGGCTTCCGAGATCGTATTGATGCGCCAGGGGTACAATGGACAATCATTGTTGTTGGTTTGCATCGGTGTGGCGGCTGTCACGATCTCCGTCGTCCTTTTGCCGATCGGATGGCCCGGCAGGAACAAGGTTCGGAGCCGAAGGGCCGTCCTGGCGATGTACTGGGTGGCGGTCCTCGCATTGACCATCGGAGGCTTCATCCTGCTCCTGTCCCAGGGGATGTTCTACCGTCTCACGACCGACGCGGAGAAGGTGGAATCCTCGGGCGGCGGCTGGGGCCCGGGGGCGCTCGTGCTGCCTTTCGTACTGCCGTTCATCCTCATCGGGACCTATGTCCTCGTCCATTTCTTCGCCGATGAGAGGACCAGCCGCCGCCCCTGGCCGTACGTTGTCATCCTATCCATCGAGGCCGTGTTCCTTATGGGGTTCGTCCCGTATCCGATGGGCTTCTACCATTCGTCCCATTGGACAGAGTCAAGTGCGGACATTCTCATCAGGCCCCTGCTGGACAACCCGGGCGCGTCGTTCATACTGCTCTTCGTCATGATATTCTCGCTGGGGCTGAGCTTCTGGTACCTATTCCGGCCGGACAGCTGGCCGCTGTTCGAGAAGAAAACGGCGAAGGAACCTGGGACACGGGACAATTCGTAACGCCGGGCAAACGATGCTTTGGGGTCAGATCTGGCGCTTCCGGCGCCAGTACAGGACGATGCCGGCGGCGATGCAGACGACCGCCACAAGGCTTGCGGCCACCAGGTAGGTGGATGGGCCTTTCGTTTGAACGGTCTCGCCCCCGTCGTCGGGCGGAGGGACGACGACCGGCCGGGCGTTCACCGTGACCGTGAAGGTTGTGGATCTTTCGGCGCCCTCGTCGTCGGTGACGGTGACCTTGATGGTGTAAGCGCCCGGCTTCGAAAAGACATGGAAGCCTGAGGATTCGGTGGATTTCGTGCCATCGCCGAAGTCCCAGCTGAAATCGAATGCGGCCTTGTCCGAGGCCGTGTCCTCGGCGCCCGCCGAGAAACCGACGCTCTCGTTGGCGAAGATGGTCACGGGGAACAGGTTGGCCGAAAGCTTCGGGGCGGCATTGGCCACATCGACACTGCCGGAAGCGGCGGCCGTCTCGCCTTCGGGGTCGGTGACGGTGACCGTGAACGAATGCAAGCCCTCGGTCGTGAAGGCCAGCTCGACCCGGTCACTGTAGTAGGCGGTCCCGTCTATATCCCAGGTGTAGTTCAGGAAATCGATGTCCGACGCCGTGTCGGTGCCGTCGGCGCGGAAGACGAGCTTTTCGTCCTCCTGCGCCTGGCCCGAGACGGGCGAAATTATGGACACCTCCGGCGGCTGGTTGATGATCGTGATGTTTTGGCGCGCCTGGCCCACGGCGCCGTCGGGGTCTCGGCAACTGAGGATGACAGTGTAGCTGCCGCCCCGGGTGTACGAGTGGGTGGCTGATGCCCGGCTGGCCCATTCGGTGACGTTTTGGTCGCCGAAATCCCAGCTGAACTGGAGGAAGGGCTGGTCCGTGGGGCTGTCGGTGGCGGTGCCGCCGAAATCGACCTCCACGTCCTTGCGCAGGTCGACGCCCGAGCGGGGAGCGGTGATGGTGGGTATGGGAGCCCGGTCGATGATCTGCACCGCGACCGCGGCTTGCCCCACCGCGCCCTCGTCGTCTTTGGCCTCGAACACGGCCGTGAAGTTCCCCGAGCTGGTGTAGGTGTGGACCGCCGTCGGGTCCGACGACCAGTCGCGCTGGGTGCCGTCGCCGAAGCTCCAGCGGTACTGGAGCTTGTCCCGGTCGGAGGCCGTATCGTCGCCGGAGCCGATGAACGCCAATTCCTGGTCCTTGTCCGCGGTCAGGTTGGAAGGGGCCGATGCGGTGGGCGTCACGTCGGAGACCGTCACGATGATGCTGTCAAAGGCCTCGGCGCCCTCGTCGTCCTTGACGCTAAGCTTTACCGTATAATTGCCGGCGTTCCGGTAGGCATGACAGGCGAGGAGTGTGGTCTTGTAGGGCAGGGACCAGCCATCGCCCATGTCCCAGGCGTACTGGAGCGTTGATCTGTCGGAGGGCGTGTCGTTCACTTCCGCGGTGAAATTGAGAATCGAGTCTTCGGGCGCGGAAAGGTTTTCACCCAGTTCTGCCACGGGCGGGGGATTTGTCACAGCGAGCGAGAGCGTCCGGTTCATCCAGAGCCTGAGCTTTCCCAGCTCGAACCAGGCCGCCGGCCGGACCAGGCCTTCGCGGGTGTAGCTTCCGGAGGCGGTGGTGTTGTTGGGACCGCCCTGCTCGGAAAGACCGTCGCCGTTGAGGTCCCACCTGAAGGAGCCTTTCGGATGGCCCAATGGCAGGTACCCGTCGTACGAGAGGTTGAAGCCGACCGGCTCGTCCTCGACGGGCGCGTTGTCGCTTGCCGTGACCAGTATGTTGGGCTGGAAGAAGCTTCCGTTCGGAAGGGTGAAGTTGAGCGCGTAGGTCAGGTTCGAGGCGTCGTTCATCGCCTCGTCGCCGTAAAGGAATGTGTCGTATCCGGCGTCGTGGTAGAGGTACCGGAAGAAGAACGATATCATCCCGTCGTAGGAATACGGTCCCTGGTGGTTGCCGCCGGTCATTCCAAGGTAGGATTTGGGCGGAGGGAAGACCTTGTAGGCGTGCCAGGCCTCCGGGCCGTAGGTGGAATCGTATTCCCCGGCCTGGAACTGGACCGGCTTGTTGAAAGTGGCGGCCAGTATGTCCGTGTAATCCGAGTTAATGGCCGAGGCCCACGAGCAGACCGCCTTCAGCCGCGGGACGTAGGTGCCGTCGACGAGGCATATCCCGCCGCCTGATGAATAGCCCTGGATACCGAAGGCGTTCTGGTCCATCATGCCCTTCAGCCTGTGGCCGGCCGTGGCGTTGTCCCGCTCCAGCTGGTCGAGCAGGTCGTTCATGTCGGAGATGTTGGCGCAGCTGGGCCAGTCGTTCCAGTTGACCTCGAGCATGGCGCTCACGAAACCCCAGGAGGCCACTCGCGTCAGGACGCCGTTGAGGCTCTCGACGCCCCCGCCGAAGCCGGTCAGGTGGACCACGGTGGCGTAGGGCGCGCCGGCAGTGTTCGCGGCGGTGTCCTGGCCGGCCGCCTGTGACGGGTAGAAGAGCTTGACCTGGACCGAGTAGCTTTTCGTACTCGGGTAGAGCGTCTCGTATATGAAGCCGACGCTGTACGGGCCGGCGTGGTCGGGTTTGACCGGGGCGCGAAAGTCGCAGGCGGCTGAGCCGTTCTCCGGGTGCGAAAGGGACGGCCCTCCGGCCATCGCCGGCGCCGAGGCGGCCAGGAAAGAGACCACGACGAGGATGACAGCACCACGTTCCATGGCATCCAGGGGACCACCACCCGTTCCCGGCCACGCATAAAGCGTTTGCAGGCTTGGTTCTTTTGGTTGTTTTGAGGTGTCACAACCACGTGTTCCGGACGGCGCATTCAAAAGGTTTAAGCTTCGGCGGGACATATGAAAACAACATGCGCCGGATTATAGCTGCGATTCTCTGCCTGCTTCTTCTGCCTTGCGCATTTTCAGCGCCGGAAGGCTCTGCCGCACGGGCCGGCGGCCCGGCGCACCAGGGCGCCATCGATTTTTCCGATCCTGCGAACCTGACCGGCGAGAACGTAACCCTTGCCAAGGACGGCGGTCTGGAGCTTGCGCGCGACCTCATTGGATTCGGCTGGAGCGCGGGCGCCGTGGACACGGCCGAATATGTTGACAAGCTCCTCCCGGACATAGCGGTCGCTCCCTCGGGCGAGTATGCAGCGGTATGGGTGGAAACGGCCGGAGGCTTTGATTCGGTGGTGCTCCAGCGCTTCACCGCCGACGGCGAGCCGAACGGGACGGAAACGTTCATCGGGCCCACGGCCCCGAATCCAACGGGACCGAGGGTGGAGGCCAACTCCAGAGGCGAGTTCATCGTGATCTGGCAAACGACCGCCAATGCCACCTATGCCCGCCTTTTCGCCACGGTGGTCACAACCGACGGGCAAAAGAGGGTCGACCGGTGCGTCCTGGTGGACGGCCGCTACCCCGACGGGCAGTCAGCCTGCATGCAGCCGGACGACGGCTTCGTCCTGGTCTGGAGCGACTATCGGGCCAATTCGACAGGAATGGACCTCTATTCCCGCCCATTCGACGCCAACTGCACTCCCGTCGCGAACGAGACGGCACTGGTCTGGAAAGCTGGCAACTGCTGGGATGCCACCATGGTGCGCCGCCCGACTGGGGAAATTCTGCTCGCATATGACACCTCGATCGCGATCAATTTTTCATGGATCAACATTTCGATAAATCTCCAGAGGCTGTTTTCGAACGGCACTCCGGATGGCGAGCCGGTCATGGTGGCCACCGGTCCGCCGGGCTTTCAGCATGCCTATCCCTGCCTCGGGCTTGCCCCGGACGGGGACCTGCTGGTGGTCTGGCAGATCGCCTGGGAAATCGATGCCAACCACGACTACGTCAACATCACCGGCCAGTGGTTCGACGCAAACCTGACCCCGACGGGCGCGCCGTTGGTCATCGGCGCCGAGGTCTACGGCTACCAGTCCTTCCCGCACCTGGCCATGGCCCCCGACGGAGGGTTCGTGGTCGAGTGGAGCTTCATCGACCTTGTCAATAACACCAACGAGGTCTATTCGAGGCGCTTCAACCCGGACGGCAGCCCCAACGGCACCGCAACGCCCGTGGGTCCGCCCTCCGATCGCATGACGGGTTCCGTGGCAGTGAGCTCCGGCGGCGATTTCATACTGGCCTGGGACGAGAACAACACTGGAAAGAACATGGACATGTTCAGCGGGGTGGCCCGGCGCATCGAGCCATACCGGAGCACCGGCTGGGTCGGCAGCCCGGAGCTTTCGCCGGACGGGACCGTCCGTTGGGACGATCTCAAGGCCGATGTCACACTACGCGATGCCAATGCCAACAGCGTCTCTTTCTCATTCTCGACTGATGACGGAGCCAGCTGGGAGCCCGTCGCGGACAACGGTTCGCTTGCGGCAGCCGATTCCGGGTCGCCCTTGCGGATCAGGGCCGTCCTCCAGACCTCGGACAATGCCTCCTCGCCGGTGCTCCGGAGCTTTTCGGTACTGTACACCGTGAACAAAGGCCCTGTATTGCAGGCGCTGGCGGATATGACGGTGGACAAGAACACGACGGTGACGCTCGAGGCTATCGCTTCGGACTCGGACGGCGACCCGCTGTACTACGAATGGCGGCAAACCGGCGGGAGCCCGGCGGAGCTGGTCAACGAGACCACCGCCACGCCCGGGTTCATCGCCCCGGCGGTCGGCAACTACACCTTGAAGGTGAGCGTCACCGATGGCTGGGCGACCGTGTACGGCACCGTGAACATAACGGCCCGGAACAAACCACCCAATGCGATCCTCTCGGTCTCGAAGAGCGACCCCTTGGCGGGGTCGGCAGTGCTTTTCAACGCCTCCGGCTCCAGGGACCCCGATGGCCGCATAACGGGCTACAACTTCAGCTTCGGGGACGGGAACGTGACCGGCTGGACCAACAGCAGCGAAGTATTCCACGCCTATTCCGGTGCCGGAGTTTACGGCGCGGCGGTGATGGTCCGCGACGACGACGGCGAGATATCCATCTGCCCGACCATCGTGGTACGCGCGCAGCGCGGCAACCACCCGCCGGTCATCACGAGCACGCCCGAGATAAAGGCCACGGCCGGCCATGAATGGAGCACCATCCTGGTCGCACGCGACGACGACGGCGACCCGGTCACATTCGGGCTGTTGACGGGCCCGGCGGGAATGAGCATTGACAACGTCACCGGGCGGATGAGCTGGACGCCCAAGGCGACGGATACGGGCCAGTTCCCGGTAAAGGTGACCGCCCGCGACCTTCCAGGTGAGGTGGTCCCCTACCTGTTCAACATCAACGTCGTTGCGCCGGTGCGCTGCAGCTACACCCATCCGGCCAACGGCTCGACGATCGACGGGATGGCCGACATCTCTGGCACCGCCACGCCCGGGTGGTCGCCGGTGCTACGCGTCGAGTACAAGCTGGACGGCTCCGGCTGGAAGGCCGCCAAGGGGACTACCAACTGGTCGTTTCCGGTGGATGCCTCGAAGCTCGGGGCGGGCCGGCACACGGTACAGGTCCGGGCGTTTGACGGAACATATTACTCGGAAACTGCCGGCCTCACATTCAATGTCGCCGGCTCCGGCGCCGAGCTGTGGTTGGCATACGCTGTTCTTATCGTGGTGCTCGTCGGCGTGGCGTGCGGCCTGGCGGGCTGGCGGAGGCTCGGGAAAAGGCGATAGTACTCTTACCACTCATCTTTCAGCGGCAGGTTACCAGTAACCCGAAGTATCCGGAAGGCCAAAATATCCGATTTGCAAAGAAACATTGACAAAGGATATTTACCCTGTGGCCCTTCACGTCAGCCACGGAACGAATTCCGGGGGGTGGGATAATAGCATCATTCGAGTGCAAGGACCTGGGGATGAAGTGCGCCTGGAGGGCCAGTGCCCCGACCGAGGCGGAGCTGATGCCCAAGATAGCGGAGCACGCGGCCATTGCCCATAACATAAAAAAGATCGAGCCGGCGATGGCGGCCAGGGTAAAGGCAGCGATAAAGAAATAGGGCGCAGCCTTTTCCCTTTTTTTGGATGAGGAGGACCGATGGAAAATGGCGAAGATGGATCCCGTGGTCCATTTCGAGATGCCGTACAAGGACCGTGACCGGCTCGCAAAATTCTACACGAAGGCCTTCGGCTGGAAGATGCGCAAGCTCGGCAAGGAAATGGGCGGCTACGTTACCGCCGCAACGACCGAGACAGACCAAAACAACATGGTCAAAAAGCCCGGTGTCATCAACGGGGGCCTCTTCCCCAAAAAGCGCGGCTTGCCGGCGCAGTATCCGCCCGTGGTCATCGCTGTCGACGACATCAGGAAGGCCCTGAAGAAGGTCAAGGATGCCGGCGGCAAGGTACTGGGCAAGCCGGTGGATATCCCCGGCATCGGGATGTATGTCTCGTTCACCGACACCGAGGGGAACCGGTCGAGCATACAGGAACCGAAGGGAATGTAGGAACGGGGCGGCAGGATTGATGTCCTAGGCTTCACCGGACCGGTCGGTTGGAACATCTGGCGTGGTGCACAGAGGTGGTGCGGCCTGCCGAGGGAAGGCCGTTCAACGAGCGAAAGGCGCAGGTACCCGGTGCGGACGAAATGTTTATCATCGCCGGGCCGGATACATAAACGGTGTGCCGATGAGCTTTGTCCGTTCATGGCGCCTCAGCCTTCTTGCCGTTTTGATCCTCGTCATGCCGGCCGGCATCGTCCACGGCGGCGCCAACGACGGCAACGCATGCGGGCGCTCCGGCGATTCGGGGCGGAAGGTGCAGCAGACCGAGGTAGACATCCACCATTGGACGACCGGCTGGGACATGAACGATTCAAACGAGTATACGATATCGAACTTGATGCTGCAAAAGGGGCATTCGACGCTGGCCGTCGGGCCGGCCGCCTGGAATACCGTCGGACCGCGTTCGCGGGCGGAACATGTGACCGTCTGGGATTCCCTCCATAACACGATAATCATCCAGGGCGGCTACGAGGCAAATCCCCAGTACACCGGCTTGGCGCTCAACGACACCTGGGCCTACGACAACGCGGCCGGCACCTGGAAGAGGCTGGCGGACGGCCCCCGGCTCGTCCACCATGCCGGCGTCTGGGACAGCCAGAACAACCAGATGCTCATGTACGGTGGCTGGAACTTCCAAGTTTCGGGACAGTCCAGCGAGCTCTGGGCCTACGACCCCGCCGCGGACCTCTGGTCCAAGAAAGCCGTCGGGCCGCCGGCGCGCGCCAACCATTCCGCCGTATGGGACCCGGTGAACAGACAGATGCTTGTGTTCGGAGGAGAAATCGGCTGGCAGGAAACCAACGAGCTCTGGGCCTACAGGCCTTCCACGAACGCCTGGTCCCAGAAATCCAGCGGCGCCACGGCCCGGAAGGCCCAGGGGGCCTGCTGGGATTCTCTGGACCGGGTCATGCTGATATTCGGCGGCTACTACAACCATCGCGACACCTGGGCCTACGACCCTGCCGCGGACCGTTGGACGCAGTACGCCACCATGTCCGGCTGGTTCAACGACGCCGGGGCCGTCTGGGACGACCAGGGGAATCGGATGATCGTCATGTACAACCAGGAGATGTGGACGTTCAGCCCGGCCACCAACACGTATACGGAATTTTATCATTTCCCCCTCGGTGGGTCCCCCCACACGATGATATGGAACTCCCAAAGCTCCAAGATATATTATTGCGCGGGCGCGGCCTATTTCTACTCGTTCCCGCCCTCCACGCGGGTGTGGCGGTCCGAGTGGGGCGGCTACCCGGAATGCTATCATTCAGCGGTGTGGGACCCGATGCGCGAGCAGATGGTAGTCTTTGGAGGGTCGAGCGGCGCCTGGAGCCCGACCTACAATACCCCGGAGACCTGGGCCTACAAGCCGTCCAAGGGGACCTGGACGCGCAAATCCGACTGGCCTGACCTGGGCGACGGATACACGGCGGTCTGGGATACGAAGAACAACCAGGCCATCCTCTACGGAGGCAGCACCTGGACCTACAACCCGGCCACGGACACCTGGAAGGCCCGGGCCGACGGCCCGCCGCGGGAGGACCACCGGGCCGTCTGGGACAGCCAGAACAACCAGATGATAGTGTACGGTGGTTGGGACGGATACAGCACGATCTACAACGACGTCTGGACCTACAATCCGGCCACGGATGTATGGAAGATGATGAATCCCGGCGGCGTCAAGCCTTACCCTATGACATTCCCCTCGGCCGCCTGGGACCGCCAGAACAACCAGATGCTGGTGTTCGGGGGCTCGACCTACGATGGCACCCAGATTCTTTATTTGGATGACCTGTGGGCGTACGTGCCGGCCACGAACATATGGGTCTTCAAGGGCAAGGCCCCCACCGCCGTCGCCCGTCACGCCGCAGTCTGGGACGATGTCCACAACCAGATGATAATATGCGGCGGCCTGAACGACGCACCTCCGCTCAAGGACACCTGGGCCTATGTTCCGGTTACGAACAAATGGGTGGAGCAGCCGGCCCACCTGGAATACATGAGGGACCATACCGCCGTCTGGGACGGAGCGGATTCGCAGATGCTCGTCTTCGGCGGACAGAACGGCTCGGGCGCCATGCGGGAACTGCATTCGTTCGGGGTGCCCTTCCTGCCCTCCGGCGAGATGACGGCGGCACCCCGGCTGCTTTCCCCGAGCTTTTTCTCAATCGACAGGATCGTCTGGAACGCCACGGTCCCCGCCGGCACCTCGCTCCAAATATGGGCCCGGACCGCCAATTCCCCGCCGGGCTGGACCAACTGGACGCTTCTTGACAACAATTCGCGGCCGCCTGTCCAGGGCAGGAACCTCCAGTGGAAGGCTGTCTTCTCGTCGCCCGGGGGCCTTCGCACCCCGGTGCTGGACAACCTCACGGTCTGTTTCACGACCGATCTGTTCCCGATCGTTTCGGCCGAGACGGATCTCTCCGTCTACCGGAAGGAAACGGCGTTCCTCAACGCCACCGCCTCGGACGCCGACGACGACCCGCTCGCCTATCTCTGGAACCAGACCGGCGGCCCTCCTGTCGAGATACGGAATCCGACAGACGCCAACGCGTCGTTCGTTTCCGATGTCCCCGGGCTGTATTCATTTTCGTTCACGGCTTCGGACCCTTTCGGCGACGGCGCGCCGGCCTTTGTCAATGTCACGGTCCTCAACCACCGCCCGCTGGCCTTCGCACCCGCAATGATCAAGTCTTTCCGCCGGGATGTCGTGCTGCTGAACGGCTCCGGCCGGGACGGCGACGGGGATGTATTGAGCTTCCGATGGGCCCAGCTGTCCGGGCCGCCGGTGCAGCTCAAGGACCCGAGGCTGCCGGTGGCGTCCTTCACGCCGGCCGAAATGGGAAATTATACCTTCGGCCTCGTGGCTAGCGATCCGTACGACGAAAGCGATGCGGCGGTGGCGACCGTTGCGGTCAAGAACCGGGTCCCCGTCGCGGACGCCGGGAAAGACCTCGTCGCGCATCGGCGCGAGACCGTCCTCTTGAACGGCTCCGGGTGCGATGGCGACGGTGACATGCTCAACTTCAGCTGGAGCGGCCCGGAAAACGTCGGCTCGCTGCAGAACGCCGGCGCGGCCCGGGCGACATTCGTTCCGGCGCAACTGGGCATATTCACATTCCAGCTGGTGGTGAACGACGGGCATGATTCCAGCGCGCCCTCCCTGGTGAACGTCACCGTAATCAACCGCCCTCCGGCGGCGGACGCCGGCCCGGATGGCACCGCCGACGTGAACACGACCGTGCAGCTTCCGGGCAGCGGGAGCGACGACGACGGGGATACGCTCTCGTTCCGGTGGGTCCAGACCGGCGGTCCCCCGGTAATGCTTTCCGGCGCCGACTTGCGCGTCGCCTCTTTCGTGCCCTCGGTCCCCGGGTTCTATTCGTTCAGGCTGACAGTCCACGATACCATTGACGAGGCCTCCGACAGCGTCAACGTAACGGTGGTGGACCGGAGCCACCCGCCCCGGTTCACCAGCCTGCCGCCGTCGAGAGCGCGCCCCGGCGAGCTTTACAAATACACGGTGAGATACGCCGATACCGGGGGCACCGGGAACTGCACCCTGGAACTATTGTCGGGCCCGGCCGGCCTTGCCTTGCGACCTGGGGCCGTTGCCTGGACCCCCGGCGGCGACCAGCTCGGCAAGTTCAACGTGAGCCTGGCGCTCAGCGACGGCTATTCCACGGTCTACCAGAACTGGACCATCCTGGTGAGCTCGGAGCCGGGCGGGACGGGTCCGGGTGGCTCCGATACGCCACTCATCGTGGCCGGTGCCCTCATCGCCATCGTGGCGGCCGCTGCCGCCGGCCTGGCAGTTTTGCGACGCCGGCGGCCGAAGGCGCAGCCGGCCGGGCCGGCCGCGGAGGCGTCGGCCGCACCGGAGATGCCGGCGCAGCCGCCGGAGCCGCCGGCGGGATGAGGCCAAATTCGGCCCCCGAGGATATGGCCCGGTCGCGGGATGCCCGCTCCGGTCTCCCGCGCGGTCCGGGTGATTCGGGTAGCGGGCGGTATCGGTGAATGATAAAATTATTGAAGACCGAAAACAATATGGCGAGGAGGGATGGAAACGCCAGCAAAAAAGAGATCCAAAAGGACCCGGAAGATATCGCCGGCGAAATTGAAACTGGCGGGGGATATTCTTTTTAAGAAGCTGGGGGGGCTGCCGGGCAAATGCTCGGGGAGGATGGACCGGAAGCTGTTCAGGGCGGCGCTGATGGATGTGGGAGTCAAGAACGTGGTGGATTATCTGGAATGGGCCGAGAAGCGTGGAGGGTACTGCGATTGCGAGGTCCTGCTGAATGCGATGCCGAGATAGGCAATTCAAGACCTGTTGGCCCGGCGTCTTTATTCTATTTGTTCGCGAGGCCGGTATTTTCTGCCGTTTCTTTCTCCAGGAATGTCGCCAGCGTCCGGATGGCTTCGACTTCTTCCGGAGCGGTGACCTGCTTCATCTCGGGCGCGCCCCGCTGCGCTGCGAGCTCCTTGTTCAGGTCCGATTTCAGCTCCGCCAGCATGCCCGTCAGCATGAGGGTCGAGTTGGATGCCACGAAGAACTCCAGCAGGCTCTTTTCGCCCAGGACCCTGGTCCTTATGACGAGCTTGCCCTCGCGGCCCTTCGCCTTTCCGTAATACCACGCTTCTCCGATGAAAGGCTGGCTTTCCGAGAACTCGCGCACCAGCTTGACATCGTGGTGCTGCACCGCCGCCTTTGCTATATCGAAAGCCTTCTCGATGGGGATCGATGCCGGGACAATGAACACCTTTGTGTCCTTTTTATCCAGCTCTTCGACGGCCATTCTCTTGAGCATGGCGGTATTGATGTTCTCGTCCGTAAATAGGATGGGGCAAACTACGGAGGCAAGCTTTCGGGGGAACTTCACGGTCTCGAAATTCCCCTGGGCGTCCTTGTAGGTCAGCACGCCTTCGAGCTGGGTCTCGGTGCATATCTGCGGATCGAGGTAGAGCGCCATGGTCTTCTTTTCGCCCGGGTCCACGATGCCCAATATCACTTGCTCGCCTTTTCGTTCAAAGTTGGGTTCGACAGAATCGAGCCGGAGCGCCTTCCCGTCATAATCGAGCGTGAAGGACACCCTGGTGATGGTGGTGGGCATCCCGTTCTTCACCGCCACCTTGAGCCTCACGAATCCCTGGTAGAACTCCAGCTCGCCTTTGAGCGAGACGGCTCCTATGGGCCTTTCCGCGAGGCCTTCCGGGGCCGCCTTGTAGGCACCGAGCTGCGTCATGAACCTCCGTGCATCCGCCAGTTGCCTCACGGTCCCGTCCCAGGTCGGCAGAACGGTCCCGAACTCGCTTTCGATGTTCGTGACCACGTTTTTCATCTCGTCCCGGAAGCCCGTCGGCTCCCCGCCGGTTATCACGGCCGCGATGAAAACATATTTCCCTTTCTCGAGCATGATCTTGTTCCCGCCGTATTCCATGCTGCCGAGCTCGGCGCCTTTTTCGCGGCCCATGCTCTCCTTGACGAAATCCTGCAGGGCGCTCAACATGCCGGCGACGATGGCGACGTCCATGTCCGCCTTGATTCTTCGGGTGGTATGGAGGATGAGCCGGCCATCCCTGTACATCAGGAACAGGTCGTCTATGGCAAACCCTTCCGGGGCGATAGCTGCCGTTGCCGGAATTCCGGGCACCTGGGTCAGGCTTCCACTGGTCATTGATGTTTGTTTCGCCCCGGATTCCTTCATTTCCCTTGTTTCTTTTTGATCTTCGTAGTCTTCAGGCGGAGCGCCCTTGGTCCGCCTCCGGTAGAGAACATAGCCGCCAACACCTGCGACCGCCAGGATCAAAACGGCCAGCAGCAAGAACCACGGGAACGCTTCAGTTGTGGTCTTTGTGGAGACTGTAACGATCTCGGAGAACGAATCTGAATATTCCTTGCCGTCAAAGGCCCGGACCGAGATATTGTGCTTTCCTTCACCCAGCGTGGCCGTATCCAGCGGGTAGCTCCAGCTGTATGTCCCGGCGGCGTCCTTCCAATCGCCGGAATCGATGCATATCTGGACCCTTGAGACCTCTCTGGTCCCTTTTGCGACCGAGCCCGTGATGGTGACGACGCCTTTCCAGTTGTTCGATAAGGGTGACAGTATATTGACGACGGGCCTTATCGCCGCGGTCACGTTTATGATGAAATCCTGTCTGTCGACACCGCCCTTGCCGTCAAGGACTTCGATCTTTACAGTGAAGTTGCCGATGATGGTTGGCGTCCAGCTCAACTTCCCGGTCGAGCCGTCCAGTGTCATGCCCAGGGGACCGGAGCTCAGATTGTAGGACAGGATGTCGTTGTCCTGGTCCGTGGCGGTCAGGTTGTATGTGTAGGCACCGTCCAGGTGGGCAATCAATATCGGCCTGCTCGTGACCTTGGGGGCGTGATTCGCTTCTTTTACGATTATGTTGAAATCATATACTATCGTTTCGATTCCATCCGAAACCAGCACCGATATCGGGAATGTCCCGACCTGGTTCGGGGTCCATATGAGCTGTCCGGTCGTGGAATCTATCGCCATTCCCGTCAATAACATTGCCACCGAGTAGCTCAGAACATCGCCATTGTCGTCCTCGCCCGGCACAAAATAGCTGTAACGCATCTCCAAGAATGCGTCTGGCACTGTCGTATTGATGACCTTTGGCGGGGCGTTCGGACCGGAGATGGAATAATTCTGGTATGTGGTGAACATGCCGTCCGTCACCGTGACGGACACCGGATATTGTCCTTTCGGGACCCTGGGCAGCCATACGAGCTTGCCGGTCGAGGAATTGATGGTCATGTTCGAAGGGTAATGTCCCAGCCCGAATGTCAAGGCGTCTCCGTCTCCGTCGACCGCGGCAGACTGGTAGGAATATTCCTGATTGGGGACTGCGGTCAAAGGAGGCGCGCTAGTGAATGCGGGCGGGTCCGGGATATTATTGATTGAGACTGTGAATGAATTGGAACTGGTCGTCAGGTTCCAACGGTCCGTCGCGCGTACCTTCATTTCTATCGTGCCGGTCCAGTTGTCGTTTTGCATGCCATCGGATGCATCGACCGAGACATACAGGTTGTCGATGACCTTTGCTTTGACAGTACTGTTGTTCGTCAGCATTGCTATGCTGAATTTCAGCATTGTGTTGCTTTCATATTCATCCTTGAAGTAGTCGTTTAGGTTGATGAGATTGGGCGCGACCGTATCCTCGTCCATAACGAAATCCGGAATCGGGCTGATAAGTCGGGGCGGCTCATCGATTGAAATATTTAGGTTTTCCAACATGAGTTTTCCCGATGTACGGGATCTGACCGTTAGTTGGACCGTGATATTGCCGTCGGAGTTCTTTTCAGCCTTGTGCGTGTACAAGTAGCTATTCAGTTTGTCGCTGAAATCGGGAACCGTGGATTCAAACAAATAGATGATTCTCGGCTTGCTGAGAGTGAGGTTCCCACTGCTCGTGCCAGAGACCAGGATTCGCAAATCCAAAAAGCTGTTGCCATACTTATCTCTGCCAGAAGAGGGGCTGTTGCGGACAAGCTGGTCGAGCTCCTGTCCGAAATCCCGTGAAAGATCGGTGCCGTTGAAGTACCATGGGTCGTTCCATACGGATATCAGGCCAATGGAGGCGGCCGCCTCCTTTATTCCAAGGCAGGATCTAATGACATATGCTTTTCCATACCCATCGTTGTGAGCGCCCACGACAACGTCATCGCATCCGTCTTTGTCAACATCACCGGCGTCGGAGACCGAAAAGCCGAAAAAAGATGTTTCCGCGACCCCCGTGAGTATCTCATCTGCGAAGCTGTCCATTCCCGATCCACCATAATAGATGTAAGCACGGCCGGCATCGGTTCCGGCTGCGTCATTGGTTGGTGCGCCCACGATCACATCTTCATATCCATCCTTGTTGACATCGCCGGCACCAGAGACCGAGGCACCAAACCAATCCCCCGCGGCAGTCCCGGTGAGCGTCACATCCGCGATGATGTCCATACCTGCCCCGCCATAATAGATGTACGCACGGCCGGCATCGATCCCGCCCGCATCGTTGCTAGATGCGCCGACGACTACATCATTGTACCCGTCCTTGTTGACATCCCCGGCGCCCGAGACTGAACTGCCGAAATTATCATAATCGGCGGTCCCGCTGAGAATCACATCCGCATCGTAGTTCATGCTCGCTCCGCCATAGTAGATGTATGCACGGCCCACATCGGTTCCGGCTGCGTCATTGGTTGATGCGCCCACGACCACATCGTCGAATCCATCCCCGTTCACATCGCCGGTGCCTGAGACAGAATAACCAAAATAATCGCCCGCGATGGCCCCGGTGAGAATCACATCAGCGGTACTGTCCATGCTCGGGCCGCCATAATAGATGTACGCACGGCCCGCATCAGTCCCACCCGCATCATTTGCCCAGGCGCCAACGACCACATCGTCGAAACCGTCATTATTGACATCACCGGCGCCCGATACTGAATTTCCGAACCTATCGCCTAGAGCGGCCCCGGTGAGAATCACATCAGCGGTGCTGTTGATGGTCGGCCCGCCATAATGGATGTATGCACGGCCGGCATCGGTTCCGCCCGCGTCATTATTCCGCGCGCCCACGATCACATCGTTATATCCATCGTTGTTGACATCGCCGGCGCCCGATACTGACCAGCCAAACCAATCCCCCGCGGCGGCCCCGGTGAGAATCACATCCGAACTGTAGTTCATGTTTGTTCCGCCAAGATAGATGTACGCACGGCCTGCATTGGTCCCGCCTGCGTCGTTGCCATATGCGCCCACGATCATATCGTCGTACCCATCGTTGTTCATATCGCCGACGCACGAGACCGATGTGCCAAACCAATCATTTCCAGCGAGACCGGAGAAAGTCCTATAATATTCAATGGCCTCATGGCCGGAACAATTGATCTCGATGGTCGCATTATGGACAACCGCATCCTTGGGCAAGCGTATATTGGTACTGTTCGTGCCGCCGTTCGCGCCGAAGCCGGACCTCCAATCGTTCATGCCATCGAGGAACTCGTCTTGCATCCCGAACGCTCCATAGCCCGTCCCGTTGAACTCCCAAAGGGTCGTACCATTCAGCATTACCGAAACGCCTTCGGGATAAGTGCCTCCAGCCAGCTCGCTCGCAACGTCTACCGTCGCCTTCAATATGTGGCATTCCGCCGGAATTGTGATGTTGACGATGTCGGCGCAGGCCGGGGCCCCAAGGTCGGCGATCGCTTCCTTCGTGCCGCCCTCGAAGACGATCAGATTGGCACCGGATGCTAGAGTTCCGCAGCATATTAACATGGCCACTAATATGGATAACTTCCGCATCAGGCGCACCTGATTGGATAACTGCTATAGGTTCTTATTAACTTAACGAACTTGCAAGGATAATGTCCGGGCGCACGAGACGGGGCGGTTCGATGAGAAGGTGCTCGACCGCTGAAGACCGGCCCGGGGCCGGTCTTCTAGGCCTTTGAAGACCGACCGCTGACGCTCTTCTCGACCGCAAGCGAGCAGAGCTCGCTTAGGCCGCAAACGAGCAACTGCTCGTTTAGGCCCAGAAGACCCTCAGGTCTTCTTGGGCCCAAATGAAAGAAGGTCATTTCGGGCCGCGGCGACCGACGGTCGTTTACAGCCGAGACGAGCGAAGCTCGTCTGCGGTGTCGGGCATTTTTTTAGGATGAGGAGAAGGTAGGAAAACGCCGGGGAAGAAAGCATGTTGCGATAGAAAGAACCTCTATTGCGCCTCAACTGTGTTCCAAGGCACAGTCCCGGAAGTACTCCGGTGTCAGGATTATCCGGTCGTCGCAGCTTTTTTTGAGCTGGGTGGCGGCTTGATGTCCACCCAGATATGTTATGTTAAATAATTGTCGGAGCTCTTGCCAATAAGTATATATCCCACCAAAGTGTAAATACCGGTTGTAGGAAAGGGATGGCGTAAGGAGGGATGGGGATTAGCGCAATCAAGCCTGCAGCGCTCGAATATCCATCCGGGAAATGGGGTTTAATCGAACCTATAAGGTGATATCGATGGAGTTAATATCATTAAAAAATGTCCCAACAGATGCAAAGGTAGCCCTGCTCAAAGAGCTTGGATACGGGGCAGACAGTGTTTACGTTCTGGATAATCACGGCCAGCCGCTTAAGGACAAATATATCGATGTTCCAGTGCGGCTGGAAAACATGTTGATTCTTCCAGGGAGCGCGATAGTCCTGGATGACAATCCACTGAGCATCGCGAACTATCTGGAAGAATTCGGCGAACTTCCATGACCCCCACCCCTGACGAGGAAGCCATTGCCGGCGTGACTAAGGGCGCACTGGAATTTTCATCGGAGAGGATCAAAGGGTGGGCCGCCAGGCTGGCCAATCGTGATATCGCGTTTATTGAGGATAGAAGCTCTTTCGATGTGGTGGCTGATCAGAAAAGAAACCCGGAGTGGTCGTTCTACAAGGAATATGTGAAGACCAAAGAACTCAGGGTGTTGATCAGGATCGGTTTGGCCCTGAGAAAACTTGAGAGCGGGCATGCGGACCTTCAATCATTGCGAAAAAATATCCTTCACAAGCATGGAAAGAAAGGCCTTCATGTCGCCCAGCTTGTCCAAGACGGCGATTTGGGGGCATTTATTGGGACACTGATAAGCAAGCAGATGTCGAAGGCCGATCTCGGGGCGACCATTGAAGACCTGCTTTTGAATGTTGACAAATATGTGGTCTTCATTAAAAGTGATATCGACACGCGACGGGTCATAGATTCTACCGCAGCGCGGATCAATGCAAACCTACCTCCGGCATTGCTCATTTGTGGTAGCAAAGGCGCAAAAGGGGCCGCCGAGACTGTGGCAAAAGGCGTAATGAAAAAAATAGATGGATATGAGTTGTCGACATATCAGGATAAAGTGAAAGTGGTTTATCTGATCATGAAAGATGACAGCCCGGATGAAGATTGATACCTCATCCCAATGGCGCTTATGTAGGTTTGGGACTCCTCTTGAATTGAGTGAAAGCTCGTTCTCAGAAGTCGTTGGTTCGACCAGACCCCGCCCAAAGACGAGTGACCGATATTGACGTCGGCAGGCACGCCGTCAAGCACGGGATGCCCGTGCTCGCCGGCATACCGACGACGATCGAATGATGCCGCCCGGCAATCCGGGGTCGCACGGTTTCGGCTTCGTTGATGGTCGAAGCCGGCGGTTGCCTGTCCCCAATCGATGGGATTGGTAGCCGCTTCGTCCTAACACTCGATCAAGATGACGAAGAGATCAATCGTTCCGATGAGTTCAAACCCACAACCGTCGTCGTAAGCCGGTTCACGGATCACAAATCACGGTTCACGGAAGTCGCCCTGAACCCTGAACCCTCGTCCGCCAATAACCCTTTTATATAGCGTTTCCCCATATTCCGTCCGTCATGCCCGACATCGACATGAGCGTGGACCTCAAGTTCTTCCGGGACCGAAACTACGAGCGGATGCAGTGTCCCGCCTGCAAGGGCTGGTACTGGGGCATCCGCGGGGTCCACGACCGGTGCGGTGATACTCCGTGCGTCGAGTACTCGTTCATCGGCGCACCCAAGACCCCCCGTAAATATAACGTGGGGGAGATGAGGGAGCGCTATCTGTTGTTCTTCGAACGGAACGGCCACACCCGCGTTGGAAGGTACCCTGTGATAGCAAGGTGGAGGGATGACGTCTTCCTGGTCAACGCCA
>Ga0315291_10003513_pt1 | contig 20231 bp, 13 predicted proteins | sample YL17G12_20_MG_FD_203070 | JGI IMG/M metagenome (GOLD analysis project Ga0315291, IMG submission 203070) | Sediment microbial communities from Yellowstone Lake, YNP, Wyoming, USA - YL17G12_20 | ecosystem: Environmental > Aquatic > Freshwater > Lake > Sediment | place: USA: Wyoming | collected...
TTTACCTGGAGACGAGGGCCGATGTGACCGAGTTGATGGGCATGCGGCATACGCTCAGCAAGAGCCTCGGCGTCAAGATCACGAGCAACGCGTTCTTCATTCGCGCGCTGGCTTTGGCGGCGGGGCGGTATCCGCTGATGGTGGGACGGCTCGTCGAGCAGGACCCGGACGACCCCGGGACCGGGGCGGTCATTCGGATCGCGGATAGCATCAACGTGGGTTTTGCTGTCCACAGTCCGCAGGGCCTGGTCGTGCCGGTGATCAAGCGGGCCGAGAGCAAGTCGCTGGCGGAAATCGCGGAGGAGGAGAAGCGGCTGACCGCCAAATCGCGAAGCAACAGGCTGACGCTCGAGGAGCTCGAGGGGGAAACGATCGCGCTGAGCAATCTCGGGGCGTACGATATCGACTCGTTCCTGGGAATCGTGCCGCCGCCGACGAGCGTGATTCTGGCGGCGGGCAAGGTGGCGGCGACGCTGGTTCCGCACGAGGGCCACATCGTGGTGCGCAAGCTGGTCAGTCTGTCGCTGGCCGTGGACCACCGAGTCATCCACGGCGAATACGCCGCCCGATTTCTGCGGGACCTCACGGAGCTGTTGCAGGACCCGGAGCAATTGATTTCGTGAGCCGCATTCGCGGAGAGGACCATGGTGCAAGGCAGATTCACGGGCACTTGGCAGAGTCTCCTGCTCTGCCTGGTCGCAGCAATGTTGGTTGGTGGTGCGCGTGCAGAAAATCGCAGTGTCGCAGTGCTCGATCCTCGCGGCGAGATTCATATCCCCATCGGCGTCGCGAACACGCTCGATTCGCTCAAGACGTTCGTCGAGGCCGAGGGCAGCTTCTCGCCGGGCGTTGGCACCTACGGAATTTATTTCTGGCTGTACGACAAGGCTGCCAACCAACTGTTCGCCCCGACGATGAGCGAGACGGTCTGCGAGCACGGCCTGGCGCGAGGCAGCTATCTCATTCCCTGGTCGAAGTGGAAGGCGGGCAGTGTCGAGGTGAAGAGCGAGCTTTGCCACGTGCTGCGGGATTCGCCCGCCGGGCAGGTCCATGTAGTGGCGGCCAGGGTCATATTGAGAAACACGGCCAAGCAGCGAAACACATGGTCATTGTATGCCGCGCTGCGGCCCCTTGGGCCCGCCGGGTCCGATGTTCATGAGTTGAGCGTCAGTGACACGGGTGACATGCTGCTTGTGGATGGCAAAGCGGCATTGATGGCGAAGCATCCGACCAGCGCGGTGGGCGTCGTGGAGACCGATACCATCGGACAATTCGCCATGCGCGGTGCGATGCCGGAGGGCCGGTCGGTGACTTCGAGCGAGGGCAACTGCTCCGGGGCGTTGCGGTTCGACGTCACGCTTGGGGCGGGCGAAAGCAGGGTGCTGCAATTCCTCTGCCCGGTCTTGCCGGGCCGACGGGCCGTGCGGCACCAGTGGGACGGCGTCAGCGAATGGGCGCAGCTCGACTTGGCCGAGCCGAATCCTGATAGCGGCGGCGAGTTGCAGCCTGACCCCGGCCTGCCACATTATCGAGGGCTGGATGTCGACACACTCTTTATCGAGGCCCGCGACTATTGGAAGGCGCTCGTTGGCAACGTCGAGCTGCGGTTGCCTGACGCGCAATGGTCTGAGGCCTTTGCGGCCATCACCGGCCACGCGGCGGTGGCGATGAACGAGGGCGCACCGGACGTGGCGGTGGTCAACTACAACGTCTTCAATCGTGACGGCGTGTACGTGGCGAATATTCTAGAGAAGGCCGGCCGGGCGGACTTGGCGGCCGAGGCCATCGATTATTTCGTCGCCCATCCCTTTAACGGCCGGTCTTATCCGGAAGCTGATAATCCGGGGCAAATCCTCTGGATCATGGGCGAGCACTGGCGCTTCACGCACGACCGCGCGTGGCTGGGGCGGGTCTGGCCCGCGGTGCAGAAACTGGCTGCCCTGATTCGCTACTATCGCACGACGGAGGGGCCGCACTGGGTGCAAATGGACGCGCTTGCCTTTGGAAATGATGTCCCGGCGGACAAGCGTAGAGAGCTGAAGCCGGGTCGATGCGACGGGCACAATCCCGCATATACCGAGGCATTCGATCTGGCCGGGATACGCGCCGCGGCCCTGCTCGCCAAGGCTCTGGATAAGAACGAAGAGGCCGCTCAATACGAGGCGTTCGCGGCGGAGCTTTTCGAGAAGTACGACCGCACCTACGGCTCGAATCTGCCGGACAAATACGGGAGCTATTGCGTGCTCTGGCCGTGCCGGCTGTATCCGTTTGCGGAGAGCAGGGCGTTCAAGCAATTCCGGAGCCTCGGACCGCAGAAGCCGGAAAGCTGGCGCTATTTCCCGCTGGCGCGGGCGCATCAGAGCCTCTTGGCCGGCAATCGCGAGGCGGGCTATCGAACGCTGGAATACCACCTCGATCAGCCGCAGATGCGGGGATGGTACGCGTTCGATGAAGGCGGCAAGAGCGGCTCGGGCGGCTGGGAGCACTTGCGAACGAAATGGAACGGCAGCGTCGCGATGCCCCACGGCTGGGCCGTTGCGGAAGTGCACCTGCTCCTGCGCGATTGTCTCGCCTGTGAAGACGGGGATCAACTCGTGCTGTTCGCCGGGATTCCGGAGAGCTGGTTCACGCACAAAGACGGGCTGACGATCAGGAGCCTGCCGACGCAGTTCGGTGCTCTTGACGTCTTGTGGAAGGTGTCCGGCGACGGCGCGACGCTTCAACTCGGCGGCACAGCCACTCCGCCGGAAGGTTTTGTGCTGTCATTGCCCATGTCGCTGCAACCGAGTGTACGGGTCGGTCAAAAACAAATCGCGAGGATGGAACGAGGTTTCGTATTGCCGGAAGAAACAAAACAGGCACATATTCGCTTTGCTCGTAAGGAGGACAACCAATGAGGAATGGTACGAGAGTCACCCTGTGTCTGAGCGTCACTGTCTTGCTCGGTCTTTCCTGTGTTGCGTTGGCGGCCGAGCCGAAGGTCGAGTTGTTATGGCCGGACGGGGCTCCGGGCGCTAAGGGTGATGCCGAGGGCGACAAGCCGACATTGACGATTTACCTGCCGCCGCAGGAGAAGGCGACGGGGGCGGCCGTGGTGATCTGTCCCGGCGGGGGCTACCAGACGCTGGCGATGGACCACGAAGGACACCAGATCGCGCAGTGGCTGAACTCCTTCGGTGTGGCCGGTTTCATTGTCAAGTACCGCCATCGTAACAGCGGCGCGGGCTACGGCCATCCGGTGCCGCTGCAGGACGCGCAGCGAGCCATCCGCACCGTGCGCAGCCGGGCCAGGGAGTGGGGCGTCGATCCCAATCGCATCGGCGTCCTCGGCTTCTCGGCCGGAGGGCATCTGGCCTCCAGCGCCGCCACGCACTTCAATGAATCCTTCGGCGCGCCGAAGGACAAGATCGACCGCGTGAGCTGCCGGCCCGATTTCGCCGTGCTCATCTATCCGGTGATTGCGTTCGGCGAACCCTTCACGCACACGGGCTCGCAGAAGAACCTGCTCGGGCCCGACCCGGACCAGTCGCTCGTCGAGAAGATGTCGAACGAAAAGCAGGTGACGCCGCAGACGCCGCCGACCTTCCTGCTCCACACGTGGGAAGACACAGCGGTGCCGGCCGAGAACAGCATCTACTTCTATCTGGCGCTGCGCAAGGCCGGAGTGCCCGCGGAGATGCACATCTTCCTCAAGGGCCAGCATGGCTTCGGCCTGGGCCAGAAACTCGGCGCCGTCTCCGCCTGGCCGACCCTCTGCCAGAAATGGATGGAAGAATCCGGATTCCTCAAGAAGCAACCACAATGAGCAATTCTAATGGTTGGGTGCCATGCCTGCGCTTGCGCAGGCATGTGTTCCCCGTTGGATACAGCATGTCCACGCGAGCGTGGACATGGCACCCAGGCGGGGGTTGGAGGTTGAACGAGATGAGAATGTGCTTGATCGTCGCTGCAATGTATCTGGTGTGCGTGGGGACCATATTTGGTGAAACCCAGCCGCAAGCCATAACGACGTTTCATTGCATCGGGTTGTACTGGAGTCCGGACGGTGGTTCTTCGGAGAACCCGTGTCGTGTTCGCTACCGGCCGGCTGGCTCTGAGCAGTGGAAGGAAGCGCTGCCGCTGTGGTTTGACGGGCGCCGGTCGCCGGAGTTGCCGCCGGAGCGCTGTCACGAATACCGAGGCAGCATCGTCAACCTCACACCAGGGACGCGATACGAGGTCGAATTATCTCTGGAGAAGACGAGCCGGCGAGCCTTGGTGCGCGTCTCAACCTGGTCCGAGACCTTTCCCCTTGCAGAGACAGTGATCGTGTCAGACGCGAGTGCGCCACTGGTCATTGGCAAGTCCGGCTCGCCCGGCGGCTATGTTCTTTATACCTGCCCACCGGACAGCAAAACCGCGACGATCGACGTCGCAAACAACCACGCGCAGTGCATCGAGATCCGGGCCTCTTATGTGATCATCCGGGGCCTGACGCTCAAGAACGCCCGGGAGCACGGGATCCGCATCTTCGAGGGCTGCCACGATGTGGTGATCGAGGGCTGCGACATCAGCGGCTGGGGACGGATCGCAGACGACGGCTGGGGCCGCGATCTGGATTCGGCGGTCTACTCGCGGGCGCAGGACCTCGAACGCGTCGTCCTCCAGCGCAACCGCATCCACCATCCGCGCAGCGACTCCAATACCTGGCGGGAGAACCGACCGGGACCGGGCAAACGAGAGTCGTATCACCCCGAGGGTCCGCAGGCCGTCTATTTCGAGAACAGCCGGGGCAACCATGTCATTCGCTACAATACGGTCTGGTCCGACGACGACCACCAGTACAACGATGTCTTTGGCGGCGCATCGAATTTCAGCGTGCGCGGCTTTCCCAATCGCGATTCCGACATTTACGGCAACCTTCTGAGCCACTGCTGGGATGACGCCGTCGAGTCCGAGGGCGCCAACTGCAACGTGCGCATCTGGGGCAACTACACGACCGAGTGTTTCGTGAGCATCGCGTGTGCGAGCACGTCGCTCGGGCCGCTCTACGTGTGGCGAAACATCAGTGCCGTGATGCGCGAGGCGCCGGGCCGGTGGAGCAGCGGGTTCCTCAAGACCAGCGATAAGATGGGCGGCGGCCGAATCTTCGTGTTCCACAACACGATTCTGCAGCCTGCCCGGCCGGGCGAGAGTGGCAGCGAGACGGCCGGCGCGCGGTTGGGCCTCGGCTGGGGCGGTCCGATGGTCAACGTCACCAGCCGCAACAACATCCTGCACGTCACGCGGGATGCGATCCGCAAGCAGGCCGATGACCCGCTCGGCGATTATGATTATGACCTTTTCACCGGCGCGTCCCGCATCCTCGACGGGCGCGAGAAGCACGGGACCAGGGGCGAGCCGATCTACATCGAGGGCAGCGGCATGCGGGAGGGGAGAGGGCAGTTCCAGCTTTCGCCGAAGAGCCCCGGTTATGATGGTGGCGTGCGCCTGCCGAACTTCAACGATGACTATACGGGCAATGGTCCGGACGTCGGAGCCCACGAGGCAGACACACCGCCGATGCAGTTCGGTGCGGATGCCTATCTGGAGCCAAGTCGATAGCCGGACATGTCGACGCTTGGGTAGTACGCTCGCCTTCCCAGTGGCTACGGTTGGGGCGGCTCGGGGTGGCTCACCGGCTCGGTCCAGATCGGTGTGGGGGTATAGCACTGCGGGACCGGCAGATTGACCGGGCGAATCTCAATCGGCGGGGCGGCGGGGGGCGACTCGGCGGGCGGGTCCTTAATCCCGAGGAAGAAGTTCGCGACCTTTCTGTAGTCCTCCGCGCCATTGCAGGTCGGGTCATACTCGAAGATGGTCTGGCCGTAACTGGGGGCCTCGGCCAGCTTGATATTCCGGCGAATGAAGGTCGGCAGGATTTCCGCCTGGGACCAGGCGTTGTTGGCGCCGCGCGCGCTGGTGAGGAACCGCTCGATATCCGCGCGGACCTCGTTCGGCAGGGAGGCCCGGGTATCGTATATGCACAGCAGCACGCCGCTGACCCGCAGGTGTGGATTGATCCGCTTATTGACCAGGTCGATCGTCTGCAGGAGCTTGCCGAATCCCTGCAGGGCCAGAAAGTGCGGCTGCAGCGGAATCAGCACCTCCTGGGCGGCCGCCAGGGCATTGAGCGCGAGCAGTCCCAGGGAAGGGGCACAATCGATCAGGCAGAAGTCGAACTGGTCCTGGCTCGCCTGCATGGCCTCGCGCAGGATGATCTCCCGGCCGACGACGTTGACGAGCTCGGTCTCGGCGCCGACGAGATTGATGTTGGCGGCCAGGAGCCACAGGTTGGGGCGCACGAGCATCAGACTGCTCGCGAAGTCCGCCGATTGGGTCAGCACCTCATAGGCGCCAGTCTCGATCGCCTGGGGCTCGACCCCGAGATGAATGGTCAGATGCGCCTGCGGGTCGAGGTCGATCACGACCACTTTCTGGCCCGCGGCGGCCAGGGCGGCGGCCGCATTGACCGCCGTTGTCGTTTTCCCGACCCCTCCCTTTTGATTCAGGACCGCAATCGTTCTCAATCCGCTCACCTCACTACTGTCCCACTTTCTGGTCCTTGGCCTGGAGCTTCTTCAAGATGGCGTCGAGCACGCCGTTGACGAACGGGCCGGACTTCTCCGTGCTGTATCGCTTGGCCAGCTCGATGGCCTCGTTAATGACCACCTTCGGCGGAATCTCGGGGCAATACTTCAACTGATAGACGCCCAGACGCAGAATGCTCCTGTCGACCGGCGACAGGCGGGAGAACTGCCACCGGATGGTCGAATCCACGATCAACTGGTCGCATTCGGCCACGTGGGCCCACGTGCCGTTTGTCCACTCCCAGGCGAGCCGGCGGATCTGCTCATCACCCTCGGCCTCGCAAAAGAACTCGCCCATCAGACGCGGAAGCAATTCGCCGCCCTGGACATCAAGCTGATAGAGCCCCTGCATGGCGAGCTCTCTGGCCCTTGTTCGTTTGTCCATACATTTTTAACGAATCTGCTCCATAACGTGCGCCATTTCCATGGCGGTTATGGCCGCATCGGCACCCGCGTTGCCCATCTTCGTGCCGGCCCTTTCCATCGCCTGCTCGAGCGTCTCACAGGTCAGCACGCCGAACACCGCCGGCACTCCCGTGTCATAGTTGATCTGTCCGACGCCGCGGACGACCTGCTGGCAGACCGCATCGTAGTGGCCGGTCTGCCCGCGGATGACCGCACCGAGGCACAGGACGGCGACGTATTGGCCGCTTTCGGCGAGCTTCTTGGCCACGATGGTGATCTCACAGGCGCCCGGCACCCAGACGACCCGCATCTGCTCGTCGGCGGCGCCGTGCCGTCGCAGGCAATCGAGCGCGCCTTCGAGCAGCTTCGAGGTGACGAACTCGTTGAACCGGCTGACGACGAGGGCATATTTGCCCTTGCCGGCCGCAATGCGGCCATTGATTTGCTCGACCATAGTCTTGGCTCTCCAAACAACAGATGGCGCACGGTCCGGATACGCCGCACCCGGAGCGCCCGCATCATGGACTGCCGCACTCACATTATAAGACCGCCGGCAATCCGCATCCAGAAAAAGAGCGACCAAGATGCGGCCGGCCCGACGAGATCCGGGGTCCGATCGTGTTAAGCGCAAGCATTATAAGGGTTTAGCGCTCGCATAGCCAGCAGAATCTGCCCGCCGCAAAAACAACCGCCTCCCGCCGCAAAAGCGCTAAGGCCCCGCCGCCCGATGGGCGATAACGTCATCGGGCAACAAACAGACACCAACTTCTGGAGGTAGGCTGGACCTATGCTGTTTGACGGCATGGATTTTGGTCCCTACGACAAGGCCGAGCGGAACGCTCGAAAGGCATACGAGCTGTACGAAGACGGCAAGCTGAGCCAGGCTCTGACCCAACTGGACAAGGCTCTCGAAGTCAACCCGACGAATAGCGCCTGGCACTTCAACCGGGGGCTGACGCTCGACGCGATCAACCGGTTCGAAGAAGCGGTGATCGAATATGAGACCGCCCTGCAATTGAGCCCGGACGACCTCGAAATCCTCAACGCGCTGGCCGTGGACTACACCCGCATGGGGCTGTATGATAAGGCCCTGACCACGTTCGAGTACATTCAGGAGCTGGACCCGAAATTCGAGCCGTGCTACTGCAACCGCATTATCACGTACGCGGAGATGGGCCAGCACGAGATGGCCGAGCAGATGTTCTACCTGGCCCAGCAGATCGATGAAGACTGCGCCCTGTGCTACTACAATATCGGCAACAGCCTTTTCGCCCGCGGGCAGTATAAGAAGGCGGTCCGCTGCTGGCTGCGCACGGCGGAGCTGGAGCCGACCCATCCGGAGATCAATTATCGCATCGCCCAGGCCTATTGGTCCGACGGCGACCCGGTTCGCGCACGCGAACATTTCCTGGCGGAGCTGCGCGTCAATCCCGCGGCCGTGGACACGATCATGGATTTCGCCCTGTTTCTGCTCGAAACGGGCGACCTGGAGTCGGCGAAGGAGAAGTTCCATCGCCTCCTGGAATTCGATCCGGACTTTGCGCCGGCGTTGTTCTACCTGGGGGAGATGGCGCTGGATCAGGGCGACCGCAGCGGCGCCGCCGCGCTGTTCGAGGACGCCTTGCAGAAGGATGCCGATTTGCCGGGGCCGCACTACCGGCTGGCGCAGTGCGCCCTGGTCGGCGCGCAGCCGGCCGAGGCGAAGAGACACCTGCTGGCCGAGTGTGAGAGGGATATTGAGGATGCAAATACTCTTATATCCATCGCCTCGATGTTCCTGACGCTCGGGGACCCGGACCATGCCATGCAATGTCTGCTGCGGGCCGCGGGCCTGGATATGGGCAACGCCGACGCGCACTACTATCTCGGCGTCACGGCGGCGAACAAGGGACAACTGACGGAAGCCGAGCGGTTCTTCGCGCGCGCCCTCGAATTGAATCGGGACCACACCGGCGCGTTGCGGGACTCCGCCTTTACGCATCTGGCCATGGGGCAGGCGGACCAAGCGGCCGAGCGGGTCGCCCGCGCCCGGGCCTTGCTGCCCGACGATGGCGAAGTGCGGACGCTCGACTACAGCATCCGGGTCATTCGAGTCCTCCATCGCCTGGGCCGCATCCTGTCGCACCTGGACCCCCGGAAAATCCTGCCCAGGCGCTTATCCCGCTAATCCGCAGACGGATGCCCTTTCCTCAGGTATATCCTGCCTCAGGTGGGCCCGTTTTTTCTTTGGTCCCGAAGCCGCCGGCGCATATAATACCTTGTCCGAAACAGGTCATGACCTAAGTCCTTTGAGAAACGGGACTTGGCCCAGTGGCGGAACGGCAGACGCTGGGGACTTAAAATCCCCTGCCCGCAAGGGCGTATGGGTTCAAATCCCATCTGGGCCACTGGGTGGTTCGGGTACGCCTCGAATCCTGAGTTCTGAGTCACCAGAGCTTTCTTCGGAGCCGGCTCGAGCTCACGGGTAAGAAGCCGGAACGGGTACAGCCATTTGGAGTTGAACGATGACTCGTAAGGACCTGAGAGTCGTAGATGTGGATAAGCCGAATCTCTACCGGCATATCTTTCCGTACACGGAGTTTCCCAAGGTCGTGTTCGATAGTGAGGTGGTTCCGTGCGAGATTCCGGCAGACATCTGGATCACGGACACGACCTTTCGCGACGGTCAGCAGGCCCGGCCGCCCTACACGCCCCAGCAGATTCTGCGCCTCTACGACCTCCTGCATCAGATCGACGGAGGGACGGGGCTGATTCGCCAGTGCGAGTTCTTCCTCTATTCCGACAAAGACCGCAAAGCCGTGGAGCTGTGCCAGGCGCGCGGCTACCGGTACCCGGAAATCACCGGCTGGATTCGCGCCGTGGCCGCGGATTTCAAGCTCGTCGCCCAGATCGGCCTGCGCGAGACCGGCATCCTGACCTCCGCCAGCGACTACCACGTCTTTCTCAAGCTCGGCAAGACACGGACCCAGGCCTTGAACAGCTATCTCGATATCGTCAAAGCCGCGCTCGATACCGGCGTGCTGCCGCGCTGCCACCTGGAGGACATCACCCGCGCCGACTATGAAGGCTTTGTGCTGCCCTTTGCCGGCGAGCTGCTGAAAGTCTCCGAGCCCTACCAGCAGCCCGTCAAGATTCGTCTCTGCGATACGCTCGGCTTCGGGCTGCCCTGGCCCGGCGTGGCGCTGCCGCGGAGCATCCCCCGACTCATTCACGGCTTGCGCAAGATCGGTGTGCCGCCGGCCCAGTTGGAGTGGCACGGGCACAACGACCTCCACAAGGTCCTCGTCAACGCCACGACGGCGTGGCTCTACGGGTGCAGCGCCGTCAATGCGGCCATTTTCGGCTGCGGCGAGCGGACGGGCAACTCGCCCCTTGAGGCCCTGGTCGTCGAGCACGCCCAGTTGAAGGGCATGGTCCCCGGGGTCAACTACGCGGCGATCACCGAGCTGGCGGACTACGCCCGCAAAGAGCTGGGCTTCGAGATTCCGCCGAATTATCCGCTGGTCGGCCGGGATTTCAACGTGACCCGGGCGGGCATTCACGCCGACGGTCTGCTCAAGAACGAGGAGATTTACAACTGCTTTGATACGCTCAAGCTGCTGAACCGCCCCGTGGGTGTCGCCATTGCGGATAAGACGGGAGCGGCCGGGATCAAGCACTGGGTGGAGACCCGCTACGATATCCAGATTCCCAAGCATGATCCCCGCATCATGATGATTAAGGACCGGATCGACGCGGAGTACGCGGCCGACCGGATCTCGGCGATTTCCGACGAGGAGATGCATCAATGGGTGCGGGAAGCCTTCGGGGCCCGCGTGCCGCCGTTGAGATCGATGTGATGCCTCAGGATGTCATCCGAGCCGTGCTGTTTGACCTCGGCGACACGATTCTGAATTTCGGCCGGGTCAACACGACAAAGGCCTTTCTCGAAGGCGCGCGAGCTTCCTACGCGTTCCTGAAGCAGCACAGCCGCTATCGGGGCCTTTTTGCCTGGTACTTCCTCCGTAACCTCGTGCGCCTGCGCGCCAAATACGTGCTCTCCAATATTCTGCAGCGGGATTTCAATTCCCTGGAGATGCTCCGGGCGGTCGGCGCCCGTAAGGGGGTGGAGCTGTCGCCCGAGCAGTGGGAGCAATTCGCCTGGTTGTGGTATGAGCCGCTCGCCCGCTGCGCGCAGGTCGAGCCCGACCTGCCTGAGACCCTCGGGGCCCTGAAACGCATGGGTCTGAAGCTCGGTATCGTGTCCAACACGTTCGTGAATCGCGCCTCGCTGGAAAGGCACCTGCGTGCGCTCGGCCTGCTGGATTTTTTTCCCGTGCAGCTTTATTCCTACGAGTTCCATTTCCGCAAGCCCAGCGTGGAAATCTTCCGCGTCGCCGCCGAAAAAATCGGCGAAGCGGCGCCGAACATTCTGTTCGTCGGCGACCGGATCGACAACGACATCAAGCCTGCCCTGCAAAGCGGCATGCACGCCGCTCTGAAAGAGGCCCGCACCAACCAGGGAAAAAAGGCGCCGCCCGGCGCGTACCGGATCGACCATCTGGCCGAGCTGCCGGGTCTCATCGAGAAGATGAACGCCGAGGCGGCACACCTCCGCTTGACGCAGGGATAAGATGGGGCCGGCGCCGGATAAACCTGATTGACATTCGGCATCCGGTTTCTTACTATCACATCCCGTCCGGAGAACCAGGGAAAGACCTTGTTGGTAAGGAGCAAGAGTTCTGCAAAATGGAGATCAGGCTTACTTGAGGAAGGAAAAATCGTCTTTGTGATTTTTCCTTCCGAAACGGTAAGGGCTTGATGCATAACCCGTTCGGCGGATTATTCAAGGAAATCCCCAAGCTGATTTCCTTGAATAATATAAGCCTAATCTCCATTTTGCAGAAGTTCAGTAAGGAGAACAGGGATGGCAGCTACGAAGACGATCGACGTGACCGACGAGAGCTTCCCGAGCGAAGTTTTGGAGTCGGATATTCCGGTATTGGTGGATTACTGGGCGGCGTGGTGCGGCCCGTGCCGCATGGCCGCCCCGGTGCTGGAGAAAATCGCCGAGGAGTACGATGGGCGGCTCAAGGTCTGCCGGGTCAATGTGGATGAGAATCGTGAGGTCGCGAGCCAGTACCGCATTATGAGCATCCCCACGATCCTCCTCTTCAAAAACGGCGAGCTGGTGGACCAGATCACGGGCGTGACGCCGAATTTCGAGCGGGACTTGAAGCGGAAAATCGACCCGCACCTGGATTGATGGCAGGTCCTGTGGGACCGCCAGGACCTATCCTCGGAGAGCGATATGCCTGATAGTCATTACGATGTCATTATCGTCGGGGCCGGCCCGGCCGGCCTGGGAGCCGCCCTCTACGCGGCCCGCGACCGCTTCAAGACCCTCGTGCTGGAGAAAATGATCCCGGGCGGTCAGATCTACAACACCGACCGGATCGAGAATTATCCCGGCATCGTGCGGATCGACGGCCCGACCCTGATCGAGCAGATGCAAACGCAGGTCGAGAGCTTCGGGGCCGAGATCCGGACGGGCAGTGAAGTGACGCGCCTGGAGCCGCTCACTGATGGTCACATCGCGGTTTGCTGCGACAAGGACCGACACATCGGGCGGGCCGTGATTCTGGCGCCGGGAAGCTATTTTCGCAAGCTGGGCGTCCCCAGCGAGGACGAGTTCCGCAACGCCGGAGCGGGCGTGAGCTACTGCGGCACGTGCGACGCCCCGTTCTTTCGGGACAAGGATGTCGTCGCGATCGGGGGCGGCAACACGGCCATCGAGGAGACGCTCCATCTGGCCAAGTATGTCAAGAAGGTGTTGCTCGTCCATCGCCGAGGCGAGTACCGCGCCGACCGGATCCTGGTGGAGGAGCTGTTGGCCAAAGCCCACGAGCCGGGCAGCAATCTGGTCATCAAATACCACACGGTCGTCACCGCCATCCAGGGCGAGGGCCGAGTCCAATCCGTCAAATTGAAAGATGTCAAGACGGGCCGGGAAGAAGATTATCCCTGCGAGGGCGTTTTCATCTTCGTCGGCATGGTGCCCAACACGGATTTCCTCAGGGGCATCGTCGATCTGACGGACATGGGCTTTATCTCCTGCGACTCCGGGTATCTGCGGACCCGCATTCCGGGCGTGTTCGCGGCCGGCGACTGCCGGCTGGGCGCCGCCATGCAGCTCGCCACGGCCATCGCCGATGGCGTCACCGCCGCCATGATGATTCGGGTGTATTTCCGCGATCCGAGCTGGTGGCAAAAGCCCGTCAGCGACGCCTGCCAGCCCCTGGGCTGGTGAGCCATCAGTTGTCCCTGACGGAGGAAGCGACGAAAAAAATTTCACTGGATGGCCTGATTATCCGACCAAAGCGTTGCAGAACGCCGCCGCTTTTGGTAAGAAAGTACCTCAAAGAAGTCGTCGCGCCTCGACTGAACTTCCGAGTGTGTGGTGCCGATACTCTTTTCGAGTATGAGTGTTGCTGCAAAAAGGCATCGCAGTGCAGAGATTCGTTACAGGCTTCTCCGAATCGTAATGGGGGCAGGAGCCTGCAGGGCCGTCTTGAATCGAGACGATTCGCCTCAAGTCCGGCGCGATGGGATGTCCTTGTTTGTTCCATGGATGGTCAGGACGCAGCAACGGTAGAGGTAGTACGTTATGTCCGATGTATTTGACCGTCACGTGAGCCGACGCCAGTTCCTTTCGTTCGGATTGGCCGTCGCGGGCGGCGTGATCACCCTGAGGCCGCGCCGGGCTTTGAGCGCCGAGCCCATGGTCCCCAGGAAGGCCACGCGCTGGGCCTTTCTGTCGGATATTCACATCGCTTCGACTCCGAAGAACCACTTCCACGGCCATTACCCGTATCGGAACTTGCAAAAGGCTCTGGAGCAGGTGACCGGCGATCTGCCGGACGGCGTCGTCATCACGGGCGACCTGGCGCGGTGGAAGGGAGGCATCGCGGCGTATGACAACGTCCAGACAATGCTGGCGCCGGTGGCCGCGAAACGACCGGTCCATCTGGGCCTGGGCAATCACGACAACCGCGACGATTTCCTGTCCGCGTTCGGGGTTCGCGACGAGAACGGTGTCAGGAACAAGCACATCGTCACGGCCAACGTCGGCCCGGTCCGGCTGATCATTCTCGATTCGCTCCTGTATACCAACGTCTATGGCGGCATGATCGGCAAGACCCAGCGTATCTGGCTGGACACCTATCTTCGGCTGTGCGACGACACGCCCACGATTCTCTTCCTCCATCACGCGCCCCGGGCCGATCTGCTGGACGCCGGGCGGCTGCTGGAAATCGCCGCGCCCGCCCGGAAGGTCAAAGCCATCGTGTACGGGCATTCCCACAAGTACGAGTATCGCAAGTACGAAGGAATTCACTTAGTCAACCTTCCCGCGACCGGTTACAATTTCACCAATGCCCAGCCGGTGGGCTGGGTCGAGGCCCGGCTGACGGACGAAGGCGGTGAGTTCACCCTGCACGCCGTCGGCGGCAGCCGCAAGTACGACCGTCGCACTTTCGCGCTTCCCTGGCGCGCGTGACGACCGCCATCGCCCGCTGCTGACGCGCGAAGACGAACGTTGCCTCCGGGCTCTGGCCGGACTCTGACTTATCACCTATCGGCTATCTTTTATCACTTCGCATTTCGTGAGATTCCCTTGCCTTTCCTACGCCTTGGGCCTACAATAGCAACCGTGATAGGAGGCCCAAAGGCCCCGGGGCGGTCGCCAAACGAGACGGAGACCATAGGCAACTCGAACAAATAAGGCGGAATGCGAAATGCGTCGGTTTGACCCCCAGGTATTCCGAGGGGCGACTAGTATTGGCGGAGGTGAGAGCCAGTGACGGGCAACGCAACCAGTCCGGCGGCGAGTGGACCAGCCGGCTCCCATTTCGAGGGGCAGGTCGGTGCTTACTACCTTCTTTCCATGTTGACAGGCGCAGAGCCTCAAGGCCTGCCCGGCACAATAATTGATCGCGTTGAACTCCAACGAGCACCTGAGGGCTATCCGCTGGACGATGTTATTGTACACGCCCACGATATAGTACGTGGCGATTCCGCGGTTATCGAGATTCAGGTCAAACGAGACATCAACTTTGCACCCAAGGATCCGGTATTCCAAAAAGTCGTCGGTCAGATCGTCGAAGCTTCTCGCAAGCAGGACTTCTGGACCGGCCGGCATGAACTCGCAGTGGCGACCGCCAAAATTTCCCGGAAGATCGCTGGCGCATACCAAGACGTCCTGACTTGGGCACGACAATTGGGTGATGCGACGACTTTCATGGACCGGCTCGCGAGACCCGGCTCAGCCAACGATGACATGCGCACCTTTGTGCACACCTTTAAGACACATCTGCGCGAGGCCGGCTCGCCCGACAATGATGAAACCATCTGGGGGCTTCTGCGCAAGGTCCAGATCCTCGTTTTCGACTTCACAGCCCCAGGCTCCGCCTCTGAGGATCTCGCCAAGGAACGTGCCGTCCGCGCCTTGCAGCCAGACGATGCACCTCAGGCTGCAAGTCTCTGGACGACCTTGATTGGGCTTTCGCTACAGATCGCAGTGAGTGGCGGAGATCGGACTCGCGATAGACTTGTCACAGATCCTACGCTCCAGTCGTTTCGCCTCGCCGGCGAACGGCGTTACTCGTCCACTCGCAAGGCTCTCGCTGAGGCTTCCCGCTTTGCACTTGACGGCATCGGTGACCGAGTAGGTGGCGTGATGTTGACACGCCATGAGCGTGTCGCTGCCGTTCACACTGGCCTCGACCGTGGCCGATACGTCGAGATCCGTGGCGAGGGAGGCGTTGGCAAATCGGGAGTCCTGAAACACTTTGCCGAGCAGATCGCTGCCGAAGGGCAGATTATTGTACTCAACCCTGTCCGAACGACACCCGGCGGATGGACTGCCATGCGGGCGGTACTTGGATTTGGTGGGACGGCTCACGACCTGCTTAGTGATCTCGCAGGCAGCGGTGGAGCAATCCTGTTTGTCGACAACCTAGACTTCTACAGTGACGGAGCACGTGCGACCGTCATTGATCTTGTTCGCGAAGCCGCCAAGATCCCGGGCCTATCCGTAGTCGCAACGGCGAGGCACAACTTCGGCGTCGAAGAGCCGAACTGGCTACCTGAGGACGCACTTAACCTTTTGGGCCGTTCTGACCCTATCGTGATCGGCGAACTGAGCGACACCGAAGTTGATGAGGTGCGCCACGCTGCACCCAGGCTCGCCCCGCTTCTTGCTGAGAATCATCCGGCACGTGACGTAGCCCGGAACCTGTTCCGCCTCGCCCGCCTCGCGAACTGGCCAGGGGACGAGCGGGGTCTACGCACCGAGGTCGACATGGCAGAGCAGTGGTGGCGAACAGCAGATGGCAAGCATGACGACAACCACAGGGAACGGGCGAGGCTGCTCAAGACACTGGCAGAACAAGCGGTCTCCCGGACCGAGCCGCTCGACATCAGCAACCACCCGACGAAGGCGGTCGACGCCTTGATCGTGAGCGAGACGTTACGCGACTTGAGGAACGACCACGTCGCGTTCCGCCACGATGTTCTTCGCGACTGGGCGATCGCAAACTTGCTCCACTCTGAACCGACAATGATCGACCACTTACCCCTCGACCGGCCTGCGCCAGCGGCACTAGCGAGGGGTGTTGAACTCGCCTCGCGCATGGCCCTGGAGCACGCAGCCGATAACGTGCGATGGAAGTCGCTCGTTGATCGCCTAAGCACTGAGGGCATACACGCTTCATGGCGACGGGCCGCGTTGCTGGCACTGGTTCGCTCTGAAATCGGGCCCGAACTCCTGGCGTGCACATCCAGTCTTCTGCTCGCAGATCGCGCAAAGATGCTTCGTGAACTCATCCGAATCGTCATGGCGGTCGAGGTTGAGCCGGCATCAAAGCTATTTGCAGCCGCCGGGGTTGATCCGGCGAAAGTCCCACCGAGCCTCTACGTTCCGAGCGGGCCATCGTGGTATCGGCTGATCTTTTGGCTGCTCGACCTCGGAGAGGCCTTGCCCGCGTCGGCGATCCCCGATGTGGTTGATCTCTACATAGGATGGTCCATGGGGACGCTCGGTCGCAATCCACTTACGCCCTCGCTACTAGAGCGCGAGTATCGCTGGCTGACAGAAATCGAGATGGCCAACGAGTCATCAGACTACCATGATCGTCGCAAGCTGTTCGGTGGTGGGATCGAGTACAATCAGATCCGGACGCTGGAATCCAACCTCCGCATCGGTTTTCTATCGTTCTGCAATCGGACGCCCACGCTCGCTGCGGACTACTTGCGATCGTTGGGCCAACATCATCATAGCGAAGATGCTGTCCAAACTGTCCTGAGGTTCAGTGGGGTCGTCGCTCAGGCTGCACCTGCGGAACTCGCTCAACTGACTGTGGCTGCCCTTATCCCGAAGTCTCGGCACGACGACGAGTATGGTCGGCGCGAGCTGGAGCAGCCATTCGACTTTTCCGACCACGAGTTCCTGCCCGCATCACCGGCGCAGGGACCTTTCTTTGAGCTTCTTACCCATGCTCCACAGCATGGGCTGTCGCTGATCCGTCGGCTCGTCGACCATGCGATCTCATTCTTCAGCCGTGGCCGCAACTCGGACACCAACGCAATCACCATCTCGTTCTGTGACGGGGAACGAGCCTTCCCGTGGCCGGGTTCCTACGTGTGGTCGCGAGAGTGGGGGAGCCGCGGCTACGCCATAACGTCTGGGCTCATGGCGATCGAGGCTTGGGCGCACCGCCGGATCGAGGCAGGAGAGGACTTCAACAAAGTGCTCGCCGACGTGCTTGGCCCGCCGGGTACGCCAGCGGCCTACCTCTCAGTAGCGGTTGATCTCCTGCTCTCGCACTGGCCAAAATCACGTGAGGCGGTGGTCCCTTTCTTGGCCTGCCCCGAACTCCTCTGTATCGACCGTGAGCGACAAGTCCACGACAACATCGAATACCCCGACTTCTTCGGCCTGAAGGTTCTTAGGAAGGAGCCAGTTGGTGCGGTCAACGTAGAAGACCTGAAGAGCCGTGCTTCTCGAAAGCTGACGCTCTATGAGTTCCTCGGCAATTACGCGGTATTCGGGCCTGCTGAACTCCGAGAAACCCTACGTGCTTTGCTTCGCCGCGCCGCTGTACGCCTTGGGCCGCCTGACGAGCAATCGGACCTGGGAAATCCTGCCTTTATGGCGGTCCACGCGATCAATCTTGTCGATCCTGACAACTGGCATGAGATACCCGTCGATCCGACCGACAGTACACAGGGAATGGCTTACCAGTACGTTTCGCCGGAGGCCGAGAGTCGTCACCTCGCCCCTTTGCAAGAAGCTTCGCGAGAGGGGTTTGAGAACACTAAGATGCAGGTCGCCCTCGATCTGGCACTGGATGATCCTTCCCGCTCATCTCGCGAATTCGCGGCAGCGGCGGTTGAATGGGCGCAAAGCCCGGCCGCTGTGCGGAGGAATGGAAACTCCGATGAGGACTGGATGCGAGAACACGCTCTTGTCGCTGCTGCGATGATCGCTATGCGTGACGGCGACTCTGAACTACGTGCACAGCACGCAGAGTGGGCTCGCAGCATCTTTGTCCAGGCGATCAAGACCAAGGAGGACCCGGTCCACCGGTTTCGGTCAGGACTCCGCTTCAACCCGATCGCGACAGCATTCGTCGGAATGATCCACGCTTTGAAGCATCGCAAAGATGCGGGGGACATACGCGCCATTCTTGAAGTGGCGGCCAGCGATGACCCCGCTGCTGCACACGGGTTTAGGGTGGCGGCCACAACTCTCGCCTCCATTGACGAGCATCTGCCTCGCGCAGTGCTGCGGTGCGCCTTCGCGGCCTGTATCCGGGAAAGGCGAGAGTGGGACGCTTCCAAAGAAGAGATTGCTACAATATCCGAGCGTCACCGGCAACGGGTCCGAGCAGCCGTGGATGCTGAACTGGCATGGCTTGCTGGTGAGCGTCCTGAGCCCGATTGGCCAGTGTTCCCATTGGAAGTGATACGCCGTCGACGAGGTATACAGCTATGGGGTGGACGAGGGCAACAGGATACACCCATAGCGCAATGCTCATGGCCGGAGGAATATGCCGACCATCAGGCCGCGGCACTATGGCTCGGCAACACTCGCGGGCTCGTCGATGTCGTCCAGAGACCCTGGATACGGGAGATCGTTCGGACCTATGCTGGTTGGACTGCCGCAGCAAACGGCGCCGGGCTGGACGCACACGCGAAAGTCGAAAATCCCCCACGGGAATGGAACCACACCTACTTCAACCTTTTGGCCAATTGCCTGCTTGGACTCGCGCTATCGGAGATCGACCAGCTTGCGTTAACGCCGATCAGGTCGCTGCCCGATGAGGTGTTTTTCGACATAACTGCCGTGTTCCTGAGAAGCGTTGATGCTGTGTATTTCAGTGATCTGGGCCTCCAGGAGGACGCCGCGGTTGGCATTCGGGCTGCGCTCGCCGACCGTTTGATGGCGAGCCTGGGGTGGGACTGGTTGGGCGACAGGCGATCCGACTCCGTCGAAGTCCATATTGGACCGACCATCGGCGTGCTCTTCTTCAATGATTACGGCTTCGCCCAGTCGCCCCGATGCTACCTGCTTGCCAAAGGCATTGATCGGATCGACTGCTTCCTCCCCGTGCTGCAGAAGCTTGTCGAGAGCGGCCCTTCACTCTTTGTCGCCCTCGTTACGCTCAACCTTCTGGAGGTATCTCCGCGGTCGCAGCATCTGCCGTTTATGGTAGCGGCGGTCAAGGCTTGGCTGGCGAGCTACCCCAATGACAGCGACTTCTGGGTCGACGACGGTATCGGTAGCCGGGTGTGCGCCTGGATCGAAGAAGTCCGGCGGCAGGATACAGCTCTCCTTAATACAGACAAGCCAGTTCGGATAGATGTGGATCGATTGCTCGCGGGGCTGATTAGCGCAGGCGTGGCAGATGCTCGCCAAATAGAAGAATCGCTCGCAAGAGGATAAGAAAGCGGGAGCGAAGCCGAGGGTCAAGGTAAGGGACGTCAGGGCCAAACGTACACAGTTGACAGACCGTCCCAAGCCTACTCACAGTTTGGTCAGGTAGATGCTTGGGAGGTGGGGTCGGCTGTCGCCGGGGTCTCGGTTGCTGTACAAGCATTGATTGTCCAAAGTCATGGGACGCGCCTTGTCTTCGTAGAGGTTGCCGGATGGGCCGGCAGAGGCTATCATGGTGCGAC